>Ga0307479_10000868_pt1 | contig 27335 bp, 7 predicted proteins | sample atmos_gasesECM4C_FD_203743 | JGI IMG/M metagenome (GOLD analysis project Ga0307479, IMG submission 203743) | Hardwood forest soil microbial communities from Morgan-Monroe State Forest, Indiana, United States - atmos_gasesECM4C_515 | ecosystem: Environmental > Terrestrial > Soil > Temperate... | reverse complement strand
GCGCTCGATGCCGGCACAGAAGCAGAGCAGGGCCGCGGAGGCGACGGCAGCAAACCCGCGTTGCGCGGGACGGACAAGACAGACTCGGTCCATGCTGCCCTCCTCGTTGTCCCGCCGCCCGGCGGCGCAGCTTGCCCGGGCTTCCTCGTTGTCACCGAGGGCAAGGTCTGCTGTCGAATCGCCAATTGCCATCCTTTACGTAAGAGCGCAACACGTCGTCTAATCTCCGTCCCGCGCCACCCTGGTAGCGGGCGCGTTTTCGGTGCGCTACGCGGTCTCATCCGTGGGTTACCTGCTTCAATCTGTTAGTTGCACAAGCCTGCTAAAAGGCGACATGGGAACCATGTGACAGTTCTGTGACAGCCGCCCCTCGTCTAGTCATCGTCGACGCCGGTCGGCCAGCAGTTCGCCTTAGATGCAGAGCTCGGTGCGCATCGCTGATGCGCTCGAAGGTCTCGAGCAAGCTGGCCGCAGGCCGAGAAGCCGCGGCGCTGTCGTTGGCGTTGCGCTACCACCCAGGCCGGCGCCGCGCTGAACAACCCCGGCGCCAGCTTTGATCCTTCATGACTATTTGACGACTTGCCTATTTGCAGTCAGGACTACTTGCCGCCGAGGCGTCGAGACTGCTGGGTTCGTCGGCCGCGCTCGCCGCCTGGGCCGGGCAGGAGGGCCGAATAGTGACATGGCGCGGGATAAAATCGGGTACACTGCTGCGGGGTCCCATGAACCACAGTCAACAGGTCGCGACGGAAGCCCGGCACTATGCCGCGATCTTGCGCCAGGCCATCAAGGCCGCCGGCTTCACGATGACCGAAGTCGAGCACCGGCTCGGCGCCGGACCCAAGGCGCTGCGCCGCGCGCTGTGCGGCGCCGTGGACCTCAAGATCAAGCACGTCATCGCCGTGCTCCGCGTCATCGGCATGTCGCAACAGGAGTTCTTTGCGATCGCCACCCGCAAGGCCCCGGACCGACGTCGCGGCTTCTCGGCCGGCGGCCAGCTGCTCGAAACCTTCGAGCGCATCGGCTACCGCGGCGAGTTCGTGCCGAACGACGACGACCTCGACGGTCCTCGATCGGAGGAGGAGCTCAACAGCCTGGTCGAGGAGGTCGTCGTGCAAGTGCTGGCGCGCCGGGCCGAGCAGAAGAAGCGGCCGCCGCCGCCGCTCGACCCACCGGCCGATCAGGAGGACGGGGAGGGGAAACCCGGCGGGGGCGGCGAGCCCGAGTAGTTGCGAGGCTTGGCCGGCTGCCGCTCGAGGTTCTCCAGCAGGTCGGACGCCAGCCCGATCAGCGCGAGCAGCTGGCCGCCATGGAGACAGGCGCGCTTCAACACCAGCAGCGCACTGATCGCCTCGCGGGCGATGCGCAGTGCCCGGAAGGTGACGATCATCTCCTCGGCGAGCTCGAAGACGTCCTTGACCCGGCCCTGGCGCGCCCACAGGGCCGCGAGGTCGAGCCCGACCAGGGCCGCCGGGTACACCTGGCCCTGCTCGACGAATCCCGCGCGCGCCTGCTGGAAGGCCGGTTCAGCCCGTGCAAAGTCCGAGAGGCCAGCGAAGATTCTGGCCTCGAGCCAACGCAGGCGATGAGGCACGATGACATCCGCAAAGAGAACCCGCGAGCGCCACAGCAGCCGGCGGGCGCCACGGAAGCGGTCCATCTCTGCCAGCGTCCAGACCATGCTCCAGAGCGTCTGGACGACCAACTGCGGGTCACGCTCTGGATCCAGGAGATCGAACCCCCTGCGCATCAACGGCACCGCCTCGCGGGGACAGCCTGCCCAGGCGGCCAGGTTTCCCTGACTGACCAGCGCCCGACCGGCGAGGTGCCGATTCCCCGCCTCGGCGTAGATCTGGTGAACGATCGCCAACAGCTCGCGCCCCTCGGGAAAGCGCCGCTGATAGGCGAGCAGTGACGCGATAAGATCGGCGACCCGGGCCAGCAGGAGATCCGAGCGCGAGCCGCGCTTGCACCAGTAGATCGCGCGATTCATCGCATGCTCCGACGGGCTCAGCTCGTTGCACACGCGATAGGCGCTGCCCAGCTCGGCCCAGGCGAGGGCGCGGAGATCTGCCACGGCCTCCCGGCCATAGTCCCGCATCCGCAGGTGATCCGCCGCGTAGCGCGCGAGCTTGGCGAACCGGAGCATCGCCCGAGGATCCTCGTGGCGCAGGCCGCGGGCGGCCTCGAGCAGCGCTTGCACTCGCGGCAACCCGGCGAGCGTCGCCGGCTCCGGCGGCGAGCGCCGGCCGGCCGGGTTGCCCTCGCCGGCGAGCAGCGAGGCGAGCGTCTCGGCCGCCTGCTGGCGGGGCGCGGCGAAACGCGCGGCCGTGGCGATGGCGCGGTCGAGGGCGCCCTCGTAGTCCTCGGCCACCACCACGCCGGCGGCGTCGAAGCCTCCGAAGTGCCCCAGGGCGCTGCAGCAGCGGGGACACCGGCCCAGGAGATGCGCCATCAGCCGCTGTTTCTCGTCGGCGGACAGCGTGCCGTTAACGAGCCGCTCGAGATCCGCTGGCGGTGGGTGCTCGGTCATCATGTCTCCCCGAGCGCTACATTGTGCCATCGTTTGCGCAGGGACGGAAGGAGGGGGGTCGGACCTCGACTCTCCCGCCCCTTGGCACCGTCGCTAATGTGCGGGGGGCAACTGGCACTTGCCGTCGGGGTCGATCTGGCCGCCGCAGTTGATTCCGATCCCAATCGGCGACAAACACTTGCCGTTGGGATCGATCTGGCCGCCGCAGTCGATTCTGAGCTTGCTCGGCGGGCTCTTTACAGGATGGAGGGCTGTGCCCGGGCATCCACCGTTGGGGTCGAGCTGGATGCCGCAGTCAACCCGGATCGGCCGATGCTGGGCAGGATGCCGCGCCTGGCTGGCTGGGCTCCCAGGCGTCGGCAACGCCCACCAGCTCGTGGTCCACTGCGCGAGCTGCTGGGCCACGGTGTCGAGCCAGCCGAGCGGCGGGCTCTGACCTGCTTGTGCGGGAGGCGCCGCCAGGACCAGGGCGAGCGCCAGGGACAGCGCGGTTAACGCAAAATGACGGGACAGGCGGGGCAGGGGCATACCAACCTCCTCGTTTGCGGGGCAAGGCCGGGGCCGCCATGGCCGCCAGCTCCCGCAAGATCGCCTACTCAGTTTCGCAAGTTCGAGGAGTAAAAGCGCCGCAAGGGTTGAGTGTAACGCACCTCCTCGCGTCGACCGGGGGCTGCTCGCATCTAATTGTGTCTGAGCCGGTTCACTGGCGCGGGCCGGTGAGTGTTACGCAACGGTTGCAAATATGATCTTTTGAGGTCACTCTATGGCCCATGGCTGACAAACTCCCTCGCTGGCCCTTGGAGCAGGAGCTCGCCCAGGTTCTCGGTTCCCGCATCAAGGCGCTGCGGGCAGCTCGCGGGCTGAGCCAGCGCTCTCTTTCCCAGCAGTTGCGGATCTCGAAATCCATGGTCACCAAGTACGAGGGCGGCGTCCATGCGCCAACCGTCATCGTGCTGGTCCGCCTGGCGGCCCTCTTCGAGGTCACTCTCGACAGCCTTCTCGGGCGCGACGTGCGCGATCCCCGCCTCATGCGTTGCCTGCTCGGCATCGAGGCCATGGACGAGCCGAGCCGCATCGTGGTGATCGACGCCATCGAGGCGATCGTCAACACCTACCGCCTGCTGTTCCAGCGCGGGACGGCCCCGGAGCCGCAGTGATGGCGTCACGGGCCGTGGCACCGCGGCACCTCGATGCGGCCATCCTGGACGGCCTCGGCGCCAGGGAACGGTCGCTGCTGGTCCACGTCGCGACCTGCGCGGTTTGCCGGCGCCGGCTGGCGGCCGAGGCGCACGACCTGGAGGTGGCCTGGACGCCCGACGCCGCCGCCGATGCCGCCATCCTGCGCCTGCTGCGGGATCTCGAGCGTGAGACCAAGCTCGACGAGCGCCTCGCGGCGATCGAGAGCGAGCGGCGCGCCGCGCCCGAGCGGGTGCGCGAGCTGCTCGAGCGCCCCGACAGCTGGGGCACGGCCGCGACCGACCCGCGCTACGCCTCGCTCGAGGTCGCCTGGCAGCTGCTCGCGGCGTCCAAGCACGAGGAGATGGCGCTCGCTCACCGGTTGATCGACCTGGCGGGGGACATCGCCGTCGCTCTCGCCGGGGGCGATCCCGAGGCCCTCCTGCACCGGCAGCTCCTGGTCGAGGTGCGCTGCGCCCGCGCCCACCGTCTCCTCGACGCCGCGGACCGGAGCGGCGCGGGCCGGGAGCTGCGCCGGGCCGCCTGCCAGCTGGCACCCGATCTCGGCTACGCCCGCGCGCTCTACTGCCTGGCGCTCGCCAGGCTGCGGCGCCAGGAGCTGCGCTGGGAGGAGGCGCTCGGGCTCGGCGAACGGGCGGTGATGCTGCTCGACGACCACGGCTCCACCTTCGAGGCCGGCCAGGCGCAGATCGAGCAGGGCTGGACGCTGATCACCGCCGGCGATCCCGACGAGGCGCTGCCGCTGCTCGAAGCGGCCCTGCCGCTCGTGGCGGGGACGCAGCCCTGGGCGGTCACCGGCCGGTTGGGCCTGGCGGTGGCGCTGGCGGCGGACGGCGACACCGCCGGCGCCAAGCAGATGCTCGCCGCGGCGGACCGCCTCACGGCCCAGGTGCTCGAGCCGCGGATGCGCTTGCGGCTGCGCTGGCGGGGCGCCCTGGCTGCCCGGGCCTGCGGCCAGGGCGGCAGCGCCCTCCGCCGGCTCTGCCGCGTGGTCTCGGGCCTGCTCGCTCTCGGCGAGGACCATGACGCCGCCCAGGCGCTGCTCGAGCTGCTGGCGCTCTGCCTCGATCACCAGTGGCACAGGGGCTTCCTCCTGACCGTGGTCGAGTGCACCCTCGACGCCCTGGCCGAATCGCCCCACCTCCATCGGCGCGCCCGGGACGTCATCAGGCTGGTTGGCTACGTGCGGCTCGACCCCCATCGGCCCTGCGCCACCGAGGTCATTGCCAATGCCAGCCGCTACCTGCGCGACTCGCGCCACCGCCCCGATTTGACCTTTCGGCCGACGCGCGCCCGGACGCCGATTCCCCACCTCGCCTGGGACGAGCTCGAGCCGCGCACCCGGGCCGACATCTGCGCCGACCTGGGGCTCGCGGAGGAGACCGGACGCCGCTCAGGCGCGGAGCTCGACGCCAGCCTGCGGGACCTCATCTCGTGGCGCTTCGAGGTGTTGCGGCGGGTGCGGATCGAGTTCGACGCCGGCCACGACCCGCAGGCCGGCAACGGCTCCGCCGGATGAGGGCCAGGCCGTGGTCAAGCCGGGACGTCCGGACGAGTGGTCCAGCCGCCTCGCCGCGGTGCTCGACCAGGTGCGACCGCAGCTCGCCCGGACCTTCGGGCGCTACCGCATCCCTGTGGCCGACAGCGAGGACCTAATGCAGAACGCGCTGCTCGCCCTGTTCACCAGCTGGTCCCAGGTCCGGGAACCGGCTTCCTGGCTCGTCGGCACTGTGCGCAATCAGTGCCGCAAATATGTGCAGGGTCAGCTCGCCAGCAAGATCGTGCCTGCCGGCCCTGAGCAGCTCGAGCGGCTCGCCGGCGCGGCGGCTGGCGGCGCAGAGCAGATCTGCACCCGCCTCGATCTCGCGCGCCTGTTAGGGGCGCTCACGCCCCGCCAGCGGAACCTCTTGTGGCTGGTGTTCAGGTTGGGCCTCGACGAGTGCGAGCTCGCGCGCGTGCTCGGCGACGCCAAGCCCGCCTCGCTGCGGCAAGCGCGGCGCCGCGCCTGCCGGCGGTTGCGGGAGCTGATGACAGCGGGACGTTAGTAGAGACGACGACACCTATGGGCGCAGCGGGTCCGGCGGTCCGGCGGTCAGGAGGCGGAGGCGTTGGATTGGGGGCCGCGGCGGGAGGTGGTGTTGCGGTACACCTCGCCGAAGAAGCGGCGGTAGAAAGCCAGGTAGGTCTCGGTCTCGATCTGGTCGGAAATCTGCCGGTGCAGCTCGGGGAAGCGGTCGTTGGGCACCGCGGGGAGCCAGTGGTGCTCGGTGTGATAGTTGTTGCCGTTGGTAAACCAGAAAGCGAAGGCGCCGGCCCGGATGGTGCGGGTGTTGCGTGAGAGGTCGGGGGTTTCGTGGTCGCGGTCCCAATGCTCGGGCAATTCGATCAGCGCGTGGGTGGGCATGGCGAACAGCAGCGGCACCAGCCACAGCTTGACGGCGAGGAGCGTATGGAACGCCAGCGACAGGCCGGCGGCGGCGATGACGATGGCGCCCATCCAGCGATATTCGGCGCGCAGCCTCATGGCGGTCTCGCGCTTGACGTCCGGGCGCAGCCGACCGATCAGCGCGCCGGCGATGGCCTGGGCGACGGCGCGCCAGTGGCGCAGCATGAGGAGATGGACGAGCAACGCCGGCAGCGAGGTCAAGCGCTCGAAGCCGTCGTTGAAGAACTCGCGGTCACTCTTGGTGCCGAGCGTGCGATGGTGGCGCAGATGGCTCCATTGATAATCGGAAAATGACACCAGCATCGGCAGGCCGAGCATGAACCCGACGCCGCGGTTCCAGCTCCTGCCGCGGAAGGCGGTGTTGTGTAAGGTTTGATGTTCCAGCTCGACGCCGTGCGCGAACAGCTGGCCGAGCATTGCCATCGCCGCCAGCGCGAGCCAGCCGCGAGCGGCCGCGATCACCGCGGCGGCGGCGGCCGCCAGGACGGCTAAGACGATGAGACGCAGCAGGAAGGGCGCGGCGCGCACCCTTGCCAGCTCCTTGAGCTCCATCGTGTCGAGGGGTTTGCCGATCGTCAGCATCGCCGGCTCCAGAGCGGCCACCACACATCTTTGAAGGTGCCCGCCGTCGCCGCGGGAGTGACAGTCCGCGGTGCCGTCCGCGGCGATCGCGTGACAGGACGAAATGTGACGCATCGCCGAGCACGACTGACGCCTGCGGCGCGAAATGGGCCGCATCGTGAAACGATCGCACTGTTATATTCCGAGCGCGGCATCTCTTCCGCGAGGCGCGAAAATCGGCTCGGCGCGCACGCTTGGAGAGAAGCGCCGTCTCACCGGCGGTGAGCGCCGCCCGGCGGGCCGCGCAGGGGATTGCCGGCCGCCGCGACCCGTATTCCTCTGAAGCTGCCAACGCTGCGATATCGGCAGGAGATCGCGAGAAGTGACCAGCCATCCGACCAGGGGCGGCGCCCTCGGCGTGACGCCTGACGCGGCCTCGCCGGCGGCGCGGGACGCCGCGATCGCGGGCGCGGCGGCGGGGCCGGCCGCTGGACAGGCAGCGCTGGTCGCGGCTTTCCTGCGCCGCGAGGCGGCGCGGGTCCTCGACGTCGCGCCGGCGCAGCTGGCGGCCGACCGATCGCTGATCGCCCATGGGCTCGACTCGCTGGCGGCGGCGGAGCTGGCCGGCGCCATCGAGTCGGAGCTCGGCGTCGAGGTGCCTTTCATCAGCCTGCTGGCAGGCCCTAGCCTGGCGGAGCTGGCGGAGCTGGTCGCCGCGCGGCTGGAAACGGACCGTGCCGGGCCGGCGGCCGAGGGGATCCTCGGGGAGCCGGCCGCAAGTGCCGGCGCCCGGGCCTCGGAGCCCGGAGAAACTGACGGCGCGCGCCGCCCGCTTTCGCACGGCCAGCGGGCCCTGTGGCTGCTCGACCGCATGGTGACGGGCGGCAATGCGGCTTATGTCCTCGGCGGCGCGGCGCGCGTCCGCGGCGAGCTCGACGCGGCGCGGTTGCGGCGGGCGCTGCAGACGCTGGTCGAACGGCATCCCGCCCTGCGCACCACCTTCGAGGCGGACGGCGAGCAGGGCGTGCGGGTGGTGCGGGCCGCAGGCAGCTTCGCCTGGACCGAGGAGGACGCCGCCGGCTGGAGCGAGGCGCGGCTTGCCGAGCGGCTGGTCGACGAGGCGGAGCGGCCGTTCGACCTCGCGGCGGGGCCGCTGCTGCGGGTCGCCCTGTTCAGGCGGGCGGACGAGCACCTGGTGGTGCTGGCGGTGCACCACATCGTCGCCGACTTCTGGTCGCTCGGCGTGCTGGTGGGCGAGCTGGGAGCGCTCTACCGCGGCGAGGAGCTGGCGCCGCCCGCCGGCTCCTACGAGGAGCTGCTGCAGCGTCAGGAGCGGCTGCTGGCGGGCCCCGAGGGGGAGCGGCTGGCCGGGTTCTGGCGGTCCGCCCTGCCGCCGGGAATGCCGGTGCTCGAGCTGCCGGCCGACCGGCCGCGGCCGCCGTTGCCGAGCTTCCGCGGCGGCGCGCGGCGGCTGCGGCTGGACCACGCGGTGACGGCCGGCTTGCAGGCGCTCGGCCGGCGGTCGGGGGCGACGCCGTTCATGACGCTGCTGGCGGCGTTCCTGGTGCTGCTGCACCGCCACGGCGGGCAGGAGCGGCTGCTGGTCGGCACGCCCGCGGCCGGGCGGGGTGCGGCTGGCGGCGCGGGTCTCTCGGGCCTGGCCGGGGTGGTGGGCTATTGCGTCAATCCGGTGGTGGTGCAGGGCGACCTGTCGGGCGAGCCGGATTTCGCGGAGCTGCTGGCGCGGGTGCGGGACAGCGCGCTCGCGGCCTTCGCCCACCAGGATTACCCGTTCGCCCTGCTCGCCGAGCGGCAGGGCGGGGAGCGGGACGCCAGCCGCTCGCCGATTTTCCAGGCGATGTTCGCGCTGTACCGCGAGCGCCACGAGCGCGAGCGGGGGCTCGGCGGCTTCGCGCTCGGCGAGGCCGGGGCGAGGATCGTCCTGGGCGGCGCCCGCGGGCCGGTGCTCGAATCGGTGCGGCTGGACCGGCGCAGCGCCCAGTTCGACGTCAGCCTGCTGGTCGCGGAGCTGGGCTCCGGGCTGGCCGGCACGCTGCAGTTCGACGGCGACCTGTTCGACGGGGCGACGGCGGAGCGGATGCTCGGCCACCTCGGCACCATGGCCGCATTTCTCGCTCGCGCCGATGACCGCCATGCCGGCGCCAGGGGCCCGAGCATCCGGGAGCTGCCGCTGCTCGGCGCCGGGGAGCGCCAGCAGCTGCTGGTGGAATGGAACGACGAGCAACGAGTGCCGCGACCGGCGACCGCCGCGGCCGACACGGCGGTTGCCCGGCGGGCCGGCCGGGTGCACGAGCTCTTCGAGTGGCAGGCGGCGCGGCGGCCGCAGGCGCCGGCGGTGACCGGGCAGGGCGTGACGCTGTCCTACGGCGAGCTCGAGGCGCGGGCGAACCGGCTGGCGCGCTACCTGCGGCGGCTGGGAGTGGGGGCCGAGGCGCGCGTGGGGCTGTGCGTCGAGCGAACCCCGGAGATGGTGGTGGCGCTGCTCGCCATCCTGAAGGCGGGCGGCGCCTACGTGCCGCTCGACCCCGGCCACCCGGCGGAGCGGCTGGCGCTGGTGCTGGGCGACAGCGCGCCGGCGGTGCTGGTGACCGAGGAGCGCTGGCTCGAAAGGCTGGGCGGCGAAGGCGGCCCTGCCGGCGGCGGCAATGGCGCTGATGGTGCCCACGGCGCCAATGGCGCTGATGGTGCCCACGGCGCCAATGGCGCTGATGGTGCCCACGGCGCCAATGGCGCCGACGGTACCGACGGTAGCGGGGCCGGCAGGGCCCTCGTCGTCTGCCTCGATCGGGAGCGGGAGTGGATCGCGGCGGAGGATGGAGCGGCGCTCGAGGATGCGGCCTTCGCCGGCGGGCCGGAGACCCTGGCCTACGTGATCTACACCTCGGGTTCGACCGGCCGGCCCAAGGGGGTGGGCCTGCCGCACCGCGCGGTGGTGAATTTCCTGCGCGCGATGGCCGAGCGGCCCGGCCTCGGCGCGGGCGACGTGGTGCCGGCGCTGACGACGCTCACCTTCGACATCGCCGGGCTGGAAATCTACCTGCCGCTCGCGGTGGGGGGGCGGGTGGAGGTGGTGGGGAGCGAGGAGGGCGCCGACGGCGGCCGCCTGGCCGCGCGCCTGGCCGCCGCGGGAGTCACGGCCATGCAGGCGACGCCGGCGACCTGGCGGCTGCTGCTGGATGCTGGCTGGGCCGGGCCGCCGGCCGCCTCGGCCGGGGAGGGCCGCCGGCAGGAACGCGCCGGCCGGGCGTGCGCGGCGCCGCGGCGGTTCAAGGCGCTGTGCGGCGGCGAGGCCCTGCCGTGGGAGCTGGCGGCGGCGCTCCTGGCGCGCGGCGTCGAGTTATGGAACGTCTACGGGCCCACCGAGACGGCGGTGTGGTCGGCGGTCCGCCGGGTCGCCGAGCCGGTGGCGGCGAGCGGCGTCGTGGGGCTGGGCCGGCCGATCGCCGAGACCCGGTTCCACGTGGTGGACCCGGGGCTCCTGCCGGTGCCGATGGGAGCCGCCGGAGAGCTGGTCATCGGCGGGGAAGGGCTGGCGCGCGGGTACTGGGGCCGGCCCGAGCTGACGGCGGAACGCTTCGTGCCGGACCCGTGGAGCGGGAGAGATCCGGCAGGCGACGGCAGGCCGGCTGCCGGCCGGCGGCTGTACCGGACCGGGGACCTGGTGCGGCACCGGCCGGACGGGGACCTGGAGTTCCTGGGCCGGATCGATCACCAGGTCAAGGTGCGAGGGTTCCGCATCGAGCTCGGAGAGATCGAGTCGGCGCTGCGGCGGCATCCGGCGGTGGGCCAGGCCGTGGTGACCGCCCGGGGAGAGGGGACCGGCCGGCGGCTGGTGGCCTACCTGGTGCCGCGAACGGGCGGCGCGGCGCCGGCGGCGGAGCTGCGGCAGTGGCTGCGGCGGCGGTTGCCGGAGTACATGGTCCCGGCGGACTTCGTGGCGCTCGAGCGGCTGCCGCTGTCGCCCGCCGGCAAGGTGGACCGCCGAGCGTTGCCGGCCCCGCCTGCGGCAGGGGCCGAGGCGGCGGGCGGCGATGGTGCGCGCATCGCGCCGCGCACGCCGACCGAGGAGCTGCTGGCGGGGATGTGGGCCGAGCTGCTGGGGCTCGGCGGCGGCCAGGTGGGGGTCGGGGACGACTTCTTCCGCCTCGGCGGTCATTCGCTGCTGGCGGTGCGGGTGGCGGCGCGCCTGCGCGAGCTGCTGGGCGTCGAGCTGTCGCTGCCGAGGCTCCTGCAGCTGTCGCGGCTCGAGGACCTGGCGCGGGAGGTCGAGGAGCTGGGGCGCGGCGGACGGCCGCGGCCGGCGCCGATCCGGCGGCTGCCGCGGGAGCCCGGGAAGGCTTTGGCGTCGGCGCCGTCGTTTGCCCAGGAGCGGCTCTGGTTCCTCGAACAGCTCGAACCGGGCGGCGCCGTCTACAACGAGCCGCGGGCGCTGCGGCTCCGGGGACAGCTGGACGTCGCGGCGCTGGCCGGCAGCATCGGCGAGATCCGCCGGCGCCACGAGGTGCTGCGCACGCGCTTCGCGGCACGCGGGGGCGCAGTGGTGGCGGTGGCCGACGTGGAGGTGGCGGCGGAACGGGAGCTGCCGGTGGTGGACCTGGGGGCGCTGCCCGAGGCGCGGCGGCCGGCGCTGGCGGAGAGCCTGGTGGCGGCGGAGGCGCGGCGGCCGTTCGACCTCGCCGCGGGGCCGCTGTTGCGCACCGCGCTGCTGCGGCTGACGCCTGCCGGCGGCCGGCGCCGGCGCCGCGAGCCCTTGGAGCACGTGCTGCTGCTGACGACCCACCATGTCGTCAGCGACGGCTGGTCGCTCGAGGTGCTGGCGCGAGAGTTGTCGGCCGGCTACGCGGCGCGCGCCGGTGCCGGTGCCGGAGACGGCGCCGCCGGGGTCGGCGCCCCGCAAATGACGACCGCGGAGGCTGAGTCGCAGGGCGCCGGCACCTCCCACGGGTCGACGCTGCCGGCGCTGCCGATCCAGTACGCGGACTTCGCCCACTGGCAGCGGGAGCTGCTCTCCGGAGAGACCCTGGCGGCGGAGCTGGCGTTCTGGCGCGAGCGGCTGGCGGGCCCGCGCGGCCTGCCGCCACAGCTCGAGCTGCCGCTGGACCGGCCGCGCCCGCTGGCCCCGAGCTCGCGCGGCGCGCGCCGGACCCTGGCGCTGCCGGCGGCGCTGGCCGGCGAGCTGGCGGCGCTGGGACAGCGGCACGGCGCGACGCTGTTCATGACGCTGCTGGCGGCGTTCGATGCGCTGCTGGCGCGTTACAGCGGCCAGAGCGACGTGGCGGTCGGCACGGTGGTCGCCAACCGCGGCCGGCTGGAGACCGAGAACCTGATCGGCCTGTTCGTGAACACGCTGGTCATGCGCGTCGACCTGGCCGGCGATCCGGATGCCGGCGAGCTGCTGGGGCGGGTGCGGCAGGCGGCGCTGGGCGCCTATGCTCACCAGGACGTGCCGTTCGACAAGCTGGTCGGCGAGCTCGGGGCGGCGCGCGGGCTGGCGGCGAACCCCTTCTTCCAGACGGTCCTCGCGATCCATGCGGCGCCGCCGCCGCCGGCGCTGCCCGGGGTGGCGGTCGAGGTGCTCGAGCCCTACAGCGGCACCGCCAAGTTCGACCTGTCGCTGGCGGTGGCGAAGACCCCGGCGGGTGAGCTGGCGGCCAGCTGGACGTGGCGCACCGAGCTGTTCGACGCGGCGACCGTCGAGCGCCTCGCAAGTCACTGGCGCAACCTGCTGGCGGGGATGGCCGCGGCGGGGGCGGGCGGGCCGGCGGCGGCTCGGCGCCTGTCGTCCCTGCCGTTGCTCGCGGCCGCGGAGCGCCATCAGCTGCTGGTGGAATGGAACGGCACGCCCTGGGAAGCCGGCGACGACGACATGGTGCAGACGCCTTTCGAGCGCCAGGCGGCGCGCGACCCGGCGGCGGTGGCGCTGGTGGCCGGGCAGGCGGCCGCACCCGGCAGCCGCGGCGTGCCGACGCTCACCTACGGCGAGCTCGAGATGCGGGCGAACGGCCTGGCGCGGACGCTGCGCGGCATGGGCGTCGGACCCGAGCAGGTCGTCGGCATCTGCGCCGAGCCGTCCTGCGCGCTGGTCGTGGGCCTGCTGGGCATCCTGAAGGCGGGGGGCGCCTACCTGCCGCTCGACCCGGCGCACCCGGAGGAGCGGCTGGCGCAGCTGCTCGCCGACGCCGGCGCCCGGGTGGCGCTGGCCGAGGAACGGACCGCCGAGCGGCTGCCGCCCGGGGTGAGCCGGGTCCTTATCGACGGCATCGACCCCACGGGGGCCGCCGACCCCACGGGCGGCATCGACGGCGCGGGCGGCATCGACGGCGCGGCAGGCGACACGGCACCGCGGCAGCCCCGGCCCGTGGGCGCAACCCCTGGCAACGCCGCCTACATCCTCTATACCTCCGGCTCCACCGGGACGCCCAAGGGGGTGGTGGTCCCCCACCGCGCCGTGGCCAACCGCCTGCGCTACCAGGTGGCGACGGACCTGGCGCCGGGGGCGCGGGTGCTGCAACGCACCCGCCTGGGGTTCGATGTTTCGGTGCTCGAGATCTTCGCGCCGCTGTGGATGGGCGCGACGGTGGTGCTGCCGGAAGCGGGCAGGCAGCAGGACGCTCCCTACCTGGCGCGGCTCATCGCCGAGCAGCGGGTCACCAACGTCAACGTGCCGCCGGTGTTCTTTCCGGCGCTGCTCGCCGAGGAGAGCTTCCGCGGCTGCGGGTCGCTGCGCCGCGTGGTGACCGGGGGCGACCGGGTGCCCGGAGACCTGCCGGGCCGGTACTTCGCGGCGATGGGCGGCGCGGCGCCGGACCTCTTCTCGCGCTACGGCCCGACCGAGACCACCGTCTCGATGGCCGACTGGCACTGTCGCGACGAGCCGTACGGGCCGAGCGTGCCGATCGGGCGGCCTCTCGCCGGGGCCCGCGTCTACCTGCTCGACCGCGGCCGCCGCGAGGTGCCGCCGGGGATGCCCGGCGAGCTGTGCATCGGCGGCCCCTGCCTGGCGCGCGGCTATCTCGGCCGGCCGGAGCTGACCGCCGCGGCGTTCATCCCCGATCCCTTCGCGCGGCAGCCGGAGGAGGCGGGCGAGCGCCTGTACCGCACCGGCGACCTGGCGCGGTGGCGGCCCGGCGGCGTGATCGAGTTCCTGGGGCGCATCGACCGCCAGGTGAAGATCCGCGGCATCCGCCTGGAGCTCGGCGAGGTGGAGGCGGCGCTGGCCCGCCATCCCGAGGTGGCAGAGGTGGCGGTGATCGACCGCGAGGAGCCGGTCACCGGGGGCAAGCGGCTGGTGGCCTACGTGGTGCCGCGTGCCTCCGCCGGCGGCGCCGGCGGCGCTGGTGGCGGCGAGGCCGAGGGCGTGCCGGCGGCGGCGCCCGGGCTCGACGCGCGGCGGCTGCGGGCCTTCCTCGCGGGGCGGCTGCCGGCGGCGATGGTGCCGGCGGTTTTCGTCCTGCTGCCGCGGCTGCCGCTGCTCCCCAACCTCAAGCTCGACCGCGCGGCGCTGCCGGCGCCGGAGAGCCTGGCCGGCGCCGGGGAGGCCGGCGCCGGCGGTTGGCAGGCGCCGCGCGATCCGCTGGAAGAGGCGCTGGCGGGGCTGTGGGCGCGGTTGCTGGGGCGGGAACGGGTCGGGATCGACCAGGATTTCTTCGAGCTGGGCGGACACTCGCTGCTGGCGACCCAGCTGGTGTCGCGGGTGCGGGAGACGCTCGCCGTCGAGCTGGCGGTGCGCGACGTCTTCGCCGCGCCGACCGTGGCCGGGCTGGCCGAGCGGGTGGCGGCGGTCCGCGCCCAGGCGGGCCCGGAAGCGGGCGCGCTGCCGCCACTGCTGGCGTCGCCGGCGCTCCCGCTGCCGCCGGCGGCGGGCGAGCCCCTTCCGGCCGAGCCGCCGCCGGGCGCCGAGCAGCCGGCCCTCGCCTATACCCAGGAGCGGATCTGGTTTCTCGAACAGCTCGCGCCCGGCAGCGCCGCCTACAACATCGCCGGCGCCCTGCGGCTGTCCGGTCCGCTCCGGCGCGGTGTCCTCGCGCGGAGCCTCGGCGAGATCGTGCGCCGCCACGAGGTGCTGCGCTCGGCCTACCCGGTGGTGGTGGGCAGGCCCTTGCCGGTGGTGCTCCAGCCGCAGGCCTTGCCGCTGCCGCTGCTGGACCTGGGCGGGCTGGGCGCCCGCGGCGCGGCGGCGGCGAGCCGGCTCGGCGCGGTCTTCGGCGGGGTGCCCTTCGACCTCTCCGCCGGGCCGCTGCTGCGTGCCCTCCTGCTGCGGCTGGGACCGGCGGAGCACGTGCTGGTCCTGGTGATGCATCACATCGTCGCCGACGGCTGGTCGGCGACGGTCCTGCGGCGCGAGCTGGCCGCGCTCTACGACGCCTTCGTCCGCGGCGCGGCGTCGCCGCTCGCCGAGCTGCCGATCCAGTACTTCGACTTCGCCCGGTGGCAGCGCGGCTGGCTGACCGGCGAGCGGCTCGAGGAGGAGCTCGCCTGGTGGCAGCGGGCGCTTCTGGGGGCCCCGTCCCACCTCGAGCTGCCGGCCGACCGGGCCCGGCCGCCGGCGATGAGCTTCCGCGGCGCCCGGATCTCGGCGTTGCTGCCGCCGCTGCTGGCCGCCGGCCTGCGCCGCGCCGGCCAGCAGCGCGGGGCAACCCTGTTCATGACGCTGCTCGCCGCCCTCGACGGGCTGCTGCTGCGCTGGACGGGGCAGGAGGACCTGGTGGTCGGGTCGCCGATCGCCAACCGCGAGCGCGTCGAGATCGAGGGGTTGATCGGCTGCTTCGTCAACACCCTGGCGCTGCGCGTCGACGTCTCGGGCCAACCGCCCTGGGCCGAGGCCTTGGAGCGCGTCCGTGACGTGTGCCTGGCGGCCTATGCCCACCAGGACCTCGCCTTCGAAAAGCTGGTGGCGGTCCTGGCGCCGCGGCGCGACCTGTCCACGACGCCGCTGTTCCAGGTCCTGCTGGTGCTGCAGAGCGCGGCGTCGTTCGTCCCGGCGAGCATGGCGCAGATCACGGTCGCGACCTGGGACCTCGAGGTCACGACCGCCAAGTTCGATCTCACCTTGGAGGCGATCGAGACGCCGCAGGGGCTCGCCCTGGCCTTCGACTACAGCCGTGACCTGTTCGACGCTGCGACGGTCAGGCGCCTGGCCGCCCACTACCAGGTCCTGCTCGCGTGGGTGGCGGCGGAGGCCGCCGGCGACCCGCGGCCGGAGCCGCGGCTCCCGATCACCGAGGCGCCGCTGCTCGCCGCGGCGGAGCGGCAGCAGCTGCTGGAGTGGAACGACCGGCAAGGATTGCCGCGACTGGCGACAGCCGGGGGCGCGGCCGACACCCAGGGAGCGGCGGGCGCGGAGGCGTGGTGTCTGCACGCGCTCCTCGAGGCGCAGGCGCGGCGCGCCCCGGAGGCGGTGGCGGTGGTTGCCGACAGCACCTGCGAGAGCCTCACCTATGGCGCGCTCGACGCGCGGGCCGGCCGCCTGGCCGACCAGCTGCGGGAGCTTGGGGTGGGACCGGAATCGGTGGCGGCGATCTGCGTCGAGCGCGGCACCGAGATGGTGGCCGCCCTGCTCGCCATCCTCAAGGCCGGCGGCGCGTTCCTGCCGCTCGATCCCGACTATCCCGCCGACCGCCTGCGCTTCATGCTGCACGACTCCGGCGCCGGGGTGCTGGTCACCACCCGCGAGCTGGCGGCGCGGCTGGGGGAGCGGCTCGGAACGGCAGGCGACGGCGGCGCGGCCGTGCGCACGCTCTGGCTGGACGGACCGGGCGGCCAGCCCGGCGGCGCCCGGCTCGCCGGAGTGCAGGCTGGCGGGGTGCAAGCTGGCGGGGTGCAAGCTGGCGGGGTCCAGGCTGGCGGGGTCCAGGCTGGCGGGGTCCATCCCGCGAACCTGGCCTACGTGATCTACACGTCCGGCTCGACCGGCCGCCCGAAGGGGACGATGAACACCCATCGCGGCATCGTCAACCGGGTGCTGTGGGCGCAGGCGCACAAACCGCTGGCGGCCGACGACCGGGTGCTGCAGAAGACGCCGCTGAGCTTCGACGTGGCGGTGAACGAGCTGTTCTGGCCGCTCGCCGCCGGCGCGCAGCTGGTGATGGCCCGGCCCGGCGGGCACCGGGACTGCGAGTACCTGGCGCAGGCGATCGCCTGCCGCGGGATCACCACCGTGCACTTCGTGCCGGCCATGCTGCGCGCCTTCCTGGACAGCCTGGCCGGCGAGGACAGGGGCCCGGTGCAAGGTCTGCGGCGGGTCCTGGCGAGCGGCGAGGCGCTCTCCCACGACCTGCAGCAGCAGTTCCACGGGCTGCTCGACATGCCGCTGCACAACCTCTACGGCCCGACGGAGGCCGCGGTCGACGTCACCCACTGGCGGTGCGACCGCGACGATCCAAGGCCGCTCGTGCCGATCGGGCGGCCCGTGCCCAACACCCGCATCCACCTCGTGGACCGGCAGGGACAGGAAGTGCCGATCGGTGTGCCCGGAGAGCTGTGCATCGGCGGCGTGCAGCTGGCGCGCGGCTACCTGGGCCGTCCCGGCCTCACCGCCGAGCGCTTCGTCCCCGATCCCTTTGCCGCCCGGCACGGCGAGGCGGGGGCACGCCTGTACCGCAGCGGCGACCTGGCGCGCTACCTGCCGGACGGCGCCATCCACTGCCTGGGCCGCCTCGATCACCAGGTCAAGGTGCGCGGCTTCCGCATCGAGCTCGGAGAGATCGAGGCGGTGCTTTCGGAGCAGCCGGAGGTGGCGGCGGCGGCGGTGGTGGTGCGCACCGCCGGCGCCGACGCCGACCCCCGGCTGGTGGCGTACGTGGTGCCGCGCTCGGCGACGGCGGGCTCCCCTGGCGCCGCGCCGCTTCCCGCCGAGCTGCAACGGCAGCTGGCCGGGAAGCTGCCCGAGCACATGGTGCCCTTGGAATACGTCTTCCTGGACACCCTGCCGCTGACGCCGAGCGGCAAGCTCGACCGCCGGGCGCTGCCGGAGGCCCCGCGGCGGCGCGGCGGCCCGGGCGGCCCGGAGGCCGCGGGCGGCCTGGCTGCGGCCGGCGCGGACGGCGCCGGCACGGCTGGCGTCGCGGTGCCCCAGACGGCGGTCGAGACGCTGCTTGCGGACCTGTGGATCGAGCTGCTGGGGATCGACCGGGTGGCCGCGGGCGACGACTTCTTCGCCCTCGGCGGCCACTCGCTGCTGGCCACCCGGCTGGTGGCGCGGGTGCGCCGCACCTTCGGCGTGGCGCTGCCGGTGCGGCGCGTGTTCGAGCTGCCGACTCTCGCGGCGATGGCGCGCGAGGTCGGCGCGATGCTCGGCGCCGCCGGGGTCGCCGTGGCCGCGGCGCCGGCGGCCGGCGGACGGGAGCCCGTCCTCTCGTACGCGCAGGAGCGCATCTGGTTCCTGGCGCAGCTGGCGCCGAACAGCGCCGCCTACAACCTGCCCGGCGCCCTGCGCCTGCGCGGCCGGCTCGACCTCGGCGCGCTGCGCAGGAGCCTCGACGAGATCGTGCGCCGCCACCAGGTGCTGCGGTCGAGCTTCCCGGTTGCCGCGGGCCGGCCGTCGCCCAGGGTGGCGCCCCGGCTTGCCCTGGCGCTGCCGGTCGTCGAGCTGGCTCCCCTGGGCGCGGCGGCGGCGGCGGCGGGCCTCCGCCTCGCCGGCGAGCTCGGCCGGCTGCCCTTCGATCTCGAATCCGGGCCGCTGGTGCGCGCGGTGCTGCTGCGCCTTTCGGCTGCGGAGCACCTGCTGGTCCTGGCCCTCCACCACATCGTCGGCGACGGCTGGTCGGTGGCGGTCTTCCTGCGCGAGCTGGCGGCGCTCTACCCGGCGCTCGCCGCGGGCGAGCCTTCGCCGCTGCCCGGGCTGCCGATCCAGTACTACGACTACGCGCGCTGGCAGCGCGGCTGGCTGGCGGGCGAAGCGATGGTGACGCAGCTCGCCTACTGGCGGCAGGCGCTGGCCGGGGCGCCGCGCCACCTGGACCTGCCGGCGGACCGGCCGCGGCCGGCGGTGCAGAGCTTCCGCGGGGCGCGCATCCCGCTGCTGGTGCCTCCCGGGCCGGCGGCGGACCTGCGGCGCGGCGCGCGGCAGAGCGGCGCCACGCTGTTCATGGTGCTGCTCGCGGCGCTCGACGTGCTGCTGGCGCGCTCGACGGGACAGCAGGACCTGGTCGTCGGCGCGCCGATCGCCAACCGCGAGCGGCTGGAGATCGAGGGGCTGATCGGCTGCTTCATCAACGTCCTGGCGCTGCGCGCCGACCTCTCCGGCCGGCCGCGGTTCGGCGAGCTGCTGGCGCAGGTGCGGCAGGTGAGCCTGGCAGCCTACGCCCACCAGGACCTGCCTTTCGAGAAGCTGGTGCTCGAGCTCGCCCCCGAGCGCGACCTCAGCCGGGCGCCGCTCTTCCAGGTCCTGCTGGTGCTGCAGAACCTGGCCACGGCGGAACCGAGGGTGGCCGGCGCGCCGGCGCGGCGATCGCCGGGCCTGGCCATGGAGCTGTGCGAGCTCGAGGCCACGACCGCCAAGTTCGATCTCACACTGGACGGGGTCGAGTCGGCGCAGGGCCTGGCGCTGTCCTTCGAGTACAGCAGCGACCTCTTCGACGCCGCGACCGTCAAGCGGCTGGCGCGGCAGTATGGGACGCTGCTCGCCGCGCTCGCCGCGGCCGGCCGCGAGGGCGATGGCGCCGGCGGCGCCGACGGGGACGGCGGCGGCGATGGCGGCGGGACGAACATCATGCAGCACGCCGTCGAGAGCCTGCCGCTGCTGAGCGCCGCCGAGCGCCAGCAGCTGCTGGTGGAGTGGAACGACGAGCAACGAGTGCCGCGACTGGCGACAGGCGGTCGCGGCTCCGATGGTCGCCAATCGCGACACTCGTTGCTTCTCGGAGCCGCGGCCGACCAGGACCGAGTGCCGCGACCGGCGACGGGGGCCGTGGCGGTGCGGGTGGAGCAGCTCTTCGAGCGGCAGGCGGCGCTGCGGCCGGACGCCGCGGCGGTGGCGGGGCAGGGCGTGGTGTTGAGCTACGGCGAGCTCGAGGCGCGGGCGAACCGCCTGGCGCGCACGCTGCGGCGGCTGGGCGTCGGGCCGGAGGTGCGGGTCGGCCTGTGCGTCGACCGGTCGCCGGAAATGGTGACGGCCCTCCTCGCCATCCTGAAAGCCGGCGGCGCCTACGTGCCGCTCGATCCGACCCATCCGGCGCCGCGGCTGGCGCTGGTGCTGGGCGACAGCGCGCCGGCGGTGCTGGTGACCGAGGAGCGATGGCTGGATCTGCTGGGGGTGGGGAGGAGCGGCGCCGCCGACGCGGCGGCTGCGGCCGGTTCAGGACCGGCGCTCCTCTGCCTGGACCGCGATCGGGATCGGCAGCGGATCGCGGCCGAGCACGGAGCGGCGATGCGCGGCCGGGCCGGCGGCGGGGGCCCGGAGAGCCTCGCCTACGTCCTGTACACCTCGGGTTCGACGGGGCGCCCCAAGGGGGTGGGACTGCCGCACCGGGCGGTGGTGAATTTCCTGTATGCCATGGCCGACCGGCCGGGCCTGGGTGCCGGCGACGTGGTGCCGGCGCTGACCACGCTGGCCTTCGACATCGCGGGGCTCGAGATCTACCTGCCCCTGGCGGTGGGGGGCCGGGTGGAGGTGGTGGGGAGCGAGGAGGGCACCGACGGCAGGCGGCTGGCGGCGCGGCTCCAGGCCGCCGGCGCCACCGCCATGCAGGCCACGCCGGCGACCTGGCGCCTGCTGCTGGACGCGGGCTGGCGGGCGCCGGGCACGGACGAGCGGGTGCGGGACGCGCCGGCGGCGCGGTTCAAGGGACTGTGCGGCGGCGAGGCGCTGCCACGGCAGCTGGCGTCGGCGCTCGCGGCGCGCGGCGTCGAGCTGTGGAACGTCTACGGTCCGACCGAGACGGCGGTCTGGTCGACCGCCCGGCCGGCGCCGGGAGAGACGGCGCCCGGAGCGGCCGGCGCCGGCGGCGCGGTGGGTCTTGGCGCGCCGATCGCCAACACCCGGCTCTACGTCGTCGACCGGAGCGGGGAGCCGGTGGGGGTGGGGGTCGCCGGCGAGCTGCTGATCGGCGGCGCCGGCGTGGCGCGGGGTTACTGGGGCCGGCCGGAGCTGACGGCCGAACGCTTCGTGCCGGACCGCTTCGGCGCGGCGGCCGGCGACCCCGGATCGCCGCCCGCGGGTGCGCGCCTCTACCGCACCGGCGACCTGGTGCGCCGGCGGCCGGACGCCGACCTCGAGTTCCTGGGCCGCATCGATCACCAGGTCAAGGTGCATGGCTTCCGCATCGAGGTGGGGGAGGTCGAGGCCGCGTTGCTGCGCCATCCGGCGGTGAGCCAGGCGGTGGTGATGGCGCGGGGCGAGGCGGCCGACCGCCGGCTGGTGGCCTACCTGGTGCCGCGGACGGGCGGGCCGGAGCCGGGAGCCGGCGGGCCGGAACCGGCGCCCGGCACCGCCGGGACCATGGAACATGCCGGGGTGGCGGCGGCGCTGGCGCCGGCGGCGGTGCGCGAGATGCTGCGCCGTTCGTTGCCGGACTACATGGTGCCGGCGACGTTCGTCGTGCTCGGGGCGCTGCCGCTGACCGCCAACGGCAAGCTCGACCGCGCGGCGCTGCCGGAGCCGGCGGGCCTGCCGGACGCCGGCGGCGGCGGCATCCGGCCGCTGACCGGCCCGGTCGAGGAGATGCTGGCCGAGATCTGGGCGCAGGTGCTGGGCCGGGAGCGGATCGGCGGCGCGCAGGACTTCTTCGCCCTGGGCGGCCACTCGCTGCTGGCCACGCAGCTGCTGGCCCGCGTGGCGGAGACCTTCGGCGTGGAGCTGCCGCTCCGCGCCATCTTCGAGCGGCCGACGGTCGCCGCGCAGGCGGAGCTGATCGAGGCCTCGCGCCGGCAGCCGCAGCCGGCGGCGCCGCCTCTGCAACGGGTGGCGCGCGACGGCCGCGGCATGCCGCTGTCGTTCGCGCAGCAGCGCCTGTGGTTCCTCGACCAGCTCGAGCCCGGCAGCCCGCTCTACAACATGCCGGCGGCGCTGCATTTCGCGGGGCGGCTGCAACCGGCGGTCCTGGCGCGCGGCCTGGCGGAGGTGGTGCGGCGCCACGAGGTGCTGCGCACCAGCTACGCGGCCGTGGACGGCGAGCCGGTGCAGCTGATCCATCCCCCGGACATGGCAGCCGGTGCGGCCACGGCAGGCAGCGAAGCCGCGGCGGACAGCGCGACCGCCGCGGGCGGCGCGCGGCTGCTGCGCCAGGTCGATCTGGCGGCGCTGCCGGAGGCGGTGCGGGAGGCGACGGCGCGCCGGCTGACGGTCCAGGAAGCGAGACGGCCGTTCGACCTCGAGCGCGCGCCGGTGCTGCGCGCGACGCTGCTGCGGCTGGCCGCCGAGGAGCACGTGCTGCTGCTGACGGTGCATCACATCGCGTGCGACGGTTGGTCGGTTGGCGTGCTGGTGCAGGAGGCGGGGCTGCTGTACGAGGCGTTCGCGGACGCCAGCCCGCCGCCGCGACCTGCCGGGAGTGCCGGCAATGGTGGATTTGCCGGCCTGCCGGACCTGGCGGTGCAGTACGCGGACTTCGCGGCCTGGCAGCGGCGCTGGCTGGCCGGCGAGATGCTGCAGGCGCAGCTCGGCTACTGGCGCAAGCAGCTGGCGGGGCTGCCGCCGGCCATCGAGCTGCCGGTGGACCGCCCGCGGCCGGTGCGGCGGCGGGCCCTGGGAGGGCGCGTCGACCTGCGCCTGTCCGCGGCCTTGGGGACGGCGCTGCGGGCCCTCGCCCGGCGGCAGCTGGCAACCCCGTTCATGGTCCTGCTGTCGGCGTTCCAGGCGCTTCTGGCGCGCTATTCGGGCCAGGAGGACCTGGCGGTGGGAACGCCGGTCGCCGGCCGGCGCCGCGTCGAGGTCGAGGGGCTGATCGGGTGCTTCGCCAACACCCTGGTGCTGCGCGGGGACCTGCGGCGGCAGCCAAGCCTGGTCCAGCTGCTGGCGCGGTCGCGAGAGGCGGGGCTGGCCGCCTACAGCCACCAGGACCTGCCTTTCGAGGGCCTGGTCGAGGGGATGCAGCTGCGGCGCGACCTCGCGCGGTCGCCGCTGTTCCAGGTGATGATGGTGCTGCAGAACGCTGCGACCCAGGTGCCGCGGCTGCCGGGGCTGGCGGCGACCCGCTGGGCCTCGGACAGCGGCACCGCCAAATTCGACTTGACGCTGACGCTGACGGAGGACGAGCGGGGCCTGCCCGGCTTCGCCAGCAGCTTCGAGTACGACGCCGAGCTGTTCCATCGCCCGACCGTCGTCCGGCTTGCCGGGCACTTCGACAGCCTGCTGGCGGCGGCGCTCGCCGCGCCCGAGGTGCCGCTCGCGGAGCTGGGCCTGCTGAGCGACGCCGAATACCAGCAGCTCGCGGAGTGGAGCTCGTCGCCGGCCGAAACCGCGGCCGGCGCGGTGGTCCCGGCCGGCTCGGGGCCGAGTCTCGCCGAGCTCTTCCAGGACCAGGCGCGGCGCACCCCGGATGCCGCGGCCGTGGTTTGCGGCGACGAGGTCCTGACCTATGGCGGTCTGCTGCGGCGGTCGGAACGGGTGGCGCGGCGGCTGCGCGCGCTCGGCGTCGCGCCGGGCGTGAGGGTCGGCCTGTGCAGCGAGTGCGTTCCCGACCTGATCGCCGGTCTCTACGGCATCGTCATGGCCGGAGGCAGCTACGTGCCGCTCGATCCCGCCTATCCCGAGCAGCGGTGGGCGTGGATGCTCGCCGACTCGGGGGCGCCGGTGGTGGTCACCCAGGGACGCCTGCGCGAGCGCGTGGCGGCGGCGGCGGCCAGGGCGAAAGACGAGGGGGCCGCGGCCGAGCCCAAGGTGGTCTGCGTCGATCGCCTCGAGGGCGAGGGCGCCGCGGCCGGACCGGGTTTCGGCCGGGATGCCGGCCCAGGCGCCTGGGGCGCCGGCGCGGACGACCTGATCTACGTGATCTACACCTCGGGCTCGACGGGGCGAGCCAAGGGGGCCGGGGTCTATCAGCGCTCCTTCCAGAAGCTGGTGCGCTGGTACATGACGGAATTCAAGGTCACCGACGCCGATCGCTTCCTCCTGATCACCTCCTACGGCTTCGACCAGGCGCAGAAGAACCTGTTCGCTTCGCTGCTGGCGGGAGGCCAGCTGCACCTCGCGGCGCGCGACGTCTACGATCCGGCGCTGCTCACGGCCACCATCGCGCGCCAGGGGATCACGCGCCTCAACTGCACGCCCAGCGCCTTCGTGCCGCTCGCGACCGGTCCGGACCCGGCGGCGCTCGCTGCGCTGCGCTCCGTCTTCCTGGGCGGCGAGCCGATCCCGGTGGCGCTGCTGGATCCCTGGCGGCGCTCGCCCGGGTGCCGGGCGGAGGTCGTCAACACCTACGGTCCGACCGAATGCACCGACACGGTGACCTGGCATCGCCTGCCGGCGCCGCGGGGAGCCGGGCAGGCCGGGGATGCGGCGCCGCCGCCCATCGGCCGGCCGTTGCCCGAGGTGGCGGTGTGGATCGCCGACCGCCAGCCGGCGCTGGTCCCCATCGGCGTGCCCGGCCAGCTGTGCCTGGGCGGCGACTTCGTGGGCGCCGGCTACCTGGGCAACGCCGTGCAGACGGCGGCGGCCTTCGTCCCCGACCCCTGGAGCGGCGGAACGGGGGCGCGCCTGTACCTGACCGGCGACCTTGCCCGCTTCCTTCCCGACGGCGAGATCGAGTTCCTGGGGCGTGTCGATCAGCAGGTCAAGATCCGCGGCTTCCGGGTCGAGATCGGAGAGGTGGAGAGCGTGCTCGCCCGCCTGCCGCAGGTCCGGGAAGCGGCAGTGGTGCCGCGGCCGTCCGGCGCCGGCTCGGCGCTGCAGCTGGTGGCCTACGTGGTGGTTGCGGACCGCTCGGACCGGGAGCTGGTGCCCGAGCTGCGGCGGGCGGCCAGGGCGGCGCTGCCGGACTACATGGTGCCCGGCGCCTTCGTGGCGCTCGACGCCCTGCCGCTGACGGCGCACGGCAAGCTCGACCGCGATGCCCTGCCGCCGCCGGAGCCTGGGAGCCAGGCGAGGCACGAGACCTACGCCGCGCCGCGCACGGCGTTCGAGGAGGGCCTGGCCCAGATCTGGGCCGACCTGCTGGGCGTCGACCGCATCGGCACCGGCGACGACTTCTTCGACCTCGGCGGGAATTCGCTGCTGGCCACCCAGGTGGTCTCGCGGCTGCGCCAGCGATTCGGGGTCGAGATGCCGGTGCGGGCCCTCTTCGAGGAACCGACCGTCGCCGGACTGGCCGGCCAGGTCGAGGCGGCGCTGCAAGCGGCGGCGGCGGCAGGGGCTGGTGCGGCGGCTCCCGTAGGGATGGCGGCGGCGCCGCCCGTAGCGGTTGGCGCGGCGGCCGGTGCGGCAGCGGCCGGTGCGCCGCCGGCTGCGGCGGCCGCGGCGGCCGGCCTGCCGCTCTCCTTCGCGCAGCAGCGTCTTTGGTTCCTCGACCGGCTCTCGCCGGGCTCGGCTGCCTACAACATGCCGCTCGCGGTGCGGCTCACCGGCGATCTCGACGCGGCGGCGCTGGCGGCCGCGGTCGCGGTCGTCGTGGCGCGCCACCAGACGCTGCGCACCACCTTCCACGAGGTGGCGGGCGAGCCGCGCCAGAGGATCGCGCCGCCGCCGGCCGCCGGCGCCGCCGGCCTGGCGCTGGCGCGGGTCGATCTGCGGCGGCTGCCGCAACCTCTCGCCGCGGCGATGGACCTGGCGGCGGCGGAGGTGCGGCGGCCGTTCGACCTCGCCCGCGGGCCGCTCTTCCGGCCCCTGCTGCTGTGCGTGGCCGAGCGCGACCACGTGTGGCTGGGCACCATGCACCACATCGTCGCGGACGGCTGGTCGGTGGGCATCCTGATCCGCGAGGTGAGCGTGGTCTACGCCGCGCTGACCGCGGGGCGGGCGCCGCGGCTGCCGGCGCTCCCCGTGCAGTACGCGGACTATGCCGCCTGGCAGCGGCAATGGCTGACCGGGGAGGTGTTGACAGCCGAGCTCGACCACTGGCGGGAACGCCTGGCCGGGCTGCCGCAGCACCTCGAGCTGCCGACCGATCGTCCCCATCCGCCGGCCGAGGCCATGGCCGGCGACACGCGGCCGTGCCGCCTGTCCCCGGCGGCGGCCACCCAGCTGCGCGAGCGGGCCCGGGCCAGCGGCGTGACGTCCTTCATGTGGCTGCTGGCGGCTTTCCAGGCGCTGCTCGGCCGTGTCACCGGACAGCGGGACCTGGCGGTCGGCACCCCGATCGCCGGCCGCAACCGGTTGGAGATCGAGGGGTTGATCGGCTGCTTCGTCAACACCCTGGTGCTGCGCGCCGACCTGGCTCGCGACCCCGGGTTCGGCGAGCTGCTGGCCCGCACCCGCGAGGCGACGCTGGCCGCCTACGCCCACCAGGACGTGCCCTTCGAGCGGCTGGTCGAGGAGCTGGCGCCGGCGCGGGACTTCGCCCGCCACCCGCTGTTCCAGGCGATGTTCGCGCTGCAGCGCTCGCCGGCCAGGGAGCTGCGGCTGCCCGGCCTGGCATTCGCCCTGGTGCCGCTGACCTCGCGGACCGCCAAGTTCGAGCTGGCGCTGTCGCTCTCCGAGGCGGCGGACGGCATCGGCGGCGGGCTCGAGTACAAGACCGAGCTGTTCGACGCCGCGACCGCCGAGCGCCTGCTCGGCCACTTCGCGGTGCTGCTAGACGCGGTCGCGGCCGATCCCGCCCTGCCGCTCTCGAAGCTGCCGCTGCTCACCGCCGGCGAGCGCCACCAGCTGCTCGTCGAGTGGAACGATTCGCGGCCCCAGCAGGGCGAGGACGTGATCGCCCTGTTCCGCCGCGCCGCCGCGGCGGCGCCTCAGGAGACGGCCCTGGTGGTCGCCGGCGAGCATGGCGAGGAGCGGCTGTCGTATGGCGAGCTCGACGCCTGGGCCGGCGAGGTGGCGGAGCGCCTGCGGGGCCTGGGGGTGGCCCCCGGCGTGCCCGTGGCGCTGGCCGCCTCCCGCGGTCCGGCGCTGGTGGCCGGCCTGCTCGGCATCCTTGGGGCGGGAGGGTGCTTCGTGCCGCTCGATCCGGCGCTGCCCGAGGCGCGCCTCGCCTTCCTGCTGGCGGACACCGCGGCGCAGGTCGTGGTGGGCGAGGAGGAGGCGCTGGCGGCGCTGCCGCCGCACCAGGCGGCGGTGCTCGTGCTCGGCCGGCCGGGAAGCCCCGCACCCGCCACGACTGCGGGCGCCGCGGGCGGCGCCGGCGCCGCCCGCCCCGAAGGGGTCGCCCCACTCGCCGGGCGCGGCGATCTCGCCTACCTGATCTACACCTCGGGCACCACCGGCGAGCCGAAGGCGGTGGCGGTCGAACGGGGCAACCTGGCCGACGTGCTGGCCGCCGCCCGCGGGCTGCTGCGCTTCGGCCCCGCCGACCGGATGCTCGTCGCGGCGCCGTTCTCCTTCGACATCTTCCTCTTCGAGCTGCTGTCGCCGCTGACCACCGGCGGCACGGCGCTGCTGTTCCCGCTGCGGCCGGCGCTCGACTTCGAGCGGCTGGCCGCGGCGCTGCCGCGGCTCACCGTGGTGCACGCGGTGCCGGCGACGGCGCGCCAGCTGCTCGCCACGCTGGA
>Ga0307479_10000867_pt1 | contig 27337 bp, 37 predicted proteins | sample atmos_gasesECM4C_FD_203743 | JGI IMG/M metagenome (GOLD analysis project Ga0307479, IMG submission 203743) | Hardwood forest soil microbial communities from Morgan-Monroe State Forest, Indiana, United States - atmos_gasesECM4C_515 | ecosystem: Environmental > Terrestrial > Soil > Temperate... | reverse complement strand
AGACCAGATACCTTTACCTACTGATCGAAACCCGTATCTATCGTAAACTCCGCTAACGCCGTCCTTCTTCAAAAGGTCTGTCACTGGTTCGCTCTCGATCACTTCCTGCACAAGTTCGGAGAACTCTTCATTCGTAACCTGTCCCCTCACGTCATCCAGATTCACCACCAAGACAGGTTTCGAAAAGATTTGTCTCAGAAAGTTAGACTTGTATTCATAAACAGCGGCTTGCAGTCTGATCTCAAGTTCCAATGGAGGGAGCGCAATTTCATCTTCATCCATGTTAAGGCTCATGGGAACGTTTATTCTTCGCCGGACATTTGCGACAGAGATGAAATATACCTTGTTATTGAATTTATTTACCGCACGCATTCAGTACCACTTCTTCGACTTAACCGGAAGCATCAGAGTCGGCTGTATCACTGGCTACTCGTTCGGCCGCGCGCTCAGCTACGTCTTTGATTGCCAGGTCGAGCTTGGCCAGTAGCTGGGGCTCTCCGAAGCGACGCTGTCGGGTGGTTTTACAGTATAGGCCGCAGCCCGCTTTGTCACAATCGTGAATCTTCTGCAGCCTCTCATCGCTCATGACACTCCCCTGCCTCTCCAAGATGTCCGGCGTTTGCGAAGCTAATTGCGCGCCGGACGAGTTTTTCGGCGCAAGTTTCAGTGATCGAAAGCGCGACTATCATTGCGCCCGCGACTTCTGCGGGTGTGTAGCCGCTACGAAGTTTCTGTGCTGCCCACTGAACCAGTTCCTGGTTCGACATTGGTATCGGCTCCCTTTCCGCGCCCCAAGATGCGCTCGAGTCGATGCAGGAAATATTCCCGGTCGTATTTCTTCTCGATGCAATTTGGGTGTGCGAGAATGTAGTCCTGGGCCCATTTCACGGCATGCAGGGCCTCGCGCAATCGGAACTGCAGGACATCAATCTCGCGGTCGGTCACGTTCGTACTCCTTTTGCCCTTGCCAGTGACTCTCGCCTATGGCGTTCCTTGTGAGTCTCTCGGTGCGGATACGCGTGCGCGACCAGGCTCACGCCGAGAAAGACGAAGACGCAGAAGAGATAGAAGAATCCGACGGCCGTCATTGCTGCACCGCAATCCGCTCGTAGATGCCGACAACAGAAGAGGTAAGATCTATTGATCCCTTGCCGTCGCATTGACCATTAATCTCCCTAAACTCGAGCCCGTATCGAACGCGGTCTTCATCGGGATCGAAAAACGCATACGCCAACGAAGACCCTCTTGCATCCTGCGCGCGCATGAAGTAGCACACATCTCCGTCTCGAGAAACTACAACAGACTGAAACGCCAAATGCTGCGAAGGTGTCCCCTCATAAATATCTCGGAGTATCCTAGCGCCTTCAATTGCTCTCTTCTCAAGCCCCGGCCGCCGCAAAACGGTTGAGATAGTCTCCACAAGGATGCGCGTTCGCCCTTCTTGCTGCACAAACGTAGGGACGCCACAGAGGATCGCAAAAACAAACATCGTCAAGAACGTGTATTTCACTAGGTGGCCTCCGATCCGCTACTAGTCTATGCTGATGAGTTCGACGACTGTGACACGGCTGCCGGCGCAAAGAGGCCCGCCGGCAAGTCATCATCGGAAGCGGCGTAGGCTTGTGGCTTCGCGTTGCCTTTCAGCACAGTTTCCATACGCTCCAGGCGACCCCGGCGTTTGCGCCAACGCCGCGGGTGTCCGAGGGCTTGCAAGTCAAACGACAGTCCGGCAGCTTTTGACCAGTGGCGCCGATATTCAAGATCTTCCGCGCTTTTGTCGTAAATATCGGTCACGTCTTTGCTACTGTGACCCATCCAGAATCGTATGAGTGTCTCAGGCACGCAGGCCTTGCGAAGGTGTGTTAATCGGAATCTCCTGAACGCGTGAAAGCCTGGTATCTCGCGGTTGCGCAAACGACGGGTGATCGTTTCAAGATTGGCTGGCTCGCCTTTGACTTCTGATTGGAAGAGAAACTCTCCCGGCGCTATCTTCTGCGCCTTGATGAACTCCGCAATTCTGCTCGGCAAACGCGGATCCAAATCAATATCGCGCTTCGCCGCAGTAGTCTTGAGTTTGCCAGGATACTCGCGGTTATGCCAAATGGTTGCGCGAACTTCAATAACGCCTTGATCCTCGAGGAACGCGGTCTGATCTTCCGCAACACGTCCTACCCTGATAGCAAGACATTCTGAAACGCGCAAACCTGTGCCGGCCAGGATGGTGTACATCAGCTGCTCTTGCCAGCTGCGCGATTCTCTGATTGTGCGAGTGACTTCCTCGCCGGTAACCGTAGGTTGCTTTTGCTTCTTGATAGTGGGAGCATCTATAAACATATGATTCCAGGTGCGCGGGTAAATCTGCTCACCGTTTTCCGGATCAACGACACTAGCAATGATCTGCTTTAGGGCGGCCAAAGTTTCTTGAATCGTTTTAGGGGAACCTTCGATTTTGTTAGCTAAGTTTTTCAAAAATCCGTTGTTGATATTCGCGAGCGGGGTATCTGCGCCCACCAGTGGAAGCAAACGCTGAACGTGATAGCGATAGGTGGTCAACGTGGCGGGCGAGATCGGTTTACGTTTCCGATGCTCGAGGCCGGCGATCCACGCGGCGGCTTGTTCTGCGAATCTGTGGGAATGCGATAATGCCGTAGCACTCATGGGAGATTATCCCTCCTGTGATTGTTAGCCTCAGGGTCGCGCTTTCATCGCGATCCTGGGGCGCTTACTACTTCAAATTCTCGTGCCTGCCACAATCAACGTCATTGGTTTTCTCCGGGCCAGGCAATTTTCTGCTCCTCGACGTATCTTTGTATCAATAGGCGAAGGACCTTCGACCGAGACGCGAGAGGATTCGCTTTCGCGATAGCCTCATCAAAGGCTTTCATTTCTGCCGGGAACATCACGAATGGCATGCGCGCTGTTCTTACCGCAGGTTCCTTCTTGGATTTTTTCATCTGTCCACCTCACACTAGCTTATACATCATTGTGCTTATTAAGTCAAGCTGTGTCCCTCAGGCACAAGTGTGCAAGTGTGTCCCCTCCTAAGGGCGCAGGGCGCCCCCAGGGAGTGAGACATTCACAGGCTAGCGTTACTCGTTCTCCTGCTCACGGCCCTCACAGGAGACAACCAAAGACCCCGCGATCTCTGTGTTGACTTTGGGAGTACGTCCGTTACGGCAAGAAACTATGGCCTGCCACTCGTTAACCTGAGTGAGCTTTACCCGATGCCGCAATTTTTCTTCCGCTTTGACTACGCCCGCGATAGCGAGACAAGCAAACAACACCAGCAGAGACTTTTTCATGCAGTTCCTCCTGATGCGTAGGCGCATCATCCGAAGCACTCACCGAATGCTCCGGCGGTCACGCCTGTGGCTGGTGGAGGATAAGAGGGGAGGGGGCTAGGCGAAGGGACAGAACTGGAACCTAACGACGGGAGACCGAGCACACGTGGGAATTAACGGCACAAGATTCGATTCGCTTTCCCGCGCAGTCCCATGTGCGAGCAAGTGAAACGTCTTGCCAGTTCTCTTGTATGTGCTGTGCCTTGGCGTGCGCGATTTCCGCCAAGGAGTCGAGTACGTCCGCAAGGGTGCTCTTGTCTATCAGTTGCTCCAATAGGAGCATTTGTTCGGGGTTCAGTCCCATTAGCGTAACCTCCTGGCGCGTTCTTGGAAGTTACGCTCGCCGTAGGCAATTGCTTCCCGTTCGGTTCGGAAGGGATTGGAAGTGACGAGACCCAGAGCCGGGCAGATGATGTTCGGCTCTGCTATGTCCTGCCAGTAGAGACGAAAACCGCGTTCCTCGGCAATTCCCGTCACGTTGCGAACGACTAGCTGACACTCGCGGGAGTCTCCCGCAGTGGATTGAATTTTGCGCGTCATTGTGCCTCGCTTTCTTGGGACACTTCCAGGGATTCGAGAAGAGGAGCGATTCGCTCTATTTCAGCGAACGAGATCACGTGGCATCCGGCATGGAGCGTGCCGTCCGCGTCTATGCGGTCAATGGCGTAGTGGCCTAGATGGAGCGTGTGGCCGTTGCGAACGTACTCCACACCAGACTTGACAACTTGCCGAACGAAGAACAGACCGCGCAACGCATGGGAGACGGGGACTTGTGCTCCGCGCGAGGTCTCTACCACTGCAACGGGATGCTGTACGCTTTCATCCGCTCCGAATGTACGGATGCGAAGCATAACGGGGAGATTGTAGAGATAGCCTACGTTCTCGCCGTTGCGCCAACGTTCAGCTAGTTCTGCCTCACGTTTTGCCTGTTCGATTTTCGCTAGACGGGTTTCTTCTGCCTTGCGCGCGGCTGTCTTTGTTTCCCGCTGTCTGATAGCTGCCATCTCTTTGGAATCAAGGGCAGGGACAGTAGGGAGTTTGGGAAGCTTGAGACGAAAAAACTTTCCGTATGCTTTCACTTCGGCGAGCAAGTTCACCGCGTCTTTTTGACTGTTCTCTTTACGCCAAGATGAACGAGCACGAGCAGACGTAACGACAGCGGTCTCAATTCGCTTGACATAGTCTGCAACGTTTGTCTTGTGTTCGTTTGCTTCCGAGTTTTTGTAGTCCTGCCCGATGTATGACAATTCGGGTACATGGAAGATCACAGCGTTAGAGGGAATCGCGGAACGAACGGCGGAACAATGGCCGGAAGTAGTTACGCTGTACGTCCGGGTAGTGAATAGCACGGCATCTTGCTTGCCATTGGAAACATGCCGGGCAATGGGAAAGTGTGAACCATAAGAATAGATTGTGTCTCCCTCGAAATAGAGATTGCCATTCGAGGTTCTAGCGGAGTCTTGCGTTTTGTGATACCAGAGGTGCGGAACCTCGCCAGAGCTTACAACGTGCTTGACTCGTTTCCGTTCTCCAGACTGATTTACACTTGTTTGCAGCATTCTAGGAAGTCTCCTTTCCTTGAGTGTTAGGGAGATCACGCGGCTGTAACCGTGCGGTCTCCCGTTTTGAGAAAACTTCTTACGCGCGCTAGAGATGTTCTGGTCTTTTAGCGCGCCTAGGCTGTCTTCTCATTCAATACGTCGCTATCTGTCGCTTGATGTTTTCGCCTGCACTACTGACCAAACACGTAGGCAACAGCGACCAGCAAGCCGAGGCCTACCGCGAACAAGTACTGCAATTTGATTCGCATGTTTTCCTCCAGTCCGGCGTTACTTCGATGGACTTACTCCCGAAAAGCTTGTTTCGCATGCTTGCAGACATTGAAACCTCCAGTACTTCGCGCGCCAGTCAAAACGTGTTAGGTCTGACTGGCGCATGCTGTACTGAATGTTTTTTTTTTCTTTTTGTTTGCTGTGACTGTCCGCTGTGGTACGGACTACACCTAAACGCGTGGGACGCGTTCCCTGTCTGTCCTTCCCTACTCAACCCGGCCGGTATCGCGCGAGGGTGTTTCAGTTCTCAGACTGCCTAGGCACATTCGCGGCGTGCTGTGCAACGCCAGCATCTAGACCTAAGTGTTGCCTCTCTGCAGTCTCCGCTGTTGGTATCCCGGGAGACTGTGAGCTTAGGACTTGGTCATCTGGCGTGCGGCCGGATTTGACGCGTGCTGCAATATCCGCTCGGCCTGATGTACCTCGCGGCCGTCTCTTCGCCTGTACTGCTTGGCGTATTTCTTGCGGCCGTTCGCGGATACATAGAGCAAGCGATTTGCCAAACGTGTGCATGCTTGCACACACACACATAACATAGTCTACAGACGCACAACGTAGACGAAGATACGCGCGCACGCGCGCGACCGTGACAATTTTTGGCCGCCTGACTTTCGCCAAGCATTCGTTTTTCGTTTGATCTTTCTGGCAAAAGGCTTCTTGTTTTCTGTTAAATGCAAGGCGACACAAAATGGCGTGTGTTTGTGTTAGACTGTGCTAGAGTGTGTGCGCGTGTGCCTCGAGGCATTCTCTCGCAGGAGATGCGGAGAGACCATGCGCGGACCCGAGTAAACGGCGCAGGCGCCCATGTCTGACATATGCGTTTCACGCGCACGTGACCATACTGGGCAGTTTTGTGTTAATGACCCTGTTAACTGTAAGAGGATAAACGGCCGCGACGCATTGAAAACAAACGAGTTACCGCAAAAACGTTTGGTCCCTTAGTGCGCGGGCGTATCAATGTGGGATTAGTACGGTTTATGTCCTATATTCGCCGTACTAACCGTAGCGTTTGCGCGGGAGAATTGAGTCTATCCCTTTTAGTTTGTTGAGATTATAGGGTCCCATATTTCGATCCGGCCCTCGGGGGCCTATACCCTCCACCTTGCGCTGTCCGCCACCGGTCACCTAACGGCTGGCATCAATATATAAATTTCGGAACAGAAATTCACAGAAAGGGATCCAGGGCCGGCCCGGGGGTGTTTCGGGAACTGACCTCCTGCCCAGACCCTGTAGTCGGCCTGCTGGCGCGACCATGTAGCTCCGCTGGCGTACACGACGTATGCACGTTTCGTATTCAATTGCACGCAGTCGCATGCAAGCCAAACATCCATCTGCATCGAGACTCATTAGGATCCCTTTGGCCTTGGGCCGGCGTGGGACACCGCGGCTCCAGGGGGATCCGGACTACGGCTCATAACGCCCGCATCGAGGTCGGCGTGAGAGGCGGACGCCCGGGCGGATCGGAGGGTATCGGGCGTCCCCCGGTCGGGCCAGTTCAAGATTTGTTGGTGAGGTCACCAACAACTCACCAACAAATTCACCAACAAATTTCGGTCATTTTGGCGATCATGGTGAGTTCGAAAAAGCTCACCAACAAATTCACCAACATAAGTGCTTTGTTTTCAACACCGATTAGAATGATGGTGAATCATGGTGAGGAGGTCACCAACAAACTATACCTAGAGAGAGTTTGTTGGTGAGAATACCCCCCACTAGAAGGGGGTATTCACCAACAAATCTCGGTAGGCCCACCATCAAAACGCTTCCGAAAGAAAGAGCGTTCCGCGGCCGAATGGAACGCCGCCGGATAGTCCGAAGAGCTTACGACGGCCGTGAAGAAAGCCCGAAGCTCGCGACGCGCAGTTGACTTCGTAGCCTCGACGTGGTAGGATGATCTCGCAGTAGAAACCTCAAAACGTACATTAGGTCACCCGCCGGCGTAGTTCCTCCCGAGCGCTCTTCACCAATCCAAGTTAAGCAGGAGCACCACAACGCACGATGTGTGTCCGTGTGCCGAGGTGCATCCGCAGAGAGTAATCCGGTATGAAAAACAAAAATCGATTTCTCGCCGGGAGCGGTCTCAACGCTCTTGTCGACTCCCAGTTCGCCACCACAACAATCCCCGTCATCCCCGTCATCCCGGCGCAGCCGATCACTGACGTTTCTACGCCCGATCCCAAGTTCAAGTTGTTCACGGTCGAGGCCAAGCTACACGCTGCGGCCGACGCTCGCGATCAGTGGGCCAAGCTTTTCAGTCCCGGCCGGAAGCCTCTCGGCGATCAACCGCTAACTGAGGCAGAGCGAAAGCGTCGTCAGCGCGAACTCCAGAAAGCCGAAGAGAAAGCCAAGGCCAACGCCTTCGCCGGCAACATTTCGTTGATCATGAGTCTCTTCAAAGATTTTTTCGTCAACGCCGCGATTGCCCATGATGACGCCGAGTACAGAACACGGGCACTACATCTATTCAAGCAGCGCCACGCGTTCCGCAGGTTTCTTGAGAAGTTGCCGCCCGAGAAGTTCAACGTCATCCTGAACGCGTGGTTGGAACTCATCCGGCCTGTCGACTATGTCGATGACGAAGACGAAGACATCTACTCAAAATGCAAAACCACCACGCGCGGCGGCACCGACGCAGAAAAAGTTTTTGGTATCGCAACGGCCAATTGGCGGCGCACAGGGGGTCGTTCAATACCGGCCAAGGCAGTTAGTCCGAAGGGCCACGGGTCCCAGGAAGAAGATGGAGAAGATCGGAAAAAAGTTCAGAAGCTTAAGGTCATACTTCGTGAACCAACCGAACGCGGCCTCGAACCTGATGAGGATTCCGTGGAAGAGCAGAAGCTGGCTCTCGTCATCTGTCTGCTTACGAAGGACGGTGAAGACTGCACTGTGTGCGGTGAGTCCATCTACGGCGACGATCACTTAGACAATCACCTAGCAAAACCCTGGCGCATCGCCAAACGGAAAAGAAAAGAACGTGAGGACGAATACGATTCGTTGGGACTGACGAAGTTCTTGCCTCCGGAAGAGGAAGATCCGCATGTGCCGGCAGTCCGGAAGCTCATGCGCAAACCGCTGGAAGCCTTGCAAGATATGAAAGCCGAGATGGAAGGTCCCGGCGATCCGGTGGACCCAATGACGTTTCGACGCATAGCTCCCCGCGGCGGCTGATAGGAATTTCGTGACATTCCTCCAAACGTGGGATAACGCGTGCGGGTTCAACAACTTACGCAAAAACTGAGCCAATTGGTGGAGATGTCTTCCTATGGGGGGAAGGACTTTTTCGAGCTTCCCTCGATTGAGCCAGCGCCTAGAGCGCCGCGAAGGATGAACGATGGCGACGAGAACACGAGTAGCCCGATCCCGCGTAGGTGCGGGAGGATTCTTGGTTCGCCTCGATGGTCTTTTGTTCCTGTCGCGGTTCGCCGCGGACGGCCGAGCGATGGGTGTGGGGATTCCTTCAGCTTCAATTCACTATCCCAGCTACGAAACCGCTGACCAGGCGGCGCAAGTTTGCCGCGCGCAAGGGCACGACCAGTGTGCAGTCGTGGACATCTATGGCAATCCCATCGATGTAATTGCGATCAAGCAACAAGCTGACCTGCAGCGCGCGAAGTACGAATCGTTTTGGGGCAAGTGAGGACGACATGCAAACCATCAGCATCGGTACAAAAATTTATGACCGCAAGCTTCGTCGCACTGGCGTCGTGCTCAACGCCAACTACAAGGTCGGCAACGCTGTTTGGGTTTTGGTGCGAACTGATTACTGCTCTCTGATGTGGTCTGCGTCCGACGACTTGGAAGCGAGCAAGTGAAATGTCCCAAAACAGGCATTCCAGAAAGTTCCGCGTCTTTACATTGAACAACACGCGCACTACCGAGAACGGAGATATCTTTTGCACTCTGTGCCAAGAAGTGATCGGTCACGGCCTGAACGCCGAAGATCGTTTCGATTCTTTCTTCGTACATCGGCATCTGCACATCGACGAACTCAATACGTTCGCCGAGACGCCGAAAAGAAAAGTCTGCGATGAAGATCACGTCGACATGATTTTACGGCACAAAGGTCGGCACGCCATCGCTTGCCGCAAGTGTGGCGAGATCATCTGGAAGCCTGCAGGTTGGGTTGACGTCGCGGAATTGGATTCGTTCGAAGCTGAAGCTAAGGCAGCCGCGGCTAGAGCCGAGTCGTGCGTCAGCCAGCACCAAACTATACTCGCGCTTCGCACAGGCGGGAAGCCCGTCATGTGTGGGACGTGCAACAGAACGTGGCCAGCATAGCTGGCAAAGGATTATCGATGGCCACCTTAAACATACAAGTCGGCCGCAACGGAATCAATAAGATCGTTGCCGACACCGCCACGATCGCCGATATCAATGAAGCTGGGGAGTTGCTTCGGGCATCCAGTGTGGCTACGCGCTTGCTTCACGAATCGGTTTGGGAACATTTTCATGGTGAACCGCCTGCCGCCACCGAGCCCCGCGTATGGCTTCCGAGCTATCAAGACTGCCTTCAGGACAAGCCGCACGAACACAAGATCCTAGTCGGCAACGGTCCCAGGAATCCATATCAAGATCCTCCGCAGTGGTTTATCGATTCCTTGAAGAAGGCCTTCCCCGACGACTACATGTGGGAGAACGCCGCTGAAGATCTTCCGGGCGGCGAAGGTGAAGCCGCAGTGATGCTGTTTCAGAACAAAGCGCCGCGGAAGGACCACTGGCTTGATCATTGGGGATTCGTCGAAGATGTTCTGGTCAGTGAGCCATACGGAGCCTCGCTTGATACGCTCACGGTGTTGGCTCCGTTCTTGGAGAATGTCGGCTGGACATTCGACATCGTCGGACGATCGGCGCACTATCCGTCGGCCACGATTCGAATTGAGATCCGACCGAAGAGGGCATCATGACCGAACCGACAAAGAAAGTCATTCCGGAAATACCTGGGCTTGGATTTCGTGTGCCAGAAGGATCTGCGGCGCAGAAATTTCTTCATGTGCTCAACACTCCTGGGGCGACCAAGGCTTGGGAGGCTATGGTTGCCAAATACGCCAAGCATGAAGTGGACGTTACGAATTGGCGGGATTCTTTCCGATCCGTTGGGCAGTTGCCGGATGGCGGCGTGCGAATGCTCCTCAAGGGTTTCTTGCCCGAGGGAATCAACTTTATTGGTGCGCTTTCCGGCCACGGCAAGTCGCTGCTAGCTCTGTCGATGGTTAAGAGCTTCACTACGGGCAGTCCGTTTTTGGGAAAGTATGAACCGGAACAGATCTTTCCTTGCCTGTACTTGATTCCTGAATCAAGCGGCCGCGCTTGGAAGATGCGCTGCAAAGCATTCGGGATTCCTGATGATCCGAACCTGTTCTTGTGCCGTACGATTTCCGAGGGCCCAACACTGCTTCTCGATGACCCAATTCTTTTGAAGGCGGTCCAAGAGTTAAAGCCGATTGTATTCCTGGACACGATGATTCGGTTCAGCTATGCGAAGGACGAGAACTCAGCAGCCGATAACCAAGCGCTGGCCCGGGACGTGAAAGCCCTTCAGGCAGCCGGGGCTGTGGCTGTCGTTGGTTTGCACCACTCTACGAAAGCCTTCGCCACAGAAGAGATGAAGCTGGAGAATTGCCTTCGCGGAACCGGCGACATCGCCGCGCTTTGCGATTCAGTATACGCTCTTCGGCGCGACGAAAATCTCTACGATCGTGGTAATGGCCCGAACGAAATCAACGTCGAATGCGTCAAGCCCAGGGACATCAAGAATCCACCCCTGCCGTTTCGACTCGCGCTTACTTATAAAAAGGACGACGGCACACTCCCCAGTTATATAGATGAGACTGGAGATTTCCGTGTTGTCGAGTCCTTCGCAGTGCAACTCGACCGAGAGCGCAAGTTCATAAAGATCGTCACAGAAGATCCGGATATCACCAGAGAAAAGCTGGCTGACGGTCTAGGAATTACTGAGTGGGCTTTGCGCGGTCTTGCAAAGAAGTTAGGCTACGCGCGCCCGCCTAAGTCGAAGAACGGTCAGTGGCAGAAGCTTTCAGCGCAAGCTCCGGAAGTGGTTGAAGAACGCGAAGAACTAGAGTTCGCCCTCAAAGGATAAACACATGCCAGTCTCAATCCGAGCGCATCGCATCGCCGCAGCAAAGGCATGCATAAACAAGGAAGAGATCCCGATCACAGTCAGGATCAAGCGTCTGCTTGAACTGACTTTAACGACCGGCCTCGGCCGAGAGAACCTCCAGTTCATCGAAAAGAAGTTGCTTGAGTTCCGAGCGACCGCGAAGACTGACACTATCCACTTTATGCTCATGAAAATCGATGAAGTTCTTGAGGTCCGGCGCGCGCAAGAAAAAGAACGGCGCTCAGGGCACGTTGCAGACCGAAAACCCGGAAGGCCGCGCAAGCAAGTAGCAAAGGCTCCGCGCCCAGGCCGACCCCCGAAGCAACCGGATACGCCAGCATCGCCGGCAACACTACCGGCCAGCTTGGCCGATCTAATCAAGGACGTGAAACTATGATTCCCGAAGAATGCAAAAGACTACGCGGTCTGATGTACGTCGCTTCCGGCGATCTCTTGATCTACCTGGTCCTGAACAATTTCGAAACTAACACCACGAACGGTTCTATCGCAACGTTCGAGGCCGGTCAGAAGTTGCGCGCCGAACAAAAAGGACTACTGCCCGACACCTTGGACGAAACCGTTCAAAAGTTATACATCGTCCTGGGCAACGCCGATGAGCCTGAGTTGTTGACGGAAGGCTATCCGGTTTTTCAGATGACGTTCTTGGCTGCTGCTCTGAACTATCTCGAGAGACTTCACGGGACGGCATGGACTGAAAATTTCAAGAAGATTCATTCAGTCAAGATTTCCGTGCAAAGCGAGCTTCTATGAGCAACGCAAACACGATCGAGCGGCCGTTCCGCTTGATCCAGAAACAGGATTGTCCTGATCCGCGGCTTATTGACGCGTTTTTGTTTTTCGAAACTGGCGGCGTTGTAGAGGCCGTCGAGTGGGAAGATTTCAACGACAGCTGGAAAGTATACGTCCACTCGTACGATGGTCACAACTAAAGGAGCAAGGAGAGAAATCATGTTTACACAAGAGAAGTTTCTAGCCGCGATTTATGCGTGGGGGGCTGAGAAAAACGGAGAGAGGATCCTTCCTTATTGCTCTTTCCGCTGCACAGGCCATGACGATAACTTTGTAGACTCGGCGGATCTGACCCAAAAAATTCTCGCCAAGATGCAGTTGCCGACCGAGACCTCAGCCGAAATCGCTTTCCGGACGCTTCTGGCAGAAGGTCTTGAACCGACTGATGGACTAACCGAGCGCAAGCGTGAGAACGCTGCTCGACTGCGGCAACAGAAGAAAGTGGAAGAAGCTGTCGCCGTCGTTCAATCTGTTCCTCTCACCAAAGATGAACTTGATAGCTTCGTGACGATGACCCCCGCCGAAGTGCGCGAGAAGCGCGCGACCGATCTGTACTTCAAAACTCGGTACGACGAGGCCGCTCGTCTCTATGGTTTTCAGGTGTACGAATGAGTGCGAACAGGATCAGCGCGAACACTCGCGTCTTTCTCTCGGCCGTGGGATCGGACGGGGTGAGGCGTTGGCTGAACCGAGTCGAGAATCTCCGCGACCGCCGTGGTGTTCTTTTGCTCCACGGGTTCTGGGGCGAACCGTCAGACGGGAAACCGTTCACGTTCGAAGTCGCCCAGCAAATCCGCGAGCGTTTCAAACAGACATACGGCGACCAAAAGATTTCGATCAGCTTGAGCGCCGGCGGCGATCTCATCGAGGAAGGCATGGATGAGCCAGCCACAGAAGATGGCCGCAAACCTAGACCTGTTTGGGATCGAGATGAAAATTGTTTTCGCCTGGCCGAGCCAGGGCATACAACCCGCGGCCCCCGTTGGTTCGTGAAGCTGTTCGACAAAGACGGCAATTGGGCCAACAGCGCGTGGGGTGACGATCCACAGCAGGCAGTTGATATAGCACGCGCCAGCCAGCCTCTAACGATGAAACGCTACAAGTCAGTAGCGCCGAAGCAAGAGCAAGAGATTCAAGCAGCGCCCGTGTCGCGACCTAGGTTACGACCCGGAGATCAATACCAAGGAGAATGAACATGTTGAGCAGAGAATATGATCCGACCGACCAGACGGAGGTCGAGGCTTTTATCGCAGAGTTTGAAGACACATCCGTTGGCCAGACGCTGACCGAAGAAGGGCTGACGACCGGCGCGCATCTTCTTCAGATTCGAAAAGCAACGGAAGCCAGGGTGGGCGAGAAGTTCACGTTAGGCCAATATGCGGCAGTTGCGCGAGAGATGTTTCTCGATGGTCAGTTGTTGCCCGAGCCGGAAGTAATCGAGCCGGAAGTGCCGAGAGACAAGAACGGCAAACCTTTAACGGCGGCCCAGATCGCCTGGGGAAACCAGCAACGAGAGTACGCAGAGTTCACCAACAAGAACAGCAGCCAGGCGTGTAACGCGCGCGCTCGAATCGACGCAGACTACGCGAAATTCTTGCACAACAGCAACGTGCAGAACATGGCGCAAGAGATTGGCGGCGCAGTAACTCCGGTTGGCGACAAGCCGGAAGTTATCTCAGCCAATAGCGACCTACGTGAGTTTGCCCGACGCTACAACGCGGCACCGGCGCACACCCTCAAGCCTCGTGCAGGCTACGTGTACATGGAAGGTGTTGACCCGATCGCATTCGCAAAGTTCCAGGACCTCGTCGCACGAGCGGCGGCGGCACGGTTGATCTGATCAAAGGAGAATGAAAATGGCAATCAGCACATGGAAGCTGTTCGATCACGTTACTCGAAGCGAGCAAGGCGAGGAGACCGGAAACGCGGTGCTTGACGCGCGTAGGTTAAATCAAGGTGAGAAGGCTGACGCGTTCAATCGCGTTCTCAAGACCTTCAACACCAACTACGCCGACCTTCTCTCCTGCTACCAGCTACAGGGCGAGTTTGGTCTCTGGGCTGCGCTTCAAAACTTTCAGCACCTGCATCCAGAGCAATCCGGATTGAAAGAACTCGATGAAGCGGCCGAGGCTGGTAGTGTTTCCAAGCTTGAAGCAGCGTGCATGCTGAGTCTCGAGAAGCCGTTCGTTGCGCTTGTCGAATCGCAAGCCATCAAGCGGCTGCAGCTTATCGACGCCTGGCCCGCACAAGCCCGGGACCAGTACAGCACAATGTGGAGACACGCAAAGCTTAACGTCGACGGATCCCGTAACGATGTAGTGGTTGCGGATGCACCTGAGCCCGAGCCAGTCGCGGAGCCAAGCGCTCTTGACCGATGCACTGCAGATTGGAAGTCGTTGCCCAGCGCGGCGTTTAAGACTAAGTGGATGGCCAACGATCAACTGAAGAAAGTAGTGGACCAAATGTTCGCAACAGGGAGGGCGTGATGGCCAAATCAAAAAGTTTGCCGAAGGCAAAGCAAGTTCAGAAACTGAGAAAGGTCGGGCCAGAACTTAGGCTGCCTCGTCCACCCGCAGACGTCGAACAAACGCTGTCGGAAAACAAGGCGTTAACGCCGACAAAGTTGACCACCAATGTCGACAATATTACAAGCTGAGAAGACTGGCTTCATCGCCGAGTTTGAAGACGGCACCGGATTCGTTATTCCAGACGATGACCCAGACGCCTCGCTGGTTTTCTTCGCTGATCCAGACGTCGCCAAGTCCGACTGGCTTGGTCAGGAAGACCCACGCCCCAGCCAACGCGTCTCGTTCCTGTTAGACCGGTTCGGACAGATAATTGCGGTTAAGCCCGCGTGAGGATACCATGGCACACGAAAGCCCAAACTCAACATTTGATCTTGCAACTTCGCTCACTCCACCTTTGCCGAGAAAGTCATTCGCACAGGCTTTGGTCCAAATCACTACGGCTCCGTTGACGGGGACAATCGTAACCTACGGACAAAGAGGCTACGGCTTCATCGAGTCTGAGGACCAGGAAGAGGATGTGTACTTCAACATTCAGAACGTCTGCTGTGATGAGTGTTTGATTCGCCCGGGTTTGCGTGTCGCCTTCAGTTTGGCTGCAGGTCACCACAACCAACGCCCTCAAGCCGTCAACGTCAAACCGCTTTAATCTTCACGTCTTATAGAAATTCATCCCGCCGATTGCTCCGTCTGGATGATGGCTGCGGCCAGGCAACAGCAGCCAGCCAGAGATCGCGTGTGTTGCCCGCTTGCTCGCGCTCCTCCCGCGCGATCTCAAAAAAAAAAGTTCGCAGTAATGGAGAATTGAATATGTTTGCTGATGGAAAAATCAGACACGGAATTACAAAGTTTTGGGATGCTTCCAAGCTGTTCGGATTCATTGAAGAGTCCACGCCTGGACGCATTGCTCCTCGTCACTACTTTAACGTGGAGTCTATCGTACCCGACGAACTCTTTCGACGTGTGATGTACGCACAGCCTGGAGTCCCCGTGACGTTCAAGGTCGTGCCGGAAACCGACAGGCGGGGGAAAAAGACCACCAAAGCAATCGAGGTATGTCCGGAGTTCTTGGCCGACGATGAGTGGAGCGATGAGTATCGCGAAGTTTCGACAGTGCGAAACGTGCTACGAGTTGCCTACGGAAAAATAGGAATGGTTTTCTTGAGTCGCCCAGACGGAGATGTTGCCGCACTTAGTTATCCGGACGTCGAGGTTGGCGGCGAGTTGTGGGATAGGCTGAAGCTAGGCGACGTTGTTCGTCACGGGGTTGGCCAACAAGATCGAGGAAGGTCCGCGCGCGCCACGCATGCAGAAATACTCGTCACAGTGTCCCAGTAAGCTGAATCGCAGCAGATGTAACGTAACAAGCGTACGCCAGGCAGCAGTTACCCGCCGAGATCGCCCAGGCGTCAGCATCAATTCAACTTAAAGGTTTCGCGCAAGCGAAAGCGTGAGGCCGGCGTCAAAGAGTGGTGTCCAAGCCGCCGGCTTCATCCTCAAAAGTTTCTGTCTCCTCTCGAGGTGCCAAGAAAACGATGCGTAGGAACAACGCCTCGATCAAAACGCTTTTCTTGCGGGAGACAAAGGTCATGCGTCGTCTGAGACGAAAGATTCTATTTGGCTTCCGCCAAGCGCGGAAAAGGAGGAGGAAGTGATGGTTACTGAAACTTTAGTCGGAGTTCCGGTTGAGGATTTTGAATCTCTTGATACCGAAGTTCGGCGAAGGGCTTATCAAATTCTTGCCCGCAATAATCGCATTTTATATGGCGAAACAGGCCCGCAGACGGAACTAGAGCTTCGTCGGCTGGAAGCTCATACACCCGCAGAGTCTTGCGACAATCTTTGTTGATGCATTCGCAAACGAGGAAACGGCTTTTGTCCATGCAGAAAGTTTAGCAAATTCAAAGGAGAACTAACATGTCGAAGTGTGCTTCGTGCGGTTCTAGCGCCGGTTGTGTGCATCTTGATGCAGGCGTGTTGCCAAAAGAAGAACCCCTGTGGCGTCGGTGCCACGGCGCGCCGAAGAGCCTGTGCCAGGAAAAGCTGGGCCGGAGGGAAAACCTGGAAAAGATGCAGATCCGCGCGAAGTGACTCGGCTGGCCGAAGAACGCATGGTTGAGTGGTTTAACAAAACATTGCAGGTTGCCGTCAAATCCGCGATCCGAGAATTAGGAGAATTACGCGGCCCAGCCAGAAAAGATGGCAAAGACGGCAAAGATGGCACACCGGGACCTGCAAGGACTTGCCGGTTCCGTTGGACAAACCGGTCCGCGTGACAGCGATGGCAAGGACGGCATTGATGGGAGGCCAAGACGAGACGGCCAATCTATAGAAGGTAAACCCGGGACAGACGCCAGAGTTGTGATCGGGAAATGTTCGTTAGCTTGTTCTGGTGGGTCTCCACAACCTACCGAAGCGACGTGAATCGACCTCTGGGCACAAAAGAGCAGCCGCTTAAAGCAACGCGTGGTGCTGGCCCCGTGATGTTGACGACAATGTCGTACTGTGGTAGCCTATATTATTGAATAGAAGTGCACCGGCGGGACTGTAGTCCCTGGGACCGGATTCGGGCGCCGTCGTTAGATCCGCGTGACACCCGAATATAGGCAGCACGCGGACATGGTTGCCTCCACACCAAACTGGAGCAATCATGTGTCTGTCATCGGTCGTAAACTCGCAACATCATCACGTCCTCGCGTAGCAACAATACCTATCTCGATTGATGCGTCTCCCGACCAATTCATCTCAATTGAGGAAGTGGCGCGCCGCTTACACGCCGAAGTGCAGTGGGTGCGCGAGAAAATCCGCAGGAGATGCCCAAATCCGATGCCTGTCTTCAATCTCGGCAGGCACCTCGTGTTTGACTGGACGCAGGTTGTTGAGTGGGTTCGTAGATCTCCGCGTCCTGTACACGCAGCGCATCGCCGTCGCAAGAAGCTGGCGAAGGCGGCTTAACGCTTGTACTTCGCTTCGACTTTCTCGAGGACGGCGCGCATTTGCCTTACGCTGGCTCGACCGTAGTGCCTGTCGGTTACGTTGCGAGGCTTATGCCGCATGATGTCAGCGCGCAGGCTGTAGTCGATACCCATATCCTTCATCACCGTGTTCAGCCCACGGCGGAAGGCATGGAAGCCGTGGAACTTGATGCCTGCTGCTTCGCAGGCCGGATGCATGTTGTTCAGTACGATGTGCTCGAAGATGATGGGAGCTTGCGACGAATTGACTTTGTGAAAGATGAAGCCATCTCCGGAGTTCCGCTTCAAATGCGCGGCCAATTCTTTAGCAACGGTCTTTACCACCGGCACCGGGGCCTTGCTCGCTGCCGTCTTTGTATCCTCAACGATCTGATGATTTACAACCGTACGCCGGATGTGGAGCAGCTGATTCTGCTTATCGTAGTCCGTCCACTTCAGTCCTTTGATCTCCTCCAGTCGCAAACCTGTGAACATCGCAACCATGAACGCTGCGCGCATCGTGTGTTTCCAGTCATCGCCGTCAGGCGAGATCACCTTCATGAGTTGCTTGACTTCAGCCAGAGTGTAGGCGTGGGTGTCGGCATCGTTTCCGCTAACAACCATCGCATCCCGTACAGGATTGAAGTCCACCAGTCCCTCGCCCACCGCCGCACGAAAAGCACCGGACAAGAAATTACGAACGTTGCGGTAAGAGGAAGTCGCGCGCATGTCATCACCGTCCGCCGCGATCAGTGCTTTGAACAGTTTGTTGATATCTGGAGTGCGGACGTTGCGGAGTTGAATGTCGGGAATCAGGTCCTTGATGATGGTAAAGTCGCGCTTGTATGCTTTCAGGGTGACCTTGCGAACAGGCCGACCATCGGCACCGAGGCCAGAAGCGAGGTATGCTTCCAGATGAGACTTCCAGGAATCCGCCGACAATCCCTCGCGTTTCCCCGCGTTGATGGGAGCCAACTTTTCATCTGCCATCGCGCGAATCGCAGCGGGAGGTTCGCCGTTCGAAGAAGGTCGGAACTGATCGACGGGGGCCAGCTTGTGATACATGATCTCGCGCGTCGTCTGGCCGTTCTTCAAGACATTCTCGCGGACTTTCAGGTACCACCACTTGCCAGAGATTCGAATGCTGCCCTTTTGCACGTCTCCTCCTATGTCCACCATTATAGCCTGGTGGGCACATCTTGGGCATAGGCTGCTTCGCATCGTCAATGTTTATGCGGATATTTGTAAGCTAAAAAAGGCTTGACAGAGGTCTGCAAAACCTCCATTCGTGGGTTCGAATCCCACCCGCGCCTCCAGATTACAAATTGCAACTTGTGTAGTGTTGATTCTGCTGCCGGCCGCAAAGCTCCATGACCCTTCGTGCTGTTCTGGCGCGGCCCGTTTTTCCCAGGTGTGAATCTTCCCATGCGGCGACTGGCGAGAAGGGTTTCAAAGTGAACCCCTTTGAAGGCGCTGTTCCACGACGGAATTCCATTCTCCAGCGAAGTCTGAAGTTTCTGACTGAACTCAAGTCATTTCAATAAGTTAGCAAAAGAACGAGCTTTCCCGGTGGGCACCGGCGTGCCTCCATTTCTTGAGGGCGTCGTGTGCGCCGCACAGGAAGGAACGCTGCCGCGCAACTGAGGATCATCTCGCAAATGCTGAGCGTGGCGCGGCGGGTTGTAAAGCAGGCGGAGGCGGCGAAGGGCTAACGATGTTGAGATGGAAGATACGCGACCTCTCTTTGCGCAAGCGCTTGTTGCTGCTGACGATGATCACCAGCGGCGTGAGCATGCTGCTGGGTTACCTGGGCTTCCTCGCGTACGACACGCAGGCCATGCGCGCAGCCACCGAGGAAGAAATCCGCACCGCCGCTGGGTTGGTGGGGACGAATTGCACGGCAGCGCTGGTATTTGACGACGCACGAAGCGGAACAACGCTGCTGGCGGCGCTCCGTACCAGGCAGCGTGTGCGCATGGGCGTATTGTACCGAACTGACGGAAGTGTCTTTGCCGCTTACTACCGCGCCGATCTAGCAAACCGAGTTGTCCCACCAGTTCGTCCAGCGGACGGGACGGTCTGGAAAGGCGACCGGCTGCTTTTCTCGTCGCCGGTGATTCTGGATAACCAGAGGGTAGGCACTTTGTATCTGGAGCGCGGTCTCAACGATTTGCAGGAGCGGCTCCGGAGATTCGAGCAGATGACTGCCGGGATTGCCCTGGGAAGCCTGTTCATGGTGTATTTTCTGACCGCGGCCCTCCAGCAAAGCATCACCAAACCCATCTTGAACCTGGCACAAATTGCGCGCTCCATTGCGGCGGCAAAATCCTATGCCGTGCGTGCGCCGGTGACGGCTGGCGGGGAATTGCGGCAACTGAGCGCGGACTTCAACCACATGCTCGAAGAGATCCAAGGCCGGGACAAGGCCCTGCAAGAGGCCCACGACGTCCTGGAGCTTCGCGTAGCCGAGCGCACCCGCGAACTGGAAGGAGAAGTCAAAGAGCGACGGCGGGCGGAATGGGAATTGCAGCAGCAAACCAACTTTCTAAACACTCTCATCGCGGCTGACCCCATGGCTATCCTTGTCTGTAGCGCCGACGAACGGGTGGAGCTCGCCAATCCGGCGTTTTCCGCCCTATTCGGCTATACGCAAGCTGAAATCCTGCACAAAAACATTCGGGATCTGATTTTCCCGCTTGAGCTGCGGCACGAAGGGGAAAGACGCGTGAGGGAAATCACATCCGGACAGAGTTCCCATGGGACGTCCCAGCGGCGAAAGAAAAGCGGGCAGCTCCTTGATTTGGAAATCCACGCCGTGCCGCTGACTATCGAGGGCCGGCAGCCGGGGATGCTGGTCTTGTACCAGGACATCAGCGAACGGGTAAAGGCCCAGCACAACCTGCGCGAAGCGAAGGAAGCGGCGGAGGCGGCCAGCCGCGCGAAGAGTGAGTTCCTGGCCAACATGAGCCACGAAATTCGCACACCCATGAACGGGATCCTGGGAATGACGGAACTCGCTCTCGATACCGACCTAGGGCCCGAGCAACGCGAATACCTGGACATGGTGAAGTCTTCTGCAGAGTCCTTGTCGGAAATCATCAACGACATCCTGGACTTTTCCAAAATCGAAGCCGGCCACATGGAGCTCGAGACGCTCCCCTTTTCTGTATTGGACTGCATCGAAAGCGCACTCGAGCCGCTGGCCTTCCGCGCTCATCAAAAGGGGTTGGAGTTGAACTGGGGCCTGCTGGGCGAAATCCCGGATGTCTTGCTTGGCGATGCTATGCGCCTGCGGCAAATCCTCATCAATCTGACGGGGAACGCCATAAAGTTTACGCGGGAGGGCCACGTGACCGTGACTGCCGAAGGGTTGTCACCGGTCAACGAGGCCATTCCGGTGCGCGTCACCGTTTCGGATACCGGCATCGGCATCCCCAAAGAGAAACACCAGCAAGTCTTTGGAGCGTTTTCACAAGGGGATTCTTCGACGACGCGTGAGTTCGGGGGAACCGGACTCGGCTTGTCCATCTCCGCAAAACTGATTCAACTCATGGGCGGAACCATCGAACTCCAGAGCGAACCCGGAAAGGGCACGACGTTCACCGTCACGATACCGTTCGCGCTCGGAAACGCTGAGGCCATGGCAAGCCGAAAAACTGCGGACACCCGTTTTGCCAGTATGAAAGTGCTGGTTGTAGACGACAACCAGATCAATCGCAAGCTACTGCAATACCTCCTACCGCAATGGGGGATGGCGCCGATTTGCGCGGAGAGTGGGCGGGAAGCCCTGGAGCTCTTCCAGAGGAGCCGGGAGCAAGGCGATCCATTTCCCCTGGTATTGCTGGATCAAAATGTGCCTTTCATGGACGGATATGAGGTGGCGGAAAAACTCCGCGCGATGTCCACCCGGGAACAGCCGACAATCATCATTCTGTCCTCCACTCCGACCGCCGCAGACCAGGGCCGCGCAAAAAAGCTGGGGATTGAACGCAGACTGCTTAAGCCACTAAGGCGCGGCACACTCCTGGAAGCCATTCGCGAGGGCCTGTGCTTGCCCGCTTCGCCGGCAAGCACGCCCATTTTCAGCAAGGAAGCGAGCGGGAAGCGGGGTCTGCGGCTGCTGCTCGTGGAAGACAATGCCGTGAATCAGCGGCTTGCCATTCGGCTGCTGGAAAAGATGGGGCACTCTGTGACCCTGGCGGTGAATGGCCGTGAGGCCGTAGCAATGTTCGGCCGAGAAACCTTTGACCTGTTGCTCATGGACATCCAGATGCCGGTGATGAGCGGGGTCGAGGCGACTCAGCAGATTCGGGAGCAAGAGCAAAGAACCGGAGGCCACATTCCCATCATCGCCATGACGGCAAACGCCATGGCCGGCGACGCGGAAAAATATTTGGCCGCAGGCATGGATGGCTACGTGTCCAAGCCAGTGAGAACGGGCTTACTTCGGGCGGAAATCGACCGCTTGGCGAAGCCGAAAAAGCGGCCGGGCGCACCTGCCGTCAAGGATGGCGAAATGTCCATAAGTCAAACACACATCAACCTGGAAGAGCTGCGGGCGCGCGCGGAGAATGACCGTGAGCTCATGCGCGACCTGTTTTCGATTTTCAAGGAGGAGTTTCCCCAGCGATTTCAGGCTTTGCGCGAGGCCGTGCGATCGGGCGATAGCAAGCGTGTGGCCATGGAAGCCCACACGTTGAAGGGCATGCTTTCCAATCTGGCGGCCGGCAAAGCGGCAGGAGCGGCCGCGGACCTTGAGCGTCTGGCCCGCAATGGCGAAACTTCGAAGTTTGAAGAATCTCTGTCTGCCTTCCAAAGCATTTCCGACGAGATGTTCCGGCAATTGGACACCTGCATGGCCGAGGTGTGCGGATAAGAATTCTCATCGCCGATGATGACGCGATGTCGCTGCGGCTGTTGCAAAAAACTCTGGAGCGCGCCGGGTTTGAAGTCAACCCCGTGGAGAACGGCCGGATGGCGGCGGACGAGCTCTGCAAGCACGATGGACCTAGATTGGCGCTACTGGATTGGGTCATGCCGGAGTTGGACGGGCCGGGGGTTTGCCAGGAAGTTCGCAGACGCAAGGAACAATCCTACGTGTACATGATCTTGCTTACTTCCAAAGAAAAGAAAGAAGACGTTGTGGCGGGACTGGAATCGGGCGCCGATGATTATCTGACCAAGCCGTTTGACCCGGAGGAACTGAAGGCGCGGCTGCGCACGGGGACGCGCATTCTGGACCTGGAAGACCGCCTGGTTGAAGCAAGAGAAGAAATGCGGTTCCGGGCAACGCACGACTCGCTGACCGCGCTGTGGAATCGCGGCGTCATTGTCGAGCTGCTGAAGCGCGAACTGGTGCGCTACCGCCGTGAGGGCAAAGGTGCAGCCATCTTGCTGGGCGACCTGGACCACTTCAAGCGCGTCAACGATGAGTTTGGCCATCTCGCCGGGGATGACGTGCTGCGCGAAACGGCCAGGCGGCTGGTCGCCTCGGTGCGTTCCTATGATTTTGTGGGGCGCTACGGCGGCGAGGAGTTTCTGATAACTTTGGCCAATTGCGATCCCGTGCACGGAGCAAACCGCGCCGAGGCAATTCGCAGAGCGATTGCGGAGCGCCCGGTGGAGACTTCCTCAGGCCCCATTGCGGTGACCATGAGTTTCGGCTTGTTGCTCAGCCAGGAGTGGGGCCAGCGGCCGGTGGAGGAACTGCTTCACGAAGCCGACACGGCTCTGTATGCGGCGAAAGCGGCGGGACGGAACTGCGCGAGAGTAGCGATTCCCAAAATTCTTTCTGAAGATACGCGCGCCCTCGTTCCTGAACCTATGCGGCCGAAGTGCTAATCCAGGCCGGCACACTAAACATTCGGCTGCGCATGTTCCCCGGTTTACGTGGCTTTTGCCTTCGGCTTCGCATACGCGAGCATCTGGCGCATCGCCACCGTAGAGCCGGGAGCGTGCTTCTCGCGCCAAGCTTCCAGCCGCTTGCAGGTCTCTTCGATGTTCTGGAATAGGCGAGGATTCTTGAAGGCCGCCCGCCAGGTGGGCACGAACATGCGCACGCGATCCCATACCACCCAAATCTCCCCGTTGCTCTCAAAGAAAAGTTCATCATTGATGAGGCCGCGATTCACGATGCTGGCGACCATTTCCCAGTAGCTGATGACCATGCGGATGTAGGTGTACTCTTCGCTGCCCTGAGGATACCTTTCCATCATCTCCTCGGGGGTTTCGGGATGGAAGTTATCGGTGAACCAGGCGCGGGCCTGGCGCAGGCGCGCCTCGCGTCGCAAATCGTACAGCCGCAACATGAGGTTCACTTCTTCATAGGTGATCTGGGCCATGGCGAATCCTCCTGGATTAATCCGCGGTGTCTGACTGCGCCGCCTCCTGCAAGGAATGAGAAACGCCGGTAAGTTCGATGCGCTGGACGCTGGAAACGGGTATCCCTTGCTTTTGCAGCTCGGCCTGGATGCGGCGGCGCAGCTCGCGGGCTACTTCATCCTGGCGCGTGGGCGCAGTGCGCACTTGCAAGCGAATTGTGGAAGCCGTGCGGTCGAAGTTTTGCAGGCCCAAGATGCGCGGCCCATCTACCAGCGCCTGCGACCACGCGGCGTCCGCGCGCAGTTCGGCGGCCGCCGCTTCAAGAGCTTGCATGGTTTTGTCCATCGGGCTCTCGGGCGCCAGAGAAACGTCCACAAAGGCCTGAGACCAGTCGCGGCTGAGATTGCTTACCGTGCGAATCTCGCCGTTCGCGATGGTCACCAGCGCGCCGCGCGTGTCCCGGATGACGGTGCGGCGAAGAGTAATGTGTTCGACGCGGCCCTGGTAATCGTCAATCTGGATCGTGTCGCCCACCATGTATTGGTCTTCCATCACGATGTAGAATCCGGTGATCACATCGCGGACCAAGGTTTGCGCGCCGAAGCCCACCGCCAGGCTGGCAAGGCCGGCGAGCGTTACGGCGGGCGTGATATCAATCTTGAATTCACGCACCACGGTGAGCAGGGCGATGAACCACACCACTTTGCTCCCGGCGCTGTAAACCACGCCGGCCAGCGTGCGAGTCTGCTGCTCGCGGAGCTGCGATTGGCGGTTTTGGCCAATCGCCGGCTTGATAATCAGTTTGCTGAGCGCGCGTAGGACGCGGTTAAACACCAGCGCGATCACCAAAATGCCCAGGATACGCAGGGCGCTGGGAATAGGGAAATCCACCCAGTGGCTGAAAAGATTGGACATGGTTTCTATTCGGGGTGGAGTATAACATTGGAAGAGGCTCGGGAAGCGCAGCCAGGCTTCTGTTTCGGCAGAAACGACCGGTACACGGAGTTTGCCGGCGGGTGGAGTTTTTTCGATGATGGAGTCACGACGGGAGTTTCTTACCCTGTTTATGGTTTCCGGTGTGCCATTGCTGGCCTTCGATTGCGCCACCGAGGCTCAAACGCATCAGGCAGGAACTGGCCAGAAACCGGGGCAAAAGGATAAGGAAGAGGACACCGGAGAACCCAAATTCGACTCCAAAGCCATGCTCGCGGCGAACCAGAAGGACATTAAGAAGGACATTGAGCGGCTCTTCCAACTGGCTACGGAATTGAAAGCTGAGGTGGAAAAGACCGACTCCATCAAGATGCTTTCCCTGGCGATGGTCAAGAAAGCCGAAGAAATCGAAAAGCTCGCCAAAGAAATTCGTTCCCGTGCGATCGGATGATTTAGGGGTGCGGATTGGGCAAGATTTGCGGAGAGGAAGTTGCCCGCCCTCCATCACTCTCCCAGTGCGCTGGCGCGAACCTTTTTGGAGGGATAGAATACCTAAGTCGGCTGCGCGCCCGTAGCTCAGTTGGATTAGAGCACTAGCCTCCGGAGCTAGGGGTCGTGAGTTCGAGTCTCACCGGGCGCGCCAGTATCATAAATTGGAATAAATTGGTCCTTTTCGAGCTGCATGCCGATTCGGCGGAGTTGATGCCGCCACCTCGAACACCCTCCGACTCTTCTCTAGAGAAGCGACCGAAGAAGGCTCGAAAGACTCATGTGGCCAACGGACCTAAGTCCGGTTTTGCCCTTTGCTGGCCAAGCGGACAGTTGTTTCTAGGATGGGCACAAATAAAATACGCGTGTGAGCAGGCGCTTGCGAACGTGGTATTTTCGTACCGATTTGTCACAGCATCCAAGTTGCAAGGCCGTTCTTAGTCCGTGACCGAGGTTTCCTTACGCTGCGCGGGGGATTGCGTGAAGGGGTCGTACAACTTTTCCAGATTGATCATCTTGCGGGCTCTGCTGGCGTTGGCGTGCGCGCTGGCTTTCTTCTGCGCCCCAGCCTCTCTGCGCGCGCAAATTTCCCCCGGACCTCTTGCCAAGGCGCATCAGTCTCTTTCCGGAACGACGCAATGCAACAGTTGCCACCTCTTTGGCACTAGCGTTCCGACCTTCAAATGCCTGGAATGCCACAAGGAGATCGCCGAACGGCTGACGGACAAGCACGGCTACCACTACCGGCTCCAAATGCGCAATCCCAACGGCAAGGACTGCGTGCAATGCCACCTGGATCACAACGGAGCGGACTTCAATCTCATTCACTGGGAGCCTTCGAAGAAAGAATTTAACCACGACCTGACGGGTTACAAGCTGCTGGGCAAGCACGCTGGTCTGGCGTGCGAGAAATGCCACACCCCGATGTACATGGTGGAAAAAGAGCGCGCGCTCGTCAAGATCAAGGATTTGTCCAGATCGTTTTTTGGGCTCGTCCAGGATTGCGTTCCGTGCCACAAGGATATTCACAAAGGAAGGCTCGGAAACGACTGCCTGAAATGCCACAACTTCGTGGATTGGAAAGAAGCCAAGAATTTCGACCATGACAAGACTCGCTATCCGCTGACCGGGGAGCACAAGAAAGTGGCGTGCGAAAAGTGCCACAAGCCGGACGAACCCGGCGGACCGGCGCGCTATAACGACATGAAGTTTAACGCGTGCATCGATTGCCACGTCGATCCCCACAAAGGCTCGTTCAAGCCCAAGCGTTGCGAGGACTGCCATACCACCGCGGGATGGAAAAAAGTTCTTCCGGGATTTGAGTTCGACCACTCCAAAACCAAGTACCCGCTGCTCGGAAAACACGCCGAGGTGGCCTGCGTAGATTGCCATAAGAACGGCGACTTCAAGAAAGAGCTGCCCTTCGACAAGTGCATGGTTTGCCATACGCCGGATCCGCACAAGGGCCAGTTCGCCGCGCGGCCCCGGAAGGGCGAGTGCGAGGAATGCCATAAGGTGGAGGGATGGAAGCCGTCGCTCTTCGGCGTGAAAGAGCACGACACCTCCAAGTACCCGCTGAAGGGGAAGCATATCAAGGTGGAGTGCGACAAGTGCCACCTCCCTGCTGGGAAAGACACCATATATAAGGTTAAGTTTGCCGCTTGCACGGATTGTCACAAAGATGAGCACGACAAACAGTTTGCAAAAGCCCCTTACAACAACACGTGCGAAGAATGCCATACCGTCTTGGACTGGCACCGTTCCACATTTACAGTTGCGAAGCATCGTAAGACGCGCTACCCGCTGGTAGGCGCCCACGTTACTGTCCCTTGCGCCGACTGCCACAAAGCGGGTACGGGGGGACGGACCGATAAGATCCTGCCGTTTGTCTTTGAGGATAGGACGTGCACGGGTTGCCATGAAGACGTACACAAGGGTGAATTCAAGGATCGCATGGACAAGAAGCGTGCTGACGGCACGTCTTTGGGATGCGAAGCGTGTCACACCGTTCGCT
>Ga0307479_10000866_pt1 | contig 27346 bp, 28 predicted proteins | sample atmos_gasesECM4C_FD_203743 | JGI IMG/M metagenome (GOLD analysis project Ga0307479, IMG submission 203743) | Hardwood forest soil microbial communities from Morgan-Monroe State Forest, Indiana, United States - atmos_gasesECM4C_515 | ecosystem: Environmental > Terrestrial > Soil > Temperate... | reverse complement strand
AATTGCCGGCGCAAATGATTCAGCCGCAAAGCGGAAAATTACTGTGGCTGGTGGACACGGCCGCAGGCGGCATGCTTTCGATAGGAATTCGCGAATAGATTAGGAGAACGAAAATGGCTACGACTACAACCGCAGGCACGGGGAAAATTGAAACCTACCTGGGAGCAAAAGCGGAATCCCTGCTGGGATTCAAGTCTCCCAAAATCGCGAAAGAGCGCTTGCACCTTCCGGGACCGGATTTCATCGATCGTGTTTGGTCCGTGTCCGACCGCAACGTCCGCGTCCTGGCGAACTTGCACCGGCTCTTTCATCACGGCCGTCTCAGCGGCACCGGCTATATGTCCATTCTGCCCGTCGATCAAGGCATCGAGCATTCGGCCGGCGCTAGCTTTGCGAAAAATCCCGATTATTTCGACGGCGGCAATATCGTCAAGCTGGCCGTTGAGGGCGGCTGCAACGCGGTGGCCTCCACTTTCGGCGTGTTAGGCTCCGTCGCGCGCAAGTACGCGCACAAAATTCCCTTCATCGTCAAAATCAACCACAACGAACTGCTCACCTTCCCCAACAAGTTCGACCAAATCTTTTTCGGCACGGTAAAAGAAGCCTGGGACATGGGCGCTGCAGCCATCGGCGCCACTATTTACTTCGGCTCCGACCAAGCCGACCGTCAAATCGTCGCAGTGAGCCGCGCCTTCGCGGAAGCTCACGAACTCGGCCTGGCCACCGTTCTCTGGTGCTACCTGCGCAACAACGCCTTCAAGAAAGACAAGGACTACCACCTCTCCGCCGACCTCACTGGTCAGGCCAACCATCTCGGCGTCACCATTCAGGCGGACATCATCAAGCAAAAAATGGCTGAGAACAACGGCGGCTACCAGGCGCTGAACATCGGCGACTCCAGCTACGGTAAATTCGACAAGCGCATTTACACCGACCTCGCCAGCGATCATCCCATCGACCTTTGCCGCTATCAGGTTGCGAATTGCTTCATGGGGCGCTCCGGCCTCATCAACAGTGGAGGCGCCTCGGGAGCCAACGACTTCGAGGAAGCCGTAGCCACTGCCGTCATTAACAAGCGCGCGGGCGGCACCGGCCTCATCTCCGGCCGCAAAGCGTTCCAGCGCCCCATGAAAGAAGGCGTGCAGCTCCTGAACACCGTCCAAGACGTCTACCTAAGCCCCGAAGTCAGCGTAGCCTAACGAGTCGTGGCTGCAAGTTGTAGGGGCGCAGCACGCTGCGCCCCAGTCCTGCAACCAACGCTCGCGTCCGAATTCAGCTATTCCCTCAGGAATCATCGACTTTCGTTTGCTGCTCGCCCGCATTCCTGAGTAATATAAGCCCCCGCCGAACCCCGAAAACGCTTCGGAAGGAAAAGCCGTCTGGACCAGTGATGCGTCGAACGGGGTAGTCCGTTCGGGTGTGCGCGCTCGCGCTTGGAATAAAGGAAACAAAAGGAGAAAAGCATGAGAAAGATCATTTTGCTTGTGACAACGGCAGTGGTGTTCGCAATGATTGCGGCGTTGCCGTCTGCTGCGCAGGATGCGGCGAAGAAGGATGCCGCTCCGAAACCGGCGAAAGGCCTGTCGCAAGCTGTGCTTGAGCAATGGAACGATATTGGACGGAAGCTCACTGCCATGGCGGAAGACTTCCCGGAAGACAAGTACGACTTCAAGCCGACGCCGGCACAGCGCTCGTTTGCCGAACAATTGCTTCACATGGCTGGCGCCAACTACTTCTTTATTAATATCGCCAATGGCGAGAAGCCGCCGGCGCAGGAAGATCCTTCGCGCGCGAAATACAAGACGAAAGCAGACGTGGTGGCGTTTGTGAAGAAATCGTTCGACGATGGCGCGGCAACGATCAAAGCGAAGGGCGACGCGGGAATGGCGGGAATGATGGTCGATCCCTTCGAGAACCAGCAGGTGCGCGTTTTCGATTGGGCGTACGGCTTCATGGAACACTGCGGAGAGCACTACGGCCAACTAGTAGTGTATTACCGCTTGGCGGGATTAGTGCCGCCCGAGTCCCGGCCGAAGAAGTAAAGTCAGCCGCTGGGCATAACCTGCGGAGCTACTTCGCCGCGGCGCCGGCGGCGAGGTTTTCAAGCATGGCGATTAGCTGGGCCGGATCACTGGTTGGCGGCAGGCAGGATTGCCCTGCGCAAACCACTGCCGCGGCCTTGTCGGCTTGCAGATGCGGCAGCGTGTCCCTGAGCCCTTCGGGAAGCTCCTTGAGCGGCGCCCCATCGCTGCTCGTGCCGGTGAATCGCAAGACGGATTTGCCGAGGCGGTAGACCCCGTTGGCGGCGGCTTCCAGGGAGCGGGCCGCGGGATCATCGGCGCGGCCGGTGATCACCACTTGCATCGGATGGCGCGCGAACAAAAGTGCCGCCAGACCATACGTGGCGGCGAAGAGCCCATACTGTGGCGCGATTCCCGCGAACGCTTCCAGCGTTTTCTGGGCGAAATTGTAATAACGCTCGTCTCCCGTAAGCGCGTGCATGCGGACAAGCGCGATAGCCGCCGCGGAGTTTGCGCCGGGGGTGGGCGAATCCTGGAAGGGTTTGCGGCGCACGTCCAGTCCGCCCAGCGGCGGCGCATTGGATGGCCGGTCAAAGAAGCCGCCGCCCTCCGCATCAGCGTAGTACTCCAGAAGGTAATCGAGGGTGCGCCGCGCGGCGCGAAAATGACGCTGATTCAGCGTCGTTTCGTAAGCGTCCAGCAGCGCGATGACGCCGAAAACCTGATCATCCAGCGAGCCATCCAGCCGCGGGCCGCCGATGCGGTGCGTGAAGCCCTTGTCCTCGCTCCACGCTTCCTGCAGCATGCGGTCCATCGTTTTTAGCGCGAACGCGCGGCAGTTCTCGCCGATGGACGCTCCCAAAACGCGCGCCGCTTCCAAATACGCGGAAACGAACATCGCGTTCCAGGAAGTGTACATCGTGGTGTCGATGTAGGGTGTCGTACGCTGCAGCCGGCTCGCTAACATTTTGCCCTTGGCGTGCGCGATCGTCAGGCGGACATCGGTTTCATCGCCGCCCAAAGTTTTTGCGATGGCCGCCGCATCACGCGCCACCCGCAAAACATTTTTCGCGGGATTGTGGTGCATTTCCCCGTGCGCCTCGACGTCGTAATAGAGCTCGATGATGTGCGCCTCGGCGGGAAGCAGCACCTCGCGAACCTCATCGAGCGTCCAAGTGAAGTAATCGCCGTCGTCGGATAGGGAACAGTCCGCATCCTGGCTGGCGTAAAAGCCTCCACTGTGCTGGTCGGAGAGCACATCATTCACCCAGCCGACGATGCTTTCAGCGGTCCCGCGCAAGAGCGGATTCTGCGTCACCTGCCAGCCGTGCAGATAATTCTTGAGCAGCTCCGAATTGTCGTAACTCATTTTCTCGAAGTGCGGCACCAGCCAGCGCTCGTCGACCGAATAGCGATGAAAGCCACCGGCAAGCTGGTCGTAAACGCCGCCGCGCGCCATTTTCTCGAGAGTGGTTTCGGCCATCGCGAGCAGATGCTTTTCCTTGGTTTCCTGATAGCGCTCGAGAAGCAGCTCCATCGCGGAAGCGTGCGCAAATTTCGGCGATTGGCCGAACCCGCCGTTGCGAATATCAAAAAGTTTGGTGAGCGATTGGATTTGCGCATCAACGACGCCGAGGTCGAACTTGCCTTTTGCGCCGTTGAACATTTCCGCTTGCGCCACCGCGTCGGCCAGCGAATTGGCGGCGCGCTCCAGATCGGGCCGCTTGCAGCGATACGAATCGGCCACCGCCAGCAAGACTCGCCGGAAGCCGGGACGGCCGCTTTGATCGTCTGGCGGAAAATATGTGCCGCCGAAGAATGGCTTGCCATCCGGAAGGAGAAAGCCGGTCAGAGGCCAACCGCCCTGCCCGGAGAGGGCGCTGATGGCGGACTGGTAGCGCGCGTCCACATCGGGGCGCTCGTCGCGGTCGACTTTCACGGCCACAAAGTGCTCGTTAATAATTTTCGCGATTTCGCTGTTCTCGTAGCTTTCGCGGTCGATCACATGGCACCAGTGGCACCACACAGCTCCTATATCCAGCAACACCGGCTTATTCTCGGTTTTCGCGCGCGCGAAGGCGGCGTCCCCCCATTCATACCAATCGATGGGTTGGTGGGCGGCGGAACGTAAGTAAGGGCTAACCGAATCCTTCAGCCGATTCTCAGGTTGTGACCCCAAGCGAACTCCCCGTAGTGTGAAATGACGCGGTAAAGATCGAATTCCTGTAAGAGCCGAGACGCAAAGGCACCGCTCTCAAGTTCCGGAAGATCTGGTGGAACGTCCGAAAGAAACCGCGCTGGTCTACTGAACGACGTCGCCCGGACCGAGATCGTTGGGATCCAGCGGCTTGCGACCGGCGAATCCTTCGTCTTGGCGATGGTAGAAGCGGATGCGATCCTCGCCAAGCCTCCAGCATAGATAGACTTCTTCGTTGTTGATCAGCGCCGGGAAATCGAGCAGGCCAACTTCCAGATCTTTGATGATGCAACCCGTTTCAAGGATGCGATTCAGCGAGGACTTGAGCGTTTCTGCAAGCTGCTGGTGCTCGACGCGCAGAGTGGCCAGTTTTTCGTACGGTACGATGACACCGCCCATCATGGTAATTCTGGCGGAAACGGCGGTAAGATCCGTTTCGAGGCCGGCGAGCTTCTTGCGGCAATCCATTGCTTCCACGAGAAAAGGCTCAAGCTCCTTGCGGGCGCGCTCGGCTTCGGTGAGCGTGAAGAGTCGCGGCTCCGGTTCTGGGCTATCGTCCTGGTTGTGTTCGTCGTCTTCATTCGCCATTGTGATTCCGTTCGGGGCTTGTCTGGCCCGCTGCGGGTCGGGCTCAGCCTAATTCGCCCTGCAAAGCGGCTAGCGCAAGCTTAACACGCGCTCAAGGGCTGTGTGCGCGAAGTGGCAGGTGCACTCGTCCACGGATTTGGGGTGCAATTCTCCGCTATCCGCCGATAAACACCATGGTACGAGACGGTGGTACGAAGTCTGGGGCGTTGATGCGGTGCCCTTCCTCTTTTTCCATTACCACCGAGCGGATGTAGGTAACCATATCCTCATCGGAGGCGCTTTCGCGCAGCAACGCGCGGAGGTCGTGATCCTCCTTGCTGAATAAGCAGGTGCGGAGCTTGCCGTCTGCCGTCAAGCGGATACGCGAGCAGTGGCCACAGAAGGGTTGCGTGACCGGGGCAATGAGTCCGATTTCCCCGGGAGCTCCGTCCGCAAATCGGTATTTCCTGGCCGTTTCGCTGCGCTCGTGCGGAATTTGTTGCAGCGGCCAGCGTGCATGAATGCGCCGATGGATCTCGGCCGCTGGCACCACAAGCCCGCGATTCCAGTGGCGGTCCGCGTCGAGCGGCATGAATTCGATGAATCGCATGATGACGCCGCGCTCGCGCGCGAAACCGGCAAACGCTTCCACCTCGTCATCGTTAATGCCGCGGACGAGCACCGCATTGATCTTTGCCGGTGCAAGCCGCGAGTTCTGCGCGGCGTCAATGCCGCCCATCACCGTGGCGAATGATTTGGTGCGCGTGATTTTCTCGAATTTCACGCGATCCAGCGAGTCGAGGCTGATATTGATGCGCCGTAAGCCGGATTGGATGAGCCGCTCGCAGCGCTCCGCCAGCAAGTGCCCGTTCGTGGTCATCGATAGATCTTCGACGCCCAGCGCATGCAGCCGCGCGATGTACTCCTCCACGCCTTCGCGGACCAACGGCTCTCCGCCGGTGATGCGGACTTTGCGGATTCCCAAGCTCAGGAAAATTCGCGCCAGGCGGTCCAGCTCCGGCCAGGACAGAATCTCATCGTGATCGCGATAATTCTCCGGGTCGGCCGAGCGGCAGTACACGCACCGGAAGTTGCAGCGGTCGGTTACCGAGATGCGTAGGTCCGTAATCTGGCGGCCGAATTTGTCGTGAAGGGTCATGACCTCGTGCTTAGCAATCGCTTCCTAAACAAAAACGCCTGAATCCGTATGCTTGGATGCAGGCGCAAACGAAAAAGCGCACTTTTTCGCCGGGGCTCCTTTCCAAGCGGGAGGCCCAGCCGTTTCCAGCCGAACCCTCAGTCCCAGCTCATCGCTAGGACATCGCCCCTGCCGCCATGGGTTTTCTCTCCCCGCAGGCGCCAAGGGTCGGAGTCTTCGCTGCCAGTGTACGCCATCAAGAGCAATGCTGCAATTTCAGAACATCGTCCGACGACTGTCCCCGGCCCTGCCTGGCTAGTATGGTAGAGTTTTCGCCACGCCATGCGGATCTTCGTTCTCGGGGCCGGCGCCACCGGCTCTCTCCTCGCGCAATTGTTGGTGCGGCAAGGACATACGGTTTGGTGCGGTGACCGCGATTTACAGCGCGCTCACCATTTCCTTGGCAAGAGCACCAGCATTGCTATCACGGATGTAAATGCTAGGAACTTGCGGGGTATTGTGCGAGCCGCTCGCGGCTGCCAGCTCATCGTCAACGCCTCGGCCTCCGTCTTCAACCAAATCGTCATGCGCGCGGCCCTGCGTTTGCGCGTGCACTATTTAGACCTCAGTTCGCACCTCACCCGGAATCCCTTCAAGGCAGAGCAGCTCGCCTACTCTAAGCGCTTTCAAGAGAAAAGCAGGACGGCGATCATCAATACCGGCGCCGCCCCCGGACTCACCAACCTACTCGTCAAGCGCGCCGCCGAAGCATTGCATGAAGTGGAATCGGTGCAGATCCGCCTCTACGAAAGCATTGAAAGCGAAGACCCCATCTCGCAATGGTCGCCCGAAGTCACTTTTGACGAAGCCATTTCCCACCCGCGTGTCTATCGCGACAGAAGATTCCGCATGGCAAAGCGTTTCGCCGAGCTTGAAAAATTCCGGTTTCCAGATCCTATCGGCACCGCCAACGTAGTCCTGGCCGCCCAAGACGAAGTAGGCACCCTGCCCTACTTTGTCCCCATGCACAACATGGATGTGAAGATCGGCGGCAACGAATTTGATCGCTTGCGCCGCTGGTACAAGCAAGGAAAACTATCGAAGTCGCGCGGCATCGTGCGCCAGCGTTTTCCGCACACGCTGTCGCCGCGCAAAATCGCCAGACTGATCCGTCGTGGCGAGTTGCAAAACGCGAAGTTCGCCGCGGTAGTCCTGGTTCGCGGCGTAAAACGCGGCAAGAAAGAAGATCTGCGCCTGCTGATTCGCACGGAATGCTTATTCCCTACGCTTTACCAAATCCGCCAGCAAGGCCTCTACACCACGCCTGTCGCCTATGCCACCGCGCACGTTGCCGCCCTATTCATTAAATTCTTTCCGCGCGACCTACCCGGCGTATTTCCGCCCGAAGCCTTGTCGGTGGAAACGCGCCGCGCGATCGTCGCCGGCATCCGAACGCACAGCATCAAGATCAAGCACAAAACCAGTGTCCTAAAGCCAGACGGCGACGAAGATGACGAAGGCTGATAACGCCGAATCTAGAATTTGTATCCGACGCCAAACGACAGGACGGGGTAGAACTTATACGGCGACGCGCTCTTGTTTAGCTTCGCCTGCTCCGCAACGATGTTGCTCTGAATCGTCGGGTCGGAGCTGACCGATCGGCAAAACAAGCCGGTCGAATCGCAAGCGCTGCCGGTGAGGTTCAGCGCGACCCGCGGCGGTCCCTGGTAGGCCGCACCAATCTCAAACGAAGTGCTGAAATGCCGGCTGCGCGGCACCAAGTTTCCAATGCCGACGAGCACCATCGGCGCTGCCTTATACACGGTGAGCTTGCCCGTCCCTGCGATCGGATCCGCGGCGTCGCTCACGTAACTCGTGTTGCTCAAGGTAAAGGTCTGCCCTCCGGGCACAGAAACGTTGGCGCTAACCTTGTTGCCGTTGTACAGCAGCACTCCTGGGCTGACGTGTAACCATCGCAGGAGAAAGAGATCGTACGTGGCCTGCGCCGAACGCAAATCCAGATTCCCTGTGTAGGTTGCACCATCTTTGTTAAACGTGTGCCCGTAGCTGAAAGCGTTGAACCCAAAGCGCACGTTGGAGCGATGCGTTACCGCGACCGCAACTTCTCCGCCGATCCCCAGCGTCGACACTTTGACGCCCACACCGATCGGAAAGCGCCCCTCGGATGATTCTTTGGCAGGTGCTGCGGGAGCCGCCGGTCTGGGCGGCGCCGAAGAATCCCCGTCGGCCGGCATGGCCGCTGCAAGGCGCGCCGCCGGCAAGTTCATCAGCAATAAAATCGCAAGTACGAAGACTCTTCGCATGTTCGCTCCCTAGAAAAGCGAGCGTAGCATCCGTGAAGGGGTTGGCTTTATTAAGTAATTCTTAGGGCTGGCCAAAAGTTACCGGCCAAAGGTACAGGTGAAACGCACGGATTCAGCAGCAGCGGTTTGGCTGGGAGTAGCGGCGATTGAGTTGTTGCACGTAAAATTCCTGGGCGCTCAGCCTTCGGCCGCCATCGCCTTGACTGGGCGAAGACCGCAGGTAGCGCTCATACGCCGCGTCACCGCACCACTCGCGCACGCCGCGCCAAAAGTGGCGCGCAAAGCGTCTGATGTTTTTCGCCGCGCCTCGCATCAGTCGTCTCCCTGCGCCACACCGGAATAGCCCGCTGCCCATTGCGTTTGCACGTAAGGCGATTCATGCAGCACCGGCGCGCGCCGGCTGCTCAGGATCCCGTACCACTGCACCAGCGCCTCCACAATGAGCACGATGACCATCAGCGCCAGCACTGCGGTCACCGCGGCGTCCAGCCGCTGGTTGAAGATGAGCCGCTGCGTATCCATCAGCTTGGCCGCGGGAATTTTCCCCGCCGCAATTTGCGCAATTAGCGCATTCGCATACGCCAGGAATCCAATGCGCGGATTTGCATCGAAGATCTTCTGATAGCTGGCCGTCATCGTAATGATCACCAGCCACGCCATCGGCAGCAGCGTCACCCAAATCCAGCGCATGCGTCCCATCTTCAGCAAGATCGTCGTGGCCACCACCAGCGCCACGGCCGCCAGCAACTGATTCGAGATGCCGAACAGCGGCCACAACGAATTAATTCCGCCCAGCGGATCGACCACTCCCTGATACAAAAAGTATCCCCACATGCCCACGATGATCGCGCTCGACACAAGAATACTTGGCATCCATCCCGTGCGCCCAAAGGGCTTCCACATGCGCCCGCCTAATTCCTGCACCATGAAGCGCCCTACGCGCGTCCCCGCATCCAGCACCGTCAATATGAACAGCGCCTCGAACATGATCGCGAAGTGGTACCAAATGCTCAGCAGCCGCTCGCCGCCAATCGTGTTCGAGAAAATTTGCGCCATCCCGACCGCAAGAGACGGAGCTCCCCCCGCGCGATTCCACAGCGTCTGCTCGCCTACCGCGTGCGCGAGGCCGCTCATTGTTTGCGCGGTCAGCGGAAAGCCCCAGCCGCTGATCGTCGCGGCCGCGGCATCGGGCGTTGCGCCCACGATGCTGGGCGGGCTGTTGATAGCAAAATATACGCCCGGGGTCATCGCGCACGCCGCCACCATGGCCATCACGCCGACGAACGACTCCAGCAACATCGCGCCGTAACCGATGAACCTCGCATGGCTCTCGCGCAGGATCATCTTCGGCGTTGTCCCCGAGGAAATTAGCGAATGGAATCCGCTGATCGCTCCGCAGGCGATGGTGATGAAGCAAAATGGAAAAATCTTCCCGGCGAATACGGGGCCGCTTCCATCGATGAAACGCGTCAGCGGAGGCATGAGCACGTGCGGGCGCACAAACAAAATTCCCGCCGCGAGCGCGAAAATCGCTCCAGCCTTGATAAACGCGCTCAAATAGTCGCGCGGAGCGAGCAGCAACCAAACCGGGAGCGCTGACGCAGCGAACGCGTAGACAATAATCGCAAACGCCAGCGGAACACCGCCCAACGTGAAGACGCGCGCCCACGAAGGCGAATCCGCCACCCACTGCCCGGCAAATACGACGAACAAAATCAGGGCGACTCCCATCAGTGACGCTTCCAGCACCCGCCCCGGCCGAACAAATCGCAAGTACACGCCAACCAGCAGCGCAATCGGAATCGTCATGGCCAGCGTGAACGTCGCCCACGGCGACGACTTCAGCGCGTTCACCACCACCAGCGCGACCACTCCCAGCAGAATCACCATGATCGCCAGGACCGCGAGCTGGGCGATGAAGCCGCCGCGCTTGCTGACCTCCTCTCGCGCCATCTGCCCGATGGACTTGCCGTCGCGCCGTATCGAGCAAAATAAAATGATGAAATCCTGCACGCACCCCGCGAATGCCGCGCCGGCAATTAGCCACAGTGTCCCCGGCAAATACCCGAACTGCGCGGCCAGGGTCGGCCCCACAAGCGGCCCCGGCCCCGCAATCGCCGCGAAATGGTGCCCAAACAAAACCCATTTGTTGGTCGGCACAAAGTCACGGCCGTCGTCACGGCGCTCCGAAGGCGTAGCGCGAGTATCATCCAACGCAAGAAGCTTTGCAGCGAGAAACGCGGAATATAGCCGGTATGCCACCAGGTAGCAGCACACCGCCGCAATCACAAACCAAATCGCGTTCAGCGACTCGCCGCGGTCCAGCGCGATTTTTTCGAGCGCGCCCGCACCCAGCAGAGGCACCGTTACCCAAATCAAAATCCGTCCGAGTCGTTTCACACCGCAATCCCCAAAAAACAATTGCGCCGCGCGCATCGTATGCGAGCCACGCTTAAGCGTCAATTCCGTTTAGATGCTTCATTCGATGCAGCATTACCATTGGCCGTCAAAAAACCGCACAATAACTCCTGTTAGCGCTAGCATCTTTCTGCCGCGCCGTCAGCAAGCCAAGCTGGAGGCGAAGTTCTCACAGTGCAGAAGAAAGTGAAATTGATTCAATCCAGGCTCTACGCGATTTGCTAGGGCTTTGACACCCTCACCGCTGCGATCACTCTTTCGAGTTCGTCGTGTCTCAGCTCTCGCGCTGACGGCAGGATGATGTCCCAGCCGGTGAGCACCACTATCAGGTTGTATTCCGGCACGACCCGCAGTTCCTGGCCGCCGAAGCCGCGTGCCGCCCACGCGAATTTCTCCGGTGACTTGCCGTACGGCTGCAGCCACCACTGGAAGCCATATCCCCAGCGTCGTCCTTCGTCCTCCACGCTCGTCGCGGACGCCACCGAGGCCTTTACCCAGTCCGCGGGCACGATCTGTTTTCCTTCCCACATTCCATTCTTCAGAAACAGAAAACCGATCTTAGCCAGGCTCGCGGACGAAATGTAAAGACCGCCTTCGGTGTCCGGCAGTCCCGTCGGTGAATGTTTCCAGTGGTAACGAATGCCCAGCGGCTGAAAAAGATATTGCGCGGCGTACTCGTCTACGTTTTTCCTCGTGGCCTTCTTGAAGATGTGCGATAGAAGTTGCGTGACTCCGCTGCTGTACGCGAACACTTTGCCGGGCTCCGCGGCCATCGGCTGGTTGATGACGTATTGCACCCAATCGTGCGTCGCCTCCATTACGTCAGCGGAATTTTTGGGATCGTTGTATGGCAAATCCTCGTTCCACTCCAGGCCTGCCGTCATCGTCAGGAGATCACGTAAAGTGATGCGGCGCTTGCGCTCATCCAAGTTCGCGATCTTGTACTCGTCGAAATATTTCGGGATCGGCCCGTCCAGATCAGCAGGAAACTCCTTCCGGCTCATGGCGATCCCAATGGTGATGGAAGTAACCGTCTTCGAGACGGACTGCATGGTGTGCAAATCGCTGTGCTGGTAGTAGGGATGAAATTCCGCGCTGAAGTAATTGTACGGCCCGTTCACATCATGATTCAGAGGCCCTTTGTGCTTGGCGAGCTCACCGTAAATCTTGCCGTAGTCATGCGCGTAAGAGCGCGCCAAAGCCTGTTTGCCGTCGCGAATAATCAGCAGACTGTCCACCAAGCCGTACTTCCCGGCCGCGATGTCCACATCGAGCGCCGTCAACGCAGCGGAATCCAAGCCGACGGCATTTGGCTCGGTTACAGGCCAATCCTTTGTCCGAGTCTTTTCTTGAGCCTGTGCGAGCGGAAACAGGCAAGACACAACGAGCGCCACCAAGCCGATTCTTGCTTTCATTCCGCTCTCCTCTTCCCTGTGCGCTCTCTGTGACCTCTGCGGTGAAACTCTTGCCTTCCTCAATCCTGCAAAGACGTAAACCGCAGCAATGGATGCAAGTCGCGGAAGATTCTCCCCAGGTCTTTACAGAATGACCCGCGCGTCGCAGCCGCCGTACTTAGTTTCCGTCGCACGATCCACCCTTGCAGCTTTTTCCAATTCTCCGCACCAGGCCAGCCAGCATGCTTCGTCCATTCACCCTTTTCCACGGAGTACCAGTAGCTTTCGTAGCGCCGGCCCAGGCGCCTTTTCTGCTGCGCCAGCCATCGCGGATCGGCCTCCACGCGGGCGTCCGCAATCTGCGCCAGCGCGGACTCCTTTCGCTTCGATCCGGAATAGGTCCGGAACCCCGCCGTAACCGTTTTCGTGGAAATACCCACGTAAAGCTGGCCGGCTTCGCCTTCGCCGCCGAACGGCGCGCTGAACTTCACATACATCTGCGCGCGATACGGCGTTTTGTCTTTGGCGAAGCGGATATCGCGATTGATGCGCGACAAATTCGCGCCCGTGCGCCCACTGGTCTCGAATCGCGGATCGAGCCGCAGCACCGCGGGCGCAAGCTCCTCGCAAAGCCGGCGCAGCGGCTGTACCACGCATTCCAGGTAGCGTTCGCGATGCGCCTGCATCCATTCGGTTCGGTTGTTGCGCGCAAGGTCGCGGAAAAACCGAAACGTCTCGCGCGTGATGATTGTTTCCGAATTTCCCATGTGCGGACCCACCGCAGTAACGGCACTCCAGCCTACACGATTCCTTTCGCCCGTCAATTCGTCTATCCTGTGCGGCGCGCCAAATTCCGAGCTAGACGTGCTGGCCGGCCTGTAGGCCGGCGAGCCGGTTGATGAAGACGCTGGCGAGCGGGGCGCCATTCTGCTTGAGTGTGACGTTGCTGGACGGGATTGTGTTTGCACCATCGGCGATCGGGCATTCGGTGAATTACCGGTCGGTGGTGGTGATGGGCAAAGCCGAGGTGATCGAGGAGCCGGCGGCAAAATTGGCGGCGATGCGGGATTTTGTGGAGTACGTGATCCGCGGACGGTGGGCGCAGGTGCGGCCTCCGAGCGAGAATGAGTTGAAGGCGACGATGGTGCTGGCGGTGCCGTTGGTGGAAGCTTCGGCGAAGATGCGCACGGGATTTGCGGTCGACGATGAGAATCAGGATTACGACACGGCGGCGTGGACGGGAGTGCTGCCCCTGAAGTGGACGCCGCAAGCGCCGCTGGATGATCCACGGAGCAAGAGGAAGATTGCGGTGCCTGACAACATCGTGAACTACGCGAGACCGCAAGGGGGTTGAAAGCGCGGTCGTGAGCTAGGTTTCGAGTAGGCGGCGATTCGTCCGGAACCGACTTTCCGCGGCGAGATATTCTCTGCAAACCGACTTTCCCAAATTATAGGACTGCTTAGGATTCATAAGAGTCCCATTCACAAGCGATTGCGCGACGCAAGCTGACTTGAGAGAAGCGCGTTTCCCCGGCGCTACAAACTTTTCACGCGCCTTCAACAACGCCGACATAAGGACGTAATGCAGGAGGCTTATCTACGTTGAGTCCCGCCTACCTTCCTCCAAGGAGAACACATGTCCCAAAGCAATCCGAAAACAAGGAAACCGCGGCTGAGCACATCGATATGCGCAACGGCACTGGCATTTTCGATGCTAACTTATGTTCCTGTTACCTACGGCAACGACGAACCCGACAGGGCTGTTGATCGGATCCGGACCGCCAGCCCGATCAAACACGTCATCATCATAGTTGGGGAGAACCGCAGTTTCGACCATCTGTACGCCACGTACGTGCCAAAAAACGAGGGAGAAAGGGTTCGCAACCTGCTCTCCGAAGGCATCATCAATGCCAATGGCTCGCCGGGGCCGAATTTCGCCAAGGCGCATCAATTCCAGATCGTGTCGGCCCCCAATGGCGGCAAATTCTTCAGTAGCGCGGACATGGCGAACAAGCAGCTCTACGCGACGTTGCCGCCGCCCGATGTGAATGGCGTGCAAAATCCGCCCGCGGCCATCCTCCTGAGCCTGGGCGGCGATCCGGGCTTGTCCCCCCAGGATCAATTCCTCATGGGAACCGGGGGCACCGGTTTGCCCATCAACGAGGGGCCAGATACCCGCATTTCCAACGTCAACAATCTTCTACCAGGTCCCTTCCAGTTGACCGGCCCGAATTTGCCGTTCGATGCCTACGCCGGCGACACCATCCATCAGTACTTCCAGATGGTCCAGCAGGTCGATTGCGCCATCGACGCAGAGCACGTATCGAAGGACAACCCGACCGGGTGTCTGCATGATCTCCAATCGGCGGTTACCACAACCTTCGCCACGCCTCCTGGCGCGCCGCATGATACCGGGCAAACCATGGAGTTCTTCAACATGCAGAACGGCGACGCGCCGCTGTTCAAAGCCCTCGCTGACAAATACACGATGAGCGACAATTATCACCAGCCGGTCATGGGCGGCACCGGCCCAGACAGCCAGCCGCTCGGCTTTGCCGATCAGATCTTCTTCAGCGACGGCAAAGGCAATCCTGCAACGCCCGCGCCGAAGAACATTTATAACCCCGATCCGAAGTCTGGCACGCTCAACACTTATATCCTGCGAGCGCAATGGTTCGATTGTTCCGACCCGAGTCATCCAGGCATCACCGCGATCACAAATTACCTGAATGCGCTCCCCTATGCGGTGCAGACGAAGTGCGACCCCGGCGCGTATTGGCAGGCCGTCAACGTCAACCCTGCCTTCACGCCCAAAGGAACACCACAGTCCGGTCTCGTCGTTCCGCAGACGATGCAGAAGAGCATCGGCGATGTGCTGACCGCCAACAATATTCCCTGGAAATATTATGGCGGCGGCTTCAATGCCAGCGGAACGGGTGGTCCATTGGACCAGCTCTATTGCAATATCTGCAACCCGTTCGAGTATGAGTCGGTCTATCCGAGCATGGTTGCGGATCACATGCGCGACGTCACCGACCTCTTCACCGATCTCGTAAATGGCACCCTCCCAGCAGTTTCCTATGTCAAGCCGGACGGCGTCATGGACGGCCACCCCGCCTCCTCGAAGTGGGGCCTGTTCGAGGCCTTCGCCCAAAACATCATCGAGTTGGCGCAAAGCAACCGGGAGCAATGGGCCGAGACCGCGATTTTCGTTACCGTGGACGAGGGCGGCGGCTTCTACGACTCGGGCTTTATCCAGCCGGTCGATTTCTTCGGGACGGGCCCGCGCATTCCGATGATCGCCGTTTCGCACTTCTCGAGAGGCGGCCATATCAGCCACGTCTATAGCGAGCATTCCTCTTTCGTGAAGTTCATCGAACGGAACTGGATACTCAATACCACGCTCAGCGATCGCAGCCGAGACAATCTGCGTAATCCGGAGGTTGACGATGACAATCCTTACGTGCCAACGAACATGCCTGCTATCGGGGACCTGTTCGATCTCTTCAATTTCGGCCAGGGAGAGCGGGGGGAGCCGTAAAACTTCAGTCCGACGAAGGAGATTCCTAATTGTTGCGACTCGTGGGGCGAGACCTGCCTCCGAGAAGTGACACCATACTCCAAAACGCCGACGCCGGTCAGGCCCCACAGCTTGGCCGGCGCCGCCAGTCCTCCAGGTTTGGAAATGCATCGGGATTGAACAGGGCGTCGCGTCGCGCTCTCAAATCCGTCAGGAAGGCGGAGCCAGAGGACGGCTCCTTCCAATACGCGAGCCAACCCCATTCGCCGGCGATGACGTGCACGAGCTTGTCTCGCACGGAACGAAAGCTGGCGCGCAAGTCGCGCGTGAACTGCTCAGCGCTGAGCGCGGAGACGGCTTGCACAACCCTGTTGTTCTCCCAGCCGTCGTATTCGAAGGGCAGTTGAATGTCATCTTTGGTCATAGCCACAGGCTGACCCTTCCGATTGACGAATCTTACCTCGCATGCGGTATTCGGCAGAACTCGAGGAATGCGCATTTCTGGAACCCTGAGCGGGTGTTTCCGGCGTATTTCGGAAACTGACGCGCGGCAGAAAGGGGATGGCTGCGATAGCGGCTGCGTGCTAGGATTCGCCGGTGTGAGGAGGAGAGATGAAGACTGTCGCGAAACTTATGGTAGGTGCGGGAATGCTGGCGTTTTCGTATTGCGCCACGGCGCTGGTGCTGCAAGGGCAGCAGAAGAGCGTATCGGTGGAAGGGTACGTGCTGGATTCGGCATGCGCTTTCACGAAGAATTTGGAGAAGCCGATCAGCCGCGAGTGCGCCCTGAAATGCGCGAAGGCCGGTTCGCAACTGGTGATTTTGAGCGACGATGGGTCTATTTACTGGCCGATCGCGGACACCACGCCGGCCACAGGCCAGAATGCGCGCCTGCTGGAATTCGCGGGCGGGCGCGTGACGGCGAAGGGCAAGCTGTATGACCGCGGGGGATCGCACGCGCTGGTGATCGAGCAGATTGCCGCGGCGCCGGCGAAGAAATAGGGCCTCGTCCAGTCAATAGGCGCGCGTTGTATCGCGATGCTCGCGTGCGCTTGCCTTAATCTCGGCGCGGCAGACGTGCAGCACGCGCTCCGTGTTTTGCTTAGATAAACCACTCATTTCATCCGAATCATCGGGCAAGAGACCGATCACGTGTCCAAGCTCGTGAAGAAGAGTGGTGATCTGGGCAGGCAGTGTATTGCCGTCGAAGGAACCGACACACAGTGCATGGCGTCCAACAATGCGCGCGAACCTGCCGGGCGGATTACGCTCCAGAATATCCGCAGCGTTTTCGAAAAAGGGGCCGTTGACGTTGAGCAGGACGGTGGCATTGTGTCCAGCATTCTCCTGAACAGCGGCGGAGTAGGGATGCTTGAGGAACATCTCTCCCCAAGGGGACTTGAAGGCCACAACGTACTTGGGGCCATCATGGAGAGTGAAATCGAGGGATTCGAATGTGGCGGCGACGTCTGGATCGGCCTCGCGAAACCAAGCGCTGCAGGAATTTTCAGTGCTGAGAATGGCGATAACGTGTTCCCGGGCCTGCTCGATGGCGGAGCCGCGCGCACCGAGGGCCAGGAGCCGGACGCGAACGGGGTCCGGCGGGACGCTGTGCGCGAGCGTGGAGACGGCGCGGGGCCAACTTTGGCACGGAGCAGGTACGCCGGACGAAAGGAAACAAGCGGCAGCCAGCATGGCGGCTGCGCTACGAGCGCGCGCGAAACGCATCGTACTCTCCTGCCCAGACGCCAACCACCACCGACCGTTCGCAGGAGAGCGTTTCGCGGCGACCACCTTGACCGGTGCATCGAACGAACGGCGGACCCAATCTGGGTCACACAACTGATACGCAACGGCGGAGGGTAGATTTCCCGGCAGTTTCTAAAATATTCGTAATTGAGCGGAAGCGGCCGCGACGCGGTGAGGTTTTATCTAAAGCGCTGGCGGCGAATATGACCGCTTTAGTTGCCGGCGGAAGTAGCCGCTGGTCGCGCCTTTCGAGGCTCCCTTCGCTTTTGCTCAGGGCAAGCAGGATAAACTGAAGCCCGAAGGCTACAATATTGCGTGAGGAACTTGCCTACTTTGCGCCGCAAGCGACTTGAGCCGATTCCGGAAATTCTGATTTTCGACGTGGATGGCGTGCTCGTGGACGTGCGCGAGAGTTTCTGGCGTTCGGCGCTGGAGACCATGCGATTTTTGACCGGGAAGCGCGTGACGTGGGCGGAGCTCTATAAATGGAAAAACAAGCCGGGGAATAACGACGACTGGAGCATGGTTTCGAACTGGGCGACGGCGCTGGGGAGACCGACGACGTACGAGGAGGCGCGCGACGCGTTTCAGCAGTTTTATTGGGATCGCGATGGACGGCCGGGAAATGTGCGGCGGGAGAAAATGCTGGTGACGCCGAAGCAGATGGAGCGGTGGGCGAAGCGGTTTGAGTTGGACCTTTTTACCGGGCGGACGCGGCAGGAATTTACGTACACGTTTGCGCGCTGGGCGGGGACGCGGCGATTTCGCACGGTAGTGACGATGGATGATGCGCGGAAGAAGCCTTATCCGGATGGGCTGCTGAAGATTTTGGGCGGGCGCGATCCGAGCACGGCGCTGTACCTGGGCGACAATGTGGATGATGGACTGGCGGCGCAGTCGGCGGGCGTGCGATTTATGGCGATTTTGCCGGCGGGCGTCCTTGGTTTTCGGCAGCGGGCGGCGGGATTTCGAGAGCTGGGGGCGCTAGCGCTGCTGCCCCGGGCTACGTCGATTAATGCGTGGTTAAAATGATTGCGGGCGATTTGGCAATCGCTGACGCACAGCATCAGGCAACCTTACTGTCCTGAGTACCTCTAAATCACTTAAGGACCGTTGCGCTCTTTCGTTTTGATGCGGCTGTTTCCAGCCCACTGGGAACTCCCGGCGCCGAAAGCGGGAATGTATAGCGAGAGCTGTGCACGAGAAAGACTGGGTGCAAGAAATGGGCGCCATGAAATTTAGACTTCTTGGAATTTGCATTGCAGCGAGTAGCTTGGGACTTATAGGGGCGGCCTGGCCGACAGACATTAGAGCGCAGGCGCCGGCAGGTCCGTTGCCGCCGGCACAATCACAGGCTCCGGCGTCGTCGGATGCTCGGCCACAAGTACAGAGCACGCCCGTAAAGCCGCGGACCTCGATCCTGGGAGCCTGGAAACTCAATCGCGATGAAAGCGATGACGCGCGAAAGAAAACGCAGGACGCACGGGGCGCGAACGGCGGTGGAGGCGGACGCGGCGGAGTGCGCATTGGCGTCCCCGGAATGGGAGGAGGTCCGTATGGAGGACGGCGTGGCGGCGGAGGCGGAAACGAAAGCGATCAAGACCGCGAGCGGATGCAGGAATTCATAAATCCATCACGCGCGCTGACCGTAGCGGAGGCGAGAAAGGACGTCGAGATCGATATGTTCGACGACCAGGAGCGCAAGAGCGCGTTCTTTACGGACGGGCGGAAGCTGCAGAAGACGAAGGACAGCAATAACCAGGAGATTGCGGCGCATTGGGACGGCAATCGGCTGGTTACGGATGAGAAAAGTCCTAGCGGACGAAAGATAAGCCGGACCTACGAACTATCCTACGATGGGACGCAACTGTATGAAACGCTGCGGCTTACCCGGGGCCGCTCGGATTCGCAAATCAGTATTCGGTACGTGTACGACCAAGCGGACGCGCGAACCGCAAATTCCTCACAAACGCGCCGATAAGCCGCGGCGCAATGCGCATTTTTTGCCACGCTGGACTGAGCGAGTCGCATTGACTGCGCGGCGCGGCGAATGCTATAAAATATTGTTTCATTAGGCAGCTACAGGCCCACCGTGCAGTTTGTTGCGGGTCAGACACGGTGCGGCTGCCTACCGCTCGTGGCCCACGCGGCCAGACTTGAAGGGGTTCAGGCGACACAACTTAGATGCAAGAGATTGTTCTTCAACTTGGGGAACTGTTCCTTCAGGCTGTGCCTACCCTCCTGATTGTTCTGGCTTTTTACTTGATGCTGCGGGCGCTATTTTTCAAGCCGCTGCTGGCGGTGATGGCGGAACGCGATGCGCGCACCGCCGGAGCGCGCACGGCCGCAGCAGCCGCGGAAGCAGCCGCGGCGGAAAAAGTGAAGCAGTATCAGGAAGCGCTGAAAAAGGCGCGCGCTCAGGTGTATTCGGAGCAGGAAGCGGCGCGGAAGAAATTGCTGGACGAACGCGCGGCGCTGTTGAAAGAGGCGCGAGGCAAGGCGGCGGTGGAAGTTGCGGCGGGCAAAGAGCGAGTGGCCAAGGAATTGGCGGCGGCGCTGCAGGAGCTTAAGGCTTCGGTGGGACAGTTGGCAGCGGAAATCGCGCGGCGCGTGCTACAGATTTCGCCTAGGCCGGGTGGCTCCGCGAGAGAGGCTCGATGACGCGCCGCGGAGTGGGGAAAGTCTTTGGCGGCGCGCTTTTGGTTGTGCTTTTCACGGCGTTGACCGCGCATGCCGCGGAAGAAGGCGGCAACGCGACGACGGAACGAGCCAACGAGATCTTCAAGTGGATCAACTTCGCGATTGTCGCGGGCTTAATCGCCTGGGTCTTTCTCAAGCTCACGCCTCCTTTTTTCCGCAAAAACGCGGAAAACATCAACTCCGCGATTACAAAAGCCACGGCAGCGAAAGCGGAGGCGGACCGGCAGCTTCGCGACGCGGAAGAGAAATTGGCGCGGTTGGAGCAGGAAGTGGCGCACCTGCGGGCGACCGCGCAACGGGAAGCCGCGGCGGAAGCGGAGCGATTGCGGGCATCCACGCAAAGCGACATACAAAAGGTTGGACTGGCGGCCAAGGCGGAGATGGAGGCCGCGGAGCGGGCCGCGCGGCTGGAACTGAAAGCGATTGCGGCGAATCTGGCGGTGGATGGCGCGGAATCGTTGCTGGCCAAGCAGTTGACACCGCAAGCACAAGTGTCCCTGGTGACGGCGTTCGTGAAAAGCCTCGAGGGGAGGCCGAATTGAAGTCGGCGAGCTTGCAGTACGCGAATGCGCTGGCGGATATTGCGATGGCGCAGGGCGCGGCGGAAGTTGCGACGCAGCAACTCATCGGATTCGGTGCGTTATTCGCGGAGTCTGCGGAGCTGCGGAATTTTCTGTCGAGCCCAGCTGTGAACGCGGAAGCGAAGCACCGGGTGATCGAAAAATTGCTGGTGCGGGTGGGCGGAAGCAAGATCGTGCGCAATTTCTTGTTTGTGGTAGTGGACCATCAGCACACACACGTTTTGCCGGAAATGATCGCAGCGTTCCAAGAAGTGATTCGGGAGCGGCAAGGAATCACGGAAGCGCAGATTTCGTCGGCGGTGGAATTGAACGCGGCGCAGAAGAAGGAAATGTCATCTACCCTGGAGCGGCTAACGGGCAAGAGGGTGGAAGCGAAGTTTTCGCTGGAGCCGGGGCTGCTGGGCGGCGCGGTGGTGCGGGTCGGGGACACGGTCTATGACGGGTCGTTGCGCAGCCGCTTGAACGAATTGCGCGCGCGGCTGGCGGCAGAATAGGGAGCGGGAGCAGGAATGGCGAACATCAAAGCCGACGAAATCAGCAAGATTCTGCGCGAGCAGATTGAGAACTACGAGCAGACCGTCTCAATTGATGAGGTGGGCGCGATCATCAGCGTGGGCGACGGGATTGCGCGCATCCATGGCCTGGAAAAGGTGATGGCCGGGGAGATGCTGGCCTTTCCGCACAATATTTTCGGTATCGCGCTGAACCTGGAAGAGGAAGAAGTAGGCGCGGTGCTGCTCGGCGAGTCCTCGGAGCTGAAAGAGGGCGATGTCGTCAAGCGGACGAACACCATCATGTCCGTGCCGGTGGGCGATGCGCTGATTGGGCGCGTGCTGAATCCGCTCGGCGAGCCGGTGGACGACAAGGGACCGATCAATACGAAGGAGCGGAATCCGCTGGAGCGCATCGCTCCTGGCGTACTGGACCGGCAGCCGGTGCGCGAACCGCTGCAGACGGGCATCAAGGCCATCGACTCGATGATTCCGATCGGCCGCGGACAGCGTGAGCTGATCATCGGCGACCGGCAGACGGGGAAGACGGCGGTCATTCTCGACACCATCATCAATCAAAAGGGCGGGGACTTAATTTGCATTTACTGCGCGATTGGGCAGAAGAGGTCGACGATCGCGCAAGTGATGAAGGTGCTGACCGATGCCGGGGCCATGGATTACACGATTATCGTGGCGTCTTCCGCATCGGAGCCGGCTTCGGTACAGTACATCGCGCCGTATGCGGCTTGCGCGATTGGCGAATTCTTCCGCGACAACAAGCGGCACGCGGTTACGTTTTACGACGACCTTTCCAAGCATGCGCAGGCGTATCGAGAAATTTCGCTGCTCTTGCGGCGGCCGCCTGGACGCGAGGCTTACCCGGGCGACGTGTTTTATTTGCACTCGCGCCTGCTGGAGCGCGCGGCCAAGCTGAACGATAAGCTGGGCGCCGGCTCACTGACATCGCTGCCGGTGATTGAAACGCAGGCGGGCGACGTTTCCGCGTACATTCCGACAAACGTAATTTCCATCACGGACGGGCAGATTTATTTGGAAGCGGACTTGTTCAATGCCGGAATTCGGCCAGCGATCAATGTGGGCATTTCGGTCAGCCGCGTGGGCGGCAACGCGCAGATCAAGGCCATGCGGCAAGTGGCGGGCTCATTGCGTTTGGACATGGCGCAGTATCGTGATTTGGCGGCGTTCGCCCAGTTTGGCGCGGAACAGCTCGACAAAGCCACGCAAGCGCAACTGGCGCGCGGCCAGCGCTTGACGGAAATATTGAAGCAAGACCAGTACGTGCCGCTGTCGGTGGAGAAACAAGTCCTCAGCATTTACGTTGCGACCAGCGGGCAGATGGACAGCGTGCCGGTGAGCGAGGTGCGGCGGTTCGAGGGCGAGCTGCTGCAATTCGTGGAAGCGAATCACGGGTCGATTCTGAAGGCAATTCGCGAGAAGAAGGCTTTGGACGACGGTATCAGGACGGAGATCAAGAAAGCGGTGGACGCTTTCAAGGAGCGGTTCACGGCGGCGGTTGCCGCGGCCGCTACCTAGGAATTGTGTAGCGGCGGCTCTTAGCGAACATCATGCCCACACTTCTCGATTTCCGGCGGCGCATCCGCTCGGTGAAGAACAGCCAGCAGATTACGCGCGCCATGAAATTCGTGGCCGCGGCACGGCTGCGGCGCGCGCAGGAAGCGGCGCTGGCGGCGCGTCCCTATGCTCAGGAGCTGGCGCGGGTGCTGCGCTCGACGATGGCGCGCATCCAGGAGCCGCAGCATCCACTGCTCGAGCGGCGAGAAGAGAAGAATGTGCTGGTGATTGTGCTCACGGGCGAGCGCGGACTGGCCGGCGCGTTCAACGCAAACATCCTGCGCAAGGCGAATGAGTTTTTTCGCGCGCATCGAGACAAGAAGGTTTCGACGATTGCGGTAGGCAAAAAGGGCCGAGACGCCCTGAAGAAGGCGGGATTCACGTTTGCCGGAGAGTGGGTGAACGTTCTGGCGCGGGTGGAATTCAAAACGGCGCGGGAAATCGCCAAGCTAGCAACGGATTTGTACGCCGAGAAGAAGGTGGACTCCGTTTACATCATTTTCAGCGAATTCAAGAGCGTGATGGCGCCGAATTTGACGGTGGAGAAGCTGCTGCCGGTGGAAGCGGCTCGCGAGGTGAAGGGCGGCGGCGAAGAACAGGAATCCGGTAAGGCTCCGGAGGTTCAGGTCGATTACATCTACGAGCAGCCAGAAGCGCAGTTATTGGACAAGCTGTTGCCGCGCTATGTGGAGACGCAAATCTTGCGTGCGATGCTGGAATCATCGGCGTCCGAATATGCGGCGCGTATGACAGCCATGGAATCAGCGACAAAGAATGCCGGCGACGTAATCGAGGCCCTCACGCTGTATATGAATAAGGTTCGGCAGGCAGCGATCACGAAGGAAATCATTGAAATCGTCAGCGGCGCGTCTTACGGACCTTAGGAGAAGAAATGGCAGAGAAACAAGGAGCGGTCGGGCACGTTGTTCAGGTCATCGGACCGGTGCTGGACATTCAATTTGAAGCCGGACACCTGCCGGCGATTTATAACGCGGTGCGCATCACCAGCGAGGGATTTAACGTGCCGGAGCCGCTGGATGTAACCGTGGAGGTGCAGCAGCACTTGGGCGAAGGCCGCGTGCGTGCGGTGGCGATGGAGCCTACCGAAGGCATGGTGCGGGGGATGAAGGCCGTGGATCTGGACACGCCCATCACTGTGCCGGTGGGACGGCCAACTCTAGGGCGCGTTATGAATGTCTTAGGCAAGCCGGTCGACCAGTTGGGTCCAATCGTAAGCGACACGTATTATCCGATTCATCGCCCGGCGCCGAAGCTGGAAGATCAGTCCACGACACTGGAAATGTTTGAGACGGGCATCAAGGTCGTTGATCTGATCGAACCTTACGTCAAGGGCGGCAAGATCGGCCTGTTCGGCGGCGCGGGCGTAGGTAAAACGGTGCTGATTCTGGAGTTGATTCATAACGTTGCTTTGAAACACGGAGGACTCTCTGTGTTTGCGGGCGTGGGCGAGCGCACTCGCGAAGGCAACGACCTGTGGCTGGAAATGTCCGAGAGTGGAGTCATCGTCCCAGGTAATACGGAAAAATCCCGAGCCGCTCTGATCTACGGCCAGATGACGGAACCGCCGGGAGCACGCCTCCGCGTGGGCCTGACGGGCCTGACGGTTGCGGAATATTTCCGCGACGAAGAGCACCTGGACGTGCTGCTCTTTATCGACAACATTTTCCGGTTTGTGCAGGCAGGATCGGAAGTTTCGGCGCTGCTGGGGCGCATGCCGTCGGCGGTCGGCTATCAGCCGAACCTCAATACGGAAATCGGCGAGTTGCAGGAGCGCATCACCTCCACGAAATCCGGCTCGATCACGTCTGTACAAGCGATTTACGTTCCGGCCGACGACTACACCGACCCTGCGCCGGCGGCGACGTTCACGCACCTGGACGCCACGACAAACCTAAGCCGCCAAATCGTCGAGCGAGGCATTTATCCCGCGGTCGATCCGCTGGCCAGCTACTCGCGCATTCTCGATCCGCGCATCGTCGGAGCGGAACATTATGCGGTGGCGCGCGGAGTAAAATCGATTCTGCAGCGCTATAAGGATTTACAAGACATCATCGCCATTCTCGGCATCGAAGAATTGTCGGACGAAGACAAGCGCACCGTGGCGCGCGCGCGCAAGATCGAAAAATTCCTGTCGCAGCCGATGTTCGTGGCCGCGCAGTTCACTGGCCTCGAAGGCAAGTACGTGAAGATCGAAGACACAGTGCGCAGCTTCAAGGAAATCGTGGAAGGCAAGTATGACGAAGTTCCGGAGCAGGCCTTCTACATGGTTGGCACCATTGACGAAGCGCTGGAAAAGGCGGAGAAAATGAAGGTGGGTGCGTAAACAGAGCAATGCTTCCGGAGTCCATCGAGCTGGTTATCGTTACGCCGGAGCGGCAGTTGCTGCGGCAGACGGTTGTGGAGGTTACGCTTCCGGGCGGAGATGGCTGCCTTGGCATTCTGCCCGGGCACGCACCGTTGATCACGGAGCTGGGCATTGGGGAGCTGACGTATCGCGCGAAAGGTGCGAGCGAAGTGGGGCACTTGGCGATCATCAGCGGGTTCGCGGAAGTTTTGGGCGACCGCGTAACGGTGCTTGCGGAAACCGCGGAGCGTCCGGAAGAGATCGACGTGGCGCGCGCGGAGGAAGCGAAGAAGCGTGCGGAGCAGCGGCTGGCTTCGGCTTCGAGCGATCCGAATGTTGATTGGGCGCGCGCGGCGATAGCGCTGCAGAGGTCGCTCATTCGCATTCAGGTGGCACGAAAGCGACACGGCGCGCCTGTTTCAATCGAGTGAGCGCCATGGAACTAGTTACGATGTACACCACGCATTGGTGCCCGGATTGCCGGCGGGCGAAATATTTCCTGCAGCAACGCGGCGTAGCGTACAGGGAAGTGAACATCGAAGAGAACGAACACGCTGAAGCGATCGTGCTGAAAGCCAACAACGGCAAACGCAAAGTGCCGACACTGCAAGTGGGCGATCGCTATTTTGCTTGTAGTCCGTTCAATGCGGCGAAGCTGGCACTGGAATTGAACGTGCCGCTGAACCCGTAGCGCTCCAGCTAGGTTTCGAGTTTGGCTGACGTTGAGATCCTTCGCTTCCGCTCAGGATGACAGAATCTCCAACGTGGCCATTCGATTCCCGCGGAGGTTAATTCAACGGTAGGCCGCGCGTCCACACGTTGGCTACCTGAAGATTTTCATCGAGCAGCACGATATCCGCATCCGCGCCGGTTCGCAGCGCGCCTTTCTTGAACTCGATTCCCAGCAACTTTGCGGGATTTGTGGTGAGCATGCGCACAGCGTCCTGCAGAGGGATTCCGAGCGCAACGACGGTTCGCAGGGCGCGGTCCAGGGTGAGCGTGCTGCCCGCCAGTTTCCCTTCCGAATTCCGGCACACGCCGCCGGACACGGTGACCTCAAACTTGCCGAGCGTGTACTTGCCGTCGGGCATGCCGGTGGCGGAAAGACCATCGCTTATCAGAATCACACGGCCGGCGCCCTTCGCTTGCAGCAGGATGCGCATGGCCGCTTCCTCGACATGCACGCCGTCGGCGATCAGCTCCGCGGTGACTTCCGGCGAAGTGAGCACGGCGCCGATGACGCCACTGTCGCGATGGGAAAAGGGACGCATGGCGTTGTAGACATGCACGGCGTGGCGCACGCCAAGGGCGATACCGGCGCGGGCTTGCTCGTAGGTGGCATCGGTATGTCCCATGGCGACCACCACGCCGGCGTCGCGTGCTGCTCTTATGCACGGAGCGGCGCCTAGCAACTCCGGCGCGATGGTGAGGATGCGTGCGTTGCCTGCGGCGGCTTGCAGGAAGCGTTGCAGCAAGTCGGCGGAGGGCAACTGGACCCACTCGGCGGGATGCACACCGCGGCGGACCTTGCTGATGAATGGGCCTTCGTAGTGGACGCCGAGGACTTCCGCTCTCGGCTGAAGGGCCTCGAACTGTTGCGTGATGTAGCGCGCAATTCCTTCGACGCCGCGCAAGGTGTCGTCGGGGCTGGCCGTTACGGTGGTGGCCAGAAAGGAAGTTGTGCCGTGGCGTGCCAGTGTTGTCGCCACGGTGGACATGGCTTGCTCGTTGCCTTCCATGACGTCGTGGCCACCGGCACCGTGGATGTGGACGTCGATGAATCCAGGAATGGCGGTCTGGCCGCTTGCGGAGATTTCCGCCGCTCCGGCGGGCAGGCGCATGTCCTCGCGGGGGCCGACGGCCTCAATCACGCCGTCGTGAACCAGGATTCCGGCATCGAGTATTTCTGTGGTGGGAGTTATGGCGCGCGCTGCGTGCAACAGGATGGTGGACATAGACAGTTCAACATCGTAGCGGAAATTTCGCGGGCGACGAAACGAACGGGCGGGAGCAAGGTCCCGCCCGCGACGATCGCTAAATTTCAGGGTTGTTACTTACTGGCCTTAGCCGGGGCCATGTCAATGCTGGCGACGGTGAGCGTGTCGCCTTCGACCGAGCCTTTCACGGAGACGTGATGGCCGGCGTGGGCCGCCACTTTGTTCTGGTCGGCGATGGCGTACACCTTCTTGTCGGCGTCGTTTACGAAGACGTACTTCGCGCCTTCCTTGATGCATTTCACTGTGCATTCGGCGGCACCCTCATGGGCAGCCTTCGCGCCACACTTGCTA
>Ga0307479_10000865_pt1 | contig 27369 bp, 21 predicted proteins | sample atmos_gasesECM4C_FD_203743 | JGI IMG/M metagenome (GOLD analysis project Ga0307479, IMG submission 203743) | Hardwood forest soil microbial communities from Morgan-Monroe State Forest, Indiana, United States - atmos_gasesECM4C_515 | ecosystem: Environmental > Terrestrial > Soil > Temperate... | reverse complement strand
CACGGGACTGCGCCAGACCGAGCGTTGGCAGCGCGTTAACCGCAATACGCTGAAGATTCTTTTCACCTTCGACGACCCGAAAAATTATGCCAAACCCTGGTCGATCACTTATTTCTGGAAGCTCAAGGATTATCAGCTGGACGCCCATCCCTGCACCATCTCCCAACTCAAGGAGTGGGATCAGCGCATGGGCCACGTCGACGGCCTTCCCGGCCTCGATTACGGCAGGCCCAATGACAAACCCAGCGGTAATAAATAATAAGTAGAGCGCGACTCGCCCCAATTGGGCCGCACCTTAGCCAAGTGCTGTCATCACGAGCAGCGTAGCGACGCGGGATCTGCAGTTCTAATTGTCAATTCCGGGTTAGGATTCGCAAGACGGCAATCGCATTCCCGACTCAGGAGTAAAACATGCGCAAAAGACAAACGATCGACCGCCGTTCCTTCATCTCGTGCAGCACGCTTGCGGCTACCGGCCTCCTGCTCGATCCAGGATTGCTTCGCGCCGTCGATGTCGCCCCAAGCCCGGTCCTGTCCACCACATCAGGCAAAATTCGCGGCGCCACTGCCAACAAGGTTCACAGCTTCAAAGGCGTCCCTTACGGCGCACCAACCGACGGCCCGCGCCGCTTTCTTCCTGCGGTTCCTCCAGAGCCCTGGACCGCCGTCCGCGACGTACTCGATTTCGGCCATCGCTGCCCACAGGCTCCTTCGACGCTCATCCCCGAAGTCGCCGCCACCGACCGCCACGAGCCCGCCGGCGAAGACTGCCTCGTCCTGAACGTCTGGACCACTGGCCTCACCGACGGCGCCAAGCGCCCCGTCATGGTATGGCTGCACGGCGGCGCTTACAGCAATGCCTCCGGCAGCCAGATCGGGTTCGACGGCACGAATCTCGCGCGCAAGCACGACGTAGTCGCGGTCACGCTCAATCACCGCCTCAACGTTTTTGGCTTTACCTATCTCGTCGAACTCGGCGGAGAGAAATACGCCGAGTCCGGCAACGTGGGAATGCGCGACATCATCCTCGCGCTTCAATGGGTCCGCGACAACATTGCTGCCTTCGGCGGCGATCCCGGCAACGTAACCATCTTCGGCCAGTCCGGCGGGGGCGGGAAGGTCGGCACTCTGCTCGCCATGCCCGCAGCCAAAGGCTTGTTTCACCGCGCCATCGCCGAAAGTGGCGCCGGACTTTCCGGCGTTCCCCGCGAAGATGCCACCAAATCCGCGGAGCTTTTTCTCGCCAAGCTCAACCTTAAACCCTCCGACGTCGATCGATTGCAAAAGCTTCCCACCGAACAGTTGGTTAATGCCTTTATCGCTTCGCGCAATTCTCTGCGCCTCGAGCCCGTCGTGGACGGCGGCTCCCTGCCCGCCAGGCCTTACACCTCCGGCCCGCAGCTCTCGAACAAAGTTCCCTTACTCACGGGCTCCGTCGAGACTGAAGTTACTTTCTTCCCCAATCAGCAGCTCGATACCATCGACGATTCCGACTTACATGCGCGCGTCAAGCAGATCGTTCATGCCTCCGATGCCGACGTGGACTCGCTGATCGGCGTTTATCGCAAAGTTCGCCCCGGCGTCAGCAACATCGATCTTTATCTCATTATGGCTTCGGAGAATTTTCAGTCGGAGACTATGGCCCAGGCGGAATCTAAAGCCGACGCGCACCAGGCGCCCGTCTACATGTATTTCTTCAATTGGAGATCGCCCGTTCGCGATGGCAAACTGAAGGCCTTCCACACCGTGGAGATTCCCTTCGTTTTCGATAACGTGGAGTTAACTCCGTCGATGGTTGGCACGGGAGCCGAACTGCAGCCGATGGCTGACAAGGTCAGCAGTGCCTGGGTGGCCTTCGCGCGCACCGGCAACCCCAATCACAAAGGTTTTCCGAATTGGCTTGCGTTCAATACTTCCCAACGCGCCACCATGATCCTCAACACGGAATGTAAAGTGGTGAACGATCCCTACGGCGAGGAGCGCCGCGCCCTGGCTTCCTTCCGCCAAAAAACCTGACCGAGAGCGCAGCTGAGAGCAGCCTCTCTCCCGGCATCGGTTAGTAAAGAGGTGTCATTCCGAGGAGCGCCGTCGACACGTTGGCGTCTCGCGAAGCTGCCGCGCGACTTGGAATCTGCTTTTCCGTCGGGGCCACTTCTCGCGCGTCCGCACTCAGCCTGCCGGCGTCGGCTTCGCCTCGATCGGCGCAGAAACCGGCGCCGCCGCCTTCGGCATGATTACCCAAGCCACAAGATAAGCAACGATTCCGCCTACGATTCCTCCCGGGACCACCGCGAGTACGGCCCAGAAGAGCCGCACAATTGTGGAATCCACCCCAAGGTATTCGGCCAGCCCGCCGCACACTCCCGCGATCTTCGAGTCCGTTGCTGAACGCATCAATCGCCTATGCGAAAATATTGGTCGCACTCGCGCTCCGCAGTAGGAACAAAAATTTGAGCGCTCATCCAGTTCCCTGTGGCATTCCGCGCAGGTCATGATCTCCTCCATAATCGTTCTCCACCGCCCTGTCGATTATCCTGCAAAGCTCGCTTCGCGGCACGAATTTATGCCGTGACTAGGTAGCTCGCCTCTTCCCAACCGTGTCTTGGTCGGGCACCCATTTGGGACAAATTTGGAAATTCTTCCTTCCGATTGGCCGGCGTCCTCCGGCTGTAGTAGAATCCCGCGCAGTTTTGGGATTGGGGACCTGTGCCGTTGTAGGGAATCTCTTTGGATCTGAATGTGGGGCGGATCTAGGGAACCATCTTCGCCTTTCAGTTTAATTTATCGGAGGTGTGCTTTATGAAGTTTTCTGATTTCTCAGTTCGCGGATTTTCTTCCCTCTCGTTGCGTAATGCGATTGGGGTGATCACTCTGAGCCTTGCAGTTCTTGTGGGGTGTTCTCAGTTATTCGCGCAAGGCAATGCCGGTCGCATCCTCGGCTCGGTCACAGACCAAAGCGGCGGCGCGGTCGTTGGTGCCACCGTAAACATCGTCGATACGCAAAGAAATCTCACGCGCAACGTAACGACAGACGGCGCAGGTGAATACAATGCTCCCAATCTTCTTCCCGGTAGCTATACCATCAGCGTTGTGTTCCAGGGCTTCAAGACCGCTGTGCGCTCAGGAGTCACGCTCGAAGTCAATCAGGATCTCCGCGTCGATCTCACCATGCAGCCCGGCGAACAGACGGAAAAAGTCACCGTAACTGGAGAAATCGCGCTCGTCGAAACCACCAATGCGGAGCTTGGCGGCACGTTGCAAGCCCAGATTATTGATAACCTGCCCTTGAATGGCCGTAATTTCGAAAACCTGCTCCAACTGCGGCCGGGCGTGACGATCTATCCGGGCGGTTCCGGCTGGGCCCAGAGCACCAACGGCCTGCGCCCCCAGGACAACGTTTACCTGGTGAACGGTATCAATGCCACCGACCCCTGGATGAGCCAGAGCGTCTTTAATGCAGTAATGGCCTCGGGTGATGCGGGAACGATCTTGCCTGTAGATGCCATTGACGAATTCAAGACCGAAGAAAATCCCCGGGCAGAGTATGGCTGGAGACCCGGAGCCATCATTAATATAGGGATCAAATCGGGTACCAACAATATTCACGGCTCGGGCTACGCCTACGGCCGCGATACCGCTTTCGACGCCCGCGACTACTTCAACCCCGCGTATCTTACGCCCCCGGACAAACAGCCGGTGTCTCTCGAACAGTTTGGCGGCACCTTTGGCGGGCCCATCAAGAAAGACAAGCTCTTCTATTTTGTGAACTACGAAGGTCAGCGTTACGGCATTGGAAATCCCGACGTTCACAAAGTTCCCGCCACAGTCGCGGGAGGTCCGAACAGCCTGATCGATGCCTGCTTGAATGCCGGGGCAGGCTTGACGCCTCTCAGCGCATCGTTGGCAGGTTTGAACGGACCTGGGAGCGCCGCACCTTGCACTCCGCTCGCCGGGCAGCCCGCGGGTGGATTCATGGGCCTCTTCCCCGCCAACTCGACGGGCAGTTACTTCACCGACCTGGCGAACAACAATACGGTTAACGGCGGCTTGGCCAAGATAAATTATCACCTCAGCGACAAACACTCATTGGAGGGCATGTATTTCGTCAGTCAGGGTGATGACCTTGCGGTGGATAACGCCGCCGCCCAAGTTTCCAACAACTGGTTGAGCGTTGAACACGCGCGGTCCCAGGCTGCTTCGGGCGACTGGACATGGACGCCGAATTCCAGCTGGGTAAATGAGGTCCGGGTTGGATACGCACACTACTATCAGCTCTTCGAAACCGAAGACCACAACCAGAGTGCATCAAGCTATCCGTTCAACGGCGTCACTTACGAGATTCCTACCGGCATCACGAATCCTGTTTACGGCGGGTTTCCCGGAATCACGATCAAGGGGTTGCAGAATGGTATCGGCGGGGGCTGGCCCAAAATCATAGGACCGGACGGCGTTTTAACCATACTGGATCACATCTCCTATTTGCGCGGCAAGCACGCCTTTAAGTTTGGCGGCGAGATCCTCGGCAATTGGTCTACTGAGGACGAAACCTCAAACGCCAAGGGACCGGTTCGCTTCAATAGCCTGACCGATTTCTTCACTGGAACACTCAGCCGCGCGAATCTGTTTCTGGGAGATCCGGTGCGGAACTTGAGCAGCAAGGGGTATGCCGTCTTTGTTCAGGATGACTGGCGTGTCACACCGAGGCTGATCGTCAATCTCGGGCTGCGCTACGAAATCAATACGGTGGTCAAGGACAAACGCGGCGAGCTGGCAAACTTCGATCCGAACTCCGCCACCGGGCTCGTCGAAAACAATAATCCGTATCAAGGCGATCACAAAGATTTCGCGCCCCGCTTGGGCATCGCCTGGGACGTTCAAGGGAACGGCAAAACTGTGGTTCGTGCTGGTGCCGGCATCACCTACGAACAGATGGGCTTCGATGTGCTCAATGGCGAAGGCAATTTGCTCGGTCTGCGTACTATGCCCACCGGCCTTCCCCGTTTCAACGCTGGCAGCAGCACGTCGCTTCCTACAAGCGGCAACATAGATCTCCAGGCCCTCACGATTTCGGGCGGGGCCCTCACTCAGGTTGATACCGCTTGGCAAACGTTCAACCCAGCCTTGCCGGTGAGCGCCCAACCGGCTTCTATGCTCTATGGGGCTGTTGCCAACCCCGCCTGCGGCGACGGTAACAACAATCCGAATCGGGCGATTTACCTCAACCCCCCTGGGCCATGCGAAATCTACGGAGTGATCCCCAATCTGCGCGCGCCTTACGTGACGCAATGGAACCTGGACGTCGAACGGGCCATTACCAATAACCTGAGCCTGGATGTGGTTTACGTCGGCAACCACGGCGCCAGGTTATTGGGCAAGCTCGACTACAATCAGCCGCCGCCGGGCGCTGGTTGGACGCCGGCGGCGATAGCCACCTGCCTTGGAAGCGTGGGGAATGGCCTCACCGGAGGTGCGCCTTACGACGCCTGTCCTTCCGCTGTCGACGCTGGAGCTGAGCAGGCCGCCCTGCCGTTCACCGCTCCCTGCGCCGCTGCTGCTGTGGGCGGCGGAGCCACCAATGGACCGGGTGGGCCATTTAACCCGAATAACAAATGCTTCTCGTATCTGAGCTTCATCACCTTGGTTAACAACGCGTACGTTTCAAACTACAACGGCATGCAGACCACCTTGACTGGGCGGAATTATCACGGTTTCTCGTTTACAGCGGGTTACACGTATTCCCATGCCCTAGGCGAGGCTTCCGGCCAAGGCACGGGCGGCACCTTCAACCCGCCCGAGAACGGCTATGGGAGCGTGCGGCAGCAGTTGTATTCGAATACCGATTTCGACATCCGGCATCGGTTCACGCTGTCCATGAACTACGCGATACCCGGAAGAAAAGGCTTCGGGCAGATGTTGGAAGGGTGGGGAATCAATTCCATCGTGCTCATCCAAAGCGGCCTACCCTGGGGTTTGGCCGATGCCACGGACGACTTCAGCGGGACCAATGAAATTAGCAACAGCACGCAAGGGCGAGGTGAGCAGTGGGACTTCTTCGGCAATCCCAATGATTTCACCCCGGTGCACGGGTGGACCGAGACGAACGGCGGAGTCCTCAGCGGCGGAACCGGCGGACTTCCTTTCTTCCCGGGCACTGCGACCGACCCTGCCACGGGCAACACGATCATTAACCCGGCCCTGCCGGCGGCCTGTACGTCGCACGCCACGGCCCTTGGCCCACTCGGAACGGCTTCGCTCGCCAACCTCGGTTGCTTCGCGGTGGGTAATTCTGTTCTGATTCCTCCCGCCTGGGGCACCTATGGCACGACGCCCCAAAACCTGTGGCGCGACGGAGGCTTCAAGAACTGGGATCTTTCAGTGACCAAGCAGTTCAAATTCAGGGAACGGCTCACCGCTGAGTTCCGTGTCGAGTTCTTCAATATCCTGAACAAGCCCGACTTCTCCAATCCGAGCGGCGGTCCGGGCGGCGCTGTTTTCGACCCTTCGTTCGGCGCCGGGCTCGGGATCGCGCCGCTGACGCCCGATACCTACAGTTCCAACCCGCAGCTCGGGTCGGGCGGACCGCGGGCGATGCAGCTAGGCCTCAAGCTGTCTTTCTAAGCCAAACTCAAGCTGCCCGTAGCCACGAGACGCGCGAGCAGCAACAAAAAAGGGCCGGAGTTCAGGAACTCTGGCCCTTTTCCTTTTGCGCTTACAAAAAACTTCGAGTTGTCATCCCTGCTTTTTCTTGGTCCGTGGGTGCCCCACCCTTCATTTTTAAGGGTGGGTTCGCTGCGTCTTGACGTGCTTCGTCCGGTACATCGCGCCTTCTTCGGGTCCCCGATCACGGGATCTGCCGGGTGCCCCACACTGCTTGCCCTGAGTTGCGAAGGGTCGTTTTAACGTTTGGGTCCATCTGGTCTTGGCGCATGCAGTGCGTCTTGGTTTCGAGCCACAAATAATGTTGTCATCCCGAGGAAGTTCGCCCGCATGTCTTCATGCGGGCGAAAGACTAGGGATCTGCTTTTTCTTGCTTCTGTTTTCAAGGGTGCGGGTTTTTTTATGGAGATGCTCCACACGTCCGAGCGCGGCAGATGTGGGCACTTCAACATGCGCGCCCCAACACCCTTTTACTGGCTCTGCAATTCGGCCGAAAGATCCTGCAATGCTTCCTCGATCTCCTTTTTCCCGTCGCCGAAAAGCAAACCGTGCTTGACCGGGATCCGCATCGCATCGATCTGCACCAGCGAACCGGCGCCGTCAGGCTTAACCGTCAGAACCATACGGTACCCCTCGTTGCCGAGCGTAGTTTTGGTCTGAAAGTGCAACTGGAGATGATCGTCGTCGCGGAGCGTGATCCAGTGGTCTTTCGGGTGCCGGCGCATAATCGCGCGGTCAGCAGCTTTGTAGACGGCCTCGGGCCTGTCAGGAAACTTCGCACGGTGAAAATCTTCGTCCTGACCCGCTACCGGCCCGCTCACTGCAATCATCAATACTGCGATGAAAACCAGCTTCATACCCAAGCGTCCTGGCATCGCGTCTCGTCGCCGGTCGCCCCAGGGGCGTGGATCCCCGAAGCGCTTGCGCCGACAGCATTGTCATCCTGAGCGAACGACGTGAGCGAAGGATCTCTCCTGGTTTTCCGGGTGCCCCACACTACTTGCCCTGCCTGCCCTGAGAGGCGCGAGACGAATCGAAGGGCTTGGCCTGAGTCTCGAAGGGAGTCGCGAAGGGTCGTCCGTATGTATGGGTCCTTTGCCTCTGCCGACCTCTCCCATTCGTCATCCGGCATCTCTTCCAGTGCTCGTGCGGCCAGCACTCACGGAATCAGCAGCAGCTTCCCTGTCGTCTTCCGCCTCTCCAGGTCCCGATGCGCCTGTGCCGCTTCGCTTAGCTTATAGGTGTGCCCGATGCGCAGCTTCAGTTTCCCCCCGGAGATCTGCTCACACACCTCGCGCGATCGCAGCTCGAGATCCTCTCGCGAAGCGGCATAATGCCCCAGCGTCGGCCGCGTCAAAAATATCGATCCCTTCTGCGAAAGCAGGATTGGATCAAAAGGCGCCACGGGCCCGCTGGAAGCTCCAAATAGCACCAGATAACCGCGCGTCTGCAGCAAATTCAGGTCCTTGTCGAAAGTGGTTTTTCCCACGCCGTCGTAGATGACGTGTACACCCTTCCCATCGGTCAGGCGTTTGGTCTCCGCCTCGAAATCCTGCCGCGTATAGACGATCACGTCATCCGCGCCCGCCTCGCGTGCCAATTTCGCCTTTTCGTCCGAGCCCACCGTCGCGATCACGCACGCGCCGATCCCTTTGGCCATCTGTACCAGCAGCAGGCCCGTGCCGCCCGCCGCCGCGTGAATCAGCGCCGTTTCGCCTTTCTTCAGCGGGTACGTGCTGTGCACCAGGTAATGCGCGGTCATGCCCTGCAGCATCGCCGCGGCCGCTTGCTGATCGCTCACCCCGCTCGGCAGGCGTACCGCGCGCTCCGCGGGAATGGCGGCGTATTCCGCATACGATCCCAGAACCATGCAGTAGCCGACGCGGTCTCCCGGCTTCCACGATTTCACTTCACTGCCCACCGCATGCACCGTCCCTGCCGCTTCGGACCCGTCAACAAACGGCGGCGGGATGGGATAACGTCCTTCGCGGTAATAAACGTCAATGTAGTTGATGCCCACGGCCGATATCTTCACGACGATTTCGTTTGGCTTCGGCTGCGGAACAGGAAGATCAACCAGCGTGAGAACTTCAGCGCCGCCATGCCGCGGCACCTGAATCGCTTTCATAAGTCTGAGCGGTCTCCTCTCGGGAATTGCGCGGCGCCTGTCTCAGCCGGCGCGCATGCAGTAAATATTTTGAGCGCGCTAATATACACTGACTCGAACCGCCCCCGCATCTTTCTCTTCGTTTTTTGCCACTGGCACAGCCACTCCTTGCTGAGCCCCGCTTGCCGCACCCTTCGTTTTCAAGGGTGCGGCTTTTGATCAATCTTCCCCTGATCTCGTCCCATACTCTTTCTCGACTGGAAATTGTGGGTTACCCTCGAGACGTGATGGATTTCCGGGTGTACGGCTCGTGCTTCGCTGTTTCTATGCAGCCCAGGTCGGCCGCGTTTTTCTGCGGCAGACCTGAGGCCTTTCGATGTTTTTCCCAAGGTCGTTTTTACGTGTGTCTCTCGCTGCCGGTTTTCGTAGGGGCGGGCTTTAGGCCGGCAATCCTGCCTTTCCGGGTGCCCCAGCCGTCGTCTCTACGGCTGGGGCCGCACACCGCGTCTTGGCTCCGCGCACGAACAATGAGACGGCTGTCATCCCGAGGAAGTTCGCCCGCATGTTTTCATGCGGGCGAACGACGAGGGATCTGCTTTTTCTGGTTTTCCCGTACCGGGTGCCGCACCCTCTTGCCCTGAGCTGCGAAGGGCCGTTTTCAAGGGTGCGGGTTTTGATCTTTGTTTTTAAGTTCCATCCCGTCCGTCGCCGTATAGAATGATCACTTACAGAACGCCCTCCCAGGGGTGATCACATGGGAAGCGCCGTCGGCGTTGACCGCCTTCACTTCGCCTTCACCATAACATTCCATTACATTTTCCCGCAGCTCACCATGGGGCTCGCGCTGCTTCTCCTGATTCTGAAAACGGTCGCGCTGCGCACAGGCAACGAAAGCTATAACCGCGCCGTCCGCTTCTGGGCTCGAATCTTCGCCATCAACTTCGCGCTGGGCGTGGTCACCGGCATTCCCATGGAATTTCAATTTGGCACAAATTGGGCTGCGTTCTCGCGCTCCGCCGGCGGCGTCATCGGCCAAACCCTCGCCATGGAAGGTGTCTTCTCGTTTTTCCTCGAATCGACTTTCCTCGGACTCATGCTTTTCGGCGAAAAGCGCCTCGGCCCACTCAGCCATTGGTTCTCGGTTTTTCTCGTCTGGCTCGGCTCCTGGCTCTCCGGGTATCTCATCATCGCCACAGACGCCTGGATGCAGCATCCGCTTGCATATTCGCAGGGACCCGGCGGCAATTTCGCGCTCGCCAGCTTTTGGGGTTTGCTGCTCAATCCCTGGGCACTCTGGCAATACGCCCACAACATGCTCGGCGCCGTGCAAACGGGGGCCTTTGTAATGGCAGCAGTGGGCGCCTTTTATTTGCTTTCCCGAAAATTCGAGGGCGACGCGCGCATTTTTCTGCGCGCCGGAATCAGTGTCGGAGTCGTCGCGGCGCTTTTGCAGCTGTATCCCACCGGCGATTCGCAAGGCGCCCTCATCTCGCGTTATCAGCCCGTCACGCTCGCCGCCATGGAAGGTCTCTTCGTCAGCCAGGAAGGCGCGCCGTTGGCGATTCTCGGCCAGCCCGATGTCCCCAATCGTCGCCTCGATAATCCTCTTATCATCCCGAAAGCGCTCAGCTTTCTCACTTACCGCGCATGGAGCGCCGAAGTTCGCGGGCTCGACAGCTTTCCCGAAAGCGACTGGCCCGACTTTATCCCGCTCGTGTATTACAGCTATCACGTCATGGTGGGACTCGGCACCATCTTCATCGCCATCTTGCTTGTCGCCGTTTTCCTTCTCGCACGCGGCTCGCTTTATAGCTCGCCCTGGATGCTCTGGATATTGATGCTCGCGTTTCCCTTCCCCTATATCGCTAATACCGCCGGATGGATCACCGCGGAAGCCGGCCGCCAGCCCTGGGTGATTTACGGCATGATGCGCACGCCGCTGGGAATTTCGCCGCGCGTTTCCGAGGGCAACGTCTGGTTCACGCTCATTGGTTTCTTCGGCATGTATCTCGTCCTCGGAATCCTTTTTCTTTTTCTGGTTTATCGCGAAATCGAACACGGTCCTGTGCCCGCCGCCGAGTCGCACGCGGTGCCCGTACCTGCATCCGACTGAGGAACTCGCGCATGCCCACCCTCTGGTTTTGCCTCGTCGCTTTCATGCTCGCCATCTATGTGCTGCTCGATGGCTTCGATCTCGGCGTTGGCATCGTGCATCTGGGCGTGGCGCACACCGATGCCGAACGCCGCGCCGTCATCGGTTCGATCGCGCCGGTTTGGGACGGCAACGAAGTCTGGCTGATCGCCGCCGGCGGCACGCTCTTCTTCGCTTTTCCGGTTCTCTATGCCTCGAGCTTCAGTGGCTTCTATCTGCCCCTGATGATGGTTCTGTGGCTGCTCGTCTTGCGCGGCATCTCCGTAGAATTTCGCAGTCACATCGCCGGCGCCGTGTGGTCGCCCTTCTGGGATATGACCTTCTGCTTATCGAGCGCCCTGCTGGCCATCTTTTTTGGCGCCGCGCTTGGCAACGTGGTGCGCGGCGTGCCACTGGATGCGCAGGGCTATTTCTTCGAGCCGTTGTGGACTAATTTCCGATTGGGCGCCGACGCCGGCATTCTCGATTGGTACACGATCCTGATCGGCGTGGCCGCTTATCTTGCTCTCGCCATGCACGGAGCGCTTTGGGTAGCCTACAAATGCGAAGCCGAAGTCTTCGTGCGCGCTCGCCGCATCGCCACGCTCGGCTTCTGGGCGGTTCTCGTGATGACGCTGCTCATTACCGTGATCAGCCTGCAAATCCAGCCGCAAATTCTCATCAATCTCAGCGCGCATCCTTGGGGATTCGTATTCCCCGCCTTTGTGATCGCCAGCCTCGCCCGAATCTTCTACTATTTGCGCGGAGCGAGTACGCCAGCAAAAGCTCGCCGCGCTTTCGTGCATTCCTGTGGCTACCTGCTGGGCATGCTGACGAGCGCCGCGTTCGGCCTCTATCCCTATGTTCTTCCCGCGCGCGCAGGGCCGGCGCTCTCGCTCTCGATTTACAACTCCCGCACTTCCGATCGCGCGCTCCGCCTCGGTTTGGCCTGGTGGATCGTCGGTATGATTCTCGCCGCCGTCTATTTCATTTTCCTCTATCGCCGCTTCGCCGGTCCCGTCCGCCCCGGCGAAACCCACAGTTACGACTAGCGCCTGTCCGTCTCGCCATTTGTTGCGGTCTGTTCCGACGGGCGGTCGTTGCTCGCCTCAAACGCCAGCTTTTCTACGTGTCTTGTGTAGCGCCGGCTTGCCCTGAGTCTCGATGTGCTTGCTCTGAGGTCCGAAGGGCCCTCAGGCCGGCATCTTTGGCTTTTTCGGGTGCGCCAGAAGCATGTGTAGCCCAGCCTTTGCGGCCTCAGCAAAGGCTGGGGCTTTTCCCGGGTTCACCGCGTGGGTTTCAAGCGACCACCGTGCTCTCATCTAAGAGAAGCCCCCTTTCCTGAAGGGCGGAAATGGTGGGCTACAGGCTGTCCATACGAAGAAAGAGATTCTTCGTCGCCGCAGACGTCTCCTCATAATGACAACCACGTGGGCGGCGGATTTAAGCCGCCGCGAGGAGGGCGCGGAATTCGGCCAGCGCGCGGTCGATCGCGGCGCGATCGACGTCGACGTGTGTGAGCATGCGGATGTCGTACTTCCCTGTCGGATTGGCGAGCACGTTGCGCTTGGCCAGCGCCGCGGAAATCTCCGCGGCGGTGCGGCCGGTGCCGCGCACGTCGAAGATGATGATGTTGGTCTGCACCTTGCGCAGATCGACTTTGATGCCGGGCAGCTCGGCGAGCGCTTCGGCGAGGTAGCGCGCGTTGGCGTGATCTTCATATAAGCGTGAGGGCGATTTTTCGAGTGCGATCAAGCCCGCCGCGCCCAGAACACCCACCTGCCGCATGCCGCCGCCAAAAAGCTTGCGATAGACGCGCGCTTTTTCGATGAACTCGCGCGAGCCAACCAGCATGGAGCCCACCGGCGCGCCGAGTCCCTTAGAGAGACAAAACATGACGGAATCAAATTTGCGCGTAATCTCGGCCACGTTGCGGCCGAGATAGACGGCGGCATTGAAGATGCGCGCGCCATCGAGATGCACGCGCAGGCCGGCGTCGTGGGCGCGGTCGCAGATTTCGTCGCTCACTTCGGGAGGATAGACCGTGCCGCCGGCCATGTTGTGCGAGCTTTCCAGGCTGACGAGCGCGGTCTGCGCGCGGTAATAAACTTTGGGACGAATCAGCGGCTCGATGATGTCCCAGGTGAGGATGCCGTCCTCGACGTAGGTTGTGCGCGGCATGCAGCCGGCGATGGCGGTGACGGAATCCATTTCGAATTGATGGATGTGCCCGCGCTCTTCGATGATCACTTCGTCGCCGTGATGCGTCCAGGTTTTTACGGCAATCAGATTGCCCATCGAGCCGGAAGGCACAAAAATCGAGCCTTCGCGCCCGAAGATTTCGGCGGCGCGGGCCTGCAGCTTGTTGATCGTGGGATCTTCGGCGTAGACGTCGTCGCCTACCGGGGCCTCGGCCATGGCGCGGCGCATTTCTGGCGATGGCCGCGTGACGGTGTCGCTGCGCAGGTCGATCGCCGTTGTGCTGGCGGCCTGCTTTTCGGGCTCGGAGATGGTTTGTGTGGCCGAAACTGGATTCATCGCAGACTCCCTTTATAACGTGGATGCATTATCTCGTGGCTGGCTGAAGCTCGGCAAGACCCGAAAACACTGCCGCTTTGCGGGCAGCGCTACCGAACTCGTTTAGGAAAGCCTCGGGTCTGGCCTCACACCGGCCCGACCCGAGCTACAAATTCTCTGCGTTATCAGTCGAGGGTAAATGTACCGGCAAAAAATTGTAGCTCAGGTCGCGGCCGCGATTTGTGCGTGCCGAGACCTGAGGCCTTTCCTATCGCCACGGAACCGGCCAGAGAAATGCGCCGCCGTCGGGTGGTAAATCCACTGCATCCACAGAGACCGGTGCCGCGCCGGCGCGCATGTAGTGCGCGGCGCTTGACCACCGCCATTTATCGGCCCGCCTGGCCAGGCCAGCCGCCACAGGATTCTCGTGAATGTACTCGAGCTTCTCCCAGAAATCCCGCACGCGCCTAAGAACGAAGTCGAAATAACGCGCCTGCCAAACTGGTCCGTCACATCCTCGTCGACGCACTAATTGTTCCGCGGTGAGGCGCTTGAGAGCATGCATCGATCCTGTCAATCCACGGCGCAGTGGCATCAATAACAGGTGAAGATGCCCTGGCATGACAACATAGCCAAACAGAAGGAAGTCGCCCAGTGTGTGTTGATGCTCGAGTTGCGCGAGCACCAGATCGCGCTCAAGCGGCGAAAGCGTGGGAACTGCTCGTGCCAAATTGGTTGTAACGATGAATATGCGATCTCGATCGGCAATCCGACGCAGACGTGACATGAGCGGATAATCGGCTGCCCGAGAGGTCCAAAAGCCTCGGGTCTGGCCGACGGCAGGCTCGACCCGAGCTACAAATTCTGGTCACTTCTCGAAGGACAAGAAGGCGGCGTTATCTTCGCAAACCTGCTCCATCAGGCTCCAGTCCGGATGCAGGTGGAAGAACATGCTCGAAGTGAACGGCTTCGCGTACGCGACCGGATCCTCGATAGTGAAATCGATCTGCAATCGGTCTGCCGCGATGCGGCGCAACCGCTCGGTGACGTGAAGTTGGTCCGAATGCGGATGCCCGGCGCGGTCGAGCCAGGTCTTGTCATTGAATCCCACCGAATCGACGACGAAAGTGTCGCCGTCCCAATGCCCAATCGAATCGCCCATGTAGGTGGGTGAAGCGTCGGCAGGGTGCTGGTGGCCATCGGTATAGATATGCCGTACGATGTGATCGTATTCGAAGAGCATGATCAGCTCTTTCGGCGTCTGCACGATCTGCATGGGAAATGGATGCAGATAAATCCGCGGCACGCCAGGCGGATAACACTGGAAGGCGGGATCGTTGGTTTGCGCGACCAGCACGCCGCGCTTGCCAAAGGCAGGCTTGGTCTTGTCGAACCTCTCTTTGGCCCAGGCCGTCATCGGCGGTTCGTCCTTGCCGAATTGCGAAACGTAGGTTTCGAGTTCTACCTGCGTGGCGCCTGGAGGAAAGGACATGTTCCAAATGCCGACGAGATCGTGCGCGTCATAATTCGCTGGCACGGCGGCCGCTTTGGCGGCCGACGATTGCGCAGCCGGGGCTTTCGTAGTAGCGGCAATCCCACCACCGTTCTGTTGCGCCAGCGCGGCGCCGGAAAGCACTAGCGCCAAACCAAAAACAGACGAAAACATTCTTGCACGGACCGACATTTTGTCTCCCTAGGTTGCTGCCAGAGGATTGTAGCCGAGAATAGGATGCGGCGCAGCCAGTGCGCGTCCCTCCATGTAGCGCCGGGCCGCTCGAGAGCCTTGTAGCTCAGGTCGTCGCCGACGGAGTTGGTCGGCGAGACCTGAGGGTTTCACAACCGACCGAGCAGCGCAACATGACGGAGAAATCCTCGGGTCTCCCGCTCACAACGCGGGACGACCCGAGCTACAAGATCGCTCTCGAAGTTCGCTTGGCGCGATGCCGTTCAGATGGTCATTTGCCGACGCTGGCGAGATTCCAGAGGGCGATGCCGTTGGCGCTGGCGCGCGCGAGCCGCTGGCCGTCTGGGCTGAAGCGCACGACGCCACCCGCGGCGGAAAACGTTTTGACGGCGCGGGCATCCGGCACGCTATACAACGTGACACTATTCTGCGACGTGACGGCGAGCAGACGGCCATCCGGACTGAAATTGCCGAGTCCTCCGACCATGCCCACAAACTGCAGCGCCGTGCGCATTTGCCACGTGGCCGTATCCCAAAGCTTGAGGCTGTGCCTCATGTTGGCCAGGCTGGCGCCGGGATTGCGGGGATCGAGGCGGCTCTCCTGTCCCGCGGTCGCCAACCATTTGCCATCGGGACTGAAGACAAGACCGGACACGCCGACTTCGTGCGCGGCAAATATCTGCATCAAGCCGCCTGAGGATGCGTCCCATATGCCCACGTTTGGCCGATCGTAATTGCTGGCGCTCGGTTGCCGAAGCGCTGCCGAAGCGAGAATTTTTCCGTCAGGGCTGAGCGCTGCGGCAAAAGTTGTTCCCCAAACTGAGCGCGCGTCCTGCCCCGCGCCGATTTGCCACCACTTCAATCCGGCTGCGGAAAGATCTGGCGCGGAGGATTGTGGCGCCGCAAAGCCCATCCACCAAACGTATTGCGCCGAAGGCGGCGACGGTGTGATGCGCATCCATGTTGTCATGTCCCAAATCTCGAGACTGCCTTTGGGGTTGGCCGCCAGCCAATGCCCATCCGGGCTTATCATCAAGCTTTGCGCGCCGCCTTGCACCGTGCGGATCAATTTTCCGGAAGCGACGTCCCAGACGCCCAGCGCCGCGCCGCCCGTAATTAGCTGCTTGCCGTCCGGGCTGAAGACCAAGTCCTGCGCCGCTAATTGGCCGACCAGCGTTTCGACTTCGCGCCCGGCTGCTAAATCCCAAATTGCCACCGACGAGCCGGAGCCCGATGCCAGCCACTTTCCGTCGCCCGTAAAGGCGACGACTGCAGAGGGAATCGGAAGCGTCTGCACTTCTTTGCCAGTGGCCACTTCGAAGAACTTGCCCTGCATCTGCCCATTCTGGAGATTCTTGCCTGTGACGAGAACGCCCGTGCCGTCGGGAGTGAAAGTTGGGCGGGCGGCGTCGAACCGGGGGATGTTGATGGTGCGCACGCGGCGACCCGCCGCGATATCCCACAAATTGATTTGCGTTCCCTGCCGATATTCGAGCGAAGCTCCCCAGCGGCCGTCGGGAGAGAATGCGCAAAAGAAGGCTTCGAGAGACTTGAGTTCCCTGCCGGTGCGCAGCTCCCAGGCCTTGGCCGATACATTTTCGCCGTCTTCGCCCGCGCTGCCCGAGCTGAGCAGCCGGCCGTCAGGAGTGATGGTGAGAGGGTTGGCGTTGGTCCAATCTACAGTGATGGAGTGAATTTTGGCGCCGGTGGCGGCGTCGTGGACCTCGATATAGGAGTTCCCGCCTTCGTCGTCAGCGCCCGCGCTCGCCGCGAGCAGTTGCCCATCCGCACTGAAAGCGACTTGCTCGATAAATTTGCTGGCCAAAGTGAAGCTATAAACCGAATTGCCGCTGGCGGAATCCCAAACGCGAACTGTGCCGTCGCCGGCACCCGATGCGAGCCGGGCGCCATCCGGACTGAACGCGAGCGCTTCGATCCTGTCTGTGTGGCCGCGGAGCACGCGCTGTTCGGTGGCCGTGGCGACATCCCAGATGCGGATGGTTCTGTCGTCGGCTCCGGTGGCCGCGAAGCGGCGGTCGGGACTGAATGCTACGGCGGTAACTGCCGAGGTGTGGCCGTTGTTGAACAGACGATCGGGCGGCTGCCCTGCGGCCTGCTCTTGCTGCGCCTGAGCCTGGTCCGGTTGCGCAGCGGCGACGACAATCGCCGCCTGGGGTTGCGCGGCGGGATTTTGCGGCGGAGCCTGCGGCTGCGCCGGCGAATTCTGCTGCGCGGGCAGCGACGTCGCATCGGTTTGGCGTGATGCTTGCGCTTGTGGCGACGTCCGCGGCTGCTGGCGCGAACAAGAGGGCAAAATGCAGGCGAGGCACATGAGCGCAACAACGGCGCTGCGGCGGAAGCGCGGAAAATGTGAAATTAGGAGTAGCACGGCGGAAGATGTTCACCGACGGCGCTAGAACTTCAGTTCCTGCGCGCTCGGCGATCAACTTATTTTAGAGCTTCACGTAACGAATCGCGGCAATCGTGTTCACTCATGCCGCGAATGCGACACTTGAAGTTTACAAATACGTGAGCTCGAGCCTGGCGGCTTAAGAGATTCAGTCGCTGTTGCAGGGATTGGCGCACTTGCACGCTTCGGGCCGGCAGTAGGTTTTGCATTTCTGGCTGGCATATTGATTATTCGGATCGCAATCGTGCTGCGCGCGTTCGCATTCGCACTTGTGGGGATTATCGGAGACGTTGTCGCAGCTTTTAAGTTGCCCGGAATGATCCTGAGGCACGGCGACCGGGAGAGTTAGCAGCGCGGCTAAAAGCAGCATTCGCATTATGGATTCTCCTTGTCAGCTTCCTGGGCGAATAGCATCTCCGTGCGGCCTTCTTCGTCAGCCTTGGGTCAGCTATCATCATTAGATGCTGGCGCCGCGCAGCTGTTGCATCCTGACTTTAGCTGTCGTCAACGTTGCGCTCGCTCCCATTGGGCATTTTTACCGCAGGAAGCCTCACCGCTTCCTGTAGAAACGGCGTACACGCGTGCCCCAAATGTGAGCAAGGGGTGCCCATGCTGTCCCGTTTTGAAACACGCGCCACGAGCTACGGAATGGCCTGCGGCCCGCCGGTTCCCGAATGCGCGCGCCGACTTGGCAATATATCGTTTTACGATACACTGTCAACGCCCAGTTCGGCGTTTTTCACAACCTCCCGGCACTTTACTTCTGTGTGTTTGAAACGGGCATCGCTTGCGCGATGGGTAGCTCAACTTCCACGGCCATGCCCGGCTTGGCGTCGTAGATCCGGAACTCTCCGCCCACTCCGCGCACGCGCTCGCGCATTCCGCTGATTCCCACGCCCAGCTTTTCGAGGTCTAGTTTTCCTGAGGTGTGGCCGTTGCCGTAGTCTCTGACCTTCACGTGCATTGTCCGCTCGGTGCGCGTAACCTCCAGCTCCGCCATTTTGCTGTCGGAGTGCCGGTAGACGTTCGTCAGCGATTCCTGCACCACCCGAAAGACCGTCGCCTCGAGCTCGAACGGCAGCGGCGATAATTCTTCTGGCAACTTCATTTTGATCTGGATGCCCGTGCGCTGGCTCACGCCCGCCACGTAGTAGCGCAGCGCCGTGAGCAGGCCCATGTCTTCCGCGAACGGCGGATGCAGCAAGTAGGAAAGGCTGTGCACCTGCTGGAGGGCGCGGTCCACGGCTTCGGCCGCTTCCTTCACATACGAAGACCAATGCGCTTCCGGATACGCATTCGCCGGAATGCGCCGCAGGAAAATTTTGGCCGCCGTGAGTTCCTGGCCGAGCGAGTCATGCAGTTCGCGGCCGATGCGCCTGCGCTCTTCATCCTGCAGTCGCGCCATCTCGATTTCCGCGCCCGCCATCGTGCACACCGCGGAGATCATGCTGATTTCCCGCTTGGTGTACTGGTGCGGCTTGCGATTTTGCAGATTGATCACGCCCACCAGACGCCCGCGGCTCATCAGCGGCACCGATAAAAATGCTTCGAAACGATCTTCCGGCAGGTCGTTGAAGAACTTGAAGCGCGGATCCTTCATCGCGTTCTGCGGCACTGCCGCCGGCTCGCGGTGTTCGGCCACCCATCCGGTGATGCCTTCGCCGAGTTTCAGCTTCAGCCGGTCGATGATCTCAGGATGCGGATTTTTGGAGGCGCGCAGCACCAGTTCGTCTTTTTCGAGCACGTAGACGAAGCAGGAGTCGCATTCCACCACCGCCGCCGCGAAGCGCACTACCTCGCGCAACACTTCGTGCAGTGGAGGCGCCAAAGACAGGCGCGTGGCGACCTCCTGCAGGAACCCGATATCGAGATCGCCATCGGTTAGTGGATTCGGTAGTCGTGCCAAAACGCCGGTTCTCCTTGGCCGCTCCGCGGCTGGTCCGCGCTTTTTGTTCGCTCTATCCGTCGCTCGGTTGTCGAGCCGAAAAAAGCCGTGGACCTCACGGCGTTTTTTCGGCCCAGAAAGTCGCCCCCTGGCGCGAGCACTACTCGCGACCTCAGAAATCTTTGAAGTTCGCGCGCTTTCATTCTCGTTGATGCAACCAAGTCTGCGCCAAGCCATGCCCAAAGGTAAAGTGGTGCAGCGCCCAAGTCCAACTCGTAATTTTAATAGACGCCATCAATTTCGCACCCAAATCACCCTCCCTTGTCATTCCGAGCCCGCCGTCGGCAGCGCCTTGTGCGGCCGACTTCCCTGATCAAATACTGGAGCGGCCTGCGATTCGTGAAGCGCGCCCAGCGCTACAGAAACGCTTCGGATGGTGGTATCGTCTACGGGCTTACGTGGGTGACCTTGTTAGCGCGCCATTCGGCGCGTGGAGGGAAATAAGGAATGCGTAGAGTTGGATTCACGATGCTAGCAATTGGAGTGGGGTGTGTCCTGGGCTTTTTCATCGCCAGCAGGACGCTCAGCGTGCGCGGAGCCGCCAAGCCCGGCACGGGCTTTGTCGCCGTTCCGGGACAGGTCGGAGGACAAGATGTTTTCGGCGCCTACGAAGTCGTGAAGGGCTGGCCGAAGGACATCAGCACTTTGCCGGGAAACGACAAGTGGACCTACGGCGCAGGCCAGGGCATTTTCGCGGAAAGCCCGAACCGTGTTTATATGCTCTTCCGCGGCGAGCTGCCCAGCATCAAGGCGCCGAAGCCGGTCATGCTTCCGCAATTGGGACCGAGCCTTTCGTTCCCGATCGGCCGCTTGCCCTGGCGTGACGCTACTGTTGCGGCCATGCCTGGAGCCGGTGGCACAGGACAGGATCCCGACGATGGCCCGCGGCTTTGGAAGGGCGCCGAGGCGCCCTACCGCGAAATCGGCGTAGACGCCAAGTGGGCCAATTGCTTCAACGTGGTGGACGCCAACGGCAACATCGTAGAGACCTGGAGCCAGTGGGACAACAAGTTCAAGCGCCCGCACGCAGTTTATGTCAATCCTTACGATCCCGACAAAAATGTGTGGGTCGTCGACGACCACATGCACGCTGTCTACAAGTTCACGCACGACGGCAAGCAGCTCCTGCAGACCATCGGCACGCCCACGGTGAAGGGTGCCGACGGGACGCACTTCAACCGGCCCACCTACATCGTCTGGTTGCCGGACAGCAGCTTTTTTGTTGCCGATGGCTATAACGGAACGCGCGTGGCCAAGTTCGATAAGAACGGCAAGTTTCTCCTCGATTGGGGACAAAAAGGCACGCCGCCCAACGACAAGCGCCCGGGCTACTTCAATAACGTGCACGGCGTCGCTATCGATGCGCAGACGCGGCACATCTTCGTCAACGACCGCGGCAACCATCGCATTCAGGTATTCGACGAAAACGGCAAATATCTTTATGAATGGCACGTCGGCGACGAGCCCTCCGACGTGCACCTGATCTACATTGGCGCGGACCGCACGCTCTGGGCTTTTGACCGCGGCACTTCCAAGATGCTGAAGTACGACCTCCAGGGGCATTTGCTCTATACCTGGGGCACCTGGGGCGACTTCCCCGGCGGCTTCTGGGGCGTGCACGGCTTCAGCGTGGATCAGGAGGGCAACTTCTACGTGGCCGAAGTGGATAACGGCCGCGCGCAGAAGTTCACTCCGCGCGCCGGGGCAAATCCAGAATTTCTCGTAAGCAAGCCGGTATATTCAGCCTGGAAGTAGCGAGCTCAATGCTCGGTGTTTCCAGCAGCATTTTGTAGCTCAGGTCGGCCCGCCGGTGTTCTCCCGGCAGGACGACATGAGGCTTCTTGCGTCGTCGCCGGGTGCCGCACCCTCTTGCCCTGAACTGCGAAGGGTCGTTTTCAAGGGTGCGCGTTTTGATGTGATGTCCGTCGACCTTTCACCCGTAGCTATTGGTCTTTCATCGATCCGTAACGGAACTCAGGTACAATCCTGTGCCTTTGCGATGAGTGAAAGCATCTCAACCAGTGCCGTCGAGAACGGCTAACGTCATGACCAAGCAGAAGTCACCGAAACGCAAACGCAGCGCCAGGTCACGAGCCAAGCGCGTGCAATTCCTGGGCAAGCCCGGGTGCACTACCTGCGAAAAAGCCCGCGACTTCATGGAGCACCGTGGATACGAGCTGCAATATCGCGACCTCTGGAAAGACCCGCTCAGCGCGGCGGAGCTGGAAAAACTGATCGGTCCCCGTGACCACAGCGAATTCCTGAATACGCACAGTGAAGTCTACCGGGAAAAGAATCTGGCCGAAAATCCGCCCACGCGCCGCGAAGCCGTCCGCATGATGGCGAAGGAGCCCCGGCTGATCCGCCGGCCGGTAATCGTCGCCGGCGGCCGCGTGGTCCTGGGCTTCGACGAAAAAGGCATGGCCCGCTTCTAGCCCCCCCGAAATAGCCTGACTCTGCCGGTATTTTCACTCATCGAATCAGCGAATTGCGAACAGCGGAACTACAGTTCCCGGCATGTTAGAATGGCCTGCACCCTTCCGCTTTCATAAATTATTCTCTTTTCGGAGGCATCAGAATGAAAATCAGCCCAGGCAAACAGAAGGGCTTGGAAGCAGTTTCCAATGAGCGTGGCGTGATCGGCGCGGCGGCCATGGATCAACGCGGCTCGCTGATGAGCGCCATCGCCAAGGATAAGGGCGTCGACAAAAAAGCCGTCACTAACCAGATGATGGCGGAATTCAAAGAAGCGGTCACGCGCATCCTGACGCCGCATGCCAGCGCCATTCTGCTCGATCCCGAGTACGGCCTTTCCGCCACCAAAGTCCGCGCCAAGAATGCCGGCCTGCTGCTCGCGTATGAGAAGAGCGGCTACGACAATACGCAGCCCGGCCGCTTGCCCGATCTGCTCGATCATTACTCGGTCCGGCGCATCGTCGCCGCCGGAGCCGACTGCGTCAAAATCCTGCTCTACTACACGCCTTTCGATCCACCGGCCGTCAACGAAACCAAGCACGCCTGGGTCGAACGCATCGGCGGCGAATGCATCGCTTCCGATGTGCCGTTCTTCCTCGAATTCGTCGGCTACGAAGAAAATGTCGACGAAAAGGGCATCGAGTACGCGCGCAAGAAGCCCGAAATCGTCGCGCGCAGCATGGAGGAATTCTCCAAACCGCAATATGGCGTGGACGTCCTCAAAGTTGAAGTGCCCGTCAACATGGCCTTCGTGAAAGGCGCGCGCTCCTCGAAAGGCGAATCGGTCTATACGCGCGAGGAGGCCAAGGAACACTTCCGCCGCGCTGCCTCCATGGCCAAAAAGCCATTCATCTATCTTTCCGCCGGCGTCAGCAACGATACGTTCAACGAATCGCTCGAACTGGCCGCCGAAGCGGGCACCAACTTCTCCGGCGTGCTTTGCGGCCGCGCCACCTGGAAAGACGGCATTCCCGTCTACGCCAAACAGGGCCTGAAAGCGTTCGAAGAATGGCTCAGCAAGCAGGGCGTCGCCAACATCAACAACGTGAATCAGCGCCTGGCCGCGGCCAAGCCCTGGTTCAGCTTCTACGGCGCCGCCTCCGTCACCGCCCTAAGGTAACGCATTTTGTAGCTCAGGTCGCGCCGACGGGTTGTGTCGGGCGACCTGAGCCTTTTGCCTTGTAGCGCCGGGCTTCAGTCCTGCATCTGGCTGTCGTGTCATAACCCCGGACGCGGCGCTCAATCTGGTTGTCATTCTGAGCGAAGTGGCCGCGAAGATGAGAATCTTACGATCACAACCGGCCCGCCGAGGTGGTCGTGCACGCGACAATATCCGCACTGGTAGCGCTTTTCCTTCTCTGCTCCGGAACTGCCTTAGCGCAGTCGGCCAATGTTGATAAGGATAAACCTGCGGACAGAGAAAAGGAGATTGCCGTCGTCGAACTCGGCCCTGCTGTTGGCCACGGCCTCAAAGGTGGCGGCTCGAGCTTCGGTCCCAACGTCGCGGTTGAAGTCACACCGATAGAGCACTGGCTGGAACTCGAGGGCGGCGTTACGCGGCTTTACGGCCGTCACTCACAGGAATGGGACGCCGACCTTCTCTTTAAGAAGCCCTGGACTCTTTCCCGCAAAGCGGAATTTATGGTTGGCGTCGGTCCGGAGTGGATTCATACCAGCGAATCCAGCGCGGTAAGAAACTCACCCGGCGTCGCAGTCGTCCTGGATTTTATGTTTTGGCCCTCCGGGAAGCATCGATTCGGCTGGTTTCTCGAACCGGGTTACGACCACAGCGTTGGTCCGGGGCACGAGCAATCCGTCGGCATCAGCGGCGGCCTGCTGATCGCCATCCCCTGAGCACGGTTTAGGTCCAGCCGCCCACAGTGCCGTTTTTGTGTAGCGCCGGGCTTCAGCCCGGCATCTTTGAAGTGGCCATGTCCACTGGCCCATCCAAATCCGCGCGCCCCGCACCCGCAGGCGAAATCTCCGTGCGCAGCGAACGCCGCACGCAACTGCTCGACGTCACCGCCTCCGTCGCCAAAATGGTGCAAGACTCCGGCGTGCAGTCCGGCATCTGCTATGTTTACGTGCCGCACACTACCGCCGGCGTGATCATCAACGAAAATGCCGATCCCGACGTCGCCGCCGATATGGAAGCAGCGCTCGCGCGCCTCGTTCCCAAAAGCAACGACTACCGGCACGCCGAAGGCAACTCCGATTCCCACATTAAGACGGCGCTCGTCGGCACCTCCGCGACGATTTTCATCAGCGGAGGCCAACTCGAGCTCGGCCGCTGGCAGGGCATTTTCTTCTGCGAATTCGACGGCCCGCGCTCACGCCGCCTCCGCGTCAAAATCGTCCCCGACTGACTAATTCTCAGGAGCCACTCAAGCGCTGGCGGCCTGACTGGCGCCTTGGCTCGCCATTTGCTCCTTCATCCGTTTTCTCATCTCCTGAGGCGTTGGCTCGGCCACGTGAGTGGCAACCATCCAGGTGTAACCCTCCGGGTCCACCACGGTTCCACAGCGGTCGCCCCAGAACATTTCCATCACCGGCCCCTTGGCGGTAGCTCCGAGCTTCACAGCCTGAGCGACCGTCTTATCCACCTTTTCCGTCAGCAGATATAAACTCGCCGGCGAGGCGCCGAGGGTCTTTGCGCTTCGGGAACCCATCTGCGGAATTTCCGGTCCCAGCATTAATGTCGTGCCGCGGAGCGTCAGCTCGGCATGTATCGCCTTGCCATCCGGGCCATCCATCATTGACCTTTTGGTAAAGCCGAATGCTTTTTGGTAAAAAGCGGCTGCTGCCTTAACGTCGCTCACCGTCAGCATTGCTGTTACTGCACCGTAGATCTTCTTATTGAGTGGATCGATTTTCTTGGGCATAACACTCCTTTATGAGACGAGAAGTCGAGTCGAATCTCCAGGGAAGGTATTCACGGCCGGTCGTTCCAGGGAACTGAAGGACCGTGGTGAAACACAATACGTGATCGAGGGGCGCGCGGTCAAACTCACCTGTCGATGAAAAATGGTGCCTACCTGAACCATCGCCTCTCGTCGCCGAACCGCAATTCGGCGTGAGCACTCCGGCATGGCCACTGTTCGCCGGGACAGGTGCTCGATGGTTAATGCCTGTCCCATGAGCCTATTTTCCCCGTCCCTCCGAATGCCTAACTTTGTACGAATCAGTTTTTGTTTGCCCGATCAAATCCGACGCACGGCTTTTTGCCAGTCGAATATTGGAGCGACGCATGAAAATCCGTCTTTCGTTGTTTACCGGGCTTTGGCTTGTCGGCACATGGCTCGCCTCGCCGGCCTCAGCGCAATCGTTCAAGCCTGGCACTCCCATCCAGGTGCAGCTGCTGACTCCGCTGGATACCGGCACCGCCCGCACCGGCCAGGAATTCTCGGCCACACTCGCGCAACCGGTCTCTGGGGGCAGAACAGTTTGGCCCAAAGGCACGCAGGTTAAGGGCAAAGTCGTCGAGGCGGTGAGCTCGGGGCGGCTCCAGCGGCCGGCATCGATCACTCTTCAGCTCACGCAAATCGGCAATTCTCCTGTCGTCACCGAACCCGAGCAGATTGACGGCAATTCCCACGCGGGACGCAACGCCGGCTTGATCCTCGGTGGTGCGGCTGCCGGCGCGATCCTCGGCGACATCGCCGCCGGCGGCAAGGGCGCCGCGATTGGCGCGGCAGCCGGTGCCGGTGCCGGAACTTTGACCGCTATCGCAACGGGCAAGCGGGAAATCGTTTTGCGCGTGGAGACTACATTGAACTTTGCTGTGCCGGGCGCCGCTGCCGCACCGCCGCCTCCCCCTCCACCGCCGCAACCCGCATATCGCACCGATGCGGCCCCACGGCCGGAACCAGTTGCCGAATCGCGCCCGTATCCGGACCAAGAACCTGAATCTCGAGGTCGGGAGCCGGAATATCGGGACCGCCAACCGGAGTATCGAGACCGGGACGAACCGGAATCTCGAGGCCGGGAACGGGAAATTCGAGACCGGGAACCCGAGAATTCCGATTACCGCGAACGGGAACCAGAGCCTCGGGAACGGGAATACGATGACCATCCGCAGCGTTTCCGGCTGTATTTCTCCGATCGCGATCGGGACGTCATCCGAGACTACTTCCGCCACGACCGCGAGGATCGTGACGACCGCCGTCTGCCGCCCGGGCTCGAAAAACAAATGCGACGAAATGGATCACTGCCGCCAGGCCTGCAACGGCGCGCGGAGCCGTTCCCCAATGATCTGGAACGCCGCATGGGATCGCTGCCCCGCAGATATTCGCGGGTAATTTTGTCCGGCCGAGCGATGATCCTGCGCGACGACTCCGAGATCATCGACATGGTGTTCATCCACGAATAGCCACACTTTCCCGTGGTTCACCCTTCCGCGGTGGATTGCAAAAAGGCGGAAGGGTGGGCGTGGCTTTTGACTGACCGACACATCGAGGAGCTGAAATGAAGAAGACATTCTTACTTGCCGCAGTTGTGGTTTTTGCCGCGATTTGTGTGCAGGCAGGCGACAAAACCGAAACGGGCACCATCATTTCCGAAAACTCAGTCTCCTGCGGCTCGAAGGTGGAAAAAAAGAAACAAACCGAACTGCTCTGCCAGGAGTATGTTGTCCGCACGGCCACCACGGACTATCACATAAGACAGCCGAAGCCGGCCGAAAAGGAATTGATCCCCGTCAACACCCCCATCGAATTCTCACTCGACAAAGACAAAATAAAATTCAAAGCGGCCGGCAAATCGTATGAATATATCGTGGTCTCTGAAGCTGCCGCCGACGCCGCAGCCAAGCCCAGCCTCCGATAAGACCGTTTGTCAGGCCTTATGGGGTTTCAAGTAGGATGGAGGATCACTTCTAAGGAGGGTACCCAAACGCAGTGAGCACGATCTCATTCCTGAAGGCTTCCGTTGGGTCTTGGTGACTGTGTGGTGTTCTAAGTTCGTTGTCTTTGTGGACATTTCAGGACCTCGCCATCTGATTTTTACGCCCCCGGAGTCCGGTGGCTTAACGAAGATAAGTTAACACTAATAATAATAGGTTTATATAGATTGACTTATAGGGGTTAAGTGTCTATTGTCTTGACAGTCCAATTGACAAATGAGTTTAGGAGGTAGAACAACATGAACACGATTACCCGTTGGGCACCTTCCCGGGGCGGAACATCTTTGCAGGACCAGGTCAATCGTTTATTTGAGGACACGCTGACTCACGGCCGGTCGGGTCAGGCTGAACTTGCGACTTGGGCGCCGGCTGTCGATATATACGAAACCGAGAGCGAGCTGGTCGTAAAGGCCGATCTGCCCGATCTTCAAGAGAAGGACATTGACGTTCGCGTCGAGAACAATACGTTGACCATCCGCGGAGAGCGGAAGTTCGAGAAGGAAGTCAACGAGGACAACTATCTTCGAGTTGAACGGGCCTATG
>Ga0307479_10000864_pt1 | contig 27402 bp, 24 predicted proteins | sample atmos_gasesECM4C_FD_203743 | JGI IMG/M metagenome (GOLD analysis project Ga0307479, IMG submission 203743) | Hardwood forest soil microbial communities from Morgan-Monroe State Forest, Indiana, United States - atmos_gasesECM4C_515 | ecosystem: Environmental > Terrestrial > Soil > Temperate... | reverse complement strand
CCAACCCGCACACATCATCGCATGGTCACTCTGGCGCAGAGCTCACCAGGCCATTGCTCAGCGCGCACACTTCAAAGCAAAAAAGCAACTGTAATGCTATCTTGATGCGCAAATTTACAGAAATGGTCGCAGGGTTACAGCAGAAAAATTGAAGGGGCTCGCGCTGTCTGAGGATAACATCTGTCCGCGCTGGAATTACACGCTCGCCCCGCGGCTTGACTGCTGATTTCCTGCTCTTCGTTTTTCTCTTTTAATGCGAAAAAGTTTGGCTTCTAGTCCGGTTTGGGTCCAGGCTGTGCGAAAACTCAAAATCCCGAAGCGCGACGAGAATGATATTCTTGTATTCGACCACGAAATTGAATGGGCTTGCAATGCGGGCACGTCAGACGGTCGTGAACGACTAACTTGTTCTATCGCGATCGAGCGTCCTCGCGTTTTCACACAGCCTGGGTCATTCGCGACCGGGGCTAGCCGACAGCAGGGCAAGCTATGTGCGGTATGCCCCGAGAGCGGAAGTTTCCAGAGCAATGGCGGCTCGGCGAGGCCATTGATGCCCCGATAGGATTTCGAGCCCCTCAGATTGGTTGAAGCGAACGACTAGGCCGATCGCCCGCGTCAACGCCCTCCCCACGTCACTTCCTCACACAAAACCAGATCGTTCCCCCCCTTCCGGCACGTTGCGTCCTGATCTGGCGCTGCCCACGCGTTTGCCACGTTCGGAATTTTGAACCGGTCGCGCGTCTAGCAGATAGAACTCTCGGTGCTAATTAGGCCGCTACGGCTTCCCGCAAGCGACGTGAGGTAAGAACCTGCAAGATCGATTTCATGAAATCGATCACTTGTAGGATGGGTAGAGTGGCGAGAATCGGACCCTCGTCCGACTCTCGCCGCGAAACCCATCGCCGTGCGACGAATTGATGGGTTTCGCAAGTGCTCTACCCATCCTACTCCTGAAGACGGCGAAGACGGCGTGACAAAAGACCTGCTAGCGCTAGCGACGAAGATGGCCTGCGCTCTCTCGTCTCCCTCGCCCCGCTCTTCGCGGGGAGAGGGCGGGGTGAGGGGCTGTCTCCATGCATCGTGCTCGTGGAGAGAGCCCCTCACCCGCCCGACTTCGCTGCGCTTCGCCGGGCGACTCTCCCCGCAAAGAGCGGGGCGAGGTAGGCAAGAACCTACACCGGCAATCGCGCCTGCTTCGCCAGTTCCTTCAGCGACACCTGCGGCCGCGCGCCGATGTGCTGGATCACTTCGGCTGCGGCGAGCGCCCCTAACCGGCCGGCATTCTCAAAGCCTGCGCCGCGCACCAGGCCGAACAGGAATCCGGCGGCGAACAGATCGCCGGCGCCGGTGGTATCCACGATCTTGTCGATTGGAAACGCCGGCACCGCAATGACACCGTCGCGCGAGGCGACCACGCAGCCCTTCTCGCTGCGGGTGACGACACCGAGTTTGGCGTCGTCGCGCAATTGCTTCAGCGCGGTGTCGAAGTCGGAGGTCTGGTACAGCGAATGCAGCTCGGCCTCGTTGGCGAAGATCAGGTCGACCGTGCCGTTTCGCATTAGGTCGAGAAATTCACCGCGATAGCGGTCGACGCAAAACGCATCCGACAGCGTCAGCGCGACCTCACGGCTGGCGTCATGCGCGATGGTCGAGGCCTTCACAAAGGCTTCCTTGGCGCTCTTCGGATCCCAGAGATAGCCTTCGAGATAGACGATATTCGAAGCGGCGATCTGGGCGGCATCGATATCGGCGGGCGTCAGGTCCTGCGCCGCGCCGAGATAGGTATTCATGGTGCGCTCGCCGTCATCCGTCACCAGGATGTAGGAGCAGCCGGTCGCCGGCCCGCCGGAAGCGGGGCTGGTATCGAAGGCGACGCCGGCGGCACGGATGTCGTGGGCGTAGAGCCGGCCGATCTGGTCGTCCTTGACCTTGCCGACATAGGCCGCACGCGCACCGAAACTGGCGATCCCGACAATGGTGTTGGCCGCCGATCCCCCGGACATCTCGGTTGCCGGGCCCATGTCCCGGTAGATCGAGGCGGCGCGCGGCTCGTCGATCAGCGCCATGCCGCCCTTGGCCATGCCGTGCGCGGCGAGGAAAGCCTCATCGGTCTTAACCAGCACATCGAAAATCGCATTGCCGATCCCGAGAACGTCGTATTTTGCGTCAGTCATCCATCCGTCCTGTGCGGCGATTGCCGAAAGGCTGCGGCCTATCACAAGCGGCGCTGCTATAGAAGCTTAAATGATCCGCTCCTTCCTCACGGTATCCTCAGGCACGCTGGCCTCGCGGCTGCTCGGATTCCTGCGCGATTCCATGATCGCAGCGCTGCTCGGCACCGGCGCGGTCGCGGACGCCTTCCTGGTGGCGTTTCAATTCGTCAATGTCGTCCGGCGGCTTCTGACCGAGGGTGCGCTGAACGCGGCGCTGGTACCGGTCTGGCTCCGCCTGCGCGAGACCGAGGGTGAGGCGGCAGCCGGACGATTCGCCGGACGCGTGCTCGGCACCGTCGGCGCCGCCTTGATTGCACTGGCGGTCCTGATCGGCCTGCTGATGCCGCTCGTCATCGCGGCGCTGGCGCCAGGCTTTGCCGGGCAGGAGACGTTGCGGCTCGCCGTCGACGACGCCCGCCTGATGTTGCCGTATCTCGCCTTCGCAGGCCCTGCGACCGTGATGCTCGCGCTGTCGAGCGCGCAGGGCCGCTTCGCGCTGACGGCGTTCTCGCCGCTTCTCTTCAACATCGCGCTGATCGCGGTGATGGTCGCGCTGATCCTCACGGGCCAGCAGGCGGATTTTGTCGCGCTGGTGGTGGGCGCGACCGTCGGCATTGCCGGTTTCCTGCAATTGCTGATCCTCGTCCTGGGCCGCGGCGCCGGCATGGCGACGCCGCTCCGTGTCTCTTTCGGCGCGGAGATGCGCAGCTTCTTCGCCCGCGCGATCCCGGGCATGGTCGCAAGCTCCGGGCCGCAATTGCTGGCCGTTGCCGGCGCCGTGATCGCCTCGTCCTCGCCGTCGGCGGTGTCCTGGCTTTATTTCGCCAACCGCCTGATCGAATTGCCGCTCGGCATCGTCGGCGTCGCCATGGGAACCGTGCTGGTGCCGGAATTGACGCGCGCGCTGCGTGGTGGCGACAAAACCGCGATCGCGCACGCCGAGTCCCGCGCGCTCGAACTGGCGGTCGGGCTGGCATTGCCGGCGACGCTCGGATTGATCGCGCTGAACCAGCCGATCGTGCGGCTGTTGTTCGAGCACGGTGCGTTCACGACGGAAGATACCGCTGCTACCGCCCGCGCGCTGGTTTGGCTCGGGCTCGGCCTGCCCGCGCAGGTGCTGGTGAAGGCGCTGTCGCCGGCGTTTTTCGCGCGGGAAGATACGATGACTCCATTGCTTGCGACGGCAAAGGGATTCGTCGTTGCGATCGTGTCGGCCGTGCTGCTCGGCCATTTCTTCGGCGCGACCGGCATCGCCGCCGGCATCACGCTTGGGGCCTGGAGCAACGCGCTTAGCCTGATCCGGCGGGGCGGCGAGAGCTTCGGCTTTTCGATCGATGCCGCGGCACGCAAAAGGCTGCCGCGCATCGTCGCGGCGGCGCTGCTGATGGGTACCGCGTTGTGGCTGACGGCGACGTTCGAAGCCGCGGCCACGCCAAGCGCCCATAGTGTCGTGAGGGGCGGCATCCTGCTTGCGCTGATCGCCGCGGGAATCGCGATCTACGGCCTGCTGCTCCGCCTGTTCGGCGTGACCGGATGGCGCGAGACGGTCAGCGCGATCCGTCAAACGCCATCGCGCGACTTGCGCGGCTAGGGTTCGCGTGGCAAACGACGGCGCCAAACCGGCATCAAGCGGGAAACTGACCATGGCCATGGTTGAACGGGTATTTTCCGGCGTCCAGCCGACGGGCAATCTGCACCTCGGCAATTACCTCGGCGCGATCGTCAACTTCGTGAAGCTGCAGCAGACGCATAATTGTCTTTATTGCGTCGTCGACCTGCATGCGCTGACGCAGCCCGTGGAAGTGTGGGGCGGCCCGGCCGAGCTCGCGCGCAATACCCGCGAAGTGACAGCGGCCTTCATCGCCTCGGGCATCGACCCGAAGAAGCACATCGTCTTCAACCAGAGCCAGGTCTCGGGACACGCCGAGCTTGCCTGGATCTTCAATTGCGTGGCGCGGATCGGCTGGCTCAACCGCATGACGCAGTTCAAGGAGAAGGCCGGCAAAGACCGCGAGGCGGCCTCCGTCGGACTCTACGACTATCCGGTGCTGATGGCGGCCGACATTCTCTTGTATCGCGCCACCCACGTTCCGGTCGGTGAGGACCAGAAGCAGCACCTCGAGCTCTCGCGCGACATCGCGCAAAAATTCAACAATGATTTCGGCGACTCGGTCCGCGCCCATGGCTTTGCCGACGGCCTGTTCTTTCCGCTGCCGGAGCCCTTGATCACCGGGCCCGCGACGCGGGTGATGTCGCTGCGCGACGGCACCAAGAAAATGTCGAAGTCCGACGCATCGGACAATTCGCGGATCAACTTGACCGACGATGCCGACACCATCGCGCAGAAGATCCGCAAGGCGAAGACCGATCCGGAGCCGTTGCCGACGGAGGAAAAGGGGCTCGAGACGCGGCCCGAAGCCGACAATCTCGTCGGCATTTTCGCCGCGCTGTCGGGCCGCTCCAAGTCCGACGTGCTGCGCGAGTTCGGCGGCGGCCAGTTCTCCAGCTTCAAGAACGCGCTGGTCGAACTTTGCGTCGTCAAATTGTCGCCGATCGCCTCGGAGATGAAGCGGCTGGTTGCCGACCCCGGCCATGTCGATGCGATCCTGGTCGACGGCGCGGACCGCGCGCGCGCGATTGCCGCGGAAACCATGGAGAAGACGAAGGACATCGTCGGCTTCGTCCGCAAGCGCTAGGGTTTGCGCGGCACGCTCTCTCTCTGCTCCCTCGCCCCGCTCTTCGCGGGGAGAGGGCGGGGTGAGGGGCTCTATCCGCGAATGCGGAGTTAGCGACTGACACCGTGTCTTGCCCCTCACCCGCCCGGCTTCGCTGCGCTTCGCCGGACGACCTCTCCCCGCAAGAAAGAGCGGGGAGAGGTCAAGGAAGCAAGCCAATGCAGCCTGGAACTACCGGTCTTGCGCCCCTTGATCGTGCGTTGGCCGTCGCCATCTGCTAAGAGACCCTCACGCGCCGGCCTTGAACCGGCGACGCCGGAGAAAACCATGTTCATTCAGACCGAAGCCACCCCCAATCCTGCCACCTTGAAATTCATTCCCGGCCGTGTCGTGCTCGACGGCGGCACCATGGAATTCGTCAACCGCGATGCTGCAGCGCGTTCGCCGCTCGCCGAACGGCTGTTCGACGTGTCCGGCGTCGCCAGCGTGTTCTTCGGTTCCGACTTCATCACCGTGACCAAGAACGATGGCGACTGGCAGCATTTGAAGCCCGCGATCCTCGGCGCCATCATGGAGCACTACATGTCCGGCGCGCCGCTGCTCGCCGACGGCACGGCAGCCAGCGACGAGGCGGCGGATGAGCAAGACGAATTCTTCCGCGAGGAAGACGCCGAGACCGTCGAGATGATCAAGGACCTGATCGAGACCCGCGTGCGCCCCGCGGTCGCCAACGACGGCGGCGACATCACCTTCCGCGGCTTCAGGGACGGCATCGTCTATCTCAATATGAAGGGCTCCTGCGCGGGCTGCCCGTCATCGACCGCGACGCTGCAGCACGGCATCCAGAACCTATTGCGGCACTTCGTGCCCGACGTGGTCGAAGTGCGGCCAGTGTAATTTTCATGTGGTTACCTTGGCGGGATGGGCGCGGAAGCAGCTTCGCCCACCCCACCGGGATTTCTTGGTCGCTCCGACCAAATCTTATTTATTTATAATAATTTCAATAGCTTAGAGCCATACAAAGGTAGCCAGGACCAGCCTTTCAGGGCTAAAGGCGCGAAAATTTTCCGGTGAAATCGCCGTCGCAGAAATCCGCAAGCATTGTAATACCTCGAACAATGCTAGGTTCCGGCGATGTTGATCCTTGCCATTGATACCTCCCTCGATGCCTGCGCCGCCGCTGTGCTCGATACCGGCACCAGCCGATTGATCGCCCGCGAATCGCAGCCGATGAAACGCGGCCATGCCGAAGCGCTGATGCCGCTGATCGCGCGCGTGATGAAGGAGGCCAGGCTGCCGTTCGCCGCGCTGGACCGTATCGCAGTCACCGCAGGACCCGGCAGTTTCACTGGCTTGCGCGTCGGGCTTTCGGCCGCGCGCGGCATTGCGCTCGCCGCCGGCAAAGCGGTGGTCGGATTGACCACGCTTTCGGCCTACGCCGCGCCGGTTGTCAGCGAAAGCGGCGAGGCACCCGTGATCACGGCGATCGATGCGCGGCACGACCAGATCTATTTCCAGGCTGTCGGCGGCGACGGCAGTGGGCTGATCCCGCCGCAAGTCGCACCCATCGCGAAGCTGCTTGCGGCATGGCGCTTTGGTCCGCCGCATCTGGTCGGCAATGCCGCGCAGATTCTCGCCGACCGCTGGCCGGCGGATGCGCAGCCGCCCGTCAAGGTCGACGCGCAGCCAGCGCCCGACATCGCCTGGGTTGCGTGGTTGGGCGCCGCGGTCAACCCGAGCGCCGCGCCGGCCCGTCCGTTCTACCTGCGCGCGCCCGACGCCAAACCCACAAGCGATGTGCCGCAAAAAACTCCGCCGCCGGCCGCCCCATGATCGCATGGCTCTCCGAACTCTTGAGCGGTGGCACGCCCGTGATCGAAGCCGCCCGGCCGCGCGACGCGCCGCGGCTCGCCCAGCTTCACGGCGCGTCGTTTCATCGCGGCTGGGGTGAGGGCGAATTCGAGCGCATGCTCGCCGAGCGCAACAGCCTCGTTCATCGCCTAAGGCTGGGACGCAAGACCATCGGCTTCGCGGTATCCCGCATGGCCGCGGATGAGGCGGAGATTCTTTCGATCGCGATCGATCCCTCGTATCGCGGCCGGGGCCTGTCGCGCGAGCTGCTGCTGACGCATCTCGGTCATCTGGCGGGGCGCGGGATCCGCGCGATATTTCTGGAGGTGGAGGAAAATAACCAGCCGGCACGGCGGCTTTACGAATGGGCCGGATTTGCCGTCGTCGGACGCCGCGAGCGCTATTATCAGGAACCCGGCGGGCAGCAGTTGAACGCCCTTCTGATGCGCCGAGACTTGTCGTAACATGGGCGGGGTGGCAGAAAGCGCCCCTCCAGGAAGCACCCTATGACCGCACTGAAATCGCCGTCCGCGCTGAAGCCTTCCGGCATCGAAGCGCGTTGCGCCGCCACCGGCATGCGCATGACCGAGCAACGCCGCGTCATCGCGCGCGTGCTGGCGGAAGCCGTGGATCATCCCGACGTGGAAGAATTGTATCACCGCTGCGTCGCGGTGGACGACAAGATCTCGATTTCGACCGTCTATCGCACGGTCAAGCTGTTCGAGGACGCTGGAATCATCGAGCGGCATGATTTTCGCGAGGGCCGCGCCCGCTACGAGCAGATGCGCGACAGCCACCACGACCACCTGATCAATCTGCGCGACGGCAAGGTGATCGAATTCACCTCGGAAGAGATCGAGAAGCTGCAGGCCGAGATCGCGCGCGAGCTCGGCTACAAGCTGGTCGATCACCGGCTGGAGCTTTATTGCGTCCCGCTGGACGACGACAAATCGTCGTCCTAAAGCACCTGAAATCTCGAGATTCCGGGTCCGATGCTGGCAGATCGCCCGGGAATGACGGCCCAAACGCTGGATTTTCGCTTCCCAAGCCTATATTTGAGCCTCGCGCCGCATTGGCGCCGTTTCAAGCCAACATTCGGGTTCCATGAAGCCGCCGCGCAAGCTGCACATCAAGTCCTATGGCTGCCAGATGAATGTCTACGATGCGCAGCGCATGGTGGATACGCTCGCCGGCGAGGGCTTTGTCGAGACCAAGACCGTCGATGACGCCGACCTCGTGATCCTCAACACCTGCCACATCCGCGAAAAGGCTTCCGAGAAGGTCTATTCCGAACTCGGCCGGCTGCGCATCGCCAAGGATGACGCCGCGCGCGCGGGCCGCGACATGCGCATCGCGGTGGCCGGCTGTGTTGCGCAAGCCGAAGGGGAAGAGATCATCCGCCGCGCGCCCGCGGTCGATGTCGTGGTCGGCCCGCAGAGCTATCATCATTTGCCGGAGCTGCTTCAGCGCGCAGCTACGCACGGCCGCGCGATCGAAACCGAATTTCCCGCCGAAGACAAATTCAGCTTCCTGCCGCAGCCGAGGCGTGAAGCGATCCGCGCGCGCGGTATTTCGGCGTTCGTGACCGTGCAGGAAGGCTGCGACAAATTCTGCACCTTCTGCGTCGTACCCTATACGCGCGGCACCGAGGTGTCACGGCCGGTCGCAAGGATCGTCGACGACGTGAAGCGGCTCGCCGACAACGGCGTACGCGAGATCACGTTGATCGGACAGAACGTCAACGCCTATCATGGCGAAGGGCCGGACGGGCGGACGTGGCCGCTCGGCAGGCTGTTGCATCGGCTGGCCGAAACCCCCGGCATCGCCCGCCTGCGCTACTCCACCAGCCATCCCCGTGACGTCGACGACAGCCTGATCGAGGCGCATCGCGACCTGCCCGCATTGATGCCCTTCGTGCATTTGCCGGTGCAGTCCGGTTCCGACCGGATTCTGTCCGCCATGAACCGCAAACATACCGTCGCCGATTATCGCAAGGTCATCGACCGTTTTCGCGCCGCTCGGCAAGACATTGCATTTTCATCAGATTTTATCGTTGGCTTCCCCGGCGAGGGCGAGGAAGATTTTCTGGCCACCCTCGCGCTTGTCACGCAAATCGGATACGCTGCCGCTTATTCGTTCAAATATTCGCCGCGGCCGGGCACGCCGGCGGCGGAAATGCGGGAGACGGTGTCAGCGGCTGACATGGACGAGCGATTGGTACGCCTCCAGGAATTGATCGACCGCCAGCAATCGGCCTTCAACGTGGCTGCGATTGGCACCACCGTCGACGTGCTGTTCGAGCACGCGGCGCGCAACGTGGGCCAGATCGTCGGCCGCACCGCCTATCTGCAGCCCGCTCATGTCATGGCATCATCCGACATCATCGGCGAGGTGCGGCCGGTCCGCATCGGAAGCCTGGAGCGCTACAGCTTGCTCGGCGAGCTTGCGGCGTCCGCCGCCGGGCACGCCAGCCGGACCGCATTGTCTGAAACGAACATTGGAGCCTGAACCCTTGCCAAAGAGCGCATCGGATTCGCCTTCACTCGCTCCCAGCCGCAAATTTGACCGCGACATGCAAATCCCGCCTGAGACGCAAGTTGTCATCGACTTCGACGACAACCGCGCCGCCTCGGCGCTGGTCGGGCCCTATGGACAGAACCTGGCGCAGATCGAACGGCGGCTCGGCATCGTGGTGGATTCGCGCGGCAACCACATCACCATCGCCGGCTCGCGCGACGGCTGCGATGCGGCGCGGCGCGTCCTGGAAGCGCTGTATGCGCAAGCCGTGCAGGGCCACGACGTTGCGCAAGGCGACGTCGAAGGCGCCATCCGCGCGGTGATCGCGCAAGGCTCGCTGTTCGAGTACGACGCCAAGTCGGCGAAGTCGGCATTCGAGACCATCAACCTGCGCAAGCGCCCGGTGCGCGCACGCACCGCCGCGCAGGATTCCTACATCCGCGCGCTGAAGCGCCATGAGCTGGTGTTCGGCATCGGCCCGGCCGGCACCGGCAAGACCTGGCTCGCGGTGGCGCAGGCCGCCCAACTGTTCGAGCGCAAGGAAGTCGACCGCATCATCCTGTCGCGGCCGGCGGTCGAGGCCGGCGAGCGGCTTGGCTTTCTGCCCGGCGACCTGCGCGAGAAGGTCGATCCCTACCTGCGGCCGATCTACGACGCGCTGTACGATCTGATGGACGCGCGCATCGTCGAGCGCGCGCTGCAAACCGGCGAAATCGAGATCGCGCCGCTCGCCTTCATGCGCGGCCGCACGCTGACCAACGCCGCCATCATCCTGGACGAGGCGCAGAACACCACATCGATGCAGATGAAGATGTTCCTGACCCGGCTCGGTGAGAACAGCCGCATGATCGTGACCGGCGATCCCTCCCAGGTCGACCTGCCGAACGGGCAGACCTCCGGCCTGGCCGAGGCCGCAAAGCTGCTCGACGGCGTCGACGGAATTGCGCAGGTGAAATTCACTTCGGAAGACGTGATCCGCCATGAACTGGTGGCCCGTATCGTCGCGGCCTACGAAGGCTTGCCGCAAAAGCCCGTGGCCGCCAAGCCCTGATGGCGTAAATCGCGCCTGCCGGCGCGTCTGGGAAGAAAATTCCGTAAACGACAATGCCACATTCAGCCATACCCATCACCGAAGTTATCGTCGTCGCCGACTGCTGGCAGGACGAACCGGACGCCGAGGCCGTGATCCAGCGCGCGATCGCGGCCGCGGCCGAGACCGTCGATGCCGACGTCGCGGATGCCGAACTTGCGGTGATGCTGACCGACGATTCGGGGATCCGCACGCTCAACAGCAATTGGCGCGGCGTCGACAAGCCGACCAACGTGCTGTCGTTCCCGGCGCTGCAGCCGGCCGGCGGGCACGGCGACGACGATGCGCCGCGCATGCTCGGCGACATCGCGATCGCCTATCAAACGATGCGAAGGGAGGCCGATGACGAACAGAAGCCGTTCGATCATCACTTAAGCCATCTCGCGGTACATGGCTTCCTGCACCTGATCGGCTACGATCACGAGAATGACGACGACGCCGAGGCCATGGAAACCCTGGAACAGGAGATTCTGGCGCAGCTCGGGATTCCCGATCCCTATGTGGACCGGGAACGGATGGACTGAGATGGCGGACTCCGAACCGACCCACGACAATCCGCGCAACACGCGCAACCTGCCCGCGGTGGTGCCGCCGCACGAAGTCGGCCAACCCGTCGCCGACAGCTGGCTGGTACGGGCGATCCGCACCCTGTTCGGCTGGAAACCCGGCTCGGTCCGCGACGATCTGCAGGTCGTGCTCGATGCCTCTGCCCCGGACGAGGTCGGCTTTTCCGCGGTCGAGCGCACCATGCTGCGCAACATCCTCGGCCTGCACGAGCGCCGCATCGCCGACGTCATGGTGCACCGCGCCGACATCATCGCGGTCAAGCGCGACATCACGCTCGGTGAGCTGATGAGCCTGTTCGAGAGCGCGGCACATTCACGGCTCGTGGTCTACAACGAAACCCTCGACGATCCCGAAGGTATCGTTCACATCCGCGATCTCCTCGCCTTCATGACCGCCAGAGCGCGCGTGCCCGAAGCCGGCAAGACGCGGCGCAAGAAGCCTTTTCCCGCCGGCCTCGATCTGCGCGCGGTCGATCTGGCGATGCCGCTTGCGGACGCCAACATCATCCGCAAGCTGCTCTACGTGCCGCCGTCGATGCGCGCGATCGACCTGCTGGCGCAGATGCAGGCCTCGCGCATCCACCTGGCGCTGGTGGTAGACGAATATGGCGGCACCGACGGCCTGGTCTCGATCGAGGACATCGTCGAACAGATCGTCGGCGAGATCGACGACGAGCACGACAGCGACGATCCGCCGGCGATCGTGCGGCAGCCCGACAATTCCTTCATCGCCGACGCCCGGGCGAGCCTCGACGACGTCCGCTCTGTGATCGGCGAGGATTTCGTTACCGGCGAAGCCGGTGAGGAAGTCGAGACGCTGGGCGGCTACCTGGTGAGCCATGTCGGCCGCCTGCCGGTGCGCGGCGAGGTCATTTCGGGTCCGGGCAATTTCGAGGTCGAAGTGCTCGATGCCGATCCGCGGCGGGTGAAGCGGCTGCGCATCGCGACGCGGAAGGAGCGCCCCGCGCCACGCATCCAGCGCGAGACCCGCCGCCGCGAAGCTGCGCCCGAGGCTGGACACGTGCAGGGCCCTGACACCGCCGGCCCGCCCTCGGGCGACGGAGCCGGCTCACAGTGACCTTTGCCAGCAAGCTCCGCGCCGCAGGCCTTGCGATCGTCCTGTCATGGGGTTGGAAGCGCGGGACGATCGCGCTCGCGGCCGGCGCGTTGTCGAGCCTTGCTGTGGCACCTTTCAACGCCTGGCCGGTGCTGTTTCTGAGCTTTCCGGTCGCGGTCTGGCTCATCGACGGCGCGGCCGCAGGCCGCCTGCGCGGGGTGCCGGCTGCGGCGATGACCGGCTTCTGGTTCGGGCTCGGCTATTTCGTGCCCGGACTGTACTGGATCGGTTATGCGTTCCTGGTCGACGCCCCTACCTTCGCCTGGCTGATGCCGTTCGCCGTGCTAGGGTTGCCCGCCTATCTGGCCTTGTTCACGGCGCTCGGCTTCGCGCTCGCCCGCCTGCTCTGGACCCGGGATGCCTCGCGCGTGCTGGCGCTCGCCATCGGCCTAACGGTTGCCGAGTGGCTCCGCGGCCATGTGCTCACGGGCTTTCCGTGGAATACCTTCGGCTACGCGCTGACCGAGCCGCTGGCGCTGGCACAGACGGCGTCGTTGATCGGCATCTGGGGCCTGACCTTCCTGACGATCGCGATTTTCGCCTCGCCCGCGGTCTTGATCGACGGCCGTTCGCGCGGCCGCGCGCCCTGGATTGCACCCGTCGCGGCGCTGGCGCTGCTCCTCGCCATGGGAATCTTCGGCATCGTACGCCTGGCACTCCATCCAACCCGGACGGTAGCCAACGTCAAGCTCAGGATCATGCAGCCCAATCTGCAGCAGGACGTGAAGTTCAACTATGCCGCCAAGGCCGAGGTCATGCAAAAATACCTGACGCTTTCGGATCGGGCGTCAGGGCCGGGGTCCAGCGGCGTGCGCGACGCCAGCATCCTGATCTGGCCGGAGTCGGCGTTTCCGTTCTTCCTAACCCGCGAAGCCGACGCGATGGCTGAGATCGCCGATCTCCTGTCCAAGGGCAGCACGGTCCTGATCACCGGGTCGGTGCGCGCGCCCGACCTGCCGCCGGGGACGCGAATCACCCGCGCCTATAACTCGATCTATGTCATCGATCACGACGGCAGCGTGCTCTCACTCTACGACAAGTTGCATCTCGTACCCTTCGGCGAATACCTCCCATTCCAAAACTGGATGGAGTATTTGGGCTTTGAACAATTAACCAAGATCCAGGGTGGCTTCATTCCCGGCACGGTCCGGCACCCGCTGCAGATACCGAACGCGCCCCGCGCGCTGCCCCTGATTTGCTACGAGGCGATTTTTCCGAGCGCCGTTGCAACGCAAGAAGATCGCCCGGGCTGGATCGTCAACCTGACCAATGACGGCTGGTTCGGAATTTCGACCGGCCCCCATCAGCATTTGCAGCAGGCGCGCGTGCGCGCCATCGAGCAGGGTCTGCCGCTCGTTCGTGCAGCAAATACAGGCATTTCCGCAGTCATCGATCCGCTGGGACGAATTGTGGCCGAGCTCGGTCTCGGCATCGAAGGTGTGCTGGATTCCACGCTGCCCTCGGCGATACCGCCGACCGTCTACGCACGCACCGGCAACATTCCGGCCTCCATCCTCCTCGCCGCCGCCTTCCTGTTCGTCGTCCGCCCGCGCTTGGCTAAGCGAACCTTGTAGAAGTCCACGCAATCCGACGCCTGCAGATTCATGTTTGCTTCTCGATTGACGTCAAAAATTATTAGCTAAGCAAATATCCTACGGTTGACAGACCTACGCTGCACTTCGCATTCTGCGGCTCCACTGTGAACCAGTCAGTTCATTGCTCAACTTGTCGTCGGGGCGTCGACGGCATCCGAGCAGAATTTGACGGTGTTGGCGCCTGAGGCATACGGGAGGGACACCGTCTGCCTTTTTCCCCTGCCTGATCTCTTGAGGAGAGTTGGAAATGTCGACCAAAGCGCCGAACCCTGTTGACAAATATGTCGGCAGCCGGGTGCGGATGCGCCGGATTATGCTGGGCATGAGCCAGGAAAAGCTCGGCGAGGCGCTGGGGCTTACATTCCAGCAGATCCAGAAATACGAGAAAGGCACCAACCGGGTCGGCGCGAGCCGCATCCAGCAGATCTCCGAGATCCTTCAGGTCCCGGTGTCGTTCCTGTTCGAGGGAGGACCGACCGGGACCGCGAGCCCCGAAGGCTTTAGCGAAGGGACCTCGCCGACCTATGTCGCCGACTTCCTTGCAACCTCCGAAGGCCTGGCGTTGACCCGCGCGTTCACTCGGATCAGCGATGCCAAGCTCCGGCGCAGCATCGTCGATCTGGTCGAGCAGATCGCCTCCCGGGAAGATCCCGACAAGGGCTGAGACTTAGGCGTTTCAGTTTGAGAGACCTGGAAATCTGGAATATGTCGTCGTTCCGGGCGAGGCGTTCTTGCGTGCCTGCGATACATACAGAACGTGCCTGCGATACATACAAAAAATGTCACCGCATACCAAAAACGACACATCCCGGAACGACAATTTCCGGATCTCGAGAAAAACGACAGGATGCCGATGTCCACCAACCCGTTCGATTCGAAGACCATTCTCGACGGCATCCGCCAATGGGTCGAAATCGAGACGCCGACGGAGGCGCCCGAGCAGGTCAACCGGCTGGCGAGCCTGGTTGCCGACGGCTATCGCGGCCTGCCCGCCACGATCGAGCGCGTCGCCGGCAAAGACGGCTGCGGCGATCATCTGGTGGCACGTTCGTCGTGGGGCCGGGACCAGCCCGGCATCCTGGTGCTCAGCCATCTCGATACCGTGCATCCCATGGGCTTCATCGCGCGCCTGCCGTTCCGGATCGAGGGAGACAGCGCCTTCGGCCCCGGCATCTACGACATGAAGGGCGGCGCCCATCTGGCCTACCACGCCTTCCGGGAGCTCTGCACGACGGGCACCGATTCGCCGCTGGGCGTGACCCAGCTCTATGTGTCCGATGAAGAGATCGGCAGCCCGACCTCACGCGCGCTGATCGAAGCCGAAGGGCAAAAGGCCAAATATGTCCTGGTGACCGAGCCTGCCCGCGATGGCGGCAAGATCGTCACCGGGCGCAAGGGCGTCGGTCGGTTCGAGGTTTTCATCAAGGGCGCGCCCGCCCATGCCGGGTCGCGGCCGGGGGACGGCCGCAGCGCCATTCGTGAGCTTGCCAACGTGATTGCGAGCCTGGAAGGGCTGAACGATCCGAACCGCGGCATCACTGTCAATGTCGGCGTCGTCAGAGGCGGCACTCGCCCGAACGTCATCGCGGAAGAGGCCTACGCCGAAGTCGACCTCCGGGTCCTGACGATGGCCGACGCCGAGGAACTCGTTGCCAAAATCCTCAACGTGAAATCGCGCAGCGAAGGCGTCAGCGTGCAAGTCGTCGGCGGATTGAACCGGCCGCCCTACGAAAAAGGCAATGCCGGCGCCGCCTTGTTCGAGCAGGCCAAGACCCTTGCCGCCGAAATCGGCTTCGAACTCGTCGATACGTTCACCGGCGGCGGCTCCGACGGCAACTTCACTGCGCCCCATACCGCGACCCTCGACGGCCTCGGCGTCGACGGCAAGGGCGCGCATACCCATTACGAGCAACTCTACATCTCGTCGATCGAGCCGCGGGCGCGGCTGTTGTATCGGCTGTTTCAGACGCTGCGATGAGCGCGGCGGCCGGCGACCCCTCACGAACCGGCAGCGCAGCGTCCGATGGCGCTACTCGCACCCACGGCTCCTTCTTCGGCCGCCGCAAGGGGCATCGGCTGCGCGCCCATCAGGCCGACCTGATCGAGCACTTCCTGCCGCATCTTGCGCTCGATATCGCGGGCCCGGTGGCGACCGATCTCGCGCATCACTTCGATCCACCGGCCGATCAAGTCAGGCTCGAGATCGGGTTCGGCGGCGGCGAACACCTGGCCGCGGAAGCACGCGCGCACCCCAACACCGGCTTCATCGGCTGCGAGCCTTATGTCAACGGCATGGCAAAGATCTTGCGCCAGATCGAGGCCCATAACATCGACAACATCCGCCTGTTCGCGGGCGATGCATCCGATCTGTTGGCTTGGCTGCCACCGCAATCGCTGGTTCGCATCGACCTGATCCATCCCGATCCCTGGCCGAAGCGGCGGCATTGGAAGCGGCGCTTCGTGCAGGACGCAACGGTCACCAAGATGGCGCGCGTCCTGAGGCCGGGTGGCGAATTTCGCTTCGTCAGCGACATCGACGACTACTGCGCCTGGACGCTCGCCCATCTTGCGCGCTCGGACGATTTCGCCTGGACCGCGGAGCGCGCCATCGACTGGCGTCAGCCGTGGGACGGCTACACCATGACCCGCTACGGCCGCAAAGCCGAACGCGAGGGTCGGGTAGCCGCGTATCTGCGGTTTCGGCGGGTTTGAGGCTTTGGAGCATGATCCGGAAAAGCATGCCCTCGGGCTTCGACCCGATGGGTGGGTACCGGTTTTCCGAAAAGATCATGCTCAATCAAAAACTGAGAAGCGCGATGGTGATTCAACCCAATCCCATCGCGCTCTAGAACGCCGCGCGCGTCTTCCAGAAATTGACAACCCGCTCGGCGGTCGAAGGCATCAGGCGGCCGAAATTTGCCCGCGCGCTTTCGACGTCCGCCGCAGACGGCGCCCGGTTCGGACCGAGCCGAAGCAGGATCAGCGCGCGCACGGTCGCCCATTCGAGCCCGATGGTCTTGCCTATGATCAGGATCGGATCGTAACGGTCGCCGGAGATCAGGCGGTCGAGCGTCGGTATTTTCACGCCGGACATCGCCGAGAGTGCCGCAACCGATTCCTCGTATTTGTGCACCTTGGCAAAGCCGAGCAACGCGCCTTCGTTCAAATATCCGTCGCGATGCAGCGCCATGATCGTGCGCTGCGCCGGCGCGAAATCCCGGTGGCTTTCCACGTGCTCCGGCACGCCGGAGATTTCGGACATCGCCTGCTTGATCTGATCCTGCCGGGTCGGCTCGACCAGATCGAACAGGCGGCGGCGAACGGGATCGATCGATCCGGCCAGCAGATCCCTCAGCCGCGCTTCCGACAGGTCATGGCGCTGCCCGACCGTGAGCGTCAGCACGCCATCCTGGGCGGCACGCTTGATCAATTCCGTATAGCCGGTATCGGAAAACAGCGCCCCGGCATTGCCGGCGGCGCGCCGCACCACGTCGCGGTCGCCGCGGTCCACGATGACGTCGGTCAGATCGCAGGACAGCGTGGGGCGCTCCGACATCGCAAGCAGGTGACCCTGGCCCTTGACGCGCGCGATTTCGAGCAGGGCATCTTCATCGACGACCGGCGAACGGCGCAGCAAAGGACCTGCCACCAAAATCTCGTTCTCGCGCGCGAGATGCCCGACCAGCGCGCGCGGCGCATTGGCAAGAAATGACAGCCGCTCGGCCAGTTCGGCCCGCGCGATCAGCTCGGCATAGGGGACGAGGTCGATGAGGAGGCCGTCGAACAGCTCGACGTGGTCGGGCCGCAAGTTGGCGGCGTCTTGCAGGAAAAGGTCGGCGATGCGGCGTGCGGCCTCGGCGCGGCGTTTGGGATCGCCATTCCTTACGATCTCATCGAGCCCGGGGATCAGCAACGTGGCGACGGTCATCGAACCTGCTCAAGGCGGACGCGCCCCTTCGGGCGCGTGCGAGCTTTGGGCGCAATTTAGGCAGGTTTTGTGAAGGAAGGGTTAGGCTTGGACCTTGGTCCGGAGCGGCCGAAATTCGTGCCGTTTGGCGCTGCAGGCCTTGCCGGGCAAGCGCAAAAGCGCTATATCAGCCGCAACTTATGGTATCTCATACGATCGCGTATTGAGAGTGGGCCCCCCGGGACCCGCTCTTTTTTATTACCTGAACCCGCCCGGCGCGGATTGACCGCGCCGGCCAGTTCCAGGTAGCCGCGCCGGACCGCATGTCGGCCCGGCCAACCCGAAGCAAGTGCAAGCTGTTTTGACGCTGGATATGACCGATCCAACTCTTGGTTCCGCGGACGCCGAACCTCTCACCGAGCCGCGCCTGGTCGTCGAGCCGGGCGCTGCCGCGCGGGTGTCGGCGGTGGCCGCCCCTGTCCTGCAAGGCATGGGCTACCGGCTGGTGCGGATCAAGATTTCGGGAGAGGCCGGCTGCACCGTCCAGGTCATGGCGGAGCGGCCGGACGGAACCATGCAGATCGAGGATTGCGAGGCGATCTCGCGGGCGCTGTCGCCGGTGCTCGACATCGCCGATCCGATCGACCGCGCCTACCGGCTGGAGATTTCCTCGCCGGGCATCGACCGGCCGCTGGTGCGCCGCTCCGATTTCGAGCGTTACGCCGGCCATCTCGTGAAGATCGAGATGGCGGTCGCCCATCAGGGCCGCAAGCGGTTCCGCGGCACGCTGAAGGGCGTCGAAGGCAGTGCGGTACGGCTGCATCGCGACGACACCAAGGCGGGCGAAGATATGGACGTCGTTTTGGTGATGGAAGATATCGCGGAGGCCCGACTGGTGCTAACCGATGAGTTGATCGCCGAGTCGATGCGGCGCGGCAAGGCCGCGGAGCGCGAGTTGAAGCGCAATCTCGGGCTTGAGCCGCCACCCGCCCCGCATGCGCAGGGCCATCACCCGAAACCGCAGAAGAAGCCGGTTCCGAAGAATATCAAAAAACACCGCCTCGCCGCCGAAAGCGCGCGTAGAGGCGAAATCGATTCCGATAGAGGAGACTAACCATGGCAGTCAGCGCCAACAAACTCGAACTGCTGCAGATCGCGGACGCCGTTGCGCGCGAAAAATCGATCGACCGCGGCATCGTGATCGCGGCGATGGAAGACGCCATCGCCAAGGCGGCCCGCGCCCGTTACGGCAGCGAGACCGACGTGCATGCCGAGATCGACGCCAAGAAGGGTGAACTGCGACTGTCGCGCCACATGCTGGTGGTCGAGGTGGTCGAGAATTCCTCGAACCAGATCTCACTGGTCGACGCGCAACGCGCCAACCCGGGCGCGCAGGTCGGTGACACCATCGCCGACACACTGCCGCCGCTGGAATATGGCCGCATCGCCGCGCAATCGGCCAAGCAGGTGATCGTGCAGAAGGTGCGCGAGGCCGAGCGCGACCGGCAGTACCAGGAGTTCAAGGACCGCATCGGCGACATCGTGAACGGCATCGTCAAGCGCGTCGAATATGGCAGCGTCATTGTCGATCTCGGCCGCGGCGAGGCCATCATCCGCCGCGACGAGATGCTGCCGCGCGAGGTGTTCCGCAACGGCGACCGCGTCCGCGCCTATATTTTCGACGTTCGCCGCGAAACCCGCGGCCCACAGATTTTCCTGTCCCGCACCCATCCGCAGTTCATGGCGAAACTGTTCGCGCAGGAGGTGCCGGAAATCTATGACGGCATCGTCGAGATCAAGGCGGTGGCTCGCGATCCCGGATCGCGCGCGAAGATCGGCGTGATCTCGCGCGATTCCTCGGTCGATCCGGTCGGCGCCTGCGTCGGCATGCGCGGCTCGCGCGTGCAGGCCGTGGTCAACGAGCTGCAGGGCGAGAAGATCGACATCATTCCGTGGTCGCCCGACATCGCGACCTTCGTCGTCAACGCGCTGGCGCCCGCCGAGGTCGCCAAGGTCGTGATCGACGAGGACCGCGAGCGGATCGAGGTCGTGGTTCCCGATACCAATAACCAGCTGTCGCTGGCGATCGGCCGGCGCGGCCAGAACGTGCGGCTCGCCTCGCAACTGACGGGCTGGGACATCGACATTCTCACCGAACAGGAAGAGTCGGAGCGCCGCCAGGCCGACTTCGAAAACTCGACCCGCGTGTTCATGGAAGCGCTCAATGTCGACGAGGTCGTCGGCCAGCTCTTGGCGTCGGAAGGCTTCACTTCGGTTGAGGAACTGGCGATGGTCGACTCGAAGGAACTGGCAGGCATCGAAGGCTTTGACGAAGAGACCGCGAACGAATTGCAGACCCGCGCCAGAGAATATCTCGATCAGCTCGAAGGCGAGCTGGAGACCAAACGAAAGGAACTCGGCGTGCAGGACGATTTGAAGACGGTTCCGGGCGTCACCTCGAAGATGCTGGTGAAGTTCGGCGAGAACGAGATCAAGACGCTCGAGGATCTCGCCGGCTGCGCCACCGACGACCTGGTCGGCTGGACCGAGCGCAAGGAAGGCAGCGAGCCGACCAAGCATGCCGGTATTCTCGATGGCATCGAAATCTCTCGCGACGACGCTGAATCGATGATCATGCAGGCGCGCGTCAAGGCCGGCTGGATCACGGAGGCCGATCTCGCGAAGCCGGCCGAGGCGACCGAGGCCGCCGAACAGCAACCGGCCTGACGCGTGTCCGGTAATATGGATTTGCGTTGGGAATACGCGCCCATGAAATGACAAAGGAAATGCCGCACGCATGCTCGCTTTGGCCGACCCCGATCTCGACAACGGACCGCGGACTGAGAAGTCCGCGACGATGCGGATGTGCGCGGTCAGCCGCGAGGTGCGGCCGATCAACGAGCTGATCCGGTTCGTCGTCGCGCCCTCCGGCGAGGTGATGGCGGACTTGAAGCGCAAGCTTCCCGGCCGGGGACTGTGGGTTTCGGCCTCGCGGAAGGCGGTTGCGGAAGCGGTCCGGCGTCACCAGTTTGGCAAAGGCTTCAAGCGCGATGTGCGCGTGGCAGCCACGCTTGCTGCCGACACCGAAGCCTTGCTGGCGAGGAGCGCAGTCGACGCACTTGCCATGGCCGCCAAGGCCAGCCAAGTGATCTCCGGGTTCAGCAAGGTCGAGGACGCCCTTACTGGCCAGCAGGGCCGTTCCCCGGTCCAGGCGCTGATCCACGCCTCGGACGGCGCGGCCGACGGAATCCGGAAGCTGGACGCGCTTGCGCTGCAAAATGGGGGGAATCGGGGTGAATCTTTGCCGATTCCGATCGTCACCGCTTTAACTTCGACAGAATTGGATTTGGCACTGGGCCGGGCAAATGTGATACATGCTGCGCTTCTCGCGGGCCCGGCGAGCAAGACATTCCTGTCGCGCAGCCAGATCCTGGTCCGATATCGGTCGGCCGACGACGACAAGGCTGCCGGAACCGCGGCCAGGAATTCGACATAGCCACGACGGCTTCATACGACGCTGCGTACGCGCACAACGAAACGGATTAGGACTGCTGAATGGTCGACAAGAATACTCCCGGCGACAAGAAACTAAGTGTCCCTGGCAAGACCTTGACGCTCAAGCCGCGCGTCGAGACGGGCACCGTGCGCCAGAGCTTCCCCCACGGCCGGACCAAGCAGGTGGTGGTCGAGAAGCGCGGCAAGCGCCGCGTCGGTGGCGACACGCAGGTCGCTGAAGCCCCGCACGCGCCGGAACCGGTCGTTGCCAAGGCCGCACCCGCCGCCAAGGCGCCGCTCGGCGGCCGCCCGGCTGCCGGCCCTCAGCCGGCCGCGCCGCGCAACGCCTCCGGCGTCGTGCTTCGCACGCTGACCGAGGACGAGCATGCCGCGCGCGTCAGCGCGCTCGCCGATGCCCGCGTTCGCGAGATGGAAGAACGGCGGGTGGCGGAAGAGGAAGCCAAGCGGCGCGCCAGCCGCGAAGGCATCGAACAGGCCGAACGCGAAGCCGCTGAAGCCCGGCGCAAGGCCGAGGAAGAGCGGCATCGGCACGACGAGGAAGCCAAGCGCAAGGCCGAGCTCGAGGCCAAGAAGCGTTTCGGCGAGACCGAGACCGCCCGCGCCCCGGCCACCGCGACACCGGCATCGGCGCCGGCGGCCCGCCCGGCGGCAGTACCGGCGACGCGCGCACCCAGCATCGCCGCCGAGGCGGAAGAGGACGAGGGCCCGCGCCTGGTGCGCCGCGGCCCGGGCGGCGCCATGCGTCCCGTCGCCGCGCCGAAAACCACCCACAAGCCGGCGCCGCAGAAGCAGCGCGGCCGCCTCACTGTGGTCACCGCGCTCACCGCCGATGATGTGCGCGAGCGCTCGATCGCCTCGTTCCGCCGCCGCACCCAGCGCCTGAAGGGCCACGCTGCGAACGAGCCGAAGGAGAAGCTGATCCGCGAGGTGATCATCCCGGAGGCCATCACCATCCAGGAGCTCGCCAACCGCATGTCGGAACGTGCGGTCGACGTCATTCGCCTGCTGATGAAGCAAGGGGCGATGCACAAGATCACCGACGTGATCGACGCCGATACCGCGCAGCTCATCGCCGAGGAATTGGGCCACTCCGTCAAGCGCGTGGCCGCATCCGACGTCGAGGAAGGCCTGTTCGACGCCGTAGAGGATTCGACCGATACCGAGCCGCGTTCGCCGGTCGTGACCGTGATGGGCCACGTCGACCACGGCAAGACCTCGCTGCTCGACGCGCTGCGCCACGCCAACGTGGTGTCGGGCGAGGCCGGCGGCATCACCCAGCATATCGGCGCCTATCAGGTCACCTCGCCCGAAAGCGGCAAGAAGATCACCTTCATCGATACGCCGGGCCATGCCGCATTCACCGCGATGCGCGCCCGCGGCGCCAAGGTGACCGACATCGTCGTGCTGGTGGTCGCCGCCGACGACGGCGTGATGCCGCAGACGGTGGAAGCGATCAACCACGCCAAGGCGGCCAAGGTGCCGATGATCGTCGCCATCAACAAGATCGACAAGCCCGATGCGAGGCCTGAGCGCGTGCGCACCGAACTGTTGCAGCACGAGGTTCAAGTCGAATCGCTCGGCGGCGAGGTCGTCGACGTCGAGGTCTCCGCCAAGAACAAGACCAATCTCGATCGTCTGCTCGAGATGATCGCGCTGCAGGCCGACATCCTCGACCTCAAGACCAACTCGGAACGTCCCGCCGAGGGCACCGTGATCGAGGCTAAGCTCGACCGCGGCCGCGGTCCGGTCGCGACCGTGCTGGTGCAGCGCGGCACCTTGCGGGTCGGCGACATCGTGGTGGCCGGCGCCGAAATGGGCCGCGTCCGCGCGCTGATTTCCGATCAGGGCGACACCGTCGATGAGGCCGGTCCTTCGGTGCCGGTCGAAGTGCTCGGCTTCAACGGGCCGCCGGAAGCCGGCGACCGCCTCGCCGTGGTCGAGAACGAAGCCCGCGCCCGCCAGATCACGAGTTATCGCGCCCACCAGAAGCGCGAGAACGCTGCCGCGTCGATTTCCGGCATGCGCGGCTCGCTCGAACAGATGATGTCGCAATTGAAGACCTCGGGCCGCAAGGATTTCCCGCTGGTCATCAAGGCCGACGTGCAGGGTTCGCTGGAAGCGATCCTCGGATCGCTGGAAAAACTCGGCACCGACGAAGTCGCAGCCCGCATCCTGCACGCCGGCGTCGGCGGCATTTCGGAATCCGACGTCACGCTGGCGGAAGGCTTCAATGCCGCGATCATCGGCTTCTCGGTGCGCGCCAACAAGGAGGCCGCGGCTGCCGCCAAGCGCAACGGTATCGAAATCCGCTATTACAATATCATCTACGACCTTGTGGATGACGTGAAGAAAGCGATGAGCGGCCTTCTCGCGCCCACATTGCGCGAAACCATGCTGGGTAATGCCCAGATCCTGGAAGTGTTCAACATTTCCAAGGTCGGCAAGGTCGCGGGCTGTCGGGTCACCGACGGCACGGTGGAACGTGGCGCCAATGTCCGGCTGATCCGCGACAATGTCGTCGTGCACGAAGGCAAGCTGTCGACGCTGAAGCGCTTCAAGGACGAAGTCAAGGAAGTGCAGTCCGGCCAGGAATGCGGCATGGCTTTCGAGAATTACGGCGACATGCGTGTCGGCGACGTTATCGAGTGTTATCGCGTGGAGACGATCCAGCGCTCGCTGTAAGTCCAAACCTTACGTAGCGCTTCGGATTTTTTAGACCTGAAATGATGGCGTCATGGCCGGATTTATTCCGGCCATCCACGTCTTAACTGATTGAGAAGAAAGACGTCGATGCCTGCGGCAAGCGCGGGGCGTGACGATTTTGAGAGACGACAATGCCTCGCCATCACCAAACGAAGAATACCGCTCCCGGCGGCTCGCAGCGACAATTGCGCGTCGGCGAAGCCGTGCGCCACGCTGTTGCCGATATCTTAACGCACGGTAACGTTCACGACCCGGACCTTGAAGGTCATATCATCACGGTTCCGGAGGTTCGGATGTCGCCGGACCTGAAGCTTGCCACCATTTATGTGATGCCGCTCGGCGGACACGAGACCGATCTCGTGATTGCGGCGCTCCAGCGCAACAAAAAATTCCTGCGCGGCGAAGTCGCGCGGCGCGTTAACTTAAAATTTGCCCCCGATCTCCGCTTTCGCGTCGACGACCGATTCGACGAAGCGGAACGGATCGAGAAATTACTGCGAACACCTGCGGTGCAAAGAGACCTCGCACCAGATTCGGACAAACAGTCATGAGTGTGACCCCTGCAAATCGCGTGATCGATTCGCAAACCGTGGAATCGCGCGACGTTGAAAAAAATATTTTTGTTGAACCATGTGGAGACGATTCGCGGAGCAATAACGATCCGCGCATCGGCAAGAAGCCGCGCCAGAACAACCAGCAGCCGCGCCGCGACAAGCGCGACATCCATGGCTGGATCGTGCTCGACAAGCCGATCGGCATGACCTCGACACAGGCGGTCGCGGTGGTGAAGCGGCTGTTCCAGGCCAAGCGCGCAGGCCACGCCGGCACGCTCGATCCGCTCGCCTCCGGCGGGCTGCCGATCGCGCTCGGAGAGGCTACCAAGACGGTTCCATTTGTGATGGACGGCCGCAAGCGCTACCGCTTCACCGTGTGCTGGGGCGAGGAGCGCGACACCGACGACACCGAGGGCCAAATCGTCAAGATCAGCGACATCAGGCCCGCCGCCGAGGCGATTCGGGCCCTGCTGCCGCAGTTTACCGGCCTGATCGAACAGACCCCGCCGCGTTACTCCGCGATCAAGGTCCAGGGCGAACGTGCCTATGACCTGGCCCGTGACGGCGAAATCGTCGAACTGGCCCCCCGCCCGGTCGAGATTCACCAATTAACCCTGATCGAACAAAGGGGTACCAACCATTCCGTGTTCCAGGCCGAGTGCGGCAAGGGAACCTATGTGCGGGCGCTAGCCCGCGATTTGGGGCGGCTTCTCGGTTGTTTTGGCCATATCTGCGCGCTGCGGCGGACGCTGGTTGGGCCATTCGGCGAGCGCGACATGATTCTGCTGGAACAGTTGGAAGCTTTATGTAATAGAGCCGCGTCCGGCGAGGGAAGCCTCGCCGACGCGCTTTTGCCCGTTGAGACCGCGCTGGACGACATCCCGGCACTGGCCGTCACTCGGGCTGATGCGGCAAGGCTTCATCGGGGCCAAGCCGTTTTGTTGCGCGGACGGGATGCGCCCAATAGTAGCGGCACAGTCTATGTCACGGTGGCAGGCCGTCTTCTGGCGCTTGCCGAAATTGGCAATGGCGAACTCATCCCCAAGCGCGTGTTTAACCTGACCGGGCTGACTGGCAGCTCCGGCCGCAACGAGAGAGTTTGACGATGTCGATTACCGCCGAGCGCAAAGCGGAAGTCATCAAGACGAATGCCAACAAGGCCGGCGACACCGGCTCGCCCGAGGTCCAGGTCGCGATCCTTTCGGAACGCATCAACAACCTGACCGGGCACTTCAAGACCCACGTGAAGGACAACCATTCGCGGCGCGGCCTCTTGAAGCTGGTGTCGACACGTCGTTCGCTTCTCGATTATCTCAAGAAGACGGACGAGGCGCGCTACAAGGCGCTGCTTGAAAAGCACAATATTCGGCGTTGAGTTTGTTTTTAGTACACGCGCGTATGTCAGCGCGCGGATTTGCATGATGCTGCGAAAACCGGCGTTTCTCGGCGCTCGCGTAACAAAGAGCTCATGCGCAGGAGCACGATCCGGAACGGCGAAAGACCGCTTTTCCGAAAGGATGGTGCTTAAACTGAAGTCCAGCAGCAATCCGGCCGCTGGGCCTAACGGGCAAGGTGCCCGTGACTTGCGATAAGGATGGACGCCATCCGAAAATCGAAAACCATGGCAGGATCGCCGGACGCTGATCTCCTGATCCGATCAGCGTCCGGCCGTCTTGCGCATGGTTTTTGCTTTTTTGGGCATCCGTTCTTTCGTGAACCCATGAAAGAAGACCGCAATGTTCAATACTCATTCAGTCGAGATCGACTGGGGTGGACGTCCCCTCAAACTTGAAACCGGAAAGATCGCGCGACAGGCCGACGGCGCCGTGATGGCGACCTACGGCGAGACCGTGGTGCTCGCCACCGTCGTTGCCGCGAAAACGCCGCGCGAGGGCGTCGACTTCCTGCCGCTGACCGTCGACTACCAGGAGAAGGCCTATGCCGCGGGCCGCATTCCCGGCGGCTACTTCAAGCGCGAAGGCAGGCCCACCGAAAAGGAGACGCTGGTTTCCCGCCTGATCGATCGTCCGATCCGCCCGCTGTTCGTCGACGGCTGGCGCAACGAGACCCAGGTGATCGTGACCACGCTGTCGCACGACATGGAAAACGATCCCGACATTCTGGCGTTGGTGGCGGCCTCCGCCGCACTGACCCTCTCGGGCGCACCGTTCAAGGGGCCGATCGGCGCCGCGCGCGTTGGCTTCGTCAATGACGAATACGTGCTGAACCCGACGCTCGACGAGATGGCCGACACCCAGCTCGACCTCGTCGTCGCCGGCACGTCGGATGCCGTGCTGATGGTGGAATCGGAAGCCAAGGAGCTCAACGAAGACATCATGCTCGGCGCCGTGATGTTCGGCCACCGGCATTTCCAGCCGGTGATCAAGGCGATCATCGAGCTTGCCGAGAAGGCCGCCAAGGAACCGCGCGACGTTCAGATCGTCGATCAGAGCGCGCTGGAAAAAGAGATGCTCGGCATCGTCGAGCAGGACCTGCGCAAGGCCTATGCGATTGCCGTGAAGCAGGACCGCTACGCCGCTGTCGGCGCCGCCAAGGAAAAGGTGATGGCGCACTTCTTCCCCGAAGGGCACGAGCCGAGATACGAGAAGCTGCGGGTTGCCGACGTCTTCAAGGAGCTGGAAGCCAAGATCGTCCGCTGGAACATCCTCGACACCGGCAAGCGCATCGACGGCCGCGACGTCAAGACCGTGCGCAACATCGTCTGCGAGGTCGGCGTGCTGCCGCGCGCCCACGGTTCGGCGCTGTTCACCCGCGGCGAAACCCAGGCCATCGTGGTGACCACGCTCGGCACCGGCGAGGACGAGCAATATATCGACGCGCTGTCGGGGACGTATAAAGAGACGTTCCTGCTGCACTACAATTTCCCTCCCTACTCGGTCGGCGAAACCGGCCGCCTCGGCGGCACCAAGCGGCGCGAGATCGGCCATGGCAAGCTCGCCTGGCGCGCCATTCATCCCGTGCTGCCGCCGCATCACGAGTTCCCCTACACTGTGCGCGTGGTCTCGGAGGTCACCGAATCGAACGGCTCCTCGTCGATGGCCACCGTTTGCGGCTCGTCGCTGGCGCTGATGGACGCG
>Ga0307479_10000863_pt1 | contig 27414 bp, 21 predicted proteins | sample atmos_gasesECM4C_FD_203743 | JGI IMG/M metagenome (GOLD analysis project Ga0307479, IMG submission 203743) | Hardwood forest soil microbial communities from Morgan-Monroe State Forest, Indiana, United States - atmos_gasesECM4C_515 | ecosystem: Environmental > Terrestrial > Soil > Temperate... | reverse complement strand
CATCTGCCTGCCATGTCATCAGACCGGCGATGCGAGAGTGCTTCACGCAGGAAAAAATTACGGCGACTTCCGTCCAGGCACGACTCTGGACGATACGCTGAGCATTTTCCTGGCGCCGTTTGGATCGCAATCTCCCCCGCAGGACGATCTGCTTGAGCACTATCTTTCCGTGCGACTGAGCAAGTGTTATCGGGCGAGTGGAGGAAAGTTGAGTTGCATTACCTGCCACGATCCGCATGTGCAGCCAACCCGATCCGAAGCACCAGAGTACTTTCGGCAACGCTGCCTCACATGCCACACGGAGCAGAGTTGTTCGCGTCCGCTGGCCGAGCGCCAACGCCAGAGTCCTCCAGACGATTGCGCCGGCTGCCACATGCCAAAACGGGAAGTCAGAGTCATTTCACACTCTGTTCTCACCAATCATCGCATCGTTAAGTCTCCGCAGGAGCCGTTTCCCGATTCGGCCTTCCACATGACTACGGCCGACTTGCCGGACTTGGTCCAAATAAGCGCTCCCCCGGAAAAGCGCGTTGCACCTTCGCCTCTGACGCTCTTGCGGGCCTATCAACAAATCATGCTCACTCATCCAGAGTATCGCGAGCGCACGTGGAAACTCGCGCAGCAGCTTGCAGCGGCGTATCCCAATGAGGTTCCAGTACTGCAGGCGATGGCCGACCTCTCGCTGCAGCAGAAAAACTGGGATGGAGTCAGGGCTGCGATTGGATATCTCGACCGCGCGCGCCTGCACGGCAGCACGCTACCCGGTGACTTCGAGCAATTGGCCAAGATGTTGATTGCCACTCATCAGGAAGCCAAAGCAATCGAGGTACTGCAACAAGGCATATCGCTGACTCCATACGACGCCGAGTTGTATCGGCTGTTGGAAAACAGTTACGCGTCGTTGAAGCAGACAGCCGAAGAATGCAAAGTGCTCGAACAGGCAAACTCAATATTTCCGCAGGAAGACGGCATTCGGCAGCGGCTGAAACAGTGCGCGGCTGCAAATACTGCTGATCCTCAGCTCAATTTGCCACGGCCGCAATGAGATCCGTCGGCGTCGCGAAGTTTCGAGCGCTTCCTGAGACAGCGCCCGTACAATATCCAATCGGCTTGTTTCATGTATCTGCTCTATACGGCTCTGTACGCGCTTGCGCTGATCGTCAGCCTCCCATATTGGCTGATCGCTATGCTGCGCGCCGGAAAATATCGTGCAGGATTGATGGAACGGTTGGGCCGGGTTCCGGCGCGGCTGAAGTTGCCGCGCGAAAATGAACGAGCGGTTTGGTTTCACGCAGTGTCCGTCGGTGAAGTGCTGGCCGTGAGCGGCCTGATTTCCGCGTTCAAAGCTCGCTCGCCGGATGATCGTGTCTTCGTTTCGACCACCACGCTCACCGGGCAAACACTTGCACGACAGCGCTTCGGCGAAGCCAGCGTCTTTTACATGCCGCTCGATCTACCCTTTGCGGTGAATAGCTTTCTGCGCGCAATTCGTCCGGCGATGCTTGTGCTGGCCGAAACCGAACTCTGGCCGAACGCGCTGCGGCTCGCCAAAACCGACGGTGCGCAAATTGCAGTCGTGAATGCGCGGATCTCTGACAGGTCGTTGCCCGGATACCGCCGGTTTCGCCGTTTGCTAGGTCCCGTTTTGGGATTTGTCGATCTGTTTCTGGCGCAAACAGAGATTGATGCCGAACGCCTGGTTGCGATCGGAGCGCCGGCCGAGCGAGTGCGTGTTGGCGGCAATCTTAAATTCGATACCAGAGTCCCGGGAGACTCGCCTTTATCTCGGCTCCTGAGGCAAGTGCTCGCTCCGGACCAACAGGTGCTTGTCTTCGGAAGCACAGTTGAAGGGGAAGAGGAGCTGCTGATTCGCTGTTTCAAGACGGTTCTCAGCGAATTTTCGCAATCGGTCATTGTCCTGGCCCCACGCCATCCGGAACGCTTCGATACAGTGGCGGAATTGCTGCGGAGTTCCGGATTGAGTTTCTGGCGTCGGTCGGCATGGAATTCCAAGCCGATCGCCGGAGGCGTGTTGCTGCTGGACACGATCGGCGAGCTGGCATCTATTTATTCGCTGGCCGAGATTGCTTTCGTCGGCGGCTCACTCGTGCCGCGCGGCGGACACAACATTCTGGAGCCCGCCCAATTTGGCAAACCAATAATGATCGGTCCTTATTACGAAAACTTTCGCGAAATCGTGCGCGAATTTATCGTCGCCGGCGCGGTTCGCGTGGTTTCTCCCGACGAACTCACTGCGGCTGTGATCCACCTTTTGCGTTCACCTCAGGAAGCCATGGCTCTCGGGAAGCGAGCGGAATCGGTAGTCCAGAAAGGACAAGGAAGCATGCAGCGAACACTCGACGCGCTGCTCAAACTGCTTGAGCAGGATGACACACACAAAAATCGGTTGAGCGCTCCGCACGCATGACATTTCTTAGCGGCCTCTACGCAGCGTTTACCGGCGCTCGCAACTCGCTTTACGACAGCAGGTTCTTCCAGGCTCGCAGACTTGAGTGGCCAGTGGTGAGCGTTGGCAACATTTCTGCCGGGGGATCGGGGAAGACTCCGTTCGTCATCATGTTGGGCGAGATGTTGGCGCAAAGAGAGTTCCGGTGCGACGTCCTCTCGCGCGGTTATCGGCGAAGGACACGAGGCGTACTGAAAGTAAACGCGAATGGCAGTCCCAACCAATATGGCGACGAGCCCCTGCTGATCGCGCGCAAATTGCGCTGTCCGGTGATCGTTGGGGAAGATCGCTATGCAGCAGGAGTGCAGGCCGAGCTCGATTATGCCGGTGCCGCAGAGAATCCAATACACTTGCTCGACGACGGTTTCCAGCATCGCCGTCTGCATCGTGATTTCGATATCGTTCTTCTTAACCGGGAAGATCTCTCAGACAAGCTTTTGCCCCTGGGCCGGCTGCGCGAGCCGCTAAGCTCTCTTCGTCGCGCAGATGCAATTGTAGTGGATTCCGAGTTCCCAATTGAGCAAGTACCAAAAGGGAACTTTCAAGTTTGGCGCGTAGAACGGGATCTTGAGGTTCCACCGCTCGATGTGCCTATGGTTGCGTTCTGCGGCGTTGCGCGTCCGCAGCGCTTTTTCTCAGAACTGCGCAAGTATGGCTTTGATGTGCAGGAAGAGATCGCGTTTCGCGATCATCATCGCTACACAGCGAAAGATGTTGAACGTCTCGCGCTCATACAGCGGCGGATTAAAGGCGCTTCTCTAGTCACAACGGAGAAGGACGCGATCAATCTGAGCGCACATCTCACTACGCTCAGGCCCCTGGTATTCCCGATGCGCATGAAGCTCTTCGATCCAGAGTCGGCAATGAAGCAGATGCTAGAAACCATTGCGAAACGAAGGCCATGAGACGGAAACCTCTTTGGCGGGAAGTCCTCAGCAGGAGCGAACTCCAAATAAACTTCGCAAGATGCGAAGTTCTTGATATGATCCAATTGTGATCTTAAATTGAGGGTGATCAGCAGAAAAAAGCTTGTAGAAGCGGCTGCGCGACACGCCGAGGTCTCAGCCAGCCTCGACGTCTGGTATCGGATCACGAAAAAGGCCGAATGGAGAACTATTGTCGATGTGCGCAAGTCATTTTCGACGGCTGATCCTGTTGGCACGTGCACGGTATTCAACATCAAGGGCAATGCTTTCAGATTGATCGTATGGATCAACTATCAAACGCAAAAGGTATTCATAAAGCATGTGCTGACACATGCCGATTACACCAAGGAGGCCTGGAAAAGTGACTGCTTCGATTAGCTCGCATTACGCAGCTCTTTTGAAACGGACTCCTCCGAAGGTCATACGTACTCAGCAGCAAAACGAGGAGTACATCCGGATTCTCGAAGAGATGGAACGCCGTGGCAATCTTGATGAAGACGAAAAGGAATTCGCCGAGCTTCTGACGCTGCTCATCGAAAACTTTGAGGACAAGAACTATCAACTCCGACCATCTACTCCGCTCGAAGTTGTTGCCGAGTTAATGGACTCCAATGGGCTACGACAAAAAGACCTGGTTGATGTCTTTGGCACAGAGAGTGTGGTTTCCGAGGTACTGAACGGAAAACGAGAATTAAACAAGGATCACATCAAACGGCTCAGTGCGCGCTTCAATGTATCTCCAGAGCTGTTCTTTTAACGTTGAAACCGAATAGGCTGCATAGCGACGCTATGACTCGAACATTGCTTTTGCTGTTGACCTCCGCCTCCGTTCTCTTTTCGCAAACTGCTCCCACACAATCCGCGTCCACGGCCCCGACGGCTCCAACAGCGCAGGCCAGAGCCGAGGATGTGCAGTCAATCGACGCGATCCTCGCAGCTACATATGACGTGATCTCTGGTCCCGCCGGCAAAAAGCGCGATTGGGACCGGTTCCGTTCGCTGTTCTATCCCGGCGCGCGTTTGATTCCGACGGGCAAGCGTCCGAATGAGACCGAGGTTCGCGCCCGCGTGCTCTCTCCCGACGACTACGTCGAGCGATCCGCTCCGTTTCTTGAAAAAGACGGATTCTTTGAGCGCGGAGTCTCCAACAAGATCGATCGCTTCGGCAATATCGCTCACGTATTCAGCACCTATGAATCGCGTCACGCTGCAGATGATGCGAAACCTTTCCAGCGCGGCATCAACAGCTTTCAGTTAGTAAACGACGGCAAACGCTGGTGGGTGATGACCATCATGTGGCAGGGTGAAACAGCCGATACGCCGATTCCCGCGGAATACTTGAAGAAGTAGTCTCGGCGGGAAGTTCATTTCTCAAGTGATAGCCGAAGCACGTCTCTTCGTCCCAGCCAAACTGTTGACAGCTTCTTTAGAACAACGTCCAAGGCACGAGATTGGTGTGTCTTCACGAAGCAGGGATTACTTCATGCAACTTTCCGAGCTTAAGTACGCGGCACGATCCATTCGTAAGACCAAGGGCTCTTCCGTTATCTCGATCCTGGTATTGGCGATTGGCATCGGAGCGTGCACGGCCATCTTCAGTGTCGTTGAAGCGGTTTTGCTCAATGCGCCGCCCTACCCGCAGCCCGATCATGTTTTCTTAATCTGGGGGAAGCCGCCCAATGACCTGAAGCTGGGCTACAGCGAAATTCAGGTTCACGGGATTCAGTTCAACTTCCTCAACTCGCACCGGCGCGGCTTCGAATTCATTTCTGCGTACAAGTCGGATCAGTTCAATCTCACGGCCGGCAGCTCATCGGAAAGACTGGACGGGATCCGTGCCTCCGCCGATTTTTTCCGCGTGCTGGGAATTCAACCGATCCTGGGCCGAGGTTTCTCGGCGGAGGACGATCAGCCGGGCAGAGAGCACGAAGCGGTGCTCAGTTACGCGTTGTGGAAGCAATACTTCGACGGCGATCCTCAGATCGTTGGCAAAGACATCTCGCTCAATAGCGAGAAATATAGCGTCATCGGAGTGATGCCGGCGAAGTTCGCCTTCCCTCGCGGAGGCGAGATGCCTAAGAGCTTCGAGATGCCGGCAGAGCCGAAGGTCTGGGTGCCATTGGCCGTGCCGGCACAACCGCGCGGACCCTCCGAACTTGTCCTGGTCGCGAGGACCATGCCCAACGTTTCGCGGCTGCAGGCAATAGGAGAGTTATCTCAGGACACACGCGGGATTGAAGATCAGGATCCGAGATGGAAACGCTGGTCGAACTTCCAGCTTGTGCCGTTAAGTGAGCAATTATCGGGCGATCTGCGGCCGAAGGTGCTCCTGCTGTTCGCTGCCGTGATCATGGTTTTGCTGATTACATGCGGGAATGTGGCCAATCTTTTTCTGGCCAAGTCGATGGGACGCGCCAAGGAAATTGGCGTGCGCCTTGCCCTGGGCGCGCGCAGAGGTGACGTCGTTCAGCAGTTCCTGGTTGAGAGCGCTCTGCTGGGAGTTGCAGGCAGCGTTCTTGGATTGAGTTTTGCCGTGGTCGTGATCAAAATCCTGCAGACCATGAATTTCTCTCTTGTGCCTCGGTTACAGGAGGCCGCTTTGGATTTGAGAGCGGTTCTTTTCTCGATTCTGATCGCGCTCGCGACATCCGTTATGTTTGGGATATTCCCCGCGCTGGAAATGAGTAAGAGCGATTGTCTGGAGGCTCTGCGAACCAAAGAGCAGAAGCATTCCGGCTCCAAGACACAGCTCTTCCGCAACGGTCTTCTGGTAGGCGAAGTGGCCTTGACGGTGACTCTGGTGATCGCGGCCAGCATGCTGGTGCGCAGCTTCGTAAATCTGTTGCGGGTGAATCCCGGATTCTCGACGAGAAACCTGCTTACCATGGAACTCACGCTGCCTCCATCGAAGTACCGCACAGCAACCGATATTACGCAGATGTACACGCGGCTCTCAGCGCGGCTCGCGCAAGTTCCGGGAATTGAGTCGGCGAGTTTAGGCAAAGCTCTGCCCATGAGCGGCGATCAGGAAGCCACGGTGTATTACGTGAGCGGCAGGCCGGTCGATCCGAATAATTATCCATTTACCCAATACACGATTGCCGCTCCGGATTACTTTCGCGCCATGGGAGTTCCGTTGCTCGCGGGCCGAAGCTTTACCTCTGCCGACGATCTGAACTCCGGAAAAGTCGTCATCATCAGTAATGCTATGGCGACGCTCTATTGGAAGGACGCGACCGCCGCGCTCGGGCAAAAGATCAGTATGCCGCCGGTGAAGTATCACGACATGATGATCGTGGGCGTGGCTGGCGACGTGAAAAATCTTTCGATGGATGAGGTGTCTGGACCGGAGATGTATGTTCCTTTCACTCAAGATCCGTATCCCTCGATGCTCAATATGCAATTCGCGCTGCGCACGAGCCTCAACGCAACCCAGATCGCCAAGGCGATTCAGAGCGCAGTCAAGATGGAAGATCCGGAGCTGCCCATTGCCAACATTCGTCCCATTTCGGACTTGATCGAGGGTTCGATGGCCAGCGTTAGATTTTCTGTAATGCTGCTCGGAACATTTGCGGTGATCGCGTGGATTTTGGCGCTCGTGGGTCTTTATTCCCTGATCCTGTATCTGGTGAGCGAGCGAATGCGCGATATGGCGATAAGGGTAGCCCTCGGAGCTCAGCGCTTCGATTTGCTTTTCCTTGTTTTCGTGAGTGGCGCGCGGTTGGTGGCCATTGGATTGGCTGCCGGAATTCTATTTGCTCTGGTGCTCACCCGCGTGCTTGCTCATTTCGTTTACCGGGTGAGTGCCGCCGATCCTTTCTCCTACGTGGTTATGACTGCTCTGGTCTTCGCGGCTGCGAGTGCAGCCATTCTTGTTCCGGCAATGAAAGTAATGCGCGCAGATCCTGTGACTGTGTTGCGGGCAGAGTAGGTATTTGGACCGACTCCGGAATCACTGCTATTGAGCTAGAATCTCGGCATTCGCATGCCTTTTTGCTCGAATTGCGGAAGCGGTCTTCAGGAGTCGTCGCGCTTTTGCGCAGCCTGCGGAGCTGCAAACACTTCCGGCTCCGATGTGCAGGTCACGCTCGACCGAAGTCCCTCCTCTCCGATCCCACCGCCGCCCCCGTCTTCATCGGGATCGCAAAACCGCATCTCGTCCACTTCTTTGCGCGGAGAGAGTGGGCGCATACTTCCGGGAACGCTGCTTGCCGATCGCTATCGCATCGTCGCTCTGATTGGACGTGGCGGAATGGGAGAGGTTTATCGCGCCGAAGATCTGAAACTCGATCAGGACGTGGCGCTGAAATTCCTACCTGAAAAACTGGTGCAGGACGGAGCCGCATTGGCGCGCTTCCATCGCGAGGTGAGGATTGCCCGCGAGATCTCTCATCCCAATGTCTGTCGCGTCTTTGACATTGGGGAAACCAACGGTGTGCCGTTCATCAGCATGGAGTACGTCGATGGCGAAGATCTTTCCACGCTGCTGCGGCGCATTGGCCGCCTGCCGCAGGATCGGGCTATCGAAATCGCGCGGCAGCTCTGCGCGGGCGTCGCCGCTGCGCATGATCACGGAGTTCTGCACCGCGACCTGAAACCCTCGAACGTGATGCTCGACGATCGCGGCAAGATCCGCATTATGGACTTTGGGCTGGCCGGAGTGGCTAGCGATATCAAGGGAGCAGAGGTGAGCTCCGGCACTCCTGCCTACATGGCGCCGGAGCAGCTCTCGGGAAAAGAAGTGACGGTCCAGAGCGATATCTACGCCCTGGGGCTCGTACTCTACGAAATTTTCACGGGAAAGCGCGCGTTTGAGGCGGCCAGCGTGGCCGATTTGATTCGACAACGAGAGCGCAGTTCGCCGACGAATCCCGCAGAAATCGTGCGCGACCTCGATCCGCTTGTGGTACGCGTGATCTTGCGATGCCTGGATAGCGATCCGCTGCGTCGTCCCAAAACGGCACTGCAGGTTTCCGCGGCTTTGCCTGGCGGCGATCCTCTGGCCGCCGCACTGGCTGCCGGGGAAACGCCTTCGCCCCAGATGGTGGCCGCAGCCGGCGGCGACCAGGCGCTCTCGCCACGATTGGCATGGACCGGCCTTGGTTGTGTGATCCTCGTTTTTATCGCGGTGCTCTGGACGGCTCGCTATTCAGGGGATCTTGCGCTCTATCCTGTGAGCAAGAGTCCAGACGTGCTGGAAGATCGCGCGATCGAAATCGCCGCCAAAGCCGGATATTCGACTCCGGCCGACCGCCATTGGGTCTTCGACCGCAACTATTCTTATCTTCTTTATCGCAATGCCAACCGAATGCCGTCGCCCAAAGGTCAGCCGATTAGCGGCGCGAATCCTGGAGCCTTGAGTTTCGACTATAGGCAAGCCTTCGAGCCGATGGTTCCGGCAAATCTGTCGTCCCAGGTGAGATGGACGGACCCACCGCTTGAGCGCGCCGGTATGGTGCTGGTCCAGCTCGACTCGGTCGGACGACTGCGGTACTTCCGCGGCGTTCCCAATCAGGAACAGACCTCACAAACGGCAATGGAACCTGATTGGCGCCTCTTCTTCGAGGCTGCAGGTTTGGATCCCGGACAGTTGAAGACAGCTCCCGCTAAATGGATTCCAAACGAGCCATTCGACTTGAAACGCGATTGGGAAGGAAGCTACCCGGGCGACAAGACTCCGATTCATGTCACGGCGGCATCGGTTGCGGGGAAGCCCGTGTATTTCCGCGTCATTCCGCCCTGGAGCACCACTCCAGAGTGGACCGTGGAAGAAAAGCGCAGCAGCAGCACGGTCATCGCGCTGGCAACGGTGATTTGCGGCGGTTTTGCGCTCATGACGATGGCGATTGTCCTCGCCCGAAAAAACATTCTGCTGGGACGCGGCGACCGCAAAGGCGCGTTTCATCTGGCGGCATTCTTTTTTCTTGGGAGCGCTATGGGACGTCTGTTGCTGGCGCACCATGTGCCCGACATCGGGGCTGAATTCGATCTCCTGGTTGTGCCTACCTCCCTGGCGCTCCTTGCCAGCGCATTGCTTTGGATTTACTACGTTGCTCTCGAGCCTCACGTGCGCAGCCGCTGGCCGGAATTCCTGATCTCATGGACGCGCCTCCTCCGAGGAAACTTCCGCGATCCCATGGTCGGACGCGACCTCCTGGCGGGGATTGTCTTCGGATTGATCTATGTCCTCGGAGCGGAAATTGTGAATGCCTTGCCGGCATGGTTCCATCTTGTGGGGCAAACTCCCATCAATAACGATGGAGCCATCCTTGGCAGTGCCGTAAGGTTTACCGGACTACTATTGCAGGAGCTCGTAGGTGGAGTGTTCAGCGCTCTAACCATTCTGTTTATGTTCGTGCTGATCCGCACGCGCATAAAAAGCTACTGGGTTTCATCTCTGGTTGTTGCCGCCTTGCTCACGCTGACATTACTAGGAAATGAGAATGTTGTTGCAGAAACGGCCTTGGCCATCACCATGGCGGTTCTGATCGTTTTTGTTCTGTTGCGTTTTGGATTGCTGGCACTCGCGGTCGGCTACACCTGCGTCAATTTGTTAGTCAATGCGCCTCTCGGTCTCGATCCCTCACGCTGGTATTTCTCGCGTGGGCTAGTGCCTTTGCTCATCGTACTGGCGCTGGCACTCTACGGATTCCGCACCTCATTGGGCTCGCGTCCAGTGTTCTCGCCGTTAACAGCCGACGACTGAGCCCTGCGGAACTTAGAAGTAAGCTGCTCGCCCACAGCTCTCCTCCGCAACTTCTGAGGCCGGTTCGTGGTATCCCGAGAGAAAACGCCTGCCATCTAATCCCACAAGCCCACGAAAGTGAGAAGAGCGGTGCTGCCGACCGCGTCTTCCGACCCGCGTTTCTGGAGGAACTCTATGAAAAAGCTTTTAGCCTTGTTCGCTTTGTTTCTGAGTATTGGCGTGACCACCGCAGTGGCCTCGCCACGAATGCAGTCTCCGTACGGCCAGCCACAGGCCTGGCATGGAGTGTTATCGGTTGACGACCAGGCGCAATTCGACCGTTACTACTCAAAATGGATCGACGCAACCCGCCGCAACGACCGCGACGATATCTCCGACAATTCGCGCAAGATGCAGGACATCATGACGCGCTACAACATTCCCGTAAGCGTCTCGTTCGATCAGATCGCGTCCGCCACTTCCTATCCACCGCCTGCGGCCTATCCGAATCCTGCGTATGCGGCCGGCTCCTGGCAGTCACGGCTTTCGGCTGACGACCAGAAGGAATTCGACAAGCAATACGCCAAATGGGTGAGCGCCACGCGCAAGAACGATCAAGACGACATCGCCAGCAGCGCGCGCAAAATGCAGGACATCATGGCGCGCTACAGCATTCCGGCCGGCATTCCCTTCGCGCAAGTTGCCAGCGGAGGCGCCGCCACAGCGTATCCGAATCCGGCGTATACGTATCCCTACACTGCGGCTCAAAGGCTCTCGTCCGACGATCAGCACGCTTTCGATAAGGAGTACAAAAAGTGGGTGGAAGCGCGCCGTAAGAACCATCGCGAGGACATCGATGAGCATGCCCGCAAGATGGAGAACATCATGGCCCGATATAACATCCCGGCTAACGTGCAGTTCGACCAGATAGCCTCGCCGGATGCGCTCAGTCGCTGAGGGCTGAGCTTCGATGGCAGCCGCCGACTTGGTATCCTAGCGGCGTAGCTCGGTGGGAGCCTCGCATTCATCCTGGATCCACCCCAGCAAACAAATCGTGTTTGCTGGGGGTCTCAGAGGAACGAGGCTCTCAAGCCGTGGCTCGCAACAAGTTCGCCAGGTACGCGATGAGTCCACGTCCGCCCCTTCCTCCGTTCACCATCGAAACCGCGAAGCAGAAAGTTCGCCTGGCCGAAGACGCTTGGAACACACGCGATCCGGAGCGCGTCGCTGGGGCCTATACCGAAGATAGCCGCTGGCGCAATCGCGCCGAGTTCTTTCGGGGACGCGATGCGATCGTCGCATTTCTCCGCCGCAAATGGGCTAAGGAACTGGATTACCGGCTCATCAAAGAACTGTGGGCCTTCCACGACAATCACATCGCGGTGCGCTTTCAGTATGAGTGGCACGACGACTCTGGCAACTGGTTCCGCGCGCATGGCAATGAACAGTGGGAATTCGACGAGAATGGGCTCATGCGCCGCCGCGAAGCCAGCATCAACGATGTCCCGATCCGCATCGAAGAGCGAAAGTTCCTGTGGCAGCCTCTTGGACCGCGTCCAGCGAACCATCCGGGTTTGACGGAACTCGGACTCTAAAGCTATTACCCGGCTACCTGCAGCTCCCAAGGCAACAGCAGCATCGGAATGGGTATCCGACAGTGAGAGACCCTGACGGGAAACCGCAATTAGGTGTCTTTCACCCATGGGGCGAGTCCGCAGCAAACCCGCTCAGCCCGGCGCAGGATTCGCCTGCAAAGCACTGGCCTGTCAGTACGGCGGCAGAACTACGCATCCGAAGCGGTTAGGCCTTATGGCGGCTCTGGCCTGCGTTCTGTTCGCTGCCGTCGCTTTCTCGCAAACGACTCACGACTCGGCGACCGAGCCGGCCGACTCTTCTGCACAAGATCCCGCTATTCCAGCAGCTCTGGACACTCAGCTTAACGTCGCAAATCCGTTCGCTACACCATGGCTGGTGAGCAGCGCGCTCCTGGCTACGCTAGACCCAAAAAAGATCGAGGGGAAAGCATCGAATATCGCGAATACTCCGCTGCCGAAAACCAAGCACCGGCTTGAACCCGATCCGTTCGACCTTAACGCGCTGTTGAACGCGCCGCAAGACGACGAGCGCGGCATCAGCTCGCCGCCGCTGCCGGATACAGCCGCACGCCTCGCGGCGCAGCCAGCAACGCTAAAGCCGAGCAAATCGCCGTCGAAAAGCCTGCAGGCCAAATACGACATCACGCGCATTGGCGATCGCGGCGTTGGGAACAAGCTGAACTTCTTCTCTATCGAGAGAGAACAGGCCTTAGGGCGCGAGCTCTCACAGCAGGTGGAGCAGCAAGCCAAGCTGATCACCGATCCTGTAATCACCGAATACGTGAACCGCATTGGCCAGACTCTGGTTCGACACTCCGATGCCCGCGTTCCGTTCACGATCAAAGTCGTGGACGACGAGCAGGTAAACGCCTTCGCCCTGCCCGGCGGCTTCTTCTACGTGAATACCGGCGTCGTGCTTGCCGCCGACAACGAGGCTGAACTCGCGGGGGTAATGGCGCATGAAATTGCGCATGTTGCGGCACGGCATGCCACGCGCAACGCCACCCGCCATGAGATGTGGGACCTGGCCTCGATACCACTGGTATTCGTGGGCGGGCCGGTGGGAGCAGCTATCCGCCAGTTCTCCAGCATCATGGTGCCGATGTCGTTCTTGAAATTCAGCCGCGACTCGGAACGCGAAGCCGACTTTCTCGGACTCGAATACCAGTACGCGTCGGGATACGATCCCACGGCTTTCGTCGATTTCTTTGAAAAGCTGGAGGCGCAGGAAAAAGGCCGCACCGGATTCATTGCCCGCGCATTCTCCACTCATCCCATGAACGACGATCGCATTCGCCGCGCCGAAACCGAGCTGGAGATGCTGCCCGCCCGTGACGACTACATCCTCACCACCAGCGAGTTCGACCAGGTGAAGGCGCGCGTCATTCAGCTCACCCGCGGCCGCCGCGTCGATGCCGGCAAACCGGGCATGCCGACACTACGCAAGCACACCGTTGAAGACGACGGTCCACCGGTGCTTCACAAAAAGCCTGGCGCGATGGAATAGTTCCAGGCCTATCCAAATCGGCGGACTGGAAGAATCTCCTGCTCGAGTCGTGACTTGGAAGCCTGCTTGCCCTTGCCAGAATCAGGTTCGTGTCAGGGCACCGGCTTCACAACCTGCGGAAAAATGCTGTGGAAAACGATCGATGTCAAAGCCGCTGCGCGTAGTGACGACGTGGGAAATTGTGAAACGTCCTGTAGCTTCAAATTCCCTGCTTCAGCGAATTTTGCAGCGAATTTTTCGCGCATGAAGCCCGAAAACCCCAAATTGTGCCCAAAATCCGCGAAATTAGCTCTGCACGCAGGGAACCTGTCAGGGATTCCAGGGAATTTCGCGCTAACTCTCCGGCAAGATTAGAGTTACAAGTACTTTCCTGCGAGTCTGAATACCCATCGCAGGGAAATAGCAGGGAATCGCGGACCTTACCGTGCGGTGACCTCTTAAATGAGCAGGTTTCGCCTCCCATTCAATTTCCACAAGGGTTCTTCCGCAGCCTCTGAAAGTCGATGCCCTGACACGAACCGAAGAATGCCGCTCCGGCGATCAAAATCTTGGTTTGGAAAAGCCCGGAATAGTCCCCGCGTCCTTAACTTCCTCGGATTTCCCGCTTACAATAGGCGCAGACTCTTCCCGAGGTTGGTCATGCTGCGCAGAGATCGCCGCCTGATTCTTGCCGCCGCCGCTTGCTTCGCGCTTTTGTCGTTGCCGGCCTGGGCTGGCGACAAGGATGTTTCGCATCTCCAGGTCGTCGTACTGCGCGCCTACAACGGCAAGCCAGTGCGCAATGCCAGCGTAGTCCTGCACCCTGTCAACAAAGACGGCAAACAGAAAAAGGGTGGGATGGAATTAAAAACCGATGCCGACGGGAAGGCGTCGCTGGACATCGTGCCTTATGGCAAGCTGCGCATTCAGGCCATAGCTCCCGGTTTGCAGACCTACGGAGACGACATCGAAATCAATCAGCCGGAGCAGCAGATCACCATCAAGATGAATCGTCCGCAAGAGCAATACAGCATTTACAAATAACGGCAATTCCTCGGCTTCAGGTCAGGTCAATTTTATGAAACGCATTCTGCCACTTTTCCTCGTCGCACTTCTCGCGATCGCCGGCTCCGCCCAGTTCACGGAGAACGAGGTGCCTGCCTATCATCCGAATCCACCGGCGAAGACAGAGAAGCTCGCGCCGATTGCTTCCTCCGGGCAGCTCGATCAAATGAACCTGAAATACGACTTTCAGCGGCGGGCGTACGAAGCGGCTGCAAAGGTTCCTCGGGTGCTCTATCAACTGCCCTGTTACTGCTATTGCGACCGCTCTGCCGGGCATAGCAGCCTGCATAGCTGCTTTGAAGGCGAACATGGATCGCATTGCTCCACCTGCATGCAGGAAGCGTTCTACGCTTACCAGATGACCAAAAAGGGAAAGACGGTGAAAGAGATCCGGGAAGGCATCATGCGCGGAGAATACAAGAGCATCGATCTGCAGTCGATGACCGCCCCAATAGCCTAGAGCGGAAATCGGAGAGTCGCTTTTAAGAGAGGTTTTCATTTACCCGATCACGAAATTAGCCAATTACCAAATGCTCGACATTTGACGTAGCCCTCATTTTCCGCGTATAAAAGCGAGTTTGTGCAAGGCGCAGCGGATCGCGCCTTGTGCATGACTTGTGGTGTCACCAAGGCCATGGATTTCCACAGCCCGCAATCTGGAGCTCGGGCTGGGACGTGGAAACTGCGCTAGCGGATAGGACAAAGGGTGACGGAAAAACCTAAGAACTCTGGCTCCAAATCTAAGGCAGAAAAGACAGTTGGCCGCCAATCAGGCCACGTTTTCCAAATGCAGAAGTCGTCTCCCAGCAAGGCTCCCCCGCCTCCCGACCCGAAATATACACAGGCTGTGCAAAACTACGAGTCCGGCTTGAAGGCGATGCAGGAGCACAAATTCGAGAAGGCTAAAGGGTTGCTGGAGAAGGTGATCGCCGGTCCCAGCCGCGAGCTGGCCGACCGTGCCCGCGTGCATCTGAGCACGTGCAATCAGCAACTGGCGCATGGCACCGCATCTTTCAAGAGCCTCGGGGAACACTATGACTATGCGGTGTCCCTCATGAACTCCGGCGAATACGACGAGGCCCGGGGCCACATGGAGAAGATTCTCAAACAGAATTCCAAGGCCGACTTCGCCTATTACGGTTTGGCGCTGCTCGATTGTCTGTCGAATCGCTCTGAAGACTGCCTGCGCAACCTGAACGAGGCCATCAAGTTGAACGCGTCAAATCGCTTCCAGGCGCGCAACGATCCCGACTTCAAAAACATGGCCGACGATCCCCGCTTTACCGAGCTTCTCTATCCAGAAATCCCGCCCGAGCCGGGACGATAGTTAGATTATTGCTTAGACACCTCGGACAATGAAGAGTCGTCTCTGATCACGGTAGCGTGAAGGCGACTAGCGCGTCGCCCTTCGGCTCTTCGTCGATGTGTGCGTGGCCGCCGGATGCGATGACGATGAATTGCTTTCCGTGTGCTCCCTGGTAAGTCATCGGCGTCGCATGGGCGCTTGTCGGCAATTGCGCCTTCCAGAGCTCTTTTCCCGTTTCGATATCGAAGGCACGAATGAACGGATCGATTGTGCCCGCCACAAAGATCAGCCTTCCAGCGGTAGCAATAGGACCGCCGAGCGTGATCGAGCTCGGAGGAAGCCCTTCATGAAAGCTTCCCAATGGAACCTGCCAACGGATCTTGGCTGCATTGATGTCGATGGCTGTCAACATTCCCCACGGCGGAGGAACGCAAGGCAGATGGTACTTGGGAGAAAGCAAAGGACGGCGAAACATTCCATAAGGTGCGCCTGCTTGTGCCGTGTACTCTCCGGGCTCGCCCTTAGTTCGAGCTGCTTCGAAGTCGGCGCGCGGTATGACTCTGACCTTCGTAGGAAAGTTGTTCGTGTTTGTCACCAGCAGGCCATACTGAGGATCAAAAGCGGCTCCACTCCATGTCATTCCTCCGATAGTTCCGGGAATTGCCAACGAGCCTCGCACGCTGGGCGGAGTAAAGATGCCTTCGTTTCGTAGTCCTTTCAACTCGGCGCGGCAGGCCTCGCGATCTTCGGGAGTGAGGCCCCATGCGTCATCGGCGGAAATATGTTGGGGCGCCAAAGGTGGGGGAGCGGTGGGGAAGGGCTGTGTCAACGAAGTCGTTTCTCGAGGAACATCGGTCTGGGGCACAGGGCGCTCTTCTACGGGAAATATTGGGGCGCCGGTGCGGCGATCGAGCACATAGACAAATCCAGTCTTGTTCCCTTGAATCACGACGGGAACTTTCCTGCCTTCGCGTTCGAGACTCGCCAGCAGCGGAGGAGAAGCCGTGTCGTAATCCCAAAGATTGTGATGGACAAGCTGGAAGCCCCAGATCAGTTCGCCAGTTGACGCTCGCAACGCCACAACGGAATCAGCCCATTTATCGTCGCCAGGACGCAATCCGCCAAAGTAGTCCGGGCTGGCGCTGCCGGTGGGAATGAAGACAAGGCCGGAGTCCGGATCTGCAGACATGATTGACCACGCATTGGCTGCACCGCTCCTCCATTCCGGCGAGGTGGAGCTGGTTGCGGTTTCTTCTTTCCGTGCGATCGGGTCCCATCTCCAGCGCGGCGCCCCGGTTCGAGCATCGAATGCACGCACAACGCCGCTTGGCATGTCCACGCGACCATTGTCGTCAATGGCCGAACCCACTATGACGACGTCCCCAACCACAGTAGGGGGAGATGTCATGTGATACCAGCCGGACCGGAAGGCTGCCACATCTCGCAGACTGACTTGGCCGTTTTTGCCAAAGTCTGAACAAGGCTTCCCATCTCCGGCATCGATGGCGATGAGCCGCGCGTCGATCGTAGCCTCGAAGATTCGCCGGCGGCAGTGCTTACCGGATGGCCAGGTTGAATCCAGCCAGGAAGCGACTCCGCGGTTGATGAGCCCGTCTCCAGACTGCCAGCTCTGGTCGATTTGAGGATCATATGTCCACAGTTGTGTTCCTGTTTCGGGATCCAGCGCGATCACTCGATTAAATGGGGTGGTGAGAAAGAGTTTGCCATCGACCATGATTGGCGTGGTTTCAAATCCGCTGGCCCTTTTTTCTGGACTTCCCTGCGAGATGTCGCCCGTGTGAAATGTCCATGCCACTTTCAGTTTCGCGACGTTTTCTCGGTTGACTTGGGTAAGCTTCGAATAACGCATGCCGCCAGGGTCATTTCCGTAGTTCGGCCACTCCACTCCGGCGGAGTTCTGCCCCAGCGCGGCGGTGCTCATCATCGCGAGGTTCAAGACCAATGACCAGTAGCGCAGGCAGGATTTGGGAATCGATAAGTGCATTGCGTTGGCCAGGTCGAACTTGGCCTTCAGTGCGTTATTGGAGTCTGACGCATTCGGACTAACTACGATAGGTTGGAAATCCAGAATTCAGAAACAAATCTCGAGCATCCGGCTTCGCCGGGACGAGCGGCCGGTCGCTCGAAAAACAACCTGCCCAACCCCCCGACAGTGAAGGCAGCTAGGTCTTCTCGCGGATTGTGATCCTCTCTCACTCCTGTAATGATGTTAGGACCAATAGCAATTTTCTTGACCATGTTTGAGCGAAGAACCAGGGGATGCTTGTGATTGTCGATCCGCAAGATACGCGAAACATCTCCCGCACCTGGCGAGAGTATCTGCACGAGATGCAGGAAAGCTGGAGCGTCGCGCGCTGGGTCTATCGGGAATTCATTACCCCCGAAAGCCGTCATTGGACCCGTCGCATGCTCGTGTCTCTGGCGATTTCTGTCACTGCGCTCAACGGGATCGCCTGGCTGGCGAAATATCTGGTCGATGGGCTTATCCATCACGACGCGCATGCAGTCAAGATGAGCTTCATCGGCATGGCTGCGTGTGTCGTTGTGTACGGCTACTTCGACCGGCTGCAAATGATCGCTCGGGAATACGCGCAGGGCGCGAATCTCACTCAGTTGAAGCGCCGCATGAACCAGCTTTTCTTTGAGAAGAGCATGGGACAGCACCTGCAGGAGAGCTCCTACCTCAATACCGCGAACATTGAACGCGGCAAAGGACGCATCGAGCAACTGGAAAACCTGCTCACCTTCGAAGGCTCCTCGTCGATCATCTCGCTCACCGTGGCGCTCACGCTGCTGTGGTTTCGCGTTCCGTCCGCCGCGCTTTTTATGAGCCTGCTGCTGGCAAGCTACCTGATCTGGCTGGTGTACCTGAACCGCAATATCTCCGAGAAATGCGTACCGTTCGACAAGGAATTCCGGCGCATTAACCGCTGGGAACATGAGCGTTGGGAAAAGATCGAGCGAGTCAAGACGTGCGCAAAGGAGGATGCGGAGATCGCCTATCAGAACCGCTCCTTTCAGAAGGTACTCGGTGAGGAGCGCAAATTCTGGCTTTGGTTTATCGGTAAGGTCACCTGGCGCGGGTATTCCAACCGCTTCGTTCTGCTGGGCACGCTCGCGTATGGCGCCTGGCGAATTTGGCAAGGGGACTGGTCAAACGGCGTCTTCGTGCCGCTCTTGATGTACAGCACGAAAGTCAGCGAGAGCATTTGGAACATCGGCCACATCGAACACCAGATCAATTGGAATATGCCCGCCATTCGTACTGCCATGCTCACCCTGACCATTCCACCCGACATCGCCGACAAACCGGATGCGATTGAACTGCGGCGAAAGAGCGGAGTGCAGGTGGAGATGCGTGGCGTTTGCTTTGCATACGCCAGCGAAAAGCGGGACCTGCCAGGTCTTCCCGGTGCGGGAAGTGAAGTATCCAGGCCGGGACTTCCTATTCTCCGCGACGTCAGCCTTAGCATTGCTCCTGGCGAGAAAGCGGCCCTCATAGGACCATCGGGCGCGGGTAAGACCACGATCATGCGGCTGCTAATGCGCTACATGGATCCGACGGGGGGCACGATTCTTGTCGATGGCCACGATTTGCGCGACGTGCGGCTGTCTTCCTGGCTCGATCTGATCGCCTACGTGCCGCAACAGGCCCAGGTGTTCGATGGCACGATTCGTGACAACCTGCTTTACCGCTTCACCGATGAGCCGATCCGTGTGCCAGATGAAGAGCTTTGGGCAGTGATGCGCAAGCTGAAGATTGATTTCGGCGACCGCCTCACCGACGGGCTGGATACGCGAGTCGGCCGGCACGGCATCGAGTTATCCGGCGGCGAGCAACAGCGGCTGATGATTGGCGCAGCCGCGATGCGCAAGCCCATCTTCATGATCGTCGATGAGGCTACGGCCTCGCTCGATGCCACCACCGAAAAGGCCGTGCAAAAAGGGCTCGAAGATGTGCTCGGCGGCGATATGGGCGCCCTTATCATCACGCATCGTCTCTCTACCGTACGCCGGCTGTGCACTAAGTTCTTCGTGTTGCGAGACCCGGAAGGACTAGCGCCGGACGAGTCGCAGTTGGAGGCATCGGCAGGTTCGTTCGAAGAGCTTTATGAGTTGTCTCCGACTTTTCGCATGCTCGCCAACGACCAGGGAGTGGCCATCCTCGATAGTCCTCAGCCACGGACGGAGATGGCAACGGAGCAGGCAAGCGAAATGGATGAGAGCATCAAGTACATGGAGCGCGCCTCGGCAACATAACCAAGAATCAGTACGCAGGTAAAATGGTGACACCACGATGACCAAACTTCAGTTGCTCGAGGAAGAGATTAAGAAGCTGTCGCCGGAGGAACTTGCCGAGCTGCGGGACTGGTTTTTGGAGCGTGACGCTCAACAATGGGACTTGAAGATTGAGCAGGACGCCACTTCCGGCAAACTCGATAACCTCTTTGAGAGGTCTCTGGACGATCATCGCGCCGGCAAGAGTCGTAAAATTTGAATCATTTCGCGAGTCCTGATTTCTGGCGCCTATTCAGCAGGCTACCGGTTGAGATTCAGCGATTGGCCCGGTCCAATTTCGAGTTATTGAAATCCAATCCTCGTCATCCGTCCCTTCGCTTCAAGAAGACAGGGCAATACTGGTCTGTGCGAGTCGGACTGGCATACCGCGCTTTGGGCAGGGAAATCGAGGACGGCATTCTTTGGGGTTGGATCGGCTCGCACGCGGAATACGACAGAATCATTTCCTCATAGCAGGGGCCCCGTGTATGTGGACCCGCCCCACTAGAGGCGTCTCGAACCTGCATCGCTCATGGCCGATGTAAGATTGAGCGGTGGCTTCTTCCTCCAGCATCAAGGGCCAATCAACGGAGAAGCAGCCGGTTGCGCGAGGTCGCAGTGCCGGGAAAAGTGCGCTCGACATTCGTCCCCTGCGTGTAGTCGCTATCGGCGGCGGGACCGGCCTATCGACGCTGCTTCGCGGCCTTAAGAAATACGCCTCGCACACATCCGGAATTGAGACTGCCAAAACGCCGCCTGCAACCGGCTTGCCCGCTATTGCCGACCTCACGGCGGTGGTCACCGTCACCGACGACGGCGGCTCCAGCGGCCGTTTGCGCAAGGAATTCAACATCCTGCCGCCGGGTGATATTCGCAACTGCCTGGTGGCATTGTCGGAGGATGAGGCGCTGCTGTCGCGCATCTTCCAGTACCGATTTGAAACCGGTGAAGGACTCGAAGGCCATAGCTTCGGCAACCTCTTCGTGACCGCTCTTACCGCCGTCACGGGCGATTTCGCCGAAGCGGTGCGGGAGTCGTCGAAGATCCTGGCCACTCGCGGCAATATCTTTCCTGCGACCGTTTCCAATGTACAGCTCGAAGCGCTGATGAGCGATGGATCAGTGGTCTTTGGCGAAACTAATATCACCGCCAGCAAACTGCGCATTGTTCGACTGCGCATGGTTCCGGAAAACGCGCAGCCGCTGGCCGAGACGCTGGAAGCGATCGCCAAGGCCGACATGATTACCATGGGGCCGGGATCGCTCTTCACCAGCTTGATTCCCAACCTGCTGGTGCATGGCATTCCCGAAGCTATCGCCGCCTCCAGGGCAGTGAAGGTGTACATTTGCAATCTCATGACGCAAGCCAATGAGAGCCTGGGCCTCACTGCCGCCGACCATATCCGCAAGCTCTACGAGCATGCCGGAGCGCCGATCTTCGACTATGCGCTGGTAAACACCTCGCCCATCAGCGAGCAACTTCAGGCAAAATATGCGCTGGAAGGCGCCAGTCGCATCGTGATGGATCGCGACGCGATCGAATCGCTCGGCGTACGTTGCGTGACCGGCGATTTTGTCGGCGAAGGCATGGTTGCCCGTCATGCTACGGAGCGCGTGGCCACTGAACTGCTGAAAGTCGCGGCTTTGGCCAGACCGGCATAGTTGGTAATAATCCCAAAATGAAACTTTTCAAACTCCTAATTTTCTTGTCCTGTTGTTCTTCCGCGTTTCCTGCCGCTGACGCCGCTCTTGAGGCGAAGATCGCCGCCATGGCGGGGCGACATCAAGGCAAGCTCGCGCTATACGCCGTTAACCTCAAGACCGGCGATGCCCTGGCGATCGATCCCGACAAACCTGTGCCGACAGCGTCTGTAATCAAGCTTCCCATTCTGGTAGAAGCCATGCGACAGGTGAAGGCCGGCAAGCACCGTCTGGAGGAGAAAGTCACGCTCGACAAGGACAACGTGGTGCAAGGCTCCGGCATTCTCCAGTTTTTCGATCTTCCGATCGCGATCACCTTGAAGGACGCGCTCACCTTCATGATTATCGAGAGCGACAACACAGCGACCAATATGGTCATCGACCAGGTTGGCATCAAGAACGTCAACGACAACATCTCGCAAATGGGGCTGAAGGATACCTATCTCTATAAGAAGGTGTACAAGCCGGCGACAGGACCAATGCCGGCCGATCAGAAGAAGTTCGGCCTGGGCAAAACCACGGCGCAGGAAATGGCGAAGGTGATGGAGAGCATCGTCAATTGCGATCTGAAGGATCGCAAGCTCTGCGACACCATGCTTTACATGCTCCGCAACCAGCAAGTTCGCAACATGGTGCCGCACTACATCGAGACCTCCGACACGTCGGAAGGGCTCTCATTGATCGGCAATAAGACCGGCTCGCTTGACGAAGTCCGGAACGACGTCGCCGTGATTTACTCCAAGAATGGACCGATTGTGATCTCGGCCTTCACTTACGACAATCAAGACAAGAGTTGGAACAACGAGAACGCCGCGGAACTCCTGATCGCTAACATCGCAAAAACCATTGTCGAGACGTGGTCGCCACAGGGATTGGGAAAAGAGAGCACTGTCGCAACTTCTACGCCCTAGAGGTGTTTTAGGTAGAGCCTGTAGCAGGGCACGGACTATGATGTTTTGACAGGCGCGCATCTAGCCGTGCCTACCGGACGCGCTATTGAACTTCCAAAGGTGGTTTGTATGCGCTTCATCGCTTCTCTTCTTTTGTGCTCCTCACTTGGATTGGCTCAAACTACCGCACAGCCAGCGGCTTCCCCAAAAACGATTACTGTCCCGGCCGGACAAAAGCTGCTGATGCAGCTCAAGAGCGGCATCAATACCAAAACCGCTAAGCCGGGCGATGGCGTCTATATGGAGACCAGCTTCCCGGTGAGTATTGACAACGTCATGGCGATTCCGGCCGGCACCTACGTCCAGGGCGTCATCGACAATGTGAAGCGCTCCGGCCGGGTAAAGGGTCGCGCAGAAGTTCTTTTCCATTTCACAACGCTGATTTTTCCTAGCGGCTACACGGTTTCTGTGCCGGGCGCTGTGAATGACGTACCCGGCGCAGACAATGGACGAGTCGTGAACAAAGAGGGCACCGTCCAGGCAGACGGCACCAAAGGCAAAGACGCCGGCACCATTGCCGGTCCGGCAGCAGAAGGAGCCCTCATCGGCGCACTCGCGCGCGGCGGCAAGGGAGCTCTGATCGGCAGCGGCATTGGCGGCGTCGCAGGACTGGCTGAAGTTCTGTTCACGCGCGGCAATGAGATCAACTATCCGCCGGGCACCGCGGTCGAGATGGTCTTGCAGCGCTCGCTCACGCTTGAGCACCAGAAAATAGCTGAGGCCAAGGCCGAGTACACTCCCAGGCAAGGTCCCGCTCCAATGGAAAAACCCCACCTGACTCCTGAACCGTCGCCCCGATAAAAGCTGCGCGAGTATTGTGATTCCAAGTCCGCCATGCGAGGAGGAATCTCTCGCGCTCAGTAACGCTGTCCGCCACGCTCTGATACGATAGTCAGTTTGCAATTTTCTTCCAGGACTCTCCAGCCAGATGGCGGCGAAAATCTATAAGAACCTGATCGGAGGCGAGTGGGCAGAATCGCGCTCCGGTCGAACCTTTGAGAACCAGAACCCGGCAAACACCAAAGATGTCGTCGGAATCTTTCCCCGATCCAACAAGGACGACGTAAACGATGCTGTCGATGCGGCCAAAAACGCTGTTGAACGCTGGCGGCTGACACCCGCGCCGCGTCGTGGCGAGATCGTCTTTCGCTGCGCCCAGATCCTGCAGGAGCGCAAAGAAGACTATGCCCGCGACATGACGCGCGAGATGGGCAAGGTGCTCAAAGAGACGCGCGGCGATGTGCAGGAAGCCATCGATACCGCCTTCTACATGGCCGGAGAAGGACGGCGTCTCGATGGACACACGGTTCCTTCCGAGCTGCCTAACAAATTCGCCATGGCGATGCGCGTTCCCCTTGGAGTCGTGGGCATGATCACGCCGTGGAATTTCCCCATGGCGATTCCCTCGTGGAAGATCTTTCCCGCGATTGTCTGCGGCAACACCTGCGTCATCAAGCCGGCTGAGGACACCCCGCTCTCTACCGTCAATCTGGTACGCGCACTCATGGATGCAGGACTGCCGCCAGGCGTGGTCAATATCGTTCACGGCTTCGGTCCGGAAGCGGGCGCGCCGATGCTCGACCATCCCGATGTTCGCGCGATCTCCTTTACTGGATCGAGCGAGGTTGGACGCATTATTGGCGAGGCCGCAGCGCGCAACTTCAAGCCCTGTTCGCTGGAGATGGGCGGCAAAAACGCGATTATCGTGCTGAACGATGCAAATGTCGATCTCGCTATCGAAGGCGCTGTGTGGGGCGGTTTCGGCACTAGCGGGCAGCGTTGTACCGCTGCCAGTCGCGTGATCGTGCAAAAGGGCGTGTACGACCAGTTCGCGGATAAGTTCGTCAATCGCGCCAAGGCGCTGAAAGTTGGACCCGGGATCGACGAGCAGAATGACATGGGTCCGCAGATCAATCAGCAGCAAATCGAGACAACGCGCAAGTATGTCGATATCGGCAAGAGTGAAGGCGCCAAGCTGCTGAGTGGAGGAAATCGCATCACGAGTGGCGGTCTGGGTGACGGCTACTTCTTTGAGCCCACCATCTTCGGCGATACTCAGGGCAAGATGCGCGTAGCGCAGGAAGAAATCTTTGGCCCTGTGGTTTCCATCATCCCCACGGATAGCCTTGAGCAGGCGATTGAGATTTCCAACGGCGTGGCTTATGGGCTTTCGTCGGCTGTGTACACGCGCGACGTGAACCGGGCATTCAAAGCTATGCGCGATTTGCAAACGGGCATCACTTACATCAATGCGCCCACCATCGGCGCCGAGGTGCATCTGCCATTTGGCGGCACCAAGGCGACCGGTAACGGACATCGTGAAGGCGGTATCGGCGCCATTGACTTTTACACGCAGTGGAAGGCGATCTACGTGGATTATTCCGACCGCCTGCAACGAGCGCAGATCGACACGGGGGAATAAGTCAGGATTCACTACGGAGACACGGAGAACACAGAGCAGGCAAGATTGACCAGGAAGGCACAACGGAACAAACGGAAAAGAATGATTCGGTTCTGAGGACGCGATTGCAAATGATCTTGATGTCTGCTCGCTTCTCACCCCCAGGTTTGGAGTTCCCCGTTTCTCCGTGGTGAACAAGAATTGTTCTTGAGGCGAGAGAAATGATCATCGGCGTACCGAAAGAAGTAAAAGATCACGAAGCAAGAGTTGGCATTGTGCCTTCCGGAGTGAAGGCGTTGGTCGATGCCCGGCACAAAGTTCTGGTCGAAACCAAGGCGGGCGAACTCTCATCCATGCCTGACAGTGAGTACAAGCAAGCAGGCGCGGAGATCGTTGGTTCAGCCGCCGAGGTGTGGAATCGCGCCGAGATGGTGGTGAAAGTCAAGGAGCCGATCGAGAAGGAGGTTCCGTTTTTTCGTGAAGGCCTGGTGCTCTTTACTTATCTGCACCTTGCTCCCATTCCCGATTTGACCGAGCAGTTGCTGAAGAAAAAAGTAATCGGCATCGCGTACGAGACGGTCACCGACCGTGCCGGAACCCTGCCGCTACTGACGCCGATGTCCGAAGTCGCGGGACGCATGTCCGTGCAGGTTGGAGCCAGTTATCTCGAGTATGAAAAGGGCGGACGAGGCATCCTGCTCGGCGGTGTGCCCGGCGTTGCCCCCGCCAAGGTGACCATCCTCGGCGGAGGGATCGTTGGCATTAATGCCGCCAAAATTGCGCTCGGCATGGGCGCTGACACCACGATTATCGACATCAACCTCAATCGCTTGCGCGAGCTTGACGACATCTTTAACGGGCATGTGCGGACCTTGGCGTCAAACTCTTACACCATCGGCCGCTCCTGCGCCGAAGCTGACCTTGTGATCGGCGGAGTGCTTATCCCTGGCGCCGCAGCCCCGAAGCTTGTGACCCGCGAAATGGTCAGCCACATGAAGCGTGGCGCGGTGATCGTCGATGTGGCGATCGATCAGGGCGGATGCATCGAAACGGCCAAGCCCACCACTCATAGCAACCCCGCCTATACGGTCGATGGCGTAGTGCACTATTGCGTCACGAACATGCCAGGCGCAGTGCCACACACCTCAACCCTGGCGCTCACGAACGCGACTTTCCCATATATTCTCAAGATCGCTAATCACGGCGCGCAGTCAGCTATCAAAGCTGACCCGGGAATACGCGAGGGCGTCAATACCTTCGAGGGGCACCTGACGTACTCTGCCGTTGCCGAATCCCAACGCAAGCCCTGGAAGCCGGTGAAGGATTTGGTAGCCTAAAGCCCGATCCAAGACAGGACCTGTTCCTTGTGGTAGAGACGCAGCATTGCTGTGTCTCTGCAAGTCCTCATTCGCTGAAGCTGAAAGCCGTCCGCCGGAGGCCGCTTCGTCGCTATAATTTCCGCAGCCTCCAACGTGCCTTCCAGCGGTACCAATCCGACGCGCGGCGAGCGCAAGTGGCTCATCATCGGCCTGGGCATTGCGATTTTCCTGCTCTTCCTGGTGCTGGTCTCGCAGCAGGCCTTCAATCTGACATTCCTTCGCCCTGGCAGCGTGCAGCAGACGCTCATACTCACCTCGCTCTCCGCGCTGGTCTTTCTGCTCTTCGTGGCTCTTACGTTTGTCCTGCTACGCAATCTGCTGAAGCTGTTAAGCGAGCGACGTGGCGGAGTGCTGGGTTCGCGGTTCCGTACCAAAATGGTCTTTGGAGCGCTGCTGATGTCGTTCACTCCAGCGCTCTTCATGTTTCTCTTTACATATCTGCTCACCAACCGCTCTATCGACCGTTGGTTTTCGCGTCCGGTACAGAATTTGCGCGAGGGGTCGCAGCAGGTGGCTACACTGCTCCTCGATTATGGCAAAGCCAACGCGCAAGCGGAGGCACAGACCATGGCGAGCAATCCGCAGGTCCAACGAGCTTTTGATTTGCGCGACTCGGGAGCGGTGAATGCAGCTTTGCAGGAAAGCGAAACGGCCTTGCAGGGCGGCTTTGCCATCGCATTGCGCGGCCACGTGCCCATTGCCTCGGTGGCGGTGCCCTCCGATTGGGCGCAACTCCGCGATCCCTTGCTCGACGCTATCGGCAGCCGCCGCTTGCATTGGGGCAATCTCGATTACATGGTCGGGGAAAGTGATATAGGAAGAAACGGCATGATCATCGTTGCCATACCGCTGCCTGAGAGCTTCGGCGCGACGATGGCCGGGATTTCCGAGAGCCAGAACGATTATCAGAAACTCGCCACCGAGGGCAAAGCTCTTCGCCGGATGTATATCCTGCTTCTCCTGCTGATCACGGCTCTCGTACTGTTCGCAGCAACTTGGCTCTCGCTGTTTATCTCCAAGCTGGTGACCCGCCCGGTGGCTGCGCTTGCCGAGGCCACCGAAGAGCTTTCGCGCGGCCACTTTTCTTATCGCGTTGCAGTTGCTGCGGCGGACGAGCTCGGTGAACTGGTGGCATCCTTCAACCGCATGGCGGCC
>Ga0307479_10000862_pt1 | contig 27422 bp, 16 predicted proteins | sample atmos_gasesECM4C_FD_203743 | JGI IMG/M metagenome (GOLD analysis project Ga0307479, IMG submission 203743) | Hardwood forest soil microbial communities from Morgan-Monroe State Forest, Indiana, United States - atmos_gasesECM4C_515 | ecosystem: Environmental > Terrestrial > Soil > Temperate... | reverse complement strand
TTCGGCGACGCGGTGGGCTACGGCTCCACCGGCAGCACGCGCCTCAACCAGCCCATCGTCGGCATGGCGGCGACGCCCGACGGCGGCGGGTACTGGCTCGTCGCCAGCGATGGCGGCATCTTCCCGTTCGGCGACGCGGTCGGCCGGGGCTCGACCGGAGCCATGCGCCTCAACCAGCCGATCGTCGGCATGTCCTCGACGCCAACCGGCCTCGGCTACTGGCTGGTCGCCAGCGATGGCGGAATCTTCCCCTTCGGCGACGCGGTCGGCCGGGGCTCGACCGGAGCCATGCGCCTCAACCAGCCGATCGTCGGTATGGGCTCCACCCCGACCGGACTCGGATACTTCCTGGTCGCCAGCGACGGCGGCATCTTCCCCTTCGGCGACGCGCAGGGCTCGGGCTCGCTGGGCAGCGTCCACCTCAACCAGCCCATCGTGGGCATGGCCATTCCGCGCACCTTGATCGGCACCCAGATGCTGATGAGCGCCCTGAGCACCACTCTGCCCGCCGACGGCGTCACCCAGACCACGGTGACCGCCACCGTCCTCGACTCGGGGGCCAGCCCGGTCCCCGGCGAGCCCATCGTCTTCAACGTCACCGGCAGCAACTGCGGATCGGTCAACCCGACCCACGCCATCACCGGGTACGACGGCACGGCGCGCACCACCTACACGACGTCGACGTCGCTCGTCACCTGCGCGGTGCACGGCACAGAGCAATTCGGCACGGTGACCAACTTCCGCAACATCACCCAGTCGGCCGGCGCGCCGGCGTTCGTCAGCGCAACACCCGGTACGGGGACGCACACCGCCGACGAGGGCGGCTACACCGGTATCACAGCGCTGTTCATCGTCACCGACTCGGTGGGACACCCGGTCAGCGGCGTCACCCTCGACCTCAGCAAGTCGCCGACGCTGCCCAACGGCCCCATCCCGTCGACCGGCGTCACTCTCGGCGGGGGCCAGTTCTCCTTCCAGTTCTTCGATTCCCACGCCGGCGACTTCGGCAAGGTCACGGCCACCGTGCACGGCAGCAGTGTCCATGGCGATACAGGCGTCCTCACCATCACGGCGGGTGCGTTCACGACTCTCGGTCAGCCGAGTGTCAGCACCAGGACCGCGGGCACGCAGTACACGGTGCCCGTCGCGGCGAGCGACCACTGGACCAACACGGTCAACCCGCCGATCGCCGACTTCGACTTCAGCGGCACCGCGCTCGCCAACCCCACCAGCAACGGCCCGACGCCGGCGCCGAGCTTCCAGGCGCCGTTTGCCAACGGCAACGCGATCCTCAACGTGACGTCGCTGAAGGCAGGCTCCGTGGTTCTCACCATAAGGGACACCCACGCTCCCAACGGCACGGTCAGCGTCACCACGCTGCCGTACACCGTCAACCCCGCGACACCGACGAGCACGCTGACCGCGACCGGCCCCCAGACTGTCGACGCCGACACCGCGTCGAGCACCGGCGTTTCGGTGACCTTCTCCGCCTTCGACACCTACGGCAACGCCGAAGGCTCCGGCATCAAGATCGACCTGGCCAAGACGGGCCTCGCCAACGGCACGTCGCCGCCCACCTCCGCGAACACCGACGGCAATGGCCAGGTCACGACCACAATCACCGACGGCAAGGCCGAGACCGGCAAGGTGACGGGGACCCTGGACGGGACGCCGTCGGTCACCGTCGACAGCGGCTTGATCACCATCAACCCTGGCGCGTTCAAGCTCATCAGCCTGACCGCCCCGGGGAGCACGCCGACGGCCGGCACGGCGTACACCGTCACCCTCAAGGCCACCGACAACCATGGCAACCCGGTCCAGCCCGCGACCACCGGGTTCAGCTTCACCGGCACCGCGACGGACATCGCGCCCGACAACCAGCCCGCGCACACCGGCGGTGCGGCGATCCCCAACGGCGCGAGCTTCGACGCCGGCGGCGCGGTCAGCGTCTCGGTGACGTCGTACAAGGCGGGCACCGGCTTGAGCCTGACGGCGCACTACAGCGGCGCCTCGTCCTTCGACAGCCTGCCGATCACCTACAACGTCAACGCCGCGCCCTTCTCGCAGATCCTCGCCGCGTCGGCGTCGTCAGTCGTCAGCGATTTGGGCACCACCCTGTTCTTCCAGGATCCGACGGGCACGCCGTCCGCCGACGTGGTGCTCACCGCCACCGACGCGTACGCCAACCTGCGCAGCGACGTCACCGACTCGATGAACGTCACCCTGACCGCCGACACCCACGGCGCTGACATGGGCATGCTGAAGTCCGGCAGCACCACGTCGCTCGCCGACACCAGCGCACAGGCCGTCGTCACGGCCACGCTGGCCGCGGGCACCGCGACGGTGACCTACCTGCCGCCGACGAGCAGCGTGCCCAACCACGGCAACGGGGCGATCACCTTCGCCGACACCGCGGTCGGCCACAGCAGCATCCCCTTCGCGCCGACGACCATCTACACCACGGTCACCAAGGTGCACTTCGTCACCATCAGCCTCGGCAGCCTTTCCTTCACCGCGGACGCCGGGCAGAGCGGAGTGATGGTGACATCGTTCGCCTCCGACGGCTCGAGCACCCACCTCGGCAGCGTGCCCATCGACTTCAGCACCACGGGCCTGCTGGGACCGCCGACGTTCAGCGCCAACCCGGCGCTCACCGCGAGCGGTCCCGCCGGCCCGGCGACTCCCACGCTGCACGCCATCCGACCGAGCAGCGGCCACGTCGTCGCCGCGCTGCGCGGAGCGCCACTCAACGGCGCCAACCTGTCGGCGACCAGCCCGATCGTCACCGTGACCGCGGGCGCCTTCGCCGCGCTCAACGTGGGCACCATCAGCCCCGCACCACCGGTGGCGGGTCACCAATACATCGCCAGCATTGCGGCCGCCGACGCGGAGGGCAACCCCACCGCGCCGGACAACACGCTGTTCACGTTCGGCGGCACCGCAACCGACGCAGCGCCGAACAGCCTGCAGACGGGCTCGGCGTCCGTCAGCCCCTTCGACGCCAACACCGGTCTGGCCCAACTCGCCGGCACCGCCTACAAGGCGCAGTCCGGTGCGCACCTCGACATCGTCTCGCACACCAACAGCGTCACCACGGGCGTCGACTTCAACGTGGGCAACGACGCGCCGGCGGCCATCACGCCGGCCCTGCCGAGCTGCTGCAACGCCGACGCCGGCAACGCGGGTGTGACTCTCCATGAGGCGGTCAAGGACGCGTGGGGCAACGTCGTTCCCTCGCAGGACGTCAACCTCACCACGTCGTCGCTCAACCTGACCCACGCGCACGTCGTCACACCGACGACGCCGCTCAACGCGACACCGGTGGTCATCACCACCGACGCCACCGGCACGGCAACCACCACCTTCTACGACACCTTCGCAGGTGACGCCGGCAACATCCACGCGGCCATCCCGACGAACTCCTCGGTGCAGGCCGATTCGGCAGTCACCATCACAGCGGGTGCGCTCAGCACGTTGACGGTCTCCACGCCCGCGTCCCCGCGCACAGCCGGTGCGTCGTACGACCTGACGGTCACCGCCCAGGACGCGTACCACAACGGCATCAACGAGACTGCGGACGCCACCGGGGCATGCCCGGCGTCGGCGGCCAACATCACGTGCACCGGGACAGCTTTGGACGCGGCACCGGACACCACCGCCGGCACCGCAACCTGGGGCACGTGGAGCAACGGCCAGGCAACGCTCACCGTCACCTCCTACAAGGCAGCCAATGGTGTGATCCTCACCGTCACCAAGGGTGGCACTCACGGCAGCACCACCGGGTTCAACGTTGCCGCCGCGACGGCGAAGCACTTCACGGTGACGTCGGCCAGCGCCAGCCTGCACGGGTCGACGTTGACTCCGACGAGCCCGGGCGAAAGCGACGCGATCAACCTGACGATGGTTGACAACTGGGGCAACGTCACCAGCGCCGACCATCAGAGCGACACCATCCACGCCAGCCTCGCCGCCGGTACCCCGGCTGACGGCGGCCTCCTGATCGGCAACAACCATGCCAGCGCAGCGGACGACACGACCTCCCCGGTGACGGCCGACGTGACCTTGACGAACGGCACCGGGGTGCTGACGTACGAGGCCGGCGACGCCACGGCGCTGAGCAAGCAGGGCAGCGGCACGCTGACCTTCAGCGACAGCGCACCCGGCAACGTCACCTCCACGCCGTCGTCGATCACGGTGATGCCGCTTGTGCTCAACAAGGTCGTCATCACCTGCACCTGCCAACACGGTCAGGTGGTCGCCGGCACGTACAAGCCCGCCGCGGGCCAGGCCGACACCTTCAGCCTAGCCTTCTTCGACCAGTACAACCAGCCGCTCACCACGGCAACGAGCACGTACCACGTCACCGTCCGCCTCGCCCCCGGCTCCGTCCCTGACGGCGGAACCCTGACCGGCGACAACGGCACGCCAACCAGCACAGACCTCATGGCGGTCACCGTCGACGTGACCAACAGCGGCACCGGTGGTACCGGCACCTTTATCTACACCGCACCTGCGGTCAAGCCGGCAACGGGCTCGGGAACGATCTCGTTCACCAGCACCGCACCGACCACCGTGACCTTCCAACCGACCAACTTCCCGGTGTCGGACGCATAGATCAGACCTGAACAGGACCAGCCGGGACCACCGAGGTCCCGGCTCTCCTGTCGCAGGACGCCACGACCGAGCGCAAACGGATCGAGCAGACATAGGCGGGGGCGTCGCCAGCTGAGCACCCGGGCTGAGCTCGTCCTCAGTCGCGGCCGGGTGGGCTTGCCCCGATACTCACCACAGCCGCCCGCACCGGTCGGACCCGCCGGCGCCGCCCGTAGCCGATGGCCACCGCCGCGATGCCCACGCCGAGCGCCGCGCCGCCGAGCGGCAGCAGCGAGTCGTCGAGGACCCCGCGCGAAGCACGCAGCGCCGTCATGTTGGCGTTCTCCGTGGCGGCCTCCTCCTCCTCCTCTTTCTCCTTCTGCCCCGCAGCCTGCCCGATGCCGCCCGGCGGTGCGGGCACGACCTCCGCGGGCGGCGGGACCACCGCGCCCACCGGCTGCGGCACGTTGGGACGCGCGTGGATGTGCGGCGGCGCCGCGGGGATGGGCGCCTGTCCGGGGGCCGGCGGCTGCAGGACGGCGGGCTGCGGCGGGGCAACCTTGACCGGCACCACCTTGTTGCGCACGATCAACGGGGGAACGGGGGCGAGCGGCCCACATTGCGTGCCGCTGCCTGGCTGCACCGTGACCGGGAGCTGAGCCGACGTGGTTCCGGCCGTCAGGTGGATCGTGGTGGTCCCCGCCCTGAAGGTGCAGAACGTGCCCGACTGCGGGTCGAGGGTGGTCTGCCCCGCCTTGTTGAGCATCGGACGGCCCGCGGAGTCGACGGCCACCGGCGCGGTGATGCCGTTGTCGTCGCTGCTGAACTGGTAGTCGGGGGCGGGGATGCACGGGCCCGCGACGGGGTCGAGCGGCGCCGGGCACGGAGACGCGGAATGGAACGGGAAGGCCGGCGGCGGCGGCATGTAGGCCGAGCTGGTCGGGGTGTCGGCCTGGAAGCCGCCGGTGTCGGGGTAGCGGCCGAGGCCGTTGAAGCTGATGGCGCTGCCCCGCCGCGCGGTGGTGCCACCAGGGGCAGAGAGGGCGACGGAGCCGAGGATGGGGATGCGGCGCGTGACCACACCGAGGGCACCGCTCCTTATCGGCTCGACGCTCACCATCTGCCACGAGAAGTAGTAGCCGTGCGCCGGGTCAAGCGCTCCCCCGGATGGGCTCACCACCTGCTCGCCCTCGAACCGGCCACCGCCACCCGATGACATCGACACCAGCGCCCCCGCCGCGCGGGTCTCCAGGTTGGGGCCACCAGTGGCCAGAACCCCGATCGCCGTCGAGTGGAGCTGCGACAGCGCCTGGGTGACCAGCAGGTTGTCGGTGGGGCCCGTGCCCAGCACCGGCTTGTTCATGACGAGGACGACAGGATCATTGGCGAAGTTGGAATTGGACAGCAGGTTCTGCAGCCACTGGGCCTGGGCGGCGGAGATCGAGCTCGGCTGGGAGGTGTCGAGCACGACGACGAGCACCTGGCCGCCACCGCCGTTGTCGGTGAACGCGTAGTACGTCGCGGCGCACGGCACGCCGTTCGGCTGCGCCTGGTCGGCGCAGGAGGCGGTGCCGCCGGACGACGACACCGGAGTGATCCCCGGCGGTGGGCCGCCGTTCCCCCAGGGAGCCGGTCGGTCGCCGAACGCCCCCTGCCAGTTCAGGCTCGACGCCGTTCCGCCCGGACCGTTCTGATCGAGGTCCTGCGCGCCCACGGCCTGGTACACGGGTACCGACAGCGAGTTGAACAGCCCGCGCATCTCGTCGAGCGAGACCTGCGCCCCGCCGGCTCGGCGCACGTCGCCGCCGCCGACCACGAAGGACGCGCCGCCCTGCCGCGCCGAGGCGTCGATGGCGCGCAGCGCCTCGACGGCGAGGACGTCGCCACGCGAACCCCAGCCGAGCTGATGCGCGCACGTCCCTTCCAGGCAGCCGATGTTCGACACCGACGCGAAGCTCGTCAGCGCCGACGCATCGGGCATCACCACCGCGGACGACTCCATCGGCGACGCGGGCGGCGGTCCGGCGAGGTTGACCCGCCACATCGCGCCGTTGTCGCCCACCGCCCAGCCGTCCGAGGTCCCGCCCATCGCCACCGCCTGCACCATCGACCGCTGCACCGGCAGGTCGTTGTACGTCGAGTCGGGGGGCCGGCCGCCCGACGTCGAGTAGTCGTCAGGGATGACCACAACGTCGCTGAGCTGGCTGTCGCGCCAGGGGCCGCCATCGCTGGCCACCAGCCAGCCGTTGTAGTCGATCGGGCGGGCGGCGCACTGGTCCAGGTTGTTGTTGCGCAGCATCCATTCGCCGAGCGCGTCCGGCGCCACCGCGGCCAGGATGTGCAGCCGGCCGGCACCGTCGCGCCGCGCGCCGAGCGCGTGGATGGCGCCCTCCGGCGGGTTGCCGTTGACGTGGAAGGACAGCTCGGGGTCGGAGGGGTCGCGTTCCAGCAGGGTGCTGTAACGACCGCCGAGCAGAACCGTGCCGTCGGGCGCGGTGGTGGCGGCGTCGAGCGGGGCGAAGTCACCGCAGTCGAAGTTGGGGTCGACGGCCTCCGCGGGTGTGGGCGCGGCCACCCAGCCGGCGCCGTTGTCGACCGCGATGGTCCCGTTGTCACCGGCGACGACGAAGTCGCGGCCGGTGGCCGTCACCGCCAGAAGGCGACGCTGGGTCAGCGGGGGCTGCACCACCCAGTGGCTGCCGTCGAAGCGCACGGTGGTGCCGCCGTCGCCGACCGCGTAGCCCTGCAGCGGCGCCCCGGACCCGACCGGACCCGGGCCGCCGGGTCCGGGCGTCGGCGGCGGCGTGGTGACGCCGATGCTGACGTTGGAGGCAACCGCCAGCCCATGGGCGATGCCGGCGCTGAGCCGGGTGGCGGTGAAGCCGGGGATGCGCAGCGGGGTGTCCGACGTGGTCACCGACTGGGTGAGCTGGCCGAGCTCACCGTGGGTGTTGTCGCCCCACGCGTACACCTCATCCGCCAGGGACAGGGCGAGGACGAACCCCTGGCCGGGGTTGTCCGCACCGATCGAGAAGATCCCGTGGCTCGGCAGACCGCTCTTGAGCGACGGGTGCGCGTCGGCCTTCCCCCAGGAGTAGACGTCGTGGTCGACCACGGCGAAGCTGGTGCTGGTTCCTCCGCCCAACGTGGCCAGCCCGGACACTGTCTTGCCCTGCCACTCCTTGCCGCTGTAGATGACCGGCGCGGGCGGGCAGTACGTCCCAACGAACAGGCCGGCCGACGCCGCTGCCTGTCCACACGGGGTGCCGAGGGGAGCGCCGGAGCTTCCCCAGGCGTACACCGCCAGCTGATTGGCGGTGCAGGAGCCCTGCTGGGCGTCCTGCTGCTGGCAGAGCGCGACGGCCAATCCGTACGGGAACCCGACGTTGCTCCCCGCCGCGATCTGCTGGGCACCGCTCAGGCCGGGCACCTTGGTCGGGGTCGACGGCGCCGAAGCCGTGGTCCCGTTCGGTGGCACGCCCCACGACCAGACAGTCCCGTTGGCGTCGATGGCAAGGCTCTGCTTGTTACCGGCGGCGATCGCCACGAACACCGTGGGCTGCGGAGGTGTCACCGGGACAGGCGAGTACTCGAGAGTCGTCTTCCCGTCCCCGAGCTGGCCGAAGTCGTCCGAACCCCAAGCCCAGATCGACCCGTTCTCATCGAGCGCCAGGACATGGTCCTGACCCGCGGCGACGGCGACGGCCTTGACGCCACCGGGCAGCTTCATCGCCGTGGGCGTGGACGTGTGGGACGGGCTGCCGGTGCCCTGGCCGAGCCCTCCCTTCTGGTTCGAGCCCCACGAGTACATGGTGCCTGCGGACATCGATGACAACGGCGACGGGCTGGGGGCGTGGCAGGGACAGACGATCGCGAGGGAGAAGCCGTCGGCGGGTTGGTCACCTCCGCCGCTGACCGCCACCACGCCGCCGGGCAGGCCGGTGATCGCCGCGGGTGGCTTGTGGTCCGAGACGCCGCCGCCGTCGCCGAGCTCGCCCGACACGTCGCCGCCCCAGGTGACCACGGTGCCGCCGCTGTCGCCGGACGCCGTGCTCGCCTCGGCGACGGTCACGCCGCCGGGGTTGGCCACGCGTGCGGCGGCCGGGGCGACGACCGGAGGCAGAGGAGCGGGCGCCACCGCCACGCTCTCCAGCTCGGCCGGCAGGCTCCCCTGGATCGGGACGGGATGCCAGGAGCCGCCGCTCCGCTCCAGGATGGCGTGGGGGCTCACCGCCCAGGCGTGGCCGGGCGAGGGCCAGCTCACCGAGCGCACCGCCTCGCCGGAGGCGTACACGCGGCTCCACAGCCCGCTGCCCGGGTCGAGGCTCCAGATGCCATCCTGGGCCGCGGCCAGCAGGACGCCGGAGCCCCCGGGGTCGGCGGCCACCGCGCTGAACTGCGCCTGGACCGGCGATGGCCAGGCGCGCGCGTCGGGTCGGGTGGGCTGCGAGGTCCAATGGCCGAGCACAGGCGACGTGCCGGCAGGCGTCTTCGAGGCCGCCCAGCCTTCGCTGGTGGAGAGGAAGGCCATCGAGGTGATCGGCCCCACCGTGATCGGCTGCGCCTGGAGCGCTCCGGACGGCGTGCCCGCCGCCGAGCGCAGCCGGTACAGGCCGCTCGGCCACTCGCTTGCGACGTAGAGGTCGCCGTTGGCGCCGCTCGCTTCCGGCGCGAACGCCAGTGACAGCAGCAGACCCTGGCCGAGCGGGAGGTCCCCGGAGCAGGTCGCCGACGACACCACTGTCGACTGCGATTTCGCGGTTGCCGGCGCGCAGAAGGTGGTGGCGTTGCTGGTGTCGGCCCCGCTCGCACCGCCGCCGAGGTGGAGGAGGTACGGCGCGCCGCCTGACGTGGCCTGGGGAACCGCCCCGCCGCTGGTCGAACCGGTGACGCCGCCGATCCAGGCGCCACCCGCGTCGTCGGCCTGCAGCGCCGTCTCGCTGCCGGTCTGGGCGACGGTGGGAAGGCTGGACGGGCTGACCGCGGCCCACCCCGCCGACGTGCGGTGGTACAGCGCCGAGCTGGGACTCTGCTGCAGGGTGGCGTTGGCCTGTCGCTGGCACTGGGCCGGCGGCGCCAGCGGGTCGGCGACGACCTGGCCCAGCTGGCCCTCACAGGCGAAGAGCACGTTCTGGTACGCACTGCCACCGGCCCAGGCCTCACCGTCGTGGCCGGGGGCGGTCACCGCGGCGATGTCGAAGAGCATGCCGTTGAGCTCGCCGTTGTTGCCTCCGTCCGCCACCCAGTTGGCGCCGTCGAGGCGGAGGATGGCGCCTCCCGTGGAGCCCACCAGCCCGAGGTACCCCTTCGTGGCGCCCGAGTCGCCGGACGAGCCGATCGACACCCTGACGGCGTACAGGGTGCCGATGTCCTGGTAGGCGTTCATGAACACGCCCTGGAGCTGGGCGGAGGCGTCGGGGTCGTAGACCCAGGCCGGGTTCGCCGCCCCGGGCGCGTGGTGGTACAGGACCCACTGGTAGTTGGTGAACTGGTGGCCGTCCTCACCCACGGCCCAGCCCTCGCCGTTGGCGGCGATCGACAGGGACGTGGCGGGGACGTTGAGTGCGGTCACGCCGTCCGGCCAGACCGGCGCGCCAGTGACCACCCAGCCACCCCGGTCGTGACGAAGGAAGACCGCCTCGCCGCCACCCTTGTGCAGGCCGTTGGCACCCTTGCCCCAGCCCGGCTGGCTCGACGGCGCCGTCGAGACTCCGGCCGCCCACAGCTCCTGGTTGGCGACCCCCGTCGCGCCCGGCCGGGCCGCCACCACGGCAACGCGCGCGGGCGACAGGACCGGCTGCATCACCTGTCCCGACCCACCGACGCTCAGGTCGCGTCCCACCGCGTACGGCCGCGCCGTGTCGAGCCCTGCGTCACCTGCGGCGGGGCCCGCTGCGACGCTGACGGCGATGCCCGTGAGCAGTCCGATTGCGATGGAGACGCCGAGGCGTCGGCGTGCGGTGTGCAATGCAGTCATCCCAGCCCTGGTTCCGCCCCGGCCGCAGTGTATCGGCGCGCCGGCGAAGAAGGAGTTAAGGGCACGGCGCGCGATGCGCCGTGCCCATTCATGTACTCGTGCGCTATTTGATTGTCAGAGGGTCGCGGCGCCCGCCTGGGAGTGGACCTCGAGGTTGTTGGGAAGGATGTCGTAGTTGTTGTTGGCGAAGACGGTCTGGCCCTGGTCGGTGACCTCGTACTCGATGAAGGCGCGAGTTGCCTGGGCCTGGGCGTTGGTCATCTGATGGCACTGGGTGCTCAGATTCTGCGAAGTGAGGAGGACGCAACCGGCGCTGGCCAGCTGGTAGGTGAAGGTGCAGTCGCCGTAGCCCGAGGCCGGGTTGGTGATGTCGGTGCCGGACCAGTCGGCGGCGGTGTTGTTCGGGGTGACGGCGGCCGCCGCGGCGAGCGAGCAGGCACCGCTCGTCCAGGTGCTGAAGGTGCCGGCGGCGTTGTCGATGGCGTGGCGCGCCAGGGTCGGCACGTGCGTGGTGGCGTCGCTCTCGTCAACGTAGGTGATCAGGCTGGCGTCCGTGGTGCAGAGGCTGACCAGGGCCTGGTTGGTCGACTGGCTGCATGTGATCCACGGCGTGGGGGGCGTGCCCCAGAAGGGGTCGCAGAAAAACTTCGTCGGGTTGGGTGGTGTGCTGGGAGGGTTGCCGGTGGTGGCGGGATCCGCCGCCAGCAGGGCCGCGTAGGTGGCCGAGTCCTTCTTGGTGAAGTAGTCCTTGACGGCCTGGGTCGTGCCCGAGCAGCTGTTGCTGCGGACGCCGACGTGAATGGTCGTGCCGACCGCGCAATTGGTGGGGTCGACGGTGTGCCAGTCGCTGATCTTGCCGGCGAAGATCTCGCCGAGGGTCATGCCCGACAGGTTGTCCGCCTGGGCGCAGTTGCTGGTCGAGGTGACGAAGGCCACGGCGCTCTCGGCGATCGGGATGGTCTGCACACGGCCCCAGCCGGAGGGGGGCGGGGGGGGGTTCCCGGTGCCGGGGGTGTTCATGGTCACCCAGTCCTGGTGGGTGTAGGGCACGTCGGTACCGCAGAAGCCGACGGCCGAGGAGTTGGTGTCAGCCTCGGTGATGCAGGTGCTCGAGCCCGTCGAGGTGTAGGTCACTCCGCTGGAGGCGCCGCACCCGGAGCCCGGGTTGGGAGTGGCGGTGGTGGCGTTGGGGTAGGCGGCGATGGCGGCCTGGACGCCGGCGTTCTGCAGCGACGAGCCGTTGGCGGCGACGTTGCCGGCGGTGGTCGGACAGTCGACGCCGTGGACGTTGACGGCCTGGCCGGTCAGGGTGGTGCCGGCGAAGCCGGCGGCCGTGGCGGCGGCAGCGACGATGCTGAGGCCGGCGCGGGTCAGATTGATCTTCACGAGTGAAGTGCTCCCTTCTTTGTCATTGTCGAAAAGTGAAAGTCAGTCGGTTTCATGGCGTGTCGTCATGTCATGCGGACGCGTCGATACAGTTCCTCCATCCATTCGGGCTGCGTCATCCCTTCCTGGGCTGCTCCCGCCGCGTCGAATGCGAAATGTCAGGTGGGCGTGGGCACGCAGGCCTCGTATTGCCCCAACACCTGGGCGCCGTTGTACGTCACCGGGCCGACGTCGACGCACGTGAAACCGGAGACAGGACGTGGGGTCGAGGCGGTGGCGAAGGTGATCGTCGCCGTCCCGCCGGCGATCAACCCGGCGGCGAACAGCACAAGACGTCGCGTCATGGTGTGAGTACGCGCTCGCCCGGTTTTTCCCTCGCGGTCAGGGACGGCAGCCAAGATGCTGGGGGTCGAGGCTCGGCGCGGCGGCGCACTGCAGCAGCGATTGCGTGAATGACTGGTCCTGGTCGCGCTGTTGCACGGCGGCCGGTGCGCTGACGCCGGCGGCACGCACGTCGACTGCGGTCACCGGCGTCGCTGGGCGCGCCGCCCCCGCGGTCGAACGACCACCGGGCCCGGCCGGCGCGCCGGCGTGTGCGAGCGCGGACGGCCGCGGCTGTGAGCTGACCGGCTGCGAGCCGCGGGTGGCGATGCGGAGGGCGCTGCGCTGCGCCGCGTCCCCACCCGCGGCCGAGGCACCTCCGGAGGCGTGCCGCGCCGCCGAGGGCGGCGACACCGCGACCACCGCCAACGCCGCCACCACCGCCGCCATCGCCGGTGTCGTCGACACGCCGCGCAGCACATGGCGCAGCCCCAGCGCACCGAGCGCGACCGTCGCCGCCGCGGCGGCGCGCAGCTTGCGTCGCGCCCGCGTGTACGCACCCTCCACCGCTTTGTAGGTGACACCCAGCTCGCCGGCGACGTCGGCCGCGTCCGCGCCCTGCGCGCGCAGCATCAGCACTGAACGTTCGTGCACGCCGAGCTGGTGGGCGTGGTCGAGCATGCGCAACGCGTCGAGCCGGTCGAGGGCCATGTCCTCGGGAGATCTGGCCACGGTCGACGCGAACAGGCGGCGCAGCGCGGCGCGGCGACGCTGCGGCTGGCGGTGCTGGTCGACGGCCAGGCGCATGGCCACCACCGTGAGCATCTGTCCCGCGCGATCGTGGTCGAGCTGCGGGAACGTGGCGACGCGGATCATCGCCTCGTGGGCGCAGTCCTCGGCGTCCTGGTGGGTGGTGCAGCGCGTGCGCAGCAGTCGCAGCAGGCGCTCGCGGTGGGGGGCGACGAGCTGCCAGCGCTCGTCCATCTGCGCGGATGCGATCACGGCCACCTTCCTTACCTCGCCTGCGTGACCGATCCCGGGGGCGTGGGCTCTCACCGCCGTCCGGGCCCCCCAGGGCCACCGCCAACCAGTACACCACCGCGGGGATTGGCCGCGGGCAATGCTGTGATTAAGGGTTGGCGAGCTCCGGCTCGGCGGCCGCGCGGCGGCGCGCGCGGGAGCCGTGGCCATTCACGTTCAGCGCAACCGCAGCGAGCATGGTGACCAGCTGGGGCCCGGACAGGGTCTCGCGCTCGAGCAGGTGTGCAGTGATGCCGTCGAGCACATCGCGGTTGGCTTCGAGGATGGTGCGGGCGTGCACCTCGGCGGCGTCGAGGATGGTGTGCACCTCGCGGTCGACCGCCTCCAGGGTGGCCTGCGAGACCTCCTGCATCTTGGTGAAGTCGCGACCGAGGAACACCTCGCCCGCCTTCTGCGCGAAGGCGGCGCGTCCCAGCGTCTGTCCCATGCCGTACGTGGCCACCATGGCGCGCGCCAGCTGCGTCGCGTTGCGGAGGTCGCCCTCGTTGCCGGTGGTGATCTGGCCGTACAGGATCTCCTCCGCGGCGAGGCCGCCCATCAACGTCGTCACCTGGCGGCGCAGGTCGTCCTCGGAGAGCACGACGCGGTCGCTGATCTGGTACGTGGTGGTGTGTCCGAGCGTGCGTCCGCGCGCGACGATGCTGAGCTTCTGCACACCCGTCTGCATGCCGACCGCCGCGGCGACCACCGCGTGTCCCGCCTCGTGGCAGGCGACAAGCCGCTTCTCCTCGTCGGTGAGCACGTGGCTGCGCCGCTGCGGTCCGGCGATCACGCGGTCGACCGCCTCCTCCAGATCGTCGATGTCGATCTCGGCGCGACCCGCGCGCACTGCGACCAACGCTGCCTCGTTGATCAGGTTGGCGAGCTCGGCGCCGGTGAAGCCCGGAGTCTGCTTGGCGATGCGCAGGAAGTCGACGCCGGCGGCGATCGGGCGTCCCTTGGAGTGGAGCTGCAGGATGGCGACGCGTCCCTCGACGTCGGGCGCGTCCACCACCACCTGGCGGTCGAAGCGGCCGGGGCGGAGCAGCGCCGGGTCGAGGATGTCGGGACGGTTGGTGGCGCCGAGCACGGTGACGCCCATCGACGCCGAGAAGCCGTCCATCTCGACCAGCATCTGGTTGAGCGTCTGCTCGCGCTCGTCGTTGCCCTGGCCCATGCCGGCGCCGCGCTGGCGTCCCGCGGCGTCGAGCTCGTCGATGAACAGGATGGACGGGGCCGCCTCGCGCACCTTCTTGAACAGGTCGCGCACGCGGGCCGCGCCGACGCCGACCAGCGACTCGACGAACTCCGAGCCGCTCAGCGAGAAGAACGGCACCCCCGCCTCGCCCGCCACAGCACGCGCCAGCAGTGTCTTGCCGGTGCCCGGCGGACCGACCAGCAGCACGCCCTTGGGAGCGCGCGCACCCAGGTGCACGTAGCGCCCAGGGTCTTTGAGGTAGTCGACGATCTCGCGCAATTCGAGCAGCGCCTCGTCGGCGGCGGCCACGTCCTTGAAGGTCACCCGCGCGGTGCGCGGCACGTTGGTCTTGCCCTTGCCGATGCGGGAGAAGGCGGTGAACTCGGAGGCGCCGCCACCACCCGCGGTGATCAGAAAGACCAGGCCGAACATCGCCGCCAGGATCACCAGCGGCAGCAGGTACTGGACCACGAAGCGCACCTGCGCTTTGCCCGTCTGCTGGTCGATGTTCACCGACGCGCCCGAGGCGCGCAGCGAGTCGATGAGCGCCGAGGTCTGGGTGTCGGAGCGCGGATAGGCGGCGTAGACGGTGCCGTCGCCCTTGACCACCGCGACGGCGCGGGCGTCCTCGTCGTAGATGGTGGCCGCCGCCACCTTGTGCTGGTCGACCAGGGCCAGCAGGCGCGAGAGGGGCACCTCGGTGCCGGTCGCGGTCGGCGCCACCTTGCCGAGCAGGAAGAAGTAGAGACCGAAGAGGACGGAGAGAAGGAGCAACAGGCCGAGCACGATGGGACCGAGGCCGAGCACGAACGCGACCATCGCGGAGGGCACCGCGAAGACGCGGTCACGCAGCGAACGGCGCTTGACCACCCTGGCCTTGAAGGCTTCGGGCGCGCTCGAAGCCTGCTTCTTCTCGTCACCCCCCATGGGCTCATCCTCCCGTGCCTGGGATCCGCCGATCGGCGCGCAGCGCGCCCCTGCCGCGGGCATCGTATGGGCGGGCGGGTGATGCACCGGCTATGAAGGGGTTAACAACGAGCAATGATGCTCACGGATTCGTACCATTCGGCCATGGCCTACGACGAAGACTTGGCAGAGCGGGTTCGTGAGCTGGTGGCGAGCAGCCGCGGCGTCACCGAGAAGAAGATGTTCGGCGGTCTCGCCTTCCTCATCGGCGGCAACATGGCGGTGGCGGCGAGCGGGCAGGGCGGGCTGTTGGTGCGCTGCGACCCCGACGAGTCCGAGCGGCTGTGCGCCTCTGGCAAGGCCGAGCCGATGGTGATGCGCGGCCGGGAGATGGCGGGATGGTTGCGCGTCGATGCAGGCGACGTGCGCACCGGGCCGCAGCTCAAGAAGTGGGTCGACGTCGGCACCGCGTACGCGCGGGCGCTGCCGCAGAAATAGAGCTGCCACGGCTCAGGCGCCGGCCACTCTGCCGGCGCGGACCACCGTGCTGACAGGGTGGTCACCGAGGTGGTAGGCGACGTCGAGCCAGTGCGGTGAGTCGAGGATGCAGAGGTCGCAGCGCATTCCCGGGCGCAGGACACCGCGGTCGTGCAGCTGCAGTGCGGCCGCGCCGCCGCGTGTCGCTGCGACCAGCGCTTCCGCGGGAGTGACTCCGGCGAGGGCGACGGCCAGCGAGACCATCAGCGGCATCGACTCGCTGTAGCACGTGCCCGGGTTGCAGTCGGTCGCAATCGCCAGGGTCGCGCCGGCGTCCAGGAGGCGGCGGCCGGGTGGCGGCGGCCCGCCGAGGACGAGTGACGCGCCGGGGAGGATGACGCCCACCGTGCCCGCCTGTGCCAGTGCGCGCAGGTCGTCGTCGGATGCGTGTTCCAGGTGATCCGCGCTGGCAGCGCCCATCAGCGCGGCGAGCGCGGCGCCGCCGCTGTGGGTGCGCTGCTCCGCGTGCAGCTTGAGGCCGAGCCCTGCGTCGCGTGCGGCGCGCAAGAGCTGCTCGCATTCGGACACGGTGTAGGCGCCGGTCTCGCAGAACGCGTCGACGAAGCGGGCCAGCGGCGCCGCAAGCGGCAGGCCCTCGCTGCACACCGATACGATGAAGTCCTCGCGCGACACGTCCGCAGGCGGGGCCGCGTGCAGCGGCAGGTACGTGGTGACAACGGCGGGCAGGTCCACATCGCCGTCGAGGCTGCGCGCGGCCTGCAGCTGGCGGACCTCCGCGTCGTGCGCGAGGCCGTAGCCGCTCTTCACCTCCACCGTCGTGGTGCCGAGCCGCAGCATGCGCGCAGCCCGCTCGCGCGCCGCCGCCGCAAGCGCATCCAGCGAACCCGCCGCCGTGGCGCGCACCGTGGACATGATGCCGCCTCCCGCCGCGGCGATCTCCTCGTACGTCGCCCCCGCCGCGCGCATCGCGTACTCGTCGCCGCGGTCGCCGAGCCAGACGATGTGTGTGTGCGCATCGACGAAGCCGGGGACAGCGGCCATGCCGCGCGCGTCGACCTCGACAGCATCGGCAGCCACATGCACGTCGCGCATGCCCTGAGCAGCGCCCGCATACACAATCACCGAGCCCGCAGCCGCGACCACCGCGTCGTGCACCACCCCGGGCGCGTCACCGCGCGACGGATCGCACGTCGCCAGCTCGCCGATGTTGCGCACCACCAGGGTGGCACCGCTCACGCCAGGGCCTCGCGCTGCAGGCGGCGCCGGTAGCAGAGCCCGGCGCAGAAGGAGAGGAACACCGCGCACATGGTGCGCACCGTCATGCCGGCGACGTCGGCGGCGGCGTCCACCTCGGTGAGGTCGAGGGCGGTGACGCGCGGGTCGGCGCCGAACACGTACGCCGCCTCCTGCAGGTCGACGGGGCGCAGCCCGCCCGGCATCGACGCGGGACACGCCGGGGCGAAGGCGCGGTCGAGCACGTCGAGGTCGACGTCCACGTAGAAGCGCGTGGCGTCGCTGCGCTCCAGGACGGACAGCGCCGAGTCGAGCACCGAGGTGATGCCGCCGGCGCGCACCTGGGTGGCGCGGCGCACGTGGACGCCGTGGGCGATCGCCCAGTCGTGGTGCTCGCGCGCGTTGGCGAAGCCGTGCACGCCGACCTGGGCGACGCGGTTGCCCGGCAGCCCGCGGCCGATCAGGTCGCGCACCGGGGTGCCGTTGCGCGGTCCGCCGTACAGGGCGGCGTCGCGCACGTCGTGGTGGGCGTCGAAGGTGACCAGGCCCCAGCCGTCGCCCAGTGCTTCGCCGGCCCAGCCGCGCATCGCCGGCGCGGTCAGCGAGTTGTCGCCACCGATGACCACAACCACCGTGGCCTGCGCCGCCGCCGCGCGGCAGGCGGCCTCGATGCGCGCGTGGGCGGCGAGGACGTCACCGTCGCCGTCGCCCTCCACGTCGCCGAGATCGCGAACACGCAGGTCGGTGAGGTCGACGGCGTGGTCGCCGTCGTAGGTGGCGAAGCGGGCGAGGCCCTCGCGGAAGGCGCCCGGGGTGAGGTGGGCCGAGGACGGGCTGATCGACGCGCGGGAGATCGGCGCGCCGACGACCGCGACGTCCCACGGCGCGGCGCCGTCACCGCCGGCAAGCCACTCGCGCGCGTTCACACCCCGCCGGAGGGCGGCATGGGAATGCGCACCCCGCGCTCCCGCGCCGCCGTCCACGCCTCGTCGTATCCCGCGTCCGCGTGGCGCATCACCCCGGTGGCCGGGTCGTTGGTCAGCACCAATTCGGCGCGCCGCGCGGACAGCGCGGACCCGTCGACGCACACCTGCGCGCCCGCGTGGATGGAGCGCCCGATGCCGACCCCGCCGCCGTGGTGCACCGCCACCCACGTCGCTCCGCCGGCGACGTTGAGCAGCGCGTTGAGGATCGGCCAGTCGGCGATGGCGTCGCTGCCGTCGCGCATCGCCTCGGTCTCGCGGAACGGCGAGGCCACCGAGCCGCCGTCGAGGTGGTCGCGGCCGATGACGATGGGCGCCGACACCTCGCCGTGCGCCACCATCTCGTTGAAGCGCAATCCTGCGACGTGCCTCTCGCCTGCACCCAGCCAGCAGATGCGCGCCGGCAGTCCCTGGAAGTGCACGCGCGACGCGGCCAGCTGCAGCCAGCGCTGCAGGTGCGCGTCGTCGGGGAAGAGCGCGGCCATGGCCCGGTCGGTGGCGGCGATGTCCGCCGGGTCGCCGCTCAGCGCCACCCAGCGGAACGGTCCGCGACCCTCGCAGAACAGCGGCCGGATGTACGCGGGCACGAAGCCGGGATAGGCGAAGGCGTCGGCGAACCCGCCCCGCCGCGCCTCGTCGCGCAGGGAGTTGCCGTAGTCGAACACCTCGGCGCCGCGGCGCTGGTAGTCGACCATCGCCGCGCAGTGCCGCGCCATCGACTCCCGCGCCCGCTGCACGTATCCGGCGGGGTCCGCGGCACGCAAGGCCGCCGCCTCCGCCAGCGACATCCCGTCAGGGACGTATCCGTTCAGCGGGTCGTGCGCCGAGGTCTGGTCGGTGACCACGTCCACGGCGAGCCCCGACGCCAGCAGCTGGGGGAGCGCGACCGCCGCGTTGGCGACAACCCCGACAGAAACCGCCTCGCCCCGCTCCCTGGCCAGGTCGCACCGCCGCACCGCCTCGTCCAGCGACTCGGCAACGGCATCCAGGTATCCCGTCTCGACACGCCGCTGCACCCGCGCAGGATCGACGTCGATGCACAGGGCGACGCCGTCGTTCATGGTCACCGCCAGCGGCTGCGCCCCGCCCATGCCGCCGAGCCCCGAGGTGACCACCAGCCGCCCGCGCAGTGACCCGCCGAAGCGCTTCTCGGCGACGGCGGCGAAGGTCTCGTACGTCCCCTGGAGGATGCCCTGGGTACCGATGTAGATCCACGACCCCGCGGTCATCTGGCCGTACATGGTCAGGCCCAGCGCTTCCAGCCGCCAGAACTCCTCCCACGTCGCCCACTGCGGCACCAGCAGCGAGTTGGCGATCAGCACGCGCGGCGCCATCTCGTGCGTCCGCGCCACGCCGACGGGCTTGCCGGACTGCACCAGCAGGGTCTCGTCGTCGCGCAGCTCGCGCAGCGACGCGACGATGGCGTCGAAGCACTCCCACGACCGCGCCGCACGCCCGGTGCCGCCGTACACGACGAGGTCGTCGGGACGCTCGGCGACGTCGGGATCGAGGTTGTTCATCAGGCAGCGCAAGGGCGCCTCGGTCTGCCACGACTTGCACGACAGCGCCGGCCCGCGCGGCGCGCGCACCTCGCGCGGCCCGCTCACGACAGGTCCACCGATGCGGCACTCAGCGCCGCGCGCCACATCCCGGACTCCAGCCACGAATACGCGTCGAGCAGATCGCCGGCCAGGACCCGATCCGTTGACAGCACGGGTACGCGCTCGCGCAGCGACGCCAGCAACGCCGCGGTGGCCGGTCCGGGCCGCAGCGGCGCCCGCAGGTCGAGCCCCTGCGCCGCGCAGACGGCTTCGACGGCGAGCACGCGCCGCAGGTCCTCCACCGACGAGCGCGTGCGCAGCGCCGCGGTCCAGCCCATGGACACGTGGTCCTCCTGCCCGGCGCTCACCGGGATGCTGTGCGCCCCGATCGGCGCAGCCGCCGCGCGCAGCGACACCACGCATGCCGCCGCGGTGTAGTGGGCGATCATCAGGCCGCTGTTCACTCCGGGGTCGCGGGTCAGGAAGGCCGGCAGCCCGCGCGACCGCGCCGGGTCGAGCAGCCGGTCGACGCGGCGTTCGCTGATCGAGGCCACGTCGGCGCACAGCGCGGCGCACATGTCCGCGGCGTAGGCCAGCGCCTGGCCGTGGAAGTTGCCGCTGCTGACCACCTCGCCGCGCTCGACCAGCACCAGCGGGTTGTCGACAACACTGGCCAATTCCTGCTCGACCACGGCGCGCGCGAAGCCCAGGACGTCTCGTGCTGCACCGTGCACCTGCGGGGCGCAGCGCAGCGAGTAGGCGTCCTGCACCGCATGGTGCGAGGCCAGGTGCGACGCCACCATCGGCGAGCCGTCGAGCAGCGCGCGCAGGTTGGCGGCGGACGCCTGCTGTCCCGGCGCGGGACGCAGCGCCACGATGTCCGCGGCAAACGCCTGCGCGGTGCCGAGCAGCGCCTCGACGCTCATCGCGCACATCGCGTCCGCGGCAACCAGCAGCGACTCCAGGTCGTGGAGGATGAGCGCCAGCGCCGCGCACATCGCGTCGGTGCCGTTGATCAGCGCCAGCCCCTCCTTGGGCTCGATCTGCAGCGGTGCCAGGCCGGCCGCGTGCAGCGCCGCGGTGGCAGAGGCCCTCGAGCCGGAGGCGTCGACCACCCAGCCCTCGCCGAGCAGGACTGCGGCGCAGTGCGCCAGCGGGGCCAGGTCGCCCGAGGCGCCCAGGGACCCATGAGCAGGGACCCAGGGCACCACGCCACTGTTCAGCAGGGCCACCAGCGCCTCGACAAGCGCGGGTCGCACCCCGGAGTAGCCGGCGCAGAGCGTCCGCGCCCGCAGCAGCATCATGCCGCGCACCAGCTCCGCGGGCAGCGCGGGGCCCATCCCCGCGGCGTGGCTGCGCACCACGGCGGCCTGCATCGCGGCGCGGTCGGACGCGGCGATGGCCCGGTCGGCGAGCGCCCCGAAGCCGGTGGTGACGCCGTAGACCACGTCGTCGGCGGCGTGGATGCGCTCCACCAGCTCACGCGCGGGACGCATCCGCTCGCGCGCCGCCTCCCCCACCGCCACCGGCGCGCCACCACGGGCCACCGCCACCACCTCGGCGACGGAGAGCGGGGAACCGTCGAGGGTCACCACGGAGGGCAATGTAACCGGGTCGCAGCCGTGCCGGAGTATCGTTCAGCCCGTTGATCGCACGGGCACCAAGGAGCTCCGCAGTCACATGCGTCATCCCATCCGGCTCGCCGCCACGGGTCTCGCCGCCGTCCTCGCCGTCAGCGCCTGCGGGACGACCGACGTCCTCCACGGCAAGTCGGCATCGCAGATCGTCCAGCTGGCCAGCACGTCGGTCAACAACGGCTCCTACCGCATGACCATGCACGGCACGATCAGCGTCGACGCAAGCAGCGTGACCGGTCTGCCGCCGAGTGCGGTGAGCCAGATCTCCTCGCTGCTGAAGGGCGCGACGCTCGACGGCACCGCCGACGTGCAGAGCCCCCAGCGGCTGCGCGTGACCATGACCATGAAGCCGGTCTTCGCCAAGCAGGTGGTCATGGTGCTCTACGACGGCGCCGCCTACTTCTCCGAGGACGGCGGCAAGACCTTCGGCGACGCCGGCAGCTTCGACTTCAGCGGCCTGCCCGCGTCGCCCGCCGACCAGGTGGCCCTGCTCAAGGACCTCGGCCAGACCCTGCAGGACCGCGGCAGCACCACCCGCAACGGCGTCAGCGTCGAGGACATCCACGCCACCCTGAACAACGACTACGTGACCCAGCTCTTCAGCAAGCTCAGCGCGGGCAGCGGGCAGACCAGCCAGCTGTTCAAGCAGCTCGGCCCGCTCTTCGCGCAGGCCGTATCGCTCAAGGACAGCACCATCGACGCCTTCGTCGGCACCGCCGACGGCCGCATGCAGTCGAGCGTCTCCAACATCACGCTGTCGATCGACATGGGCAAGCTGCTCGGCGCGCTGGCCCAGGCCTTCGGCGGCCAGGCCGGCGGGGCCCCTGGTCTCAGCGGCGTCGGCGGCGCGATGGTCCTCAAGGAGGACGTCACCGCGACGTTCAGCGACTATGGCGCCAAGATCAGCATCACCAAGCCGACGGTCGACCCCAACGCCCCCGCCTTCCCCGGCGGCGGTGGGGGTTTGTTCGGCGCCTAGCGGACCGCCTCCCCCGTGAATCCGCTGCGTGGCGCGCGGGTCGGCATCGTCGGCACCGGCGTGATGGCCGAGAGCATGCTCGCCGGTTTGCTTCGTGAGGGGCTGGTCGAGCCTGGCGACGTATGTTGCAGCCATCCCCGCGCCGAGCGCCGCCACGTCCTCGAGGAGCTGCACGGCGTGCGCACCACCGACAGCAACGCGCAGGCGGTGGCCGGCGCCGACGTCGTCCTGCTGGCGATCAAGCCGCAGGTGCTCACCGAGGTCTTCCCCGAGCTGCGTCCGGCGTTGACGCCGTCGCAGCTGGTGGTCAGCGTCATCGCCGGCGCGTCGACACCCGCGCTCGCAGCCGGACTGGGTCACCCGGCGATCGTTCGCGCCATGCCCAACACACCGGCGCAGATCGGCCAGGGCGTCACCGTCTGGTACGCGACCTCCGCGGTCACGGCGGAGGGCAAGGCGCGCGCCCGCGGCATGCTCTCCGCACTGGGGCGCGAGTTCGAGGTGCACCAGGAACGCCAGGTGGCCATGGCCACCGCGGTGAGCGGCACCGGCCCCAGCTACATCTTCCTGTTCATCGAAGCCCTGGTCGACGCCGCGGTGCACCTGGGATTCCCCCGCCACCTGGCCCGCGAGCTGGTGCTCGACACCATGCAGGGCTCGGCCGTCTTCGCACTGCAGAGTGGCCTGCACATCGCCGAGCTGCGCGACATGGTGACCTCGCCGGGCGGCACCACCGCGGCAGCGATGTACGAGCTGGAGCGGGGCAGGCTGCGCACCGTGGTGAGCGACGCGGTGTGGGCGGCGTTCGAGCGCACCCTGCAGCTCGAGTCGCAGCTGGAGGGCCGCGACGACGGCGGAGCGCCCAGCCCACCGCGACGGGGGAGCTGAGGGGGCGATGCAACCCGGGCAGCCTGCGCTGGTGACCTCGCGCGTCGTGGTGTCGGCACCGCCGCCACCGGGACGTCCGTCCCACCGCCGCGCCTTGATCGTTGCGGGAGTCCTGGTGCCGGTGCTGGGGTTTGCAGGGTTGGAGCTCGGCGGTCTCGTGTCCGTGGCACACGCGCAGTCGCAGGCGCAGGACCTGCGCAGCCGCGGCTCCTACGACCAGGCCGTCGCCATCTATCGCGTGTTGGAGAAGAAGGGTGGCGGCGTGGTCCTGCTGGCCCGCGGCGCGGTCAACGCGGCGCCGTCCGACGCCGGGCGGACCATCGTCGACTGGGCCGGCGCGCTCGACAAGGCGGGGCACGCGGACGAGGCGCTGTCGCTGCTGGACAACGCCGCGTCGCTGGGCGGCGTCGTCCTCCCCGAGCCCGACGCGGGACGCGCCCGCGCCGACATCGCACTGCGCAGCGCCAGGGCGGAGGCCGCCGCCGGACACTGGGACGTCGCCCTGCACCGCCTCGACCAGCTCCGCCAGGGCAGCAGCCCGCCCCGCGACCTGCTCGCCCAGGGTGAGCAGCTGCGCCCGCTGTACGCGCTCAACGCCGCCGAGCAGCTGCTCGACGCCAACCACGGAGTCCTCGCGGTCGCGGCCCTCGACGACGTGGTCCACCAGGCGAGCAGCTCGCCGCAGGCGTCGACGGCCACCGGGTTGCTCCCCCGCGCCCTGCTCGCCGCGGGACAGGAGGCGCTCGACGCCCACGACCAGTCGCGCGCGCTCGGCTACCTGCAGCGCCTGGTCTCCGACTTCGGCTCATCGGCGCAGGCGCGGCAGGCGAGGGTGCTGCTGCGCGCGCCCGAGTCGGTGACCGGAACGGTGGTGCGCGGCAGCAGCCCCGTGCCCCACCTGCAGCTGCGCCTGGGCAGCCACTTCAACCAGGTGGGCAGCGGCTACCGCACCAGCGGTCCCTACTACTACGCGACCAGCGACGCCCGCGGCGACTTCACCGTCGACTCGGTCCCGGTCGGCGGCCCCTACGTCGTCGAGCTGCTCGAGTCCTCCGGCTGGACCACCACCGTCGGTCCCGACGGCCCCGCCTACCAGTTCAGCGTCCAGCCCCTCACCCCCGTCGACCTCGCCTTCATCGTCCTGCCAGGCTGACGGCCGCGTTGCCGCAGCTTCACACGAACGACGATCCCGGCCTGGTGCGCGGCTGCGACAATGACCGCGTCGCGGAGGGTGAGGCCAGCGAGGGTCAGTCGGTGGTGCAGGAACAGTCCTCGGTCGCGGAGATGATTCGCAACGGCATCGAGCAGATGCCGTACAACGCGATGGTCGGGATCCGCATCGTCGAGATGGACGGCGGGCGAGCACGCGGGACGCTCGCCGCGCGGCCCGAGGTGGGCAACCACGTGGGCACCATGCACGCCGGGGCGCAGTTCAGCCTCATCGAGGCCATCAGTGGCGCGGCGGTGAGCAGCGCGTTCCTCGACCTGCTGGGACGGGCGGTGCCCCTGGCCCAGGGGGCGGAGCTGACCTACCGGCGCCCGGCGCGGGGCGACGTGGTGGCGGAGGCGGTGGTCGCCGCGGAGGAGGTCGAGCGCGTGCGGGCGGAGCTGGAGGCCCACGGGCGGGCGCGGTTCGACGTGAAGGTGAACGTCACCGACGCGGAGGGGACGCTGGCGACTGAAGCCACGATGCGGTGGTACATACGGCTCACGAGCTGAGCCCATGCCGCGGAGGGCCTTCGGAAGTGCCCGCCGATGGCAGGTTTCCCACGCGGTAGGTGCGCCGTGCGGCGGGCTGGATCGGGGCCGGCGCCCCAAGCCTCACCTCCACGGCTCACGCTCGCAATCTCGGCGTTATGTACACGCTGCCACAATGGCCTGAATTGCGCTGGATCGCCCACGCCGGCCTCGCCGCAGGCCGGCCCGGCGGGACCCCCACCCGCCAGACCCTGTCCGGCGCCGCGCGGCTGAGCGTCGACTTCTTGGAGATCGACGTCTGGCGCGCGGCCGACGGAACCCTCGTGCTCCGACATGACCTGCAACTCCCCTCGCATCGCCCGCTCACCGCACTCGACCTCGCCGCCATCCGCGCCGAGGACCCCGACGTGCTGACCCTGGACGAGGCCGCCGAGGTGCTGGAGCCCACCGGCATCCCCACCCTCGTCGACCTCAAGCAGCCCGCCGACGCCGAGCCCGTCGCGCGCTGGCTGGCCGCCCGCCCGAGCCCCGACCACTGGGCGATCGGCAGCGACGACCCCGACGCCCTGCGACGAGCCCGCGACACCGCTCCACACGTCGCCCGCTGGCGCACCCTCCCGCACATACCGCCAGGTCCCGGAGAGGGCGCCCGCCGCATCGCCGCCTGTGCGCTGCGCGACCTCCTCCCCCCTCGGCTGCCACGGCTGACCGCCGAGGTGGGCGCCGCCGCGCTGAGCGTCGACCGCTGGGCGGTCACGCCGGCGCTGTGCCGGGCCGCACACGCCGGAAGCACCCCGCTCACCGCCTGGACGGTCAACACCGAGGGCGCGGCGCGGCGGATGAAGAGGTGCGGCGTCGACCTGATCACCACCGACCGGATCACGGCCATGCGCGCCGCCCTGGGCCCGCCGCAAGACGTTGCTGCAACGGCGCGTTGCGACTAATGACAACCACGCCACGGGCCGGCCAATCGGCCCCCCACCATCCGTCGCAGGACGTGGAATGCACTTTGTGAATGGCACCATCCGGCGCGCCACCAGGGTCGCACTGCGATCCCCGCTGATCCGGCTCGGCGGCACGGTGGCCGGCCTCGCCATCCTCCTGCACAGCATCGACGTGCAGAAGGCCGCCAGCGGTCTGCGCGACGCCAACGTCGGCTGGGCCGTGCTGGGCATGGGGCTCACCGCCGTGGCCCTGCTCTCCTCGGTGCTGGAGTGGGGCGTCCTGCTCCGCGGCACCGGGCACCGCCTCTCCTGGGCGTCGCTCTCCTCCTGGTACCTGCAGGGCCTGTTCGTCGGCCAGGTGCTCCCCGCCGGGGTCGGCGGTGACGCGCTGCGCGCCGTCGAGGTCGGCAAGCTGACCGGCCACGGACACGCCCTCGCCTCGCTCGCCGGCAGCCGCATGGCGGGCACCCTGGGCATGGCCGCCTGGGGCGTCGCCGGGGCCGTCCTGCTCCGCGCCTGGCTCGGACCCGCCGGGGTGATCGGCGCCTGCGTCTTCGTCGTCGCCATGGTGGTCGCCTGGGTCTTGGCCCTCGGCGCCGACCGCATCGTCCGCCGCCTGCACGGCAACCCCTGCCGCATCCGCAAGCGGATCTTCGCCCTGCTCCACCCCTTCACCGGCGCCTTCCGCGGCTACGGCCGCCGGCCCCACGTGCTCGCCCAGTGCCTCGCCGTGGGCGCCGCGGGCTGGGGGATCAACCTGCTGGCCCTGGCCTTCTTCGCCCGGGCGCTGGGCATCAACGCCGAGTGGAGCATGTTCGCGGTGGCCATCCCCGTCACCCTGCTGGCCACCCTGGCGCCGTTCTCGATGAACGGGCTCGGGCTGCGCGAGGGAGTCCTCGTCGGGCTGCTCGCCCACGCGGGAGTGAGCACCGCCAACGCCGGGGCCCTGGCCCTGCTCATCGACCTGCAGATGGTGCCCTTCGCGCTCTTCGGCGCGGTGCTCTGGATGCGCCGCCGCAAGGTGCGCGCGGCCGCCGCGGCCGAGGCTGCCGAGACCGGCGCCACGCCGCTGCTGGCCGAGGCCGCCGCCGCTTAGTCGTCATCTGCGCGCCTGGCGGCGCGCTTCGGGGGGACTCCCCCCAGGCCAGCGTTCGCCAGCCTTCCCCCCTGCCGCGCAAGCAGGTCGACGATGCGCTCGCCGCGCGGTGAGCCGAGCCCGGTGCACGCGTCCCAGCCCCTTCTCGCCGCGTACGCGCCGTTGCGTCCCACCGTGACGTCGCGCAGTGCGGCTGGGCCGGCCGCGGCGTAGAGGAGCGGCGCGACCAGCCCGACCGGGGTGCCGCGCCGCTGGTTGGCCATCGCCACCAGGGCCGCCCACAGCGGAGCCACGGCGCTGGTGCCGCCGAGCACCTGCTCGGTGCCGTCGACGAGGACGCGGTAGCCGGTGTCGGGATCGGCGTCGCCGGCGACGTCGGGGACGCCCCGCCCGGTGCGGTCGCCGCTGCGCGGTGGGCCGCCGCGCTCGCAGGAGCGCTGCCAGGGCGGCGCCGCGAACACCTCGCTCACCCCTCCGCCGCTCGCGCCACCCGGACGTCCGTCGTGCCACACCTCCTCGCCGGC
>Ga0307479_10000861_pt1 | contig 27428 bp, 25 predicted proteins | sample atmos_gasesECM4C_FD_203743 | JGI IMG/M metagenome (GOLD analysis project Ga0307479, IMG submission 203743) | Hardwood forest soil microbial communities from Morgan-Monroe State Forest, Indiana, United States - atmos_gasesECM4C_515 | ecosystem: Environmental > Terrestrial > Soil > Temperate... | reverse complement strand
TCCTCGGTGCCACCCGGGCCACGGACCTTCTGCGCGAGTCTTATCGTCCCGGTGAAAATCTCGGCAGTGCCTTCGCTCGCCTGTTCGCTCACTTGTTTGCCGACTTTGGCGTGATTCTCATCGATCCGTCCGATCCGGACTTTCATGCCATTGCCGAACCGGTGTACCGGGCTGCCATCGAGCGTGCCGCCGAACTGGACGAAGCGCTCCTGGCGCGAGGCAAGTCCTTGGAAGACGCTGGCTACCACCAGCAGGTGAAGGTCACGCCTTCGTCCACCCTGCTTTTTACGTTGAAGGATGGCGCGCGAGTTCCGATCCACCGCCGCACCAACGGCGCGAACTCAGTCGAATTCCTGGTCCCCGACGAAGCGCTTTCTCGCGAAGACCTGCTCCGTCAGATTGCGGCGACTCCCCAAGACTTCAGCCCAAACGTGCTGCTGCGCCCAGTCGTGCAGGACTACCTGCTGCCGACCCTGGCCTACACCGGAGGAGCCGCTGAAGTCGCCTATTTTGCGCAAGCCGCCGTAGTGTACGAGAGGCTCTTAGGTCATGTGACGCCGATCGTCCCGCGCTTCAGTGCAACCGTGGTCGAGCCGAAACCGAAAGCGCTCCTCGATCGGTATGATCTGACTTTGCCCGACGCCTTCAACGGAGAGGAGGTGCTGCTAGAGAAAATTGCTGCCCGGATTCTGCCTGCGGAACTGCAGCAGGCTTTCGATGACGCGAATACGACCTTGCACGAATCGCTGAGCGCGGTTCGCGAGGCGCTAGCCAAACTCGACAAGACCCTGGTCGATGCCGCTGACAACGCAGGCTCCAAAATTCAGCACCAGATCGAGAGCCTCCGCGCCCGCGCCGCCCGAGCCGAGTTGCGCCAGAGTGAAGTCGTCGCGCGCCACGCCCAGCAACTCAGCAATTCGCTGTTTCCGAACAAAACTCTGCAGGAACGCGAAATCGCGGCCATCTATTACCTGTCGCGCTATGGCGTGGAATTTCTAAACACGCTCTACACCAGCCTGCAGACCAGCTGCCACGATCACCAGGTCCTGACGTTCGATTAATCGTGTGACGCGCACACCCCCGTTCACGTTGATCTACTCTGCCCTGCTCCTCGCCAGGTAACTGCCCAAGCCAATCATGATCGCGCCCGTTGCTGTGCGCTGCGTGCGCCGGAACCTTTCCGACGAACGAATCTGATTGCCCAGGGGGCCGGCGAACATCGTCACCACGAGATCTGCAGAAGTGTTCAGGGTTACCGAGATCATTCCCAGCATCAGAAACTGCCCGAATACGTGTCCACTCTGCCGTTCGACGAACTGGGGAATAAACGACAAAAAGAACAGCGCCGTCTTCGGGTTCAGCACTTCCGTCGCGATTCCTTGCCAGAACGGATTGCGCGGTTGCGCCCCATCCTTAGCAGGTAGAGAGCTCTCATCCTTCCGCGCCTCGAGGATCATCCGGATCCCCAGGAAACAGAGATAGGCCGCGCCTGCATATTTCACGGCCGCAAACGCGACGGCCGACCTGGCCAGCACCACGGACACACCGGCCGCTGCGGCCAGCACATGCACCATTCCTCCGACGAACGTCCCCAGTGATGACAACACGCCTTCCCGTCGCCCACCCGCAAGACTTCGTGCCAGCACGTAAAGCATGCCGGGACCAGGCGCGATGGCGAGCAGGAATGCCGCCGAGAGGAACAACGCAAGCTTGCCCGAGTCGATCATAATCGGCCGATTTTACCCGATCATTCCCACCAGTTCTTCGAGCGACTCCACGCGCGGAAGGCCTTTCTCGCGGTACGCCCCCGCGACATCGAAGAGAACGGCCTGCATCCCAGCCCCGGTCGCTCCGCGGTAGTCGACCGAATAGACGTCGCCCACGTACAAGCTCTCCTCCGGCTTCGCGGCCACGCTCTGCATCGCCGTATCGAAGATTACCGGATCCGGTTTTTCCCGTCCTACGATCCCCGAGTCGGTGATCGTCAGGAAGCCGTCCGCGATCCCGCACCGCGCCAGTACCTCCGCGATCTTTCCGTCAGCATTGGAAATGACCGCCGTCTTGTATTTCCCCCTTATCTCCTCCAGCGCCTCGTGGGTCCCCGGCCGCAGCTGGTCCCAGTTCGCCGACGTGCGTGTGTTGGCGATCAATTGCTGCCGCAAATCCTCATCGGGAAGCTCGAGTTCCTGGAACAGCCGGGCGTAGAACATGTCCCAGAAGCTATGATCGGCCTTCCCGTCGTGTTCGGCGATGTCATCAAACTTGTTTTTCACCTCGCCTTCGAGCCGCCGTAGCTGTTCCTCGGTCGGCACAATGCCGCGATGGTGCAGCGGACCAAGTATCCTCGGCCGATTCGCGAAGAGAAGCGTGTTGCCGACATCAAAGAACACAAATCGTAAGTCTTCTGACATGAAGAAATTCTACACGCGGCGCTTGGACACGGCCTTAGGTTGTTCCGCGCATTCCGTTTCGCTTTCAGGACTCGTGACCGCGCCCCAAAAAACGGGTAATATCCTATTTCGCAACTCCCGCCGGAGAGGTCATCCTTCGGCGTCCGCAAAGGGCTAACCCGCTTGCACTTTCTCACCCTGGCCAGCCAGTTCAACCGCGTCCGCGGGGTCTTCACCCTGGCGCGGGGTGGGCCCACCCAGTGGCCTCTCGCCTTCTTCGGGACGGCCCTCCTGTTCGAGTCTTCCAGCAAGAAAGGCGACGCCTACGATCTGCTCTGGGCTGTGGTTTTTGCATTCGCCACCCTCAACATTCTGAGCCTGGTTGCCAAGCGCTTCGATCCCGACCGCAACCGCATGAGCTTCGGCGAAATGATGGCCGTCCTGACGGTGATTGTTGCAGTCTTCCTGCTTGGCTGGGAGATGCTGTATCTGTTCAAGGTCCTCCCGATCCGCCTCTCTCACTGACTGTTTTTTGGAGTATGATTCGCTGCAATGACGAAGAATGCCCCAGCTTTCGAAGTGACCTGCCCGTGCTGCAGCGCCGTGCTTAAGGTCGATCCGGCGACCAAGGCGGTAATCGCCCATACCGCGGCGGTTAAACCGAAAACCTTCAACGACATCGAGGAAGCCGCCCGCGCGATGAAGGAGCAGGACAGCCGCCGCGACTCGATCTTCCGCCAATCGGTCGAAGCCCAGAAGAACGCCTCCGACCTGCTGGAAAAGAAGTTTCAGGAAGCCGTCAAGAAAGCCAAGGAAACACCCGACACCGGACGCCCGCTGCGGGACTTTGATCTGGACTGACGATGTCTTGCCCGCTTCTTCTGGGCCACCGCGGTGCCCGGGCAACCCGGTCCATTCCAGAGAACACGCTCGAATCCTTCGATCTCGCCTTGGCGCAGGGCTGCGATGGCTTCGAATTCGATGTGCGTCAGACCGCCGATGGTCGCGCCGTGATCTGCCATGATCCGACCGTCCGCGGGATCGAGGTTGCGCGCGCAGAATCCGGCGACTTGCAAGACCTTCCGGTTTTGCAGGAAGTCCTCGCCCGTTACTCCCCCACGGCATTCCTCGATGTTGAAGTGAAAGTTTCGGGTCTGGAAGCCATCGTGGTGGAAGCTCTGCGAGCGCATCCCGCTCAACGCGGATACGTAGTCTCGTCGTTCCTGCCCGAGGTCTTGCTCTGCTTTCGCCGCTTGGACCGCGAGATTCCACTTGGCTTGATCTGTGAAGATCGCTCCCAGATGGCGGCATGGACGGAACTGCCCATCCCGTTCGTTATCCCGCACCACGGTCTGGTGGACGAGGCTCTATGTCAGCTCCTGCACGCGGCGCGGAAACAGATTTTGGCCTGGACAGTAAACAGGAGAGAAGAGATGCTCCGGCTCAAGAACTGGGGAGTTAGCGGAATCATCTCTGACGATACGAAATTACTGGTGGAATCGCTGCGACCACCGGAAACCTGAGACCTGACACCCAAGGCCTGACACCTGTTTCTCTCAATCCGCCGCGACCTCGAGCTTCATCCCCGTTCGCGGCTTGCGCAGGTACGCCGCCCGTTCCATCTCCAGCGCTTCCAGATTCCCGCCGGTGGCCTCCTCAGTCCATCCCAACACCGCGCCGATTCGCAGGGCCGCCTCGCGGCTGCAGGCTTCCGACCAGCATGGCCCCAGAGCGACAGGAACTCGCCGCAGCAGTACGTCACCCAGGGTCACCGCGCACTCGCTTACGTATGCGTCCACCGCTTCCGCCACGATGTGTTGTGAATGCGCGCAGATCGGCGTTCGCAGTTCCACGCTGCTCAACGCCGTGCGGGCGATCGCGATTGCCCGCTGTCCATGCCATTCGACGATCGCCCGGGCCGAATCCTCGCTCATGCTCCCAGTCTCTGCGATCTCCACCACCCAATGATCGAGCAATGGATCGATCACGGCCGCGTCCGCCACCGCCATCGGCCTCGGCTCGCCAACCCGGATCCCGATCTTGCGGGCGCAGTCGCGCGCCACGCTGGCCGCCGTCGTGAGGCTTCCGCCGACGACGGAAATCATCCGCGAGACGTTTTCATCCTCATGGTCGTGCAGTGTGTGCTGGGGGTTGATGGCTTCCGGATCGATCTTGGCGTCGTAAGGCAGCGACCGCACTCCAGCAAATGCGTAGCGGATGTGATTCTGTGAGATCCGCGCTTTGGGAAACATTCGCACTAGCGACTGCATCAGGTATTCAATTTCATCCAACGCCGGCTGAACCTTGCTTGGATCCGTCGAGTCCGCAACCTTGGTCGAGCCCACCAGGATCTGCTCGTTCCAGGGAATCACATAGAGAGGACGCCCATCCCGTCCCGTGGTGTAGACGGCCGCTCCCGGCGCGCCGGGAAAATTCGAGACCACAATATGAGAGCCGCGCACCCCGCTCACCATCGGCATTCGAGTCTTGATGCCCGAACGCTGGCATGTCCGGTCGGCCCACGGACCCGTCGCGTTAATCACCCAGGTCGCTTCAATTTTCTCCTCTACGTTGCGGGTCCAGTCGCGGAGCAATAACCCGCGCGCCCGGCCGTGCGCCACGTCGATGGCTAAAACCTGCGTGTGATTGCGGGCCACCGCGCCCGCCACGATCGCTTCGCCCAGCCATTCCGCCACCAGTCGTTCCGGAAATTCGCACTGTGCGTCCTCATAGTCGAACAGCGCCCAATTTTGGCCCGCGTCGAGCGCCCGCTCCAGCTTCCTCCTTTCCATCTCGAAGCCAGCGGCGTCGACTTTACGGCCTGCCATGCGCCGGTACACCCATAGGGCCGCTCGTACCGTCATGGCGCTCCGCCCGGTCCGGTCGCTCAAAGCCATCAGGAAGTGCGCCGGATGCGCCAGGTGCGGCCTCTCCCGCAGCAACCGTTCCTTCTCGCGCAACGACTCCCGCGCGAATGCAATGTCGCCCTGCTCGAGAGCACGCAACCCGCTCAGGATCCGGGTCGACCGGCTGGTGGTTCCCCCACCAAAATCGTTCTGCTCAACCAGCAGCGTACGCTTGCCCGCCCGCGCACACTCCCGCGCAATCGCCACTCCGATCACACCCCCACCTACGACCGCCACTTGAAAGTGCTGGCCTGTCAGCGGTTGTCGATTGGTGCTGGGCAAGTTCATAAGGCCGAATCGGGGCCGCACCTTGTCCGTGCCTGGGGGTACTCCCCCAGATAGAGTGTTACCTCCGCCTCATATGTCACGGAAGATCACCATGGTGTTGCAGCATTCGTTCCCGATTGAGTAACCTCGGGCCAAACTCCAAAGGAACTATGGATGTAACGGGTCAATCCTGTAAGTCACGCTATGAGAATCAGATGGGGGGATTAATCGATGCAACACCTCACGCCCTTGCGGCTTCTGAAAACGTCGTTACTGAGTTAGCATTCCATTTGCCGGCATCGAATTCCTCGCATTGATACGCCCGTCCGAAAACCTACATTGCTCCTGTCGACATACGTCGTTTAGATTGGTTGCCAATGCCCCCGACAACGGGAGAACGCTTCGAGCGCGCCGTCGCCATCATGCATCGTCTCCGCGCCCCGGGCGGATGCCCCTGGGATCGCGAGCAGACCTTCGACTCCATTAAGCCCTTCACCCTGGAGGAGACTTACGAGGTCCTCGAGGCCATCGACAATCGCGATTGGGACGAGTTGAGTGGCGAGCTGGGCGACCTGCTGCTGCAAGTGCTCTTCTATTCCGAAATGTCCCGGGAGCAGGGAACCTTCTCGATCGACGACGTTCTGGACCGGCTCTCGACCAAACTCGTTGAGCGCCACCCGCACGTGTTTGGCGACGTACAGGCCGAAACCTCCTCCGAGGTCATCCGGAACTGGGAAGCAATTAAGGCGGAAGAAAAGAAGAAACGCTTGGCGGCAGGCGGGGGCAAATCCACGAAAGAATCCGCACCCCAGTCCGTCCTGGCCGGAGTCTCCCCCGCCATGCCATCGCTCCTAGAGGCGCACAAGCTCAGCTCGCGAGCTGCGCACGTCGGCTTCGATTGGCCCAATGTCGAGGGCCTGTTCGACAAGCTTCATGAAGAGACCGAGGAACTCCGCGAGCAACTCAAAGACTTTCCTGCTCCCGGCCCCCGGCCCCCGGCTCGCGGTATCGCTGGTTCGGGCGCGCCCGGGGTTCCGGAAGCCCTCCGCGCGCGCTTGGAAGAAGAAGTCGGCGACCTGCTGTTCGTTCTCGTCAACATCGCACGCTACCTGTCGCTCGATCCCGAGTCCGCCCTCAAGAAAACCAACCGCAAGTTCAAGCGCCGCTTCCAGTGGATCGAAGACCAACTCCGCGTCTCCGGCCGCTCCCCGGAGCAGGCGGCCGCGGAGGAGTTGGAATCCCTCTGGCAACAAGCCAAACAAACAGAAAAATCGCATCCGTGAGCAACGACTCGATCATCATTCGCAACTGCCACGAACTCAACGAGTTGCGTACCGCTGTGGCGCTGCAGAAGGAGGTCTGGAACTTCAGCGACGCCGAACTCGTCCCGCTGCGGTTGTTTGTCGTGGCCGAAAAAGTCGGTGGTCAGGTGATTGGCGCCTTTAACGGCAACGACATGGTCGGCTTCGCCATGGCCGTGCCTGGTGTTCGCGGTTGGCATCCCTATCTGCATTCGCACATGCTGGCCGTGCGGAAGGACTTCCGCAACGCGGGGCTCGGCCGCCGCATCAAGCTATTCCAGCGCGAAGAAGCCCTGGCCCGCGGATTCGAGCTGATCGAGTGGACCTTTGATCCGTTGGAAATAAAGAACGCCTACCTCAACATCGAAAAACTGGGAGCCATCGCGCGCCGCTACACCATCAACCAGTACGGTATTACATCCTCACCTCTGCAGGGTGGTTTGCCCACCGACCGCCTCATCGCAGAATGGTGGGTCAAGTCGAATCGCGTGGAGAGCCTGCTAAGGGAAGGCTCCATCCCTGCAATCTCTGCCCTGACAACTATCTCGGTGCCTGCCGCCATCTACGAATGGAAAGCTTCGCCCGACACCCGAGCGCTGGCTATGGAAGTGCAGGAGGGCAATCGCGAAGAATTTCTCAAGGCTTTTGCAAACGGCCTTGCCGTGGTCGGCTACGAGCGGGACAAAACTGGCAACGGCAAATTCTTGCTTGCTCATTGGGACGAGCCGTGGTCATTCGCAAGTGATCAGCCGACGGGAATTGAGTCAACCTAAGCTATACTTATGAGAATTGAAGCGGTCACCCTGCGCGAAATTCAAATGCCGCTCGTCCACTTTTTCGAGACGAGCTTTGGCCGTGTCTACACCCGCCGCATCCTTCTCGTCACGGTGCATTGCGAAGGAATAGAGGGCTGGGGTGAATGCGTCGCTGGGGAATCCCCCGCCTACAGCAGTGAATGGATCGACTCCGCTTGGCTGACCATCGCAAGCCATCTCGCGCCGGCCCTGGTCGGTCGCACGCTGTCGCAGGGAAGGGAAGCCGCGCCCCTGCTCGCCCGGGTGCGCGGCCATCGCATGGCCAAGGCCGCCCTCGAAAACGCGCTTTGGGACATCGAGGCCAAAATAAAGCAGCAGCCGCTGTGGAAGCTTCTCGGCGGCCACCATCACGAGATTCCGTGCGGCGTTTCCATCGGCATTCAGGACTCTCCTGAACAACTTCTCGATCGCATCCACACCGAACTCGGTGCCGGCTACCGCCGCATTAAGATCAAGGTCAAACCCGGATGGGACGTGAATATCCTCGAGAAGGTGCGAGCGCGCTGGTCCGACATCACGCTCAGTGTCGACGCCAACTCCGCCTACACCCTCGACGAAGTCGAGCACCTGCGCAAGTTCGATCAATTCAACCTGCTCATGATCGAGCAACCGCTCTGGAACGACGACATCTATTACCATGCCCGCCTTCAGAAAGAACTGCGCACCGCCATCTGTCTCGACGAGTCCATCGAGCACGCCCGCGACGCTGCCTTTGCCGTCGAAACGTGTGCCTGCCGCATCATCAACATCAAAGTCGGCCGCGTGGGCGGCTTCACTGAGGCAAAGAAAGTTCACGACGTCTGCCGGAGCACGAATATCCCCGTTTGGTGCGGAGGCATGCTCGAATCGGGCGTTGGTCGTGCTCACAATATTGCTCTCTCGACCCTCGAGAACTTCCGCCTGCCTGGCGACGTTTCCGCTTCAAAGCGCTATTGGAAAGAAGACATTATCGAACCCGAAGTTGAAGTATCGCGGGAAGGCCTCATCGCGGTTCGCGACGAACCCGGCACAGGCTACCGCGTGCGCGAAGATCAGATTGAGAGCATCACGGTAAGAAAGCAGACCATCACAGGGTAGAGACAGAATTGCTTCGTCAGCGGCGCCCCGGAGTCACCTGTGGCTGTGTGCCGCTTGTTCGTCGTTTGCCACCGCTGCTTCCTGCTTCTTCAACAGTTCCACTCCCTGTCCGAAGCTGAGGTCATGCGGCACAGGGTGGAAATCGCTGAGAACCTCGGTCGACTTGAGATCGATCCTTTTGAAGAACAGAATTCTCCCGGTAAACGCGAGGCTCATCTTCTGGATATCCCACCAGCCGTCCCCCACGTCACCCTGCTCCACCAGAAAATGGCCGCCTCGGTCGAGGTGGCCCAGAATTCCCCAGCCGAACCCCACGTCTTTGAATAGCGTGCCGTCGATTTTCGCAATGCGGTTTTTCCCGGCGTCGATCAGTAGGTAGCCTTGCATTCCCTGAAGTACTTGCTCAGTACGGCTCGGCGGATCGTACTTCGGATTGGGCCGAAACTTAAGCCGCACCAGTTCACCGCCCGCCTTGCCTACTCCTGCACCGCCCGCTTGCGTTCCGTCATAATCGAATAAAAACGCGTCCGGCATAGCTCTGACGATCCGACCAACCCGCTCGGCATCTTCCTTTTCTCGCTGCCGCTTTTTCTTCAGTTCTTCCGGATCCTTTATCAGTTGGTCCAGGCGCGCTTCTTCCGCCAGTTGCTGGTCGCGGGTGAGGGGCTTGTCGTCGTAGGCGACTGCCAACCCCGCCATCGCATCCTTCGTTTCGCAATAGAGTTTGGTCTGCGACCCATGTCCCGTTTCCTTGCGGGACAGAAACATGTGATGTACAGAATCATCCTGCGAGGCCTTCGCTTCGTTCCACACGGTACGGCGAACGAATTCTCCGGGCGGAATCGAGGGCATTTGCTCGCACTGCAAAGGATTGCCGAACCACACCCATGCGACAAACAGCGCCACCCGCCACCACTCGGTCTGATTTCGCCACATGCATCCACCCCGCTGACCGTAGTGTACCTTTAGACGAACTCGGCGCAGCCGCCGTTGTACGAATCGGGGCTGTGCCGACCTTCAAACAGTTGCACCGCCGAATCGCGGGTAGTCCTGATCGACGGCTATCCACCGCATCCCCGCACTTTTGCCGATAGGCTGCGCCGACGACATAGGTGCATACGCCCTGCATACGAATGGTTTAGAATCGTAAGTTCCCGCCAAGATGGATCCCCGGCTGCGCTGCCAGGGATAGGCCGGAGACAACCCGAAGCACAGTCGGAGATTCCGCAAACCGCCGGCAACTAGCCCAAGGAGATTGCGCTCATGGATGTACCCAAGACTGGGGAGTTCGCACATATTGGGAAGTCGGTCGTCATTAAGGGAGAGCTTTCTGGAAGCGAGGACCTTTATCTCGACGGCCAGGTGGAAGGCAGCATCCTGCTGAAGGGCAACAATCTCACCGTCGGCCCGAACGGCCAGATCAAAGCCAACGTCGATGCCAAAGGCGTGATCGTACAGGGGAAACTCGAGGGCAACCTTCGCGCCAGCGAGCGCGTGGAGCTGCGCAAGTCTGCCATTGTAATGGGCGACATTGCCACCCAGCGCATTGCCATCGAGGAAGGCGCGTATCTCAAAGGCAAAGTCGACATCAGCAAGGACGGCGCGAAGTAGAGCCTCCGCGGTTTGATCGTCACGTCGGCGACCCCGGGTCGCAGGGTTGGGCGCCGTTCTCGCCGGGGCGTGCGAGACCGGCCCGGTACGCTTGCGCACTTAACCAGCGCCCGGTATGCTGTCGGACTTCTCAGAACTAGACTAGACCGTTCTCCAGACCTACATGAAACTTTTTCGCGGCTCATCGTCCGGGCCAGACAAGGGTTCGTCGCCGGCTCCAAGCAGTCACAAGCCTTCCCGCCGGTCCAGCGGTCTGGGCGAGTTGACCCGGCACTGGTCAACGCAGGAAAATCTCTGTGTTCTCGATCTGGGCGCCACCTCGCCCGCCAACATCCGCTACTTCACCGAGCGTTCCCACAAAATCTACAGCGAAGACCTGCTCACCGCCTCCACCGATGCCTCTCTGATCACCAAGGACGAGCACGGCCATGCAACCCTCAACAGCCGCCAGTTTCTCGAGGACAACCTCGTCTATCCCGCCGCCCAGTTCGACGTGGTTCTATGTTGGAATCTACCCGACTACCTCGACGAAAGCCTGGTCAAGCCCGTGGTCGGCCGTCTTTGGTCTGTTCTGAAACCCGGCGGTATGTTGCTGGCCTTTTTCCATACCCGCGACGCCGGTCCTGATGCTCCTTGCTACCGCTACCACATCATGGGTCCCGACGTTCTCGATATGCAGCCCATCGTTCCCCAACGCGAAGTTCGCCGCGGACCGACCGGTGCCGTGCACCGCGCCGTCGGAGCCGGGTTCCGTCTCCAGCGTGTGTTCAACAACCGCCACATCGAAAACCTTTTTCGGGACTTCGCCTCCATCAAGTTCTTCCTGAGTCGTGACAACATCCGCGAAGTGCTGGTCGTACGCTAATTTTCCAGCCGATTTGTTTCAAGGGTCCTGACCTCGCGCCGCTTTACACGGACCGGCGCGGTCTAGCGAGTCGCCGTTACTAGATACCTTGTGACCGCGGGAGCGCCTTCCAGGAAGTGAAGAATCGTGCGGCGAAAAGGCCGAGGTAACTTGAGCAGCCTGCGAATCCGCGACGAGCTCTGAAACACCGGCAGCAGTCGGCGCTCATACACTCGACGGTATCGCTCGATCGCTTCTCCGAGCGAAATTTCAAGTCTGAAAAAGGGAATCAAGCACTCCGCCGCGGTTACCCCGCTCCTGAGCGCCAGCGAAATCCCGTCTCCTACAAACGGATCGACGAACCCCGCTGCGTCTCCCACCCGCAACATCCGGCCTTCGGTGGGATGTGGCCTTTCAAAGACCAGGGGAGAGGTGCTAATCGCCTCCATAGTCGGCTCCCAGCCGCGGGAGCGCTCCGCAAGCTGAGGATGTCGCGCAAACACCTCCGGCAGAGTGTGGGCGACATCGGAGCGCACCATCGCGCACGCGTTGATCCGTCGTGGACCTCCGTTGTCCCCCGCGGTAACGGGCTGCACCCCGCAATAACCGCCCTCGAAGAAATAGAGGTCCACCGATGCCTGTTTCTCGCGCTCAGAAAAGTGCCCCTTCACCCCCAGCCAAGTCGGCTCCGCCTTGCCCTTCCGCGTCGTGCGTTTGCGGTCGAGGTTCGACCACCGCCCCGATGCGTTGATAACGGCGCGGGCCTCAAACTCGTCCGTGGTGGTGCGAACCCGGAAGGGTCCATCCCCAGACACGCTCTCCACTGTGGTCTGCAAGCGCGCACACACGCGCGCCTCCTCCGCGGCCCGCCACAGTTCCGCGTCCAGATCGAACCGAGAAATGCTTGCTCCCGCCGGATCAACGGGAGTTGTGATGGTGTGCCCATCCACGAACAACCGCCCCTCAGGGATTCGCATGGCCGACCTAAGCAAGGTGCCGCCGTGATCCCCCAACTGCCCGCCCAGCAGTGCCAGCGATTCCCCCGAAACAAACTCGCCGCAAACCTTCTGCCGAGGAAGTCGCCCCCGCTCGAGCAGCAAAACCCGCGCCCCTGTGCGCGCCGCGGTGATCGCCGCGGCGGCGCCTCCCGGACCGCCGCCAACCACCATGAGATCGTAATGGGACTGTTGCTGATCCCGTGGACTCACAAAGCCCCCGCCTTCCACGCGATGACGCCCATCCGAAACAGATAGGAGCGGTCAATCTCCACTCGTGCTGCCGCCGTCTTTCCCAGAATCTCGCGCATCTCATCCGGTGTATAAGCCTGAACTACCGAGGCCGGCGCGTCATGCCGCGTGATCCGGCTGCGGTACAGGGGCAACCCGGCGTACACGAGCGCAAGATGTGCCGGATGCCGGATCAGGTCGTTGATCAGCACCGCACATCGGCTCACCCGCAGTCCTTCGTTCACGAATTGGACCAACCGCTCAGGGGATAAGTGGTGCGCAAAGAGCCCGCAGCCGACCAGATCGAAACTCCCGTCTCGGAAGGGAAGTGACAGGGCGTCTCCCACGATCGATCGGCCTCCGTTACCGAGATGCGAGGCGGCGCGATCCAGCAGCGTCACGTCGAGCTGGATGCCGTGCTTGCTCAAGGTTTTCCGGGTCGAATGCGGGACGTAGCCCGAACCGGCCGCCACCTCAAGGAAGGAGAAGCTCTTGCGCCCGGCCCGCCCGGCCACTTGTTGAATCATCTTCCTGGTGGTCGTGATTCCTCCAAACCACTTGTTGAACCACCGTAGATCCAGAAGGGAATCCGCGACCTCTGTCGCCGTACCGGCGTCATTGTCCAGGAGTTCGGCAGTAGGAATGCGCTTCATAGCCAACGAGGAAGGGGCAAGTCTGGGATTGGGAAGTGGAAGCAGAACCGACAATCGGAGCATTAGGCCCCTGCCCAAAGTCGCCAGTGGCAAGTCGCCAATGAGCGTTCCCCTAAACTTCCGCCAATTCCTCCTCCAACAGCTGCTTGTTGTAGAGATCGGTGTAGTACCCGTTGCGCGCGATCAGTTCATCGTGCGTGCCTAATTCCACGATGCGGCCGGTATGCAGCACGGCGATGCGATCTGCATTGCGCACGGTCGATACGCGGTGCGAAATAAAGATCGTGGTCCGGCCCCGCATGATTTCCCGCAGGTGGTTCAAAATCTTGTCTTCGGTATGCGTATCCACACTGGACAGGGCGTCATCCAAGATCAGAATCCGAGGATTGCGCATGATCGCCCGGGCAATCGCTGTCCTTTGCTTCTGCCCGCCCGACAATGTCAGCCCGCGCTCTCCAACCACCGTCTGATAGCCCTCAGGAAAACCCTCAATGTCCGCTGCAATGTTCGCGGCATCCGCGGCCTCCCGCACCTCGGCGTCGCTCGCGTCTTCCTTCCCAAACGCGATGTTCTCCCGGACCGTGTCACTGAACAGAAAGGTCTCCTGCGGGACGAACCCTATGTTGCGCCGCAGGAACTCGATCGGGAACTCCCGGATCGGCCGTCCGTCGATCAGCACCGCGCCCTGAGCGGCGTCATACACCCGAGGTATCAGGTTAACCAGCGTCGTCTTGCCCGAGCCGGTGGGCCCCACGATTGCCAGGCTGCTTCCTTCCGGAACGTGCAGGTTGACATCGTGCAGCACCAGCCCTTCGTTGTAGCCAAAACTCAACCCGCGGAATTCGATCTCGCCCCTTAGTTCCTTGGCTTCTGATCCTGAGGTGACAGCGACAGGGTCGTCCGCGATCTCCGACTTCTCCAGCAGGATTTCGTTGATCCGTCCCAACGAAGCTGTCCCGCGCTGGAAGATGTTGATCACCCAGCCCAGCGCGATCACCGGCCATGTCAATTGGACCATGTAGGTCAGGAACGCCGCGAACTCGCCGACGGTCATCCTGTGCCCCAAAACCTCGCGTCCCCCTAGCCACAACACCAGTACTACCGCGAGTCCCAGGGTCAATTCCAGCGAGGGCCACAGCAATCCCATCAACCGCGCAAGCGGCAGACTGCGCGCGATGTACTCCTGGTTTGCCCTTTCGAACAACCGAACTTCGGCGTCCTCCTGCGCATACGCCCGAATCACCCGCGCCCCGGAAAAATTCTCCTGCGCCCGCGCCGAAATGTCGGAAAACATCGCTTGGATCTTCTCGAAGCGTTCATGAATCTGCTTGCCGAAATACTGGATCACGATGCTGGCCACCGGCAGGGGCAGGAACGTATAAACCGTTAGCTTCGGACTGATCTTCACCATGTAGGCGAGCGCCCCCGCCGTGAACACAAGCGTGTTCGCCGAGTACATGATCGCAGGCCCCAGCAGCATGCGAACCGCGTTCAGATCGTTGGTGGCGCGCGCCATCACATCGCCGGTGCGGGTGCGCTGGTAGTAGGAGTAAGAGAGGCTTTCCAGGTGCTGGAACATATCGTTCCGCAGATCGAATTCGATGTCGCGCGAGATGCCGATCACGATCCAGCGGGTCAGAAACTGGAACACTCCTTTGCTTGACGCGATAGCCACCAGCAGAAGTGCGTAGACGGCAAGTTGCCGGGGCGCCCTGCCGCCATCTTTCAGGTAGTCGAGGGCCCGCTGCAAGACTTGCGGGAACTGCACCCAGATTCCGTTCAGCAGGAGAACACAGAGCGAACCCCAAGCAAGCCCGCGGCGATACTTCTTAAGGTATGGATAAAGGGGACGGAGGCTTTTCGGCAGCATCGCTTTCAGTAGATGCGATTCTACCAGCGGCCGGTGCAGGGGATTGTCACCCAAGGAGTTTCGTCGATCGGCCCACCGTTCTTGAGCTCCGCTCCCCCTGGAACCTTCGAGACTTGCCTCCGAGTACGTTGGTAATCTTGCCGGGTTACGAGCGACTGGCATAGCTTCTTGTCAGGCCGAACCTTGGGATTCTTTCGCTTGGAGCCCTCTTGCCGAACTCACGCAAGTACCTGCCATTCATTACCCGCCTCGTCCGCCGTTTGCCCATTCTGACCGGCGTGGCCTGCCTTGCGGTTCCCATGGCCTTGCCCCCATCGGCCCGGGCAGCAGACCGGCCCACCAGAAAACTCGTCTACAAGGAGAACCCCGGATACCCGCTTACTCTTCGGGAGGCTCACATCGGTGGAGTGGTGCGACTGGAGATCGTGATTTCGGCGAAAGGCATCGTAGACTCGATTTCACCTCTGGGCGGGAATCCAGTCCTCGTCGAAGCAGCAAGCACCGCGGTCCGAAAATGGAAGTACGCGCCGGCCGACGCTGAAACCAAGACGCAAGTGGAATTTACCTTCGACCCCAAGCGGTAGGGGTGGTTCCCGATCTTCTGGCACCCGGCTTGATTCCCAGTTTGCTCCCGGGGACTCTTCCCCCAAACCCTGCGAACTGCACCGAGCGATCATTCCGAAACACGGAAGCGCAGGCCACGAGCAGCGCCAGAGCCCATCCCGCCAGGAAAAACCACCCCATCCCCATTAGAAACGAGTACATCAGCTCGCTGTTCATGAAGGCGGCTCCCAAGAAACGAACACCGTTACGCAACGTATCCATCGCATGTCCCGCTCGCCTCGGCGCTGCCGCGACGGTACTGCCGCAAGATCTCCTGCACCGCGTTCATGCGGCCTAAGGTGGTCAGCGTTGGGTCGTGCAGGGCGTCCTCGATCCTTGCCATCCAGAAGTTCACCGCACAATTAATCCCCTGTGACATTTCCGCCGCGATAGCTTCAATCAACGCGTGATCTGTGGCTAGTGTCGCCAAACCCATACCCGCCTTTCTGATCCTGCAGGAGCCTCGCCAGTCTGTAGCATTTCTGACCGGAGAGGCTCCCTTTTATGAAAACCCTTACGCTCGGCTCAAGTTGCTGAAAAAAGGGGCGGGCTGGGAGCTTGCCCCGCCCCGCCTGTGCTAACAGCAAATCTATGGATTCGGTGTGGCTTCGCCCGGCGCATTCTGTCCACCTTGCGAGCGCCTCTGCAGACGGGCCTCCTTGCGAGCCTCGAACGCCGCCCTCTTGGTCTTCTGATCGGGCGTCAGAACCTGCATTAGCTCGGACTTGATGCGCGCCCTTTGCACCATCAGCTCTGCCATCGTTTGCGACTGCTGAGTCGCCAGGGAGCGAACCTTCGTCTCGTCGAAAGTGCCTGCCGATTCCAATTGCCGCATCTGCTGGCGGTTTTGCGCCAGCTGCTGCATCAATGGCTGGATTGTCGGCTTTTCTCTCGTCACGATGTCTTTCATCTGCGTCTTCTGCGCATCCGTAAGGTCGAGATAGCCGGCGCTAACGCCCAGCATCCTGCCGAAGTGCCGTCCCCGATGGCCAGGGTCCGCCGTTGTCACCGCCGTTTGTGAGAACCCGATCGTCACCAGTAACGTGACTACTGATATCGCCACCGGAATCTTCCATCGATTCGCTTTCATTTTTCCTCCGCCACCCCTCCCGGCTCTCGACCGGGGTTTGAAATCTCTTGCACTCATGGAAACACGGTTGCCACCTCCATGGCGGTAAAGAGTCGGTCAACCCAAGTAAAGTTTTGTCAATGAGATGTGCCTCGTTTTGACAATTCTTTACGTCGATTTCCGCGGCAACTGTTGTAAAAAAGAGGGGGGCGATGGACCGCATTCTCATCATCGACGACGACTTTGAGCTCTGCAGCCTGGTGACTGAGTACCTGGCGGCCGAGGGTTTTCGCGTCGAGTCCGTTCACGACGGAGAAACCGGCCTGCGGCGCGCCTCGGCGGGTCAGTACCTGCTGGTCATCCTCGACGTGATGCTGCCCGGGATGAGCGGTTTCGATGTCTTGCGGCGTTTGCGGGCCACCTCCCGCATCCCCGTGTTGCTACTCACCGCACGGGGTGAGGATGTGGATCGCATCGTCGGCCTTGAGATCGGCGCCGACGACTATCTCCCCAAGCCTTTCAATCCCCGCGAACTGGTGGCCCGTATCCGCGCGATTCTCCGGCGCAGCGCCGCCGACCCCAAATCGCTTGGCTCGCCGCGGCCACCCGAGATTATTCGCGTGGGGGATATCGAGCTCGATCCCGCCACTCGCAGCGTGCGCCATGCCGGAGAACCGGTTGAGCTGACCTCGGTCGAGTTCAATCTCCTCGAGGTCCTGCTGCGCGAGGCGGGCCGGGTAGTCACGCGCGAACAGTTGGTCAGCGCTGTCCTCAGCCGCAAATTTTCCCCCTTCGACCGCAGCATCGACATGCATGTCTCTAAGGTCCGCAAGAAGCTGGGTGATTTGAACGGCGACGAAGAGCACATCAAAACAGTACGCGGTGTGGGGTATATTCTTGCCCGGCCTCGCGAAGCCGCCAAGAGTTCTCGATGAAAAGCCTGTTTCTCAAAATCTTCCTGTCCTTCTGGTTGGCGCAGGCCCTCATCGTTGCCCTGGTCGTCATCGCTACCGTGGTCTTTCGCCCCCAGACTGAGTCTCCTTTTTGGGAGTACATCAAGGAGCACACGGCGCAGCAGCTGGTGGAAGCCTATGAAACGGGAGGGGCACCTGGACTCGACAAACAGATCGATCAACTGAGCACGACCTTCAAGTTTCAGGCCTACCTGTTCGACGACCAGGGTAGGGAACTCGCCGGCCGCACTGCGCCGGCATGGGCACACAGACTTAGTAGTGGCCTTGAGCCCCAGACCATCGGCTGGGCGCAGCGTTTCTCAAGCCGCCGGTTTGTGACCCATGCGATAGCCGCTGCGGACGGACATCGGTACGTCATGGTCGCCGAGATTCCTCCTCGGCCCTGGCTTCCTTTGCTTCGCCAGAAGCCTCCCGGGACCGGCCTGTTCGTCCTGGCCGTGGCGGTTCTGGTTTCCGGCGTCGTCTGCTACTTGCTGGCGCGATACTTAACCTCAGACGTGGGCCGCCTGCGGGCCGCGACTCAACAGTTGGCTGCGGGAGATCTCAGCGCCCGCGCAGAAGCACCCCCCGGTCGCCGCCGCGACGAAATCGCGCACCTCGTGCGCGACTTCAACACCATGGCCGAGCGCCTCCAAGACTTGGTTAACGCGCAATCCCGCCTGTTGAACGACATCTCCCATGAACTTCGTTCCCCCCTGGCTCGGCTCAGCGTTGCCCTGGGACTGGCGTGGCAGCGTACCGGGCCCGATGCGCACAGCGTGCTCGAACGCATCGAACTGGAAGCCAACCGCCTCAACGAACTCATCGGACGCCTCCTGACCTTGGCGCGCCTTGAGGGCGGTGAAGACGCCATCGGCCGGACCCCCATCGCTCTCGAAGAAATGGTGCTCGATATCGGCAAGGACGCCGACTTCGAAGCTCAAAGTCGCCAATGCCGGGTTCGGTGCGTGATCCAGGATGACGCCACCGTCCTAGGCAGTCCCTCACTGCTGCACAGCGCGGTGGAAAACGTTGTCCGCAATGCCATGCGGCACACCCCCGAGGGTACGGAAGTTGAGATCCGTCTGGCGCGGGAGTCACGTAGTGGCAAAGATGAAGCCGTGGTTCGCGTTACGGATCGCGGCCCCGGCGTTCCGCCGGAGTCTCTCGACAAACTGTTCCGCCCCTTCTACCGTCTGGACGATGCGCGTGGACGCCAGACGGGGGGAGTAGGTCTGGGGTTGGCGATTACCGAACGGGCCGTGCGCCTGCATGGCGGTACCGTCCGGGCCGCCAATCGACCCGAAGGCGGATTGATGGTTGAGATTCGCCTTCCCCTGGACTCCGAACTTCCATCCGATGTTTCCGCTAAATTGCCCGAGGGAACAGCGGTCTAAACACGGCGCGCGCAGAAAGCCGAGTGGGATCGGGAATTTGCAGGACATCCGTTGCGGCCTGGTCTCTCACCGTCCGGACCCTACCAGCGAACGCCATTCACTTGCCCCGTCAGGCAACTCTGCACCCCGCTTCCGACTCCAATAAGTCTTTGCGCCAGTTTGCTCTTCCGGGAATTTCCTGATACACCAATGGAGGCAAGAAAGCCCTCAAAATTTGGATTGCGCGCAGCCCGCGTGGGCTTTTGCGATCCGGAGATACCCAACAGGAGATGGAATGTCGATCAGGTCTGGCTGGCTTCGGTGTGTCGTGGTGTTGTGGCTGCTCGCGTTCTTTTTGAGCTGCGGTGGTTCATCCAGTAAGTCCGCATTCCTCTACCTGGCGAGCCAAGGCACCACTCCGGGCACCGTTACTGCCTATTCGATCGACCTCAGCAAGGGGACGTTGAGTTCCAACACCGGACAACTCACGCCGGTCGGCAAGGCTGCCAACACCGGAACGCAGCCCAGCGCCCTTCTCTTCGATCCAAAGCAGACCTTCGCTTACACGGCGAACACCGGGTCAAATGACATTTCGACCTTTACCGTTAACAAAGATGGTTCGCTCGCTGCGGCTCAGGGCGTCACCGCAGCCGGCACGCGCCCGGTTGCGCTCGCGATGGACTCAGCTGCGCATTTTCTCTTCGTGGTTAACGAAGGCAATCCGGCCCAGAACGTTGGCGGAAACGTCTCAGTTTTCTCCATAGGTTCCGGGGGTGCTCTGGCTGAGGTGTCCAACTCTCCTTTCCCTCTCCAGGAAACCTCACCTCCACTTCCCGTCACACCGGCTCAACCCCTCCCGACTGCCGTGGCCGTCAGTAACCAGGGAAACTTCATCTACGTTACAGACAGGAACAATGGGTGCGTGTTGGGATTCTCCTTTGATGGCACGTCTGGTGCGCTGTCACCGGTGCCGGGTCAGATCTTCCTAGTAGGCAGTGCGCCCAACGCCGTATTTTCGCCGCCCGCCGGAAATTTCCTGTACGTGGCCAATGCCGGCTCAAACGACATCTACGAATTCATCATCAACGCCGATGGCAGCCTGACGGCGATCACTACGGTCGGCACGACCACTCCCGTCATCGCCACTACCGGAAACGGCCCTGTGGCCATGATCTCCGACGCGGCCGCAAAATACCTCTTTGTAGCTGCCAATCAGGGCAACGAGGTTGTGGGATACACGATCAACCACGTCACCGGTCTCCTGACCCAGGTCGCACTCAACATTGGAACCGCCTCGACCGGTGCCGGTCCCGTCGCCCTCGCGATTCGTTCCGACGGCAGCACGAACGGCAACTACTGGTTGTTTACTTCCAACAACGGCGCCAACACGGTTTCCACGTTCTCCCTCGTCTATACCACCGGTACGTTGAACCCGCTGCCACAGCTCGCGGCCCCACTCGCCCCCTACGGTGTCGCCGCCCGCTAACTCGCAATTTGTCGGTACCGCGGAAGTTTTCTTTTGTCGTTGGCGAGAGCGCCGTCGACCCGGCTTACGTCGGGACGCGCAGGATCAGGTATCCCCCAACCAGGGCAAAGATCAGATCTGGCGACCATGCTGCCAGCGCAGGGGGCAACTGGCTGAGATTTCCCATGGCTTCGAACAGCCGCGACATCGTTTCGTACACCACTGCGATTCCCACCGCGACCGCCACTCCCGTAATCGCGCCACGTTTCCCTGCGGTCAGGGAGAACGGAATCGCAAGAACCGCCATCACCAGAGTCACCAAGGGAAACGCGAATTTCTTCTGCAGTTGCACCTTCAGCCGCACCACGTCGAACCCGCTCTGTTGCAGATCGTGGATATAACGACGCAGTTCTTCGTAACTCATCTCTGACGATTGCCACACTTCCTTCTTGAAATAGGTCGGCGGCTCGCTGAATTGCGGGAACGTCGTGACGTCAAAGGGCCGGTAGCCCTCGATCGCTTCGCCGCGCAGGTTGCGTTCCCAGCCTTGTTCGAAGATCCACCGCTGCGTGGCCTCCGACCAGTGTGCTCGTTCTGCGTTCACTCGGCGGGTGATCGCGAAGCTCTTTGGATCAAACTGGAACACTGAAATATCGGCGAACTGGTCGCGGTCCACGTCAAAGAATTGGTAGTAGTAAATGTCCGAGTGCTGCCCGAAAATCCATTTGCGGTCGGGCCGCAAAAACGTCTGGGCGGGCTTCCCCTTGATCTGGTTGCGTAACGCGTCCTGCCGCTTGTTGGCACGAGGAAGATAGAACTGGTCGAAGAAGAAAAGGCTCGCCGCCAGCACCGACGAAATCACCAGCACCGGAACAACCACCCTGTAAATGCTGATCCCAGTCGCCTTGATGGCCGTGACTTCATTGGATCGCTCCATCAGTCCGAACGTGATCAGTACCGCCAGCAGCACCCCGTATTGCAATATGTTGTACAGGAAATATGGAGACACGTTGACCAGGTATTCCCCGACCACCCACCACGAGATTCCGTTGCGCAGGATGTCGCTTAGCAACTCGAATAGGGTGAACACCAACAGCAGAATCAGGAATGTCGCCAGGATCATTCCCAGGTACACGAAGAAGTCTCGCAAGACGTAGTCGTCGAGAATCGTCGGAAAGTCCAGGCCTGAAACTCTGCGCCGCGAAGAAGCCCGCTCGAACGCCATCGCGGTCTTGCTGAAAGGGCCCGTTGATTTGGCGTTTTCTTCTTCGCTCCTTCGGAAGGGATTGCGCAGCGAAAGCCACTGCCCGATTTCCAACGGCCGACGCTCAGCCCGCCACAGCAAAGACAGTCCGCCGGTCAAGAACACCAGGTCCGCGAGCCATACCCCGATCCCCGGCCCCAGCCGGCCTTGCCGAGCCAGAGACACGCCAATCAAGGAAGTAGAGTAGTAGGCAAATACCAGCCCGATCGTGAGCACAAATCCTGACGACTTCCCGCCTTTCTTCGACGACAATCCCAGCGGAATTCCTACCAACGCTAGGACGACGCACGCCGTTGGAAGCGCCAGCCGCCGGTGGAATTCAATCAGATACCAGCGCGCCGACTCCGGCGCCGCTCGGCTCGCCTGCTGGAGCAGGGTTGCCGAGTCCATTTCTCCCACCGGCACAGGCTCGGCATCCTGCCCTTTGTCCGCGGCCGGTACTTCGATCGGAATGTCAGTCTGCTCGAAGCTCTCAATCTGGTAGTGCTCCGGCGCCTTCGCATCGATTTCGTGGGTGGACCCGTTCACGAGGTGCAGGTGCAGCGTGGTTGGCCCTTCGCTTACCAGCACTCCCTGCTGCGCCTGCCAGATCCGCGGCGACCCGGGGGTGCTGATGTCCGCGAGAAACACCCCTTTCCACACCGCCGCCCGCTGCCCGCTGTGCACGTCCTGCACATACAGCACAATCTTCGGGAAGCCTTCATAAAACACGCGGGGCTGCACTTCGAAAGAGGCCTGCGCTGTTTTCAACCGGTCCTGCAGACGTCCCAGCGCCGCCTGCGATTGTGGAGCGATGTACATGCCGTTGACCAGCGCGATCAGCCAGGTCGCCAGAACGAAGATGGAGAGGATGCGGAGAAAACTCCATACTCCAAGTCCGCTCGCCCGCATGGCGGTGATTTCGCTGTCCGCCGCCAGCCGGCTCAGTCCAATGAGGATACCTACCAGCACACCTGCTGGGATGGTGATGGTCAGCGTCACCGGAAGGATGAGGAACACCACTTCCAGCACACTGGAAGCTGGCGCGCTATTGCGCACCACCAACTCCAAAATCCGACCCAGGTCTTTGGTGAACAGAACAATGGTAAAGATCGCCACGCCGATGGCCGCGTGCGACACCACTTCGCGGAGAATATAGCGGGTCAATATCCGCATGCTGGCTGATCGATACCTACTTGAGCCGAGTCTAGCACGCGGAAAACCTCCAACCGGCGTTCCCTAGGATTCCCGCGCCGGTCGACGTTACGGTTATCAAAAGGCAGGACCGTTGGAACATTTCTTCCAACCCAAGTGATCCAACTATATCTCCATTTCTACACAGATGCCCGTAAGTTGTTCTGCTTACTGGGTCAACGTTTGGCCATCCACATGCGGCTAACCCGTTGGCGAAATTACGCAAGCCGTTGCCACCAGTCACAAGTCAAAAAGACAAAGGCTCATCCCCATGGTGAAGCGTAGCCTTCTTTGCGTCGACGACGATTCGTCCTTCCGTCAGCTCTACAAGAATTTGTTGGGCACGCTCGGCTTCGAAGTCACAGTGGCCGCCGACGGTCCCCAAGCTCTCAAGCTCTTTCTGACCCGCAAAATTGACGCCGTGCTTACCGATTTCGAAATGCCCGGCATGACCGGCGGTGAGCTGGCCGCTCGCCTCAAGCGGCTGCGTCCGGAGCTGCCGGTAGTTCTGGTGTCTGGATCGAAGCAGGCCGTGGAAACTCCGCCCGACGGCGTCGACCTTGCCTTCGCGAAAGGGGTGCCGGTGGCCAGCCTGGTCGACCAAGTGGAGATCCTGCTGGAACAGCGCCTCAGCCGACCCGCTCCCTTACGTCCCGCCTGCCTTATTCCCCTGGGTTCGGTCTTGGCCAGCATCGCGCTCGGCGTCTACCTGGTGCCGCGCGTGTTGAAGTAGCACGAGCGGGCTTTCATGCCCCCAATTGTCCCAGGGAACCGACGGAATCGCTTCTTATTGTCCGAGAGACTTCCTTCGTGCCCTTCGTGGGCAAGTTCTACTCCGGCCTGAAGAACACCACTGCCAGCGGAGGTAGAGTCAGCTCCAACGAGAACGGTCGCCCGTGCTGTTTTACGGGCTCCGCCATCGCCCCGCCCCCGTTGCCGACGCCGCTCCCCGCGTATTCCTTCCCATCGCTGTTTAGAACTTCCTTCCACCACCCGCCCATCGGAACTCCCACGCGGTACTCCTGGCGCGGCACTGGGGTGAAATTGCAGGCGACCAGCACCACGTCCTTCGGACCTTTCCCTTTTCGCAAAAGCGAGATCACACTCATGGGCGCGTCATTGCAGTCCACCCACTCGAACCCCGCGGGTTCACTATCCAGTTCGTGGAGCGCCCGCTCGTTCCGCAAAAGATGATTCAAATCTCGCACCCAGCTCTGCAGTCCGCGATGGACTGGAAACTGCAGCACCCACCAGTCCAGAGACCGGTCATGGGACCATTCGTTCCCTTGCCCAAACTCCCCGCCCATGAACAACAGCTTCTTTCCCGGCTGCGCGTACATGTAACCGAACAGCAGCCGCAGATTGGCGAATTTCTGCCATTCATCTCCGGGCATCTTGTTTAACAGGGAGCCCTTGCCATGCACCACTTCGTCATGTGATAGAGGGAGTACGAAATTTTCCGTGAACCCATACAGCATGCGGAACGTTAGCAGATTGTGCTGGTATTGACGATGGATTGGATCATTTGAGAAATACTTCAGCGTATCGTGCATCCACCCCATGTCCCACTTCATGCCGAACCCCAGCCCGCCCACATACACCGGCCGCGACACCATCGGCCACGCCGTCGACTCCTCGGCGATCGTCACAATATCCGGATGCTCTTTGTAAACTTCTTCGTTAAACCGCCGCAGGAAGTCGATCGCCTCCAGATTCTCCCGCCCGCCATACTGGTTCGGAATCCACTCGCCCTCTTTTCGTGAGTAATCCAGGTACAGCATCGACGCCACTGCATCCACGCGGAGCCCGTCCGCGTGATACTTGTCCAGCCAGAACATCGCACTCGACATCAGGAAGCTGCGAACCTCCGGTCGTCCGTAATTGAAGATGTGGGTCTTCCAATCGGGATGAAACCCCTGCCGCGAATCCGAATGCTCGAATAGGTGTGTCCCATCGAAATACGCCAGTCCGTGCCCGTCAGAAGGGAAGTGCGACGGCACCCAGTCCAGGATGACTCCGATCCCATGCTGGTGCAGATAGTCCACCAGGAACATGAAATCCTGCGGTGTTCCGAAACGAGACGTTGGCGCGAAGTATCCCGTCGTCTGGTATCCCCAGGACCCGTAAAACGGATGCTCCATGACCGGCAAGAACTCAACGTGGGTAAAACCCATGTGGTGTACGTACTCGGCGAGCTTCGCTGCCATCTCGCGGTAACTGAACGGCCGGTTGTGCTCCTCTGAAACCCGCATCCACGAACCGATGTGCACCTCATAGATCGACACCGGTGCCTTCACCGAACTCTGGGCGCCCCGCTTCTCCATCCACTCCCGGTCGCTCCAGGTGTAATCGAGATCCCACACCACTGAGGCCGTTCGGGGTGGCTTCTCCTGAAAGAAGCCGATCGGGTCCGTCTTGTCGATGCGATGCCCATGGTGATGCGATTCGATGTGAAATTTGTACAGGGTCCCTTTGCTGACACCCGGGACAAATCCCTCCCAGATCCCCGAGCTCCCGCGCGAATGCAACCGGTGCGTCTTTGGACTCCACTGATTAAAACTTCCGATCACCGAGACCGACCGTGCATTCGGAGCCCATACACTGAAACAAGTACCCACCTGGCCGCTCACGTCCATTACGTGTGCACCCATCTTCTCGTGCATCCGATAGTGGCTGCCCTCGTTGAAAAGGTAGAGGTCGTTAGCGGTGAGCAGCGAAACATCGTGACGGACTGCAGTGGGTACTTCTGTAGATTGGCTCATAGATTCTCGTGGATCGAAGCTTTGGATAACTACTTCGTGCAAGCGTCTGGTATGAATGCTTCGTGTCCGTGTTTTGTATCAGCCCCGGCTCCAGGCGTGGCGCCAAGTGCCGGCCAACGAACGCGCCCGTAGATGCCGCAGTTTACGCGGCCTACCTCGGCCACGCCCCTTAGTGTATCCAACCGGCGGCCGTTTTGCTCCTCGCGTGCATGCTAGACTGCTGACTCCAATTCGACCCCGGACTCTGAAGAAACCCTGATGCCATGCCTGTTCTGCGCGTAATTCTCCTTTGGCACCAGCACCAGCCCTTCTATAAGGACCTGGTCACCGGCGAGTACCGCCTGCCGTGGGTCCGGCTCCACGCGCTGAAAGACTATTACGGCATGGTCCGATTGCTCGATGAATTTCCCCGCGTGCACCAGAATTTCAATCTGGTTCCGTCCTTGATCACGCAGATTCAGGATTACGTCGCCGGCACCGCCCAAGACCCCTTCCTGCAGGTTGCCGCCCGTGCAGCCCGCGACCTGTCGCTCGACGAGCGCCGCTTCGCCCTGCAGTACCTCTTCCAGGCGAACCCCGTCAATCTGATTGGCCGTTACCCGCGCTACCGCGAGCTTTGGGAGCGTTTCCGCAATGCGGGCGATTCTCCCGAGCGCGCCGAAAAGTTCTTTCAGCCCCAGGATTTCACCGACCTCCAGGTCCTGTCACAGATCGCCTGGTTCGACGAGTTCTTCCTCGAGGACCGCGACCTTGCCGAACTCGTCCGTAAGGAGCGCAACTACAGTCTCGAAGACCAGCGCTTCGTCATTAAGCGCGAAAGGGAGGTGCTCGGCCAGATTCTTCCCGCCCATGCCTCGGCCGCGCAAAAGGGTTTGATCGAGATCTCTACGTCGCCCTTCTACCATCCCATCCTACCCCTGTTATGCGACACGAATAGCGGTGCCGTTTCCTCGCCGGGTCTGCCTTTGCCCCAGAACCGCTTCCGCCATCCCGAGGACGCCCGTGATCAGATCCTCCGTGGGCTCGACCTCCACGAGAAAATCTTTGGTGTCCGCCCGAAAGGAGTCTGGCCCTCCGAAGGCAGCGTCTCTGAAGAGGCCATCTCGATCGCGCACAGCCTCGGCGTCAACTGGATGGCCACCGATGAGGGTGTTCTTGGCCGCAGCACCGGACTGTTCTTCTGGCGTGACGGCGAAGGTCGTCTGCCCGCCCACCTCGCCGAAAAGCTATACACCATCCACCGCTATGAAAATGGTCAGACCGCGATGCACTTCGTGTTCCGCGATCACACCATCTCCGACTTGATCGGTTTCGTCTACTCTGGAATGCCTCCCAACGAGGCAGCTCAACACCTCATCCAGAACATTCAGACCGCGGCTCAACCGGTTCTGAACATGGGGCGGGACGCGGTTGTCTCCATCATCCTCGACGGCGAGAATGCTTGGGAATATTACCCTCAGTCCGGACGGGAATTCCTCCGCCGCTTCTATGAACGGCTGCAGAACACGCCTGGTATTGAAGCAGTCACCATCTCCGAGGCCATTGCACGTCACCGCGATTTCAACCCCATGCACTCGATCACCCCGGGTTCCTGGATCTCCGCTAACTTCAACGTCTGGATCGGTGCTCCCGAAGACAATCGTGCGTGGGACCACCTCTACCAGGCCCGCACATTCTACGATCAGAACGCACCCCAGGCGAGCGAAGCCCAGCGCAAGCTGGCGTACGAAGAGCTGCTTATCGCCGAAGGCAGCGACTGGAACTGGTGGTACGGTCCCGAACACCACTCCGCCAACGACCGCG
>Ga0307479_10000860_pt1 | contig 27429 bp, 22 predicted proteins | sample atmos_gasesECM4C_FD_203743 | JGI IMG/M metagenome (GOLD analysis project Ga0307479, IMG submission 203743) | Hardwood forest soil microbial communities from Morgan-Monroe State Forest, Indiana, United States - atmos_gasesECM4C_515 | ecosystem: Environmental > Terrestrial > Soil > Temperate... | reverse complement strand
TAAGGGCCTACCGCGCGCGCGTGGATTTTGTCCGCGACCAAGTGGCCGAGCTTCATCATATAGATGTAGCCAACAACGACTTCCTGATCGAAAGGATCGCCAGTGCGACCGTCGAACAATTTCGCTTTGCCGGTTTCCTGCACCCAACTGAAACCTTCTTCCTTGCGCGCGTCCTTCAAGTAATCGCGGATTTTGCTTTCCTTGATTCCGTCAAAGACCGGGGTTGCGACTTTGAAACCAAGCGCCTTGGCCGCGACGCCGAGGTGCGTTTCCAAAACTTGACCGACGTTCATTCGGCTCGGGACACCGAGCGGATTGAGCACGATCTCAACCGGAGTGCCGTCCGCGAGGAACGGCATGTCTTCTTCCGGAACGATTCGGGCAACCACGCCTTTGTTCCCGTGACGGCCGGCCATTTTGTCGCCGACCGAAAGTTTGCGTTTCGAGGCGATGTAAACTTTGACCTGCTTGATGATACCGGGGTCGATATCGTCGCCACTTTCCACGCGGTCCATCGAGCGTTCACGCTCCAATTCGAGCTCAGCGAACTTGTGTTCGTAGTGTCCGATGATCTCGCGGATTTTGTTCCGGATCGGACTCGGATCGATCTCGATGTGATCGTAAACGTTCGCCAGTTTGCGCAGCAGCGTCTTGGTGATCTTGCGATTGGCCGGGATGATAATTTCCCCCGTCTCGGCATTGACTACGTCGAGCGGGATTTTTTCGCCGAGTAAAATGTTCGAGAGCGAATCGGTCAGTTGCTCGGTCAATTCTTCCTTCTTCCGGCGATGCTCTTCGGTGATTGCTTTGATCTGCTTTTTCGTTTCGGCAGGCGTGAGTTTTTCGCGCGAGATTTCCTTCCGCGAAGAAACTTTCACATCCATGACAATGCCGTAAGTACCGGACGGAACGGTCAGCGAGGTGTCTTTCACGTCGGCCGCTTTTTCGCCGAAAATTGCCCGAAGCAATCGTTCTTCCGGCGCGAGTTCGGTCTCGCTCTTCGGCGTGATCTTGCCGACGAGGATGTCGCCCGGCTTCACTTCCGCGCCGACGCGAACGACGCCGTCCGGTCCGAGATTTCGAAGGGCCTCTTCACTGACATTCGGAATGTCGCGCGTGATTTCTTCCGGGCCGAGTTTCGTGTCGCGGGCGCCGATCTCGAATTCGTCGATGTGAATCGAAGTATAAATGTCCTCCTTCACGACCTTCTCCGAGATCATGATGGCGTCTTCGAAGTTGTAGCCGTTCCACGGCATGAACGCGACCAGGACGTTGCGACCGAGCGCGAGTTCGCCGTGTTGTGTGTTCGGACCGTCGGCAATGACCTGCCCTTTCTTGACGTGCTGTCCCTTTTTCACGATCGGCTTTTGATTTACGCAGGTGCCGGCGTTGGAGCGCATGAACTTGCGCAGTTCGTAAACGTAAAGGCCTTCTTCGGGATCGGTCTTGATCCTCTTCCGATGTTCTGGAACGTGGCCGTCTTTAGAGACAATAATCTGGTCGGCGGTAACCGATGCGACCTTGCCGCTATCAATCGCAAGCAATACCGCATGTGAATCGCGAGCGACTTTGCCTTCCAAGCCGGTGCCTACCAGCGGAGCTTCCGAAACGATCAGCGGAACGCCTTGGCGTTGCATGTTCGAACCCATCAACGCGCGGTTCGCGTCGTCGTGTTCGAGGAATGGAATTAAGCCCGCGGCCACCGAAACAAGCTGTTTCGGCGACACGTCCATGTAGTGGACTTTTGACGGCTCGACTTCCAAAAAGTCTCCGCGATAACGAACCGAAACTTTTTCGCCGGTGAAATGTCCGCGGCCGTCGACCGGCGCATTTGCTTGTGCAACTAGGTAATTTTCTTCCTTATCGCCAGTCAGATAATCGATGTCATCCGTGACGCGACCGTTGGTGACTTTGCGATACGGCGTTTCAATGAAACCAAATTCGTTAATTCGTGCGAAGGTCGACATCGAGCTGATTAAACCAATGTTCGGACCTTCCGGCGTTTCGATCGGACAAATCCGGCCGTAGTGCGAAGGATGCACGTCGCGCACTTCGAATCCGGCGCGATCTCGGCTCAATCCGCCCGGTCCGAGCGCGGACAAACGGCGCTTGTGGGTCAATTCCGCCAGCGGGTTGGTTTGGTCCATGAACTGCGAGAGCTGAGAGCGCCCGAAGAAATCGCGAATCACCGCGCTGAGCGCCTTGGGATTGACTAGCTTCTGCGGTGTCATCCCATCGACGTTGATGTCGAACAAAGTCATGCGCTCTTTCACAAGTCGTTCCGTGCGGGCAAGACCAACGCGGCATTGATTGGCGAGCAATTCGCCGACCGTTCGCACGCGGCGGCTGCCAAGGTGATCGATATCGTCGAGGGTTCCTTCGCCGCGACGCAAATTGATCAAGTATTTGATTGCGGCAATGAAATCTTTGTCGGTCAAAATCCGCTCGGTCAGATCGACGTCGATCCCGAGCTTCTGATTAATCTTGTAACGTCCGACGCGTCCAAGGTCATACTTCTTCGGATCAAAAAACAGACGCTTCAAGAGCGCGCGCGCGTTTGCCACGGTCGGCGGATCGCCAGGGCGCAAACGACGGTAAATATCTTTCAGGGCTTCTTCCTGATCATGTGCCGGGTCCTTCCGGAGCGCCTTGACGACGGTGTCGTCGTTGGAAATGTCGATGACTTTAACTTCCTTGATCCCAAGGCCCATGACCTGGCGCACCGTTGCGAGGGTGAGGGGCTCAAATGCGCGGGCGACGGTCACTTCACCGTCCCGGACTTCCGCGGTCAGAACTTTGGTGGCGAGTTTTTCTTCGTCGAGCTTCTCGCTCAGCTTCAGGTTCTCGATGTTGTAAAAAAGTTTGATCACTTCCTCGTCCGAGCCGTAGCCGAGCGCACGCAAAAAAGTGGTGGCCAGAAATTTGCGACGGCGTTTGCGGCGATCGAGATAAATGTAGAGCAAATCGGCGGTGTCGAACTGGACTTCGATCCAAGAACCGCGGTCCGGAATGATCCGGAAACTGTAAAGCACTTTGCCGTTGAGGTGGATGGTCGATTCGAAGGCAATACCGGGCGAACGGTGGAGCTGGGAAACAACCACGCGTTCGGCGCCGTTGATGACAAACGTTCCTTGCGGCGTCATGAGCGGGATTTCGCCCATGTAGACCTTTTCTTCCTTCGTTCCTTTTTCTTCGCGGAGCTGGAAAGTCACGTGAAGTGGCGCGCTGTAAGTCTGCCCTTCGCGCTGCGCTTCGAGCGCCGTCAGCTTCGGCTCGCCGATTTCGTAATGGCTGAAATCGAGAACGGCTTTTTCGTCGTAACTCTCGATCGGAAAAACTTCTTTAAAAACGGCTTGGAGACCGTGGTTTTTGCGCTTGGCAAATGGAACGTCTTTTTGAAGAAAATCGACATAAGAGTTGAGTTGCACCTCAATGAGGTTTGGAGGCTCGATGGCTTCCTTGATTGTTCCGAAGTGGATGCGTTCCGAATTTCGTTCTGACATAATCACCAGGCCACGGGGTTATTCTCGCGCCGATCCACAATAAATTGCGGCCGCTTGGGTACAAGAGCCTACTGCGTCAACCGGAGAGCGAGGAGTGCAAAAATTGCCTCAAAACAGCGGTTTGTCAAATAGACCCCACCGTTTTGCTGCAAACTTCGTTTTTACTACCAACTGCAGGGTTAAAAATAAGTCTCCCTTACTTCTAACAAAAGCCGAGCTTAAGACAAAACGGCCGCCTGGCAAGACATTTTGCAAGGCGACCGCTGTTTGAAATTTGATTACTTGATCTCGACCTTAGCTCCAGCCGCTTCGACCTTCTTCTTGATCTCCTCGGCTTCTTGCTTGGTCACGCCTTCCTTGATTGGCTTGGGAGCGCCCTCGACGAGCGCTTTGGCCTCGGCCAATCCAAGACCTGGCACAGCGCCGCGAATTTCCTTAATTACCCCAATCTTGTTCGCGCCCATTTCCTTCAGAATGACGTCGAACGTGGCTTTCTCTTCCGCCACCGGAGCCGCTGCTCCGCCGCCGGCTGCTGGAGCTGCTGCCACCGCAACCGGTGCGGCCGCGCTTACGCCCCAATCCTCTTCAAGCTTTTTCACTAACTTGGCGATCTCCAGTACTGAGTAGCTGTTGAGATCCTTGACCGTCTTTTCTATATCTGCTGCCATTTTTTTCCTCCAATTGCCGTCTCCGAAAGCCTTCGGAAAATTACGATCGACAGGCTGTCGACCCGGACAAGTTTCTGTTTGTCGCTCGCAAACGCCATCGCGACGTTGCGAAGATTTTATCCTGTTACCTCCGTCGCTGGGGGTTCTTCCTTTTTTGTCTCCGGCGAGGAGGTCACTTCTTTAGATTCAATCGCGGCTGGTTCTGGCGCCGCGGCAGCCGTTTCCACTGCGGGGGCGTTTTCTTCCTTCTGCGCGGGTTCGCCTTTGCTGGCTTTCGCGTTGAGCAGACGCGCGAGCGACGACCCTGGCTCATTTAGTAATCGCACTAATTGCGTCGCGGGAGACATTAGCAACCCGAGCAATTGCGCACGTAAAACGTTCTCTGGCGGCAAGTCGGCCAGTGCTTCGAGCTCAGCGCTTGAAACGGCCGCGCGATCGATGAAACCGAGCTTCAGCATCGCTTTCTTGAACTCGGTCACGAACGTTTTGAATGCCTTGGCAACCGGTGCCACGTCCTTTTTTCCGGTAACGACCGCAGTTTGGCCGGTAAGTTTACCGTCACCCGCCGGAAATCCGGAGTCCGCCATCGCGCGTTTCAGAAAACTGTTCTTCACCACGTGAATTTCAGCGCCGGCGGTGGCCAGCCGTTTTCGCAGCTCGCTGAAATCGTCCACCTTCATGTGCTGATAGTCCGCCACCAGAACGAAGGAGGATCCCTTCAACTCTTCGGAGAGATCTGAAACAATGTTGGCTTTTTCTGGTCTCATAGTTTGGTTAATGCCAGTCCGGCTCGGACTCGATCTTAAGCTGCTTGTCCTGCCAAGTAGGGCGATGGATCGAGCTTCAGCCCGGGCGACATTGTCGCGCTTAACGTCATCGCGTCAACAAATCGGCCTTTGGCCGTGGCCGGACGCGCGCGAACGACTGCTTCGATCACCGCGTTGCCATTTTCCACGAGCGCTTTTTCTTCAAATGAAAATTTTCCAACCGGCACCGCGACGTTGCCATTCTTGTCGAGCTTGAACTCGACCCGGCCAGCTTTTACTTCCTCGACGGCTTTGGCCGTATCTTCGGCGACTGTTCCAGCTTTTGGGTTGGGCATCAGTCCCCGCGGCCCGAGGACTTTTCCGAGCTTGCGCACTTCCGCCATTGCTGTCGGCGTGGCAACGGCCACGTCAAAATCTTGAAAGCCTTCCTGAACTTTCTGGATCAAATCTTTGAATCCAACGTGCTCAGCGCCTGCTTCCTTGGCTGCTTTTGCAGCGGCGCCTTCAGCGAAAACGAGAACGCGGACTTGTTTTCCGCTGCCGTGAGGAAGAGCACAGGTGCCGCGCACCATTTGATCGGATTGCTTCGGATCGACGCCGAGTCGGAACGAGACGGTCACGGTCTGGTCGAACTTGGTCGGCGGAAATTTCTTCAGCGTCGCGACCGCGTCAGTGAGACTGTAGGACTTTTTGCGGTCCACCTGCTCGGCGGCCGCGCGATAACGTTTACTACGTTTTTGTTGCATAATTTTGTGCAGTGCTAGCGCCCGCTTTTCGGCAAAAGGCTCCTGCTAATAATCCCGTTTCCAGCGAAACAGGGCGGCACAGTAGGGGAGCATTTTAGGATTGTCAACGGCCACCGATATCTGGTAAAACCCGGGAGGTATGAAAAGCCCCACTTATTATAGACTATTGATTCTCGCCGCCTCCCTGGTCGTCGCCAGCCACCTGTCCGCTCGGCCGATTGGTTTCAGCGAACTGTCACTCATGGTCCGAATGCACGAATCCGAGAGCGACATCAAGAACGACGTCGCCGGGCGAAAACTTTTGCACGGGTTGACTCAACCTCAGGAAGGCATTCTCAAATCACAAGGCGCCAGCGATTCGCTCATTAAATCTCTTCGCGATTCAAGCCTCGTCGTTTCGAAGGAGGAAGCTGCGGCTGCTGAATCGGCCGCCGCGCGTGAACCGAGCGCTCCTTCAGCCGAGATCCATCCCGGCGGTCATCATCGTCATATTTATGTTTTCGATGTCGCTTTTGGACATCCGATTAATTTAAGCCAGTGGGGCGGCCTGGATTACGAGATAGCGTTCTACTCGTACCGCTTCGCTGGCGAAGATCACATCCAGCCTGCATTTATTGATAATGTCGGGACAAGAACGGTAGTCTACCGAAGCATCCCGCTCGAAAGCGAAGGCGAAGTATTCAACGAGGATTGGTACCCGACGAACGGCGTCCGGAACTGGAGATACACACCCTATAATGGAAGTGGCGGCACATTGTACAATGGTCGCGGCGATTTCCGCGACACGCGCTCAATTAACTTCAGCGATTCGGTCGCGATCGGTTCTTATTCTGTCTCGCGGCCAGTGGCGATCGATTGGGATGCGCCTGTTTTCTTCGAGGGTCAGGCTTACACGTTTTATCCGGTGTACGGCGGCGGCGGTGTCTCGCTTTACTATATTAGTTCGAACAGCTATTCGGCGCGGGTGGCGGTGGCTTTTAGTCGCTGAGTTTAGTCAGCGGGAATTTCCGGATCATTGTCACCTGATACCGCTACTGGAGGTACGCTCGGCGGACCGTTGCGGATTATTTTTCCTTCCTTCATCACGAACGAAACGCGTTCGGTCGCCGTAATATCAGCAGTCGGATCGCCTGGCATGGCGATGACATCGGCGAACTTTCCTTTTTCCAATGTCCCAGTTTTCTGCGCGATGCCAAACAGATCGGCGGCATTTCCTGTTGCAGTTTTGAGCGCATCGATCGGTTGCATTCCCAGATCGACCAGTAGTTTGAATTCCTTAGCGTTCTGACCGTGTGGAAAAACAGCCGCATCGGTGCCGAACGAGATTTTGACGCCCATCTTCACTGCATTTCGAAACATGTCCGTGCGGGCCGCTGCCGCCGCTTTCGCCTTGGCTTGCAACGCCGGCGGATAATTGTCGATCTTGCTCATGATCCATTCCGTCGCCATCAACGTCGGCGTAAGATATGTCCCTTTGTTTTTCATCAATGTCAGCGTCTCCGGTTTCATGAATGAGCCGTGTTCGATTGAATCGACTCCGGCTTCGATCGCTTCCTTCGCCGCCTGATCGCCGTGGCAATGCACCGCCACTTTTTTGCGAAGCCGATGCGATTCATCGACGAGCGCTGCCATCTCGGCCGGCGTGAACTGGGGCGTGTCGACTTCATCCGCCAACGAAAGGACCCCGCCTGATACAGCGGCTTTGATCACGTCCGCGCCATTCTTCACTTCGAATCGCACTGCTTTTCGAATTGCATCCGGGCCGTCGGCAATTCCTTCACTGAAATCAGGCTCGTGACCGAAAAGCATGTCGCGAAATCCGGATGTGGCGTCGAAATGCCCGCCGGTCGCGCCGATTCCAAAAGTTGCCACCAGCATCCGCGGACCGACGACCACGCCTTTGTTAATCGAGTTTCGCAGCGCAACATCAACGAATTCTTTGCTGCCGACGAAACGGCTGCCGAGATCGCGCACCGTCGTAAATCCGGCTTCGACGGTGGAACGCGCATGAGTCGTCGCGATGATCGCCTGTTCGGAGACATTCAGATCGACTTCTTTCAGTCGCCGGTCGTTGTAGTTACCGGAAAAATCGAGGGTCAGATGGGTATGCCCGTCCATGAACCCGGGCGAAAGCGTGGCATCGCCGAGATCGATGACTTGCGCGTCCGCCGGCGCCGGCAAATTGCTCCCGGCATCCACGATCTTGTTTCCTTGAACGATGACAACGCCGTTTTGAGCCAGCGTTTTCGATTTGCCATCGAACAAACGGGTTGCCTTGAGGACGATGACTTTATCGGCGGCGCGAGCTCCAATCGTGCAGCTGAAAAGAGCAAGGGTTGCGAATGTAAACCGCAGGGAAAATCGACAAAAAGCCGGCATGTTCATTCCCGCGGTATAGAAACTTCGAAGGAACAAAGCAAGACTGCGGCTTTGCCTCCGCTCTTGTTTCGTGCACCGGGTTTAGTTTGAATGGTTGGATGCTCCAACGATTAGCGCTTTTTCTTTTCTTAGTGACGATGTCGATCTGCGGATCGGCCACCGCCCAGACGAATCCAGCAAAGGGTCCTTCGCCCGAACCTAAACCGGAGATAACTCCGACTCCGCCGCCTGCGACTGATTACGACATTCGCTGGGGAGTGAAAATTCCGATGCGCGACAACGTTGAGCTCAACGCGACGATTTATTTTCCCAAAACGCCGAACGACTCGATTCCCAAGACTCCGGTCGTCTTCACGCTGACGCCGTACATTTCGGATAGTTATCATCCGCGCGCGGCTTACTTCGCGTCGCACGGTTACGTATTTGCGCTGGTTGATGTTCGTGGTCGCGGAAATTCGGCCGGGGACTTCGAGCCATTCGCGCAGGAACCGCACGACGGTCACGATGTGGTCGAGTGGCTTGCCCAACAATCATTCTGCGATGGGAAGGTTGCGATGTGGGGCGGGTCATACGCTGGTTTTGATCAATGGGCCACGGCGAAAGAATTTCCGTCGCATCTGGCCACGATCGTCCCGGCCGCGGCCGCGCACCCGCCGCTTGATTATCCGTCGCTCGATAACGTCGGCGAAACCTACGATGTCCAGTGGTTTACCTTCACTAGCGGCAAGGCGAGCCAGCAAAACCTTTTTGGTGACTCGAAATTTTGGCGAACGAAATTTCTCGACGCTTACAAAAAGCATATTGCATTTAGCACGCTCGGCTCGTTCGTCGGCAATCCTTCGCAGAGCTTTCAGCGCATCCTGAAACATCCCACCGCCGACGCGTATTACGACGCGATGGTGCCGACGCGCGAGCAATTCCAAAAAATATCGCTGCCGATCTTGACCATTACCGGCCAGTACGATGGCGACGAGCTGGGCGCGATGACATTTTATCGCGATCATCTGGCGAATGTGTCGGCGGAAACGCGCGCAAAACATTTTCTCATCATTGGACCATGGGACCATGCCGGAACGCGCACGCCGACAGATGAAACCGGCGGCGTAAAATTCGGTCCAAGTGCGATTGTCGATCTTAATGATCTCCATCGGCAATGGTATGACTGGACGATGAAGAATGGCACGAAGCCGCAGTTCCTGAAGAATCAGGTCGCGTATTATTTGCTCGCGCCCGGGAACACCGGCGCCAACGGCGAATGGAAATACACCGACAACTACGCAAACTTAATTGCGAATCCGAAACCGTTTTATCTCGATTCAAAAAACGGAGACGCGAACGGCGTTTTCCGCTCCGGCTTCCTGACCGAAAAGCAGCCGAATGAAGGCGCGGACGAATATATTAACGATCCGCTCGACACCCATCGCGGCGAAGAAACTGAAGGCGCCGAGCCGAAAGATAAGACCGCGGGTATCGATCAAAGTTTCGCGCTCTGTATCGGCAAAGACGGCCTTGTCTATCACACCGACCCGTTGCCGAAAGAAACTCCGCTCGTTGGTTGCCCCAAAGTTTCGCTTTGGGTTTCGATCGATACACCGGATACGGATTTGGAGGCCGATCTCTACGAAATTCAACCGGACGGCACGAGCATCAGTCTTTGGAGCGATCTGCGTCGCTTGCGTTACCGCGAGTCGCTCCGCGAAGCCAAGCTGGTGAAGCCCGGTGAGATTGTGAAATGCGATTTCGACCCCGGATTGTTCGTGGCGCGCCGTTTGATGAAAGGCAGCCGGCTTCGTCTGGTGGTCTATTCGCCCAATTCAATTTTCTGGCAGAAAAATTACAATTCCGGCGGAGTCGTTGCCGACGAAACCGCCAAGGATGCGCGCACCGCCCACGTCAAAGTTTATCACGATGCCCAGCATGCGAGCGCGATCGAGTTGCCGCTGCGCTGATGAAATTGACCTCCCGAGTCCTGATTGTTGGAGCATTCTCACTTTTGGCGATCAATCTGCGGGCGGAGTCGGAAATCGTAATAGCGATCCGTTATTTACAGGCCGAAGGAACAAGCCATTCGCACCTTTATCTATATAGAGACGATGGGAAGTTCCTGCGCCAGCTAACCTCAGACGATTCCGGACAGGATCTCGATCCGCTATTCTCGCCGGAGGGTCAGATCATTGTTTTCACCCGTGAAAAACCGGACAGCCCGCCCGAGTTTTGGAGCGTGCGTCCGCTCGCCGCTGATTCAATTAAACTCGACTCTGCTCCAAATTGGTACGAACAGGCAAAGACTTCGCCTTATTTTACAAATCGTGAAACATCGAACCCGGCTGATTCGGCATCGCCCGAAGCTGCCTCGCCCGATTCCTCGCCGTCTCCGAGCGCAGCTGGAATGATGGGCGAGCGACGAAGCTACAAGGCGCCGGATGGATCAGCGGAACTAATTTTGCGCGAAGATCCGAGCGATCCGGACGATCAAGGCAACGGCGAGCGGCACGGCAAACATTACGTGGTGCGCTATTTGAAAACTGGAATCCAGGCAGATTTTGGAACTTTGCCCGGCTTTTTCGGCGCTTATGAGATATTGCATGACAGACAAAATCCGGATCGTCAGTTTTTGCTCGAGGGATTGCTGCGGGTGGCATTTTTCGGTTTGCATTTGAACAGCACCGATGGCGATACCTCTTTTGCGCTCGATCTAAACGGCCCGCGCATTGTCCGGCTTTCGCCTAACTGGGCGGCGCCGGTGCCGTTGCCGGGCGAAGCGGCCTTCCTGACACTCACGGAAAATCGTTACGTTCCTATTCCGGGCACCACCAAAACCGCGAACTGCTCTTATATAGAGCGTTGGGACGCGCAGCTGGAAAAGATTCGCTTCGCCCGCCCGAAAACGCCGGCCATCTTTTACGGGGCGTCAGTTTATCGTCCCGAGCGCACGCCGGCTGTGATTATGATTCGCCAAAAAGCAGATTAGTCAGAAAACATGAAAGGGTTTTGTGCAGTCCTTGTTATCATCGTCGCCGCAGCGGAAACGCTTCATCCGCAACAAACCGATCCCCTCAACAAACTGGCGACTGATTTTTGGACCTGGCGGGCCAGATACGCGCCGTTCACCGGCGATGATGTCAATCGAATCGAGCGCCTGGGCGGAACGCGCGATTGGTCGCGATCCAGGATCGACCGTGAACGCAAAGAGTTGAGCGAGCTTGAAGCGCGCTGGAAGAAAATCGATTCGCATTCGTGGCCGATCGCCCGGCAGGTCGATTACCGCTTAATCGGCTCGGCAATATCGCGAGTGCGATGGGAGCTGGACATTAACCCGAGCTGGCGACGCGATCCGACTTTTTACATTGAGCAAACGCTGACCGCGATCGTGGAAGCGTTGACGGTTCCGGGGCCATACAACGATGCGCAGTCGCGCGAAATCCTGACCCGGATCGACGATGTTCCCTCCATTCTCGACCAGGCGCGACAAAATCTGGAAAAGCCACCCGCGCCATTTACCCGTGTGACCATTCAAGCGCTTGAAAATATCCGACCGCATCTGCATCAAATGGCCAGCGCGCTGGCAAGATCGACAATGGAGCCGGCGGGAGCCGAGCGACATGGACGGGAAAGCGCGAGAGCGGACGCGAGCCGGGAGGCGCGCGTCTCAACCATCAAGGAGCAGGACCTCTACGCCGCGACCGACCACGCCGCCGATGCGTTGGAAAAATATCGGGGTTATTTACAGCAATTGCTGCCATCGCTTCCGAACGAGACGGCACTTGGACGCGATGCTTATATTTTCTTTCTCCAAAACGTCGCGATGCTTCCGTATCCGCCGGAGCAATTGCTGGCCGCCGGCCGGCAGGAATGGGACCGCGCAGTCGCTTTCGAAACATTTGAAATCCAGCGCAACCGCGATGTTCCGCCACTGAAACTCGCGGAAAACATCGACCAATGGATCAAGGATGCTGACGCCAAAGAATTGTCGATTCGCAAATTTCTGAGCGAACACGGCATTCTCACGGTCCCGGATTGGCTCCAGCATTACACTTTGCGACCAATGCCGGATTTTTTGCGCGCGTTGCAAGGTTTTGGCGAAACCGACGATTTCACGTCGCCTTCGCGGTTGAACCAAAACGGTATCCGCTATGTCACCGAGCCATCACCAAAACTTGGTTATTTCTGGCGAGCAACCGCGCAGGATCCGCGACCCATTTGTGTTCACGAAGGAATTCCGGGTCACTATTTTCAGCTTTGTCTCTCCTGGAAGCAGGAAAACCCGATTCGCCGCCACTATTATGCTTCCACCGCCAACGAGGGAATTGGCTTCTACGCCGAGGAAATGATGTTGCAGGCGGGATTGTTCGATGACAGTCCGCACACGCGCGAGATCATTTACAATTTCATGCGTCTGCGCGCGTTTCGCGTGGAAGTAGACATCAGACTCGCGCTGGGGGAGTTCACTCTCGATCAAGCCGCTCAATTCTTACATGACAAGGTCCCGATGGATATGGAAACGGCGCGGGAAGAGGCGATTGCTTTTGCGACCGGACCGGGTGGGGCAATCAGTTATCAGATCGGCAAACTGCAAATCGTAAAATTCTTGGCCGACGCGCGATTGAGGCAAGGCGAGCGGTTCAATCTGCGGGCTTTCCACGATTTCGTCTGGAAAAACGGCAACGTCCCGATTTCGCTTCAGCGCTGGGAATATTTGGGCGACGCGAGCGAAGTGCCAAAGTAAACCTCGCGCCTTTAGCGGAATCGGCGGCGGGATATTTCCTCTTTTATGTCTTCGAGTGCTTCCTCACGCTGTTCGCGAATCGTTTTGATGTAGAAGATTGTGCCGACGACGCCGACCGCGGCGGCGCCGAGGAAATTGACGTTTGGATTTACGCGCCAAAGATAGGCGCCCAAAATTGCCGCGACACTGACGATCAAATCGCGGACTAGATAGTAGGCGCCAACCATTTGCCCGCACCGGGCCGGTTCGCAGTAACCGATGATCAGCGCTTTCCGCGAGGTATCGCCAAATTCCTTGAAGCCTCGAATTACGAAGGCGACCACCAGCAAGATGAAGCTGTACGATGGAAATGCATGCGAGATGAGCAAACTGATCGGAAAGAGCGTGAACATGATAAACGTCACGATCACGAATGGTTCACGGCCGTGTCTGTCGGCGTAATGCGAAGCCGGGATGATGCATAGTGTCGCGGCCAGCATTTCCACAGTCGTTAGCAAACCGACTTGTTTCGCGCTCACGCCAATGTAGTCCATCGCGAAGATCACCACCCACGCATAGGGAATGCGTTCGCAGAATCGAACCAGGATGTCGCTCAAGAGCAGCCGTCGCATCGGCGAATTGAATTCGCGCACGCTCTGGAAAAAATTTCGCTTCTCTTCAGCCGCAACGGCGGGCCTGGGTTCGTCCTGCAATCTTCGCTGCACAAAAATCGTCGCGCCCGAAAGCACGATTGAAATGATGAGCGCGATCCGGACGCCGCCGATGACGCCGAAGCGATCGATCAACAGTCCGCCAAAAAATGGCGCGATCATGATCGGCAGTCGCTTGATCACCGATTGGACGCCGATGCCCATGGAGTGGCGATTTGCTTCCAGCGCAGTGGCAACAAGTGAAAAAGTTGCCGGCAAAGAAAAGCAGCTCCAGGAGAGAAACAGAAACATTCCCGCGATGACTCCGGCCCAATGCGGCACGCAGAGAACAAGCGCATAACCGACGATGGAAGCGACGTTGAACGTGAGAAACGCGCGCCGATGTCCCCAAAGATCGACAAACACTCCGCCGGGATAGGCGTAGATCGCGCCCAGCAGGGTCCGCAGCGCGTCGTAGAGTCCGATGACCAACACCCCGGCGCCAAGTTCCTTTAGATATTTGGGTACGAAACGCATCCAGAGTTCTTCGCCAGCGCCAATCACGAAGATCGCGAGCAGCAGGATGACGAGATTGCGCTTCAGTCCGAAAAAATTCGCGATGCGCGAAAGCCAGACATTCTTCGGCTCGCTTTGCGCTTCCTTGTCAGATGGCGGCGGATTAGACTCCGAGTCCATGTCGGCGTGGTTCTGGTACGCGGTCGCGGCCGCAATTCTTTACGGTGCGCATCAAATTTTCACACGTCTCGCGGCCGAGCGCATCGGCGACGGCCTCGGTGGCTTTATTGTCGAAGCCAGCGCCGCATTGTCGATCTTGATTTATCTGGCGCTGCTTTGGTTGGCCGGACGATGGAACCAAAAATTCAGCGCCGCCGGTTTTAGTTATTCGCTGCTTACCGGAATTTGCGTCGGCGCCGGAACGATTGCGTTTTTTCTTCTTTTCCAAAAAGGCGGACCGCTTTCCGCCGTTCCGGCAATTCTGGCCGGCGGCGCCGCGATCATGGCCATCGCCGGCATTTTATTTTTTCACGAAGCGCCGTCGTGGCAGCGATTGCTCGGAATCGTTCTCGCGATCGCTGGATTGTTTCTCCTGCGAAAATAATCGACGACTGCTTCTCGTCGCTGGTGCGTTCTAATTTGGAAATTCATTCAAATTGCACTGGTTGAATTTGAGAGCGGCGCGCGCGTCAGACATTCAATGGACGAAAGAAAATCGGAGCTCGTTGCAAAAGTCCCGCAGGTAACTCTTCTCTTCTGGATCATCAAGATCCTGGCGACCACTCTCGGCGAAACCGGTGGCGATGCCGTCACCATGTCGTGGCTCGGCGAAACAACAGATGAAGCCAAAGGCACCGGCTATTTGATCGGCACAGCAATCTTCGGCGTAATTTTTATCGCGGCAGTCCTCATCCAGATTAAGGCGGAAAAGTTTCACCCGTTCCTTTACTGGCTAACAATCGTCGCCACGACGACGGTCGGCACGACGCTGGCCGATTATTGCACTAGATCGCTCGGCATAGGCTACACCGGCGGTTCGATGATCTTGCTCATCTTCGTGATTGCGTCGCTTCTGATCTGGCGTTGGTCGACCGGGAGCATCTCGATCGAAACCGTCAGCACGCCGAAGGTCGAGATCTTTTATTGGGTGACGATCATGTTTTCGCAGACACTCGGTACTGCGCTCGGCGATTGGGTCGCCGACACCAATGACATGGGCTTTCTAGGCGCGGCAGGGATTTTCGGAGGATTACTCCTGGTGACGGCGCTGCTCTATTACTTCACAAGCGTGTCACACGTCATTTTGTTTTGGGCCGCGTTCGTGCTGACGCGTCCACTCGGCGCAGTCGTCGGCGATTTTCTCGATAAACCCCATGCCCAAGGAGGCCTCGCGCTGAGTCGCTATACCGCATCGTTCGCGCTTTTGGTCGTGATCGTCGCGCTGATCTTGATTTTCTCGCACAAGCCGGCTTCGAAAGCACATTAAAAAATCATAATAAGATTTCTGGGACGAAGGACATTTACAGCGGTGCTCATCGAGGCGCAGACTGGGACAATCGTAAGCGTTTGCATGAAGCATCCCGCGCAACAGCAGCTGGGGTGAAGGCTGACAAGTTGAAGCATCGAATCGGGGAACGGTCGCATCGCGTTTTTGTGTGCGACAGAGGGCTTTGCGTCGTATCATCGAGCCCGCGTGAATCTGACAATCAAGCAGCTCGCGTTCGCCTCGTTTGTTGTTCTGATTGCATCTGCGAGATGTGCCTTGTCGGAGCGGCCTGTTGTCGATCCCGCGGCTGACCTGCTGCGGATTTCTTCCTCGCGAATCCGGTTCCCCGAAGCGGGATCGCAGATTCTCGATTTGCGCCGCGGAATTGGCCCGGACGACGCGGCGACAATTGCGCTTTATTCCAATCCCGCGCTGCGCGCGATTCGCGATCGCCGCGGGCTGGCGGCCGCCCAATTGATTCAGGCGGGAATTTTGCCCAACCCGGTGGTTTCATATTCGCGTGACTACGTCACAGGCGGAAACACGGCCGGGACCGTGACCGGACACAATTTCAGTACGGCCTGGGAATTCACCGCCTTGATTCCATTCTTGCCAAAGCAGACGGCTGCGCGGAGAAATTTTCGCTCGGTTGACTTGGACGTTGCCTGGCAGGAATGGCAAATCGCCCTCAACGCGCGCACGGCTGTTTATCGTGTGCTTGGATTGAACAGTCAGCTTTCGCAGGCGCTGGAAGCGACCGAAGGTTTGCAACAAAGCACCGATGCGATGCGCAAAGCGGTGGAGGCGCACGAAAAAACCGTGCTCGACCTGGCGGCGGTTGAATCAGCCAGCCAGGATTCGCGCGCGACCATGCTCGCGCTGGAACAGGAATCTCACAAACAACGTCTTGGATTCAATAAGATTCTAGGTGTTGAACCGGAAATGAAAGTTGCTGTGCGAGCTGGTCTGATTTTGCCAAGTCGACTTACTCCGCCCGCGCAGTGTGAGCTGGCGGATGATCTTGAATCGCGGCGTCTCGATCTTCTCGGATTGAAACAGGGATTGGAAAGTCAGGATGCGACTGTGCGAGCGGCGATTCTCGCGCAGTTTCCAAAGATTTCGGCGGGGCTTTCAAAAGCGAGCGATACCACGAATGTGCACACGACCGGTTTCAGCGTCGCGGTCGATGTTCCGATTTTCGATCGTAACCAGGGCGTCATCGCGACCGAGCGCGCGACGCGGCAACGACTGCGCGACGAATACAATCAGCGCGCGTTTGAAGCCCGGTCTGACATTGCGGTCGCAATCGCCGACATCCGCTCATTGGATCGACAAATCGCGGCGGCTGAGGAGGCGTTGCCGTTACTGGAAAAATTGGTTAGCTCCGCGCAAACGGCGATTGAGCAGCGAAATGCCGACGTGCTCAGTTATTACACCGCGCGGAGCAATTTGTTGCAGAAACGAATTCAGCTGATCAAGCTGAGGGAACAATTGCTTGAAGCGCACACCGCGCTGGAGATCGCTTCCGGCCGTTACCTTCCGATGAATCAAACCTTGGAGTCGCGATGAAAAAGAAACGGCTCATCATCGGCGCAATCGCGGTTATTTTGATTGCGGTCGGACTTGTCTGGCTTGCGCAGCGTTTTGGAATCGGAACGGAGGAAAAGAAGACCGACGCGGTTCCGGAAGTTCAGGTCGCGAAGGTCGAACGGAAAACGATCACCGAAAAAGTGATCGTCTACGGCAGCGTCGTCGCGCAGCCGGGCAAGACGCATTCGGTGGCGATCGCTTTTGAAACGCGCGTCCGGCACATTTTGGTCGCGCCCGGCCAATTCGTGCGCGAGAACGACCCGTTAGTTGAGATAGAATTGAGTCCTGGCGCGCAGGTTCAATTTCAACAAGCCAAGAACGCCGCCGAGGCCGCCCGCAAAGAGCTCAAGCAAACTCAGGAGCGCTTCAATTTGAAGCTCGCCACCAATCAGGATTTAAGCGCGGCGGAGAAAACCGCGCGCGACGCGGAAGCGCAGTTGACCGGTTTACAACGCGCGGGCGCCGGCGGCGACAATCGCATTCACTCCGACATGTCGGGCGTCATTGCAAAGGTGGACGCGCAAGACGGACAAATCGTTCCACCCGGGGGTCCCCTGGTTGAAATTGTTGCCGAGACCGAGATCGAAGTGAAACTCGGCGTGGAAGCGGAGGACCTTTCGGCCGCGCAAGAAGGCGCGCCGATCGAAATCATTCCCATCAACGATCCGACCGCGTCGAACGTGAAAGGTTCGATCCGTCTGGTCACGCGCCGGATCGATGCAACGACGCGACTGGTCGATGTTTACGTCGCGTTGCCGGAAGGAACAAGACTGTTGCTCGACCAATATGTCCGCGGTGAAATCGAGCGGACCGAGAAGGATACGCTGGTCGTCCCGCGGCCAGCCGTTTTGCCTAACGAATCGCGCAAATTTGAGATTTTCACCGTGACAAACAATCGAGCAGTCAAGCACACGGTGAAGATCGGCGCAGAAAATCCAAAAGAGATGCAAGTGGTCGCGGACGATCTTCACGAAGGCGATCCGGTCGTTACGGTGGGCAACTACGAGCTGGAAGACGGCATGTCCGTCACAATCAAAAAATGAGCTTTAGTGCGTGGGCGCACAGCCATGCGCGATCGATTCTTTTTTTGCTCGGCGCGATGGTGCTGGCCGGCGCGTTCGCAAGTTTTTCGCTGCCGGTCGCGTTGTTCCCTCAAGTTAGTTTTCCGCGCGTTCGCATTTCGCTCGATGCAGGCAATCGCCCGGCCGAACAGATGACAGTGGAAGTAACGACGCCGGTCGAAGAAGCGGTGCGCGCAATTCCCGGCGTGCGCAACGTAAGATCGACAACCAGCCGCGGCACGGCGGAAATCTCGATCAATTTCGATTGGGGCGAGGACATGATCTCGGCCATGCTGCAATGCCAGTCCCAGGTGAACAGGATTCTGCCGAGTCTGCCCGCCGGCACTTCATTCGAAGTTGAGCGAATGGACCCGACAGTTTTTCCGGTGATCGCTTACAGTCTCACTTCGGACTCTCATTCGTTAGTCGAGCTGCGCGATCTCGCTCTTTACACTTTGCGTCCCGCGCTTTCGACTGTGCAAGGAGTCGCGCGCGTCGGTGTTCAAGGCGGCCGGGTTGAGGAATACCGGGTCACTGTCGATCCGGACAAATTACAATCCTTCAAAATGACGCTGGCCGAAGTCGCGAGCGCGCTTTCGGCCTCGAATGTCTTGGTCGCGGTCGGCCGGCTCGAGCAGTATGACAAACTTTACCTCGTCGTCTCGGACACGCGTTTTAAAAAGTTCGATGAAATCGAGCATGCCGTGTTGCGATCAACTCCCGATGGCGTGGTTTTGCTCGACGACGTGGCCACGGTCGAACATTCAAACGAGCCGCGGTGGATCCGCGTCACGGCCGACGGTCATGATGCCGTGCTGTTCCAGGTTTATCAGCAACCGTCCGGAAACACCGTCGAGATCGCGCGCAGCATCAAGGCGAAACTCCGCGAAATCGCAAAACAAATTCCCGAGGGAGTAAAGATCGCCGACTGGTACGACCAAAGCGACCTCATCATCGCGTCGGAGCACAGCACGCGCGACGCGATCCTTGTCGGCATGGTGTTGGCGGCGATCGTTCTATTGATTTTTTTGCGCGACTGGAAAGTGGCGCTGATCGCCATCCTGACGGTTCCGGCAGTGCTCGCATCCACCATCGTTCTCCTCTTCGTCCTGAAAATGAGTTTCAACATCATGACGCTGGGAGGAATGGCCGCGGCCGTCGGCCTCGTTATCGATGACGCAATTGTGATGGTGGAACACATCGTCCGTCGCGTGCGCGGTGCGCGTGACGCCGATCCAGGCTCGCGTGTGCTGAGTGCCGCGACCGAATTCACCAATCCGCTCGCCGGTTCTTCCGCAGCCACCATCATCATTTTCGCGCCGCTCGCATTTTTGTCCGGAATCACCGGGGCATTTTTTAAGGCGCTTTCGTTAACGATGGCGGCAAGCCTCATCATTTCATTTGTCGTCGCCTGGCTGGCTGTGCCCATCGTGTGTGCGCGATTGCTGAAAGGGAAAGACGCCGACATCGAAGAACACGGCCCTTTCACGCGGCGCGTCCACGCGATTTATCGCGAGAAGATGCCGAGACTTCTTCTCCAACCTCGGTTCGTTGTCGTCTTTTTGGTTCCGCTTCTTTTGCTTGGTTTCGTTGCGTTCAAAAATGTCGGCTCCGGTTTTATGCCGGTGATGGACGAGGGTGGTTTCATTCTCGATTACATTTCGCCGCCGGGAACGTCGTTGGCCGAGACCGACCGCCTCCTGCGCCAGGTCGAATCCGTTTTGCGGAAAACACCGGAAGTGCAGACCTACTCGCGCCGGACTGGGTTGCAGCTTGGCGGCGGTATTAGCGAGGCAAACATCGGCGATTTTTTCATTCGTTTAAAACCATTTCCGCGCCGCGGGATCGAGGAAGTGATGAACGACGTCCGCGACGAGATTGAGAAACACATTCCCGGTCTTCAAGTCGAGCTGACGCAGTTGATGGAAGATTTGATCGGTGACCTCACCAGCGTGCCGCAACCAATCGAAATCAAACTTTATTCCGACGACGAACAGATCCTGAGCACGCTTCCGCCGAAAGTGGCCGACACCATTTCGAAAGTTCGTGGTGTGGTTGAAGTCAAGAGTGGAATCGTGGCGGCAGGCGACGCGCTCAATATTCAAGTGGATCGGGTCAAAGTCGGTCTCGAAGGAATGGATCCCGAAGCGGTCACCAAAGCGTTAGACGACTTTTTGAGTGGAAACGTCACAACTCACATCCAGGAAGGGCCAAAGCTCATCGGAGTGCGGGTTTGGATCCCGCACGACGCGCGCGAACTGATGCGTAACATCGAAAATCTTCTTTTGCGCGCGCCGGACGGTCATTTGTTTCCGCTCAAACGAGTGGCCACGCTTGTTCCGGTCAGCGGCGAACCGGAAATCATGCGGGACGATCTCAAACGCATGGTTGCAACCACCGCGCGAATTAGCGGACGCGATCTCGGTTCGACTGTCCGCGACGTGAAACGAAAACTCGCGAGCTCGCACGCTATTCCAAACGATGTCCTCTACACTTTCGGCGGACTTTACGAACAACAACAGATCGCTTTCCGCGGCCTGACGATCATTTTAATCGCGGCGATCGTCCTCGTTTTCCTGCTCCTGCTTTTTCTCTACGAAAGTTTCCGCGTCGCGGTCGCAATGTTGCTCATTCCGCTCTTTGCCGTGGCCGGAGTTTTCATCGGTCTCTGGGTCACCGGCACCGAATTCAACATTACCTCGCGCATGGGCATGACCATGATTGTCGGCATTGTGACCGAGATCGCGATTTTTTATTACTCAGAATTTCGATCCCTGCCTGCGACCGGGGATCGTTTGATTCTCGCCGGAATTAATCGGATGCGCGCGATTACCATGACCGTATTCGCTGCAATCCTGGCCTTGTTTCCATTGGCGCTTGGAATTGGTCACGGATCGGCCATGCAGCAACCGCTCGCCATAGCAATTATTTCCGGGCTGATCTTTTCCGTGCCGCTGGTTTTGATTGTTCTCCCAGCGCTGCTCGCCATCGTCGATTCCAAGACGGCTCCCGCGCCGACGGAATGATCGCCGTTACGGCTTCGCCGATTCGCCTGGACCGTAAACCAAAAGCTTCAACGTGTTCGGAACAATCGTCGGCCGCGCCGGGGATTGGCCCGGCGATGGCGACGGCGGAGGTTGAAATTGCGCCGTCGGTAAATAAATCCGATGCGTTTTCGGATCGAGCGCCATGGTGCGCGCGCCCCGTTCGGTCTTTAATGTTTGCACAACCGTAAGCTTGTCCGGAGATTCTTCTTTCGCGATCGTGGTGGTGCCGTCACCGCACGACGCAAACGCGAGCTGGCTCTCGTCATCGAAAGCGCAGCCGTCAACACCGGCGCCGATTGGAACATTGGCCACGACTTTCCCAGTTTGCGTGTCGAGCATCACCATCATTTTGTTGTGACAACCGGCAAACAATCGGTGATGCGCGAGATCGAATGCAATTCCACTCGGGCCTTCTCCGGGCGCGATCGGCCAGCGCGCGATAACCTGGTGCTTTGTTGCGTCAATTACCGCGACTTCGTTTTTGTCTTCCAGATTGCAGTACACTCGATCAGCGATTCCATCGGCGACCGGGAATTCGGGGCCGCCTCCGAGCGGAATGGTAGCAACCACCGTTGCCGTCCTCGCGTTGATCACCGTGGCTGAATTGCCTTTGTGATTGAAGACATAGACTTCGTTGTGAAGGGGTTCGTAGGTCATTGCATCCGGGCCTTCGCCGGTCTCCAACTTTGAAACTGTTTTGAGTGTGGTTAAATCGACTACGCTGGATTTTGATTCTTTGCCGTTTGATGAAAAGCCGCGCAGGAATTCGTGCACCGGAAGAAATCCATGCACGCCTGGTGTGTCAGTAATCGCTGTTCCGAGCAATGCGTTCTTGTTGAGATCGACCACATCGACCTTCGTGGCATGGGACAAATAAAGACAACGCGATTCGTTATCGATGGTGAGAATATCCCAGCCGCCTTCGCCGCCGATCGGAATTTCGGTGACAAATTTATAGGCGTCTTGAGCGACCGCTGTTTCACAGAATAGCGCCACTGCAAGACTCAGCAGCCATTTGGTCTTCATATTCATTGTATTCCTTAGCTTATTTTCAGAAAACGTCATTCGACTTGGTAAGCCCGGATCTCGGTGTTTTGTGATCCACGATGTGGAACAGCAACAAACAAAGTGTCTCGTTCCGGCACAAAGAGCCCAGTGCGCGCGCCAGCCGCCGTGTCGACCGTGGTGAGAGCCTTGTAAGTATTAGGGTCAGTTTGCTCGATGATGTCGATTTTGCCCGCGCCACAAACGACATAGATACGATGACGTTTGCCGTCATAGAAAACTTCGTCCGCATCGCCGGACATGTCGATCTTGGCAACGACGTCGCCCGAATCTGTGTTCAACGCGACGAGCTTTGACGGCAAACGGCAGCCGATAAACAAGCGATGATTGGCTTCGTCGAGAGCCATCGGAAAATTCGCGAAAGCAAGATCTGTTTTCCACGTGGCGACAACCTCGCCTTTGTCGCGATCAATCACGGCAACATGTCGAGAATTTGGAACATTGACGAAAATCCGTTTTCCGTTTTTCTCCAACTCGAACGCTTCCGGATGCGCCGAAAGCTTGATTGCCCCGGTTTGCGTGCCGTCCGTGGCATTGACGATCGCGATTCCACCATTACCAAATCCAACATAGATTTTCTTCGAAACCGCGTCGTAACGAACATTATCCGCGTCATCCTTCAGGTTTAGTTCGCTTAACTTTTTGAAGGATTTTCCGTCGAAGATTTTGCAAATGCCTCCTTCGTCGTTGGCAACGAAAAACCGATCCAGTTGTGGTACGTAAGCAACACCTTGAGGTGACCCGAGGCCTGCGATCGAATGGATTCGTTCGTTTTTGCGAAGATCGACAACCTCCAGCGAGTTATTGCCCAGCGCGCAGACGAATAATCGTTCGCCAGCAGCATCAAACGCAAAATGGTCGATCCGTCCTTCGACTCCGGGCAGCGGAATTGTCTGTTTCAGTTTAGGCAAAGGCGATTGGCCATAGACGGCGATCGCGCCCGGGCCACAAACCAACACGACCGCGACAACCGTCTTCGCCTTAAGCAATGACTTCAAGATTACTTCGGCGAGCTAACTTCTTGCAGGCCGGCAATGAAGAACGCGCCCTTGAGACTTTCGGCCAAATCTTTAGCGCGACCGCGTCCCCAATAATGGAAAAACATTATCCGCGGTTGCTCGTGCGTCATGTGCTGATGAATCGCGACGATGCTGATCTTCTGCTTTACGAGCGATTTCAGCACGGCTTGCAATTCGTCTTCGGTCACCGCGAAATCACCGTCCACGAGCGCGTTGTCATCACTGCCAGCGAATGCAGCCCACGTATTCACGCCCATGGTGTTGTCGATCTTAACGCCGTCCATCATGGCCGGCCGGCCGAAGGTGAATTTCATCATTCCATCTTTTGCTTCGCCCTGTGCGCCAAAAATTTTGTTGAGAGGATCGGGCGAGATCGAATTTTTTTCCGGAAGTGATTTTTCGCCAAATGAGTCTTTCGGCTGCGTATTGGCGGAGCGCACTTGTTTCACGGCATCGTAAACTTTCCGGACCGCCGTTGCGAGCTGATCGGCGCTGCCTTCGCCCTCGATGTGCATGAAGAAAACTTTTGGATGGTCGAAGAAAAAATGGTTGTGAAGTGCAGTCACGCTGAGTCCGTTATCGAGCGCGGCGGTCATTGCGGCGTTGACTTCATCCTCGAAAAGAACGGTGTCGCCCATCACCATCGTGCCATCTTTTGTTTCGGTGAACGCGGCCCAGGTCCCGAGTCCCATGAACGGCGGCATGGTCCAGCCGTCCACGCTCACTTTCACGTCGGTCCGCGGCCACGTGACCTTATAAACCCCTTCCTTCTCGTTCAGTTTGCCTTTGAGACCGGTGATCTGATCGATCTTGGCCGTGTCGAGCGCGGCTGATACGCTGGCGACGTTTGCGCTACAGATCGCGCAAACGAGAAACAAGCTCTTCATTTCAGGTTGCTAGTTCTGCCCCGAATCACGGTCGAGGCAGAACCACAACATCTTGGCTTTAGTATTTCTCGCCTTTTTCTTTATGCTCGGCACTCTCCGAATGTTTGCCAAGCATCTTGCCGTTCGCATCGAACTTATAGCCCCATTCCTTGCCGTCTTTGCTCACGACAGCTTCATAGTTCGCGCCCTCTTTTTCCCAGCGAACCACCGAGGCTCCTTTGAGTTGTTTGTCAGCGGCTTGTTGCACCGTTTGCGGCACATCAGAACTGCTGATGCTCTCTTCTTTTTCTTTTTCGTGTCCTTGCGCGACAACACCGAAGGCGAGTCCAGAGCTCACCATGGCCGCGACAATTAAGTGTTTTGTTTTCATTGTTGTTTAATTTTTGACCGATCAGTTACAAAGATTGTTCGAAGATCGATAATCGCTTACGCGCAGAAAAATTTGCGCGAGACATCACCTGACAAGAGACAATTTACTTCGCGGTCGCGAGCCGGAGTCCGAGAAAAACAAAAAGCGCGCCGGCAGTTCGATTGAGCCATTGCGTGATCGTTCCGTTTGCCCGCAATCGATCGCTCAGGATCGAAGCGAACCAGGCCAGAATAAGACACCAAATCGTTCCGGTCGTGACAAACGTCAGACCGAGCGTGATGAAAGCGGCGATCTTCATGTTCGAGGCGGGATCGATGAATTGCGGAAGAAAGGCGAGAAAGAAAAGCGCCACTTTGGGATTGAGAATGTTAGTGAGCACGCCCTGACGAAACGCGGCGATTATTGTGCGCCGTCGAAAGTTCGACGGCAAGCTCAACTGCTTTCGCCGATCGAGAATCATTTTGATGCCGAGAAAGATCAGATACGCGCCACCGAGCAACTTAATTGCGCTGAAGGCAAGCGCGGACGTCGCGAGAATGGCCGAAAGTCCCAGCGCTGCCGCGCAGGTGTGAAAAATACTTCCCAGCGAAATCCCGAGCGCGGACGCAATGCCCGCTTCGCGGCCTTGGGCGATGCTTCGCCCCAAAATGTAAGCCGTGTCCGGACCAGGCGTGAGATTGAGCAAAATTCCAGCGACCAGAAACAATCCGAAATCATGAATTCCGAACATCGTTGTTATTTCAGCGGACAGTGCTGGCAATTTCAAACATCGAAAGCGTTTTTCTTCGCGCGTGCGCTACGATTCGCCGTTTGCACTCGTGGTAAAGCGCGTCATAAACAACGAATTCCCGGTCGAGAATTTCGTGATCGCTTAAACCGAGCTCGCTGAAGCCGTGTGCGATCCAACGCAAACCTTCGCCGGCTGGATGTGGAGTTCTCGGACGCGAATCGGCCGCGCGCACGATTTCCCCCACCAATTGCAGAGCTGGATCAGTGAGACGAAATTTTTTCAAGATCGAGTTGAACGAAACATCTTCGCCGTGGTGACCGAGTTCGCACTGGGGAACGTCGAACGCCATTCCGTTGTCGATCTTCGACCAGTTGGTATCGCGTGGCAGGAAAACAAACTCGGCTTCAGAGTCGATGAAATTCCTGATTAACCACGGACAAGCGACACGATCGACTTTAATTCTTTCGCGAGTGATCCACTTCATAAAGTCAGGCAGCAAAAGCGAAACGATTTTCGAATTTTCGGGCACATGCTTTTTCGTAGACGATTGCAGCGGCGGCAGCGTCCTCGATTGCCACGCCGGTGCTGTCGAAAATGATTATTTCCTCGTCGCTCGTGCGACCGTGCTTTTTTCCAGCGACGATTTCGCCCAGCTCCGCGTAAACATCTTCTTTTTGCATTAAACCTTTCGCGATCGCATGATGCGTATCGCCGATTGAACAACTTTGTTCCCGGCTGTCGGCGACGATCTTCGCCGAGGCGATCAATCCCGGATCGATTTCTTGTTTGTGCGCGCCATCGGCGCCGACCGCGGCGATAAAAGTTCCGGGACGCGCGTCTTCTTTTCGAACAAAGAATTCTGTCGCCGCCGTGCAAGTCACTATCAGATCGCTTTGTCGAATCGCCTTCGTTACGTCGCCAACTGTTTCGATGTCGATCTTGAGTTCGGACGAAAGGCCGGTGCTTAGATTTTTCGCCGCGGATTTGTCCAAATCGAACGCAAAGATTTTTTCGAACGGCACGACCGAATGGAGGGCGCGCAGTTGGGCACGTCCTTGTTCGCCGCAGCCGCAAACAGTCGCAACCGACGAATCTCTCCGGGCGAGAAATTTTGCCGCGACCGCCGATGCGGCCGCGGTTCGTTTAATAGTGATGTCGATCGAATCGAGGAGGGCGAGGGGAGAACCGTTGTCCGCATCGCAGACGATGATGACGCCTTGGATCGTGGGCAAACCGAAGCGCGCGGGATTCTGCGGAAAGTTGGCGTTGAGTTTGGCGACCAGATAACCGTTCTGAGTCGGCAGAAATGCCGCTTTTACGTGGAGGCTGCCGCCGGGCGCTTTCACTCCGAGAATTTCCGAACGAGGAATTTTTCCTTCGCCTTGCAAACGGAAAGCTTTTTCGACCGCATTGATGCAGTCACTCAGGCTGAGCAGCTCCTGCACATCGTTGCGACTCAATAAGAGCGTCGAATCATTCCGCATCCGGGCCTCCGACAAGATCGACAATGTTCTGCCCCGGCTTCGCTTCGACCGGAGTTTTGCCGCGGCGAAAAATCCGCGCGCCGGTTTTTCCATTTAAAGTGACGGCGCCGTTTTCACAAAGCAGCCACGCGCCTTCGCGGATCCCGACCACCGGTGTTTCGTTTTCCTCCAGGAATTGCAGAATGCGTTCTTCCTGTGTTTCGCCCATGTGCGTCGAATTCGGATCAGGGTCCTGAAAGTGCGGACTGATTTGAAATGGAACCAGGCCTAACGAATCGAACGAGCGTGGTTGAACAATCGGCATGTCCTTGGTCGTTTTGATTGTTGGCCCAGCCACGTTCGACCCGGCGCTGCTGCCGATATAAGGCGCTCCACTTTTCACTTTGCGACGAATCGGCTCGAGCAGCTCGAGATCTTGGAGGGCTTTCAGCAAACGAAAGGTGTTCCCACCACCGATGAAGATGGCATCCGCTTTTGCGATCGTGAGGATCGGATCATGAACGGCGTGCGCGGATTCGAGATTGTATCCGATGGTGGCGAACCGCGCTTTCGCTTTGGCGGCATAATCATCGTGATCAAACAAAGCGAACGGAAAAAAGAGAACGTTCTTTGCCGGCCCGAGAAAATTGCGGATCTCTTCTTCGACGTGATCGAGATAGCCACCTCCGTGAACGGTGGAGTTACTAATGAGCAAGATTCGAGATCCGGATTGCATTTGTTATATCTATAACTTGATAGTATAGGTATACAAACAAA
>Ga0307479_10000859_pt1 | contig 27450 bp, 27 predicted proteins | sample atmos_gasesECM4C_FD_203743 | JGI IMG/M metagenome (GOLD analysis project Ga0307479, IMG submission 203743) | Hardwood forest soil microbial communities from Morgan-Monroe State Forest, Indiana, United States - atmos_gasesECM4C_515 | ecosystem: Environmental > Terrestrial > Soil > Temperate... | reverse complement strand
CGTAGGGTAAGACGTTCGCCTCAAGAAGTCGCCTCATGATGGCCAGATCGCGCGGTATTGTCAAGGAAGGAGGTGGTGGCGGATGCCACGGAACGCCTGGAGCCCGAAGCGCGAGCGCCAGTACGAAGGCATCAAGGAGAGCCTCGAGGAGCGCGGAACCGGCGAGGACAAAGCCCAGGAAATCGCCCGCACCGTGAACAAGGACCGAGCCCGCGCCGGTGAAGCGAAACAGGTCAGCCGGACGTCGATCGAGGACATCTCGCCGGAGCGGCGTGGTGGGTTGCGGTCCCACACCGGGTCGCGAGGCCGGACCTATGCGCAGCTTCGAAATGAGGCGCGGGAACGGGGGATCAAAGGACGTTCGCGGATGAACAAGGCCCAGCTGCTACGCGCCGTCGACGCGAAGAAGCGCTAGCGGAGCCAGGCCGGCAACGCTGCGGTCGAGCGGACGGATTACGCGCAGGACCCGGCGGGACGAACGTAGACGCCCGTGGACGCATCGGCCGCGGGCAGGCCCGTGACTGAAATTTTGTGTAGCCCGGAGGCCGGCTCCCAGTACCAGAGCCCGCGCGTCTCGTAGTCGCCGAACCAAATGCCGCGACCTTCTCCCATCGGCTGGAACGGATCGAAACCAGTCGCGTCGCCCTGGCGCCCCTTGTAGATAGTGACCCGCTGGCCCGGCGAGGTCTCGAAAAAGACCCATTCCTGATCGCCGATCGCCCGGCTCCCGATGCGGTAAATCGTGCGTCCCTGCGCGTCGGTTCCGTCACTCTCGTATGAGAAGCCACCGTTTGCCCCCTCGCCGGGCAGAGGGGTGAGTCCGCCGAGAGGACCCACGTTTGGCTGCCGGCTCGCGGTCCCGGTTTGCGGATCGATCAGCCACACGATCATCGTGCCACCCGTTGGGGGAACGGTATCGAGGAGAATGCCGCGCGCATTCCAGCGATGGACGTTGATGGAGCCTGCATATGTCCAGAGCACGTGGTCCGTGGCCGTCGTGAGATCGTATTGGTGCAGCTCGGCCGTCTTAAAGTTCTGGCTGTTGCTGCCGGCAGGAAGCAGCCGATCCCAGACATACCGAAGGCCGTCTGGAGCAACCTGCGACTGGCGAACGGGAAGCCATCGCTTGGCCGCTGCGCTGTACCACACTGGCGCGGCGGGCTGAGACGGCTTGACGCTATAACCAATAAAGGCTCCGCCCGGAAGACCCGCAATCGATGCGGTCCCGTCCGCGACATACTGCCCGCTCTTCGTGTCGACGAAGCCAGGCTCCGCCACCATCGAAGCCGATCCCGACTCACGCGTGACAACAACTGGCAGCCGGCAGTTCAATGGATCGGCTGTAGATGTGGCCGGCGCCGCGGTTGCAGGAGTCGGTCGCATGACCGCAACCGGTGGGGTCGCCCGCTGATTTACGAGCCGCCAACCCACCAGGCCTCCGATGGTGAGCAGTGCCAGGGTGGCCGCTAGCGTTCCCGTGAGAGAGGACGACCGGCTCGATGGCGCAGCGGTCAGCTTTCCCTCGAGCTGGCGTGGCAGATCGCCCGGCGGGGGCTCGCCCAGCGCGCCGCGGAAGCGCTTTCGAAACTGCTCTTCGTTCATGTCCCCAACTCCTCCGGCACTTCCACTCGGAGCTTTGCCAGCGCTCGGTGGGTGCGCGATTTGGCGGCTTGCGGCGAGCACTTCAGAACGCGACCGATCTCATCGAATGGCAGATCGAGGTAATACCGAAGGATCAGCGTGAATCGCATGGCTGATGGCAAGCGACGCAAGGCTGACCGAAGCTCGGCGACGCTCTCGTCCGCCTCCAGCCCTGGGCTGGCAATCTGAGACAGGTCGGCCACCTTGGTGACGGACCACCACCGGGTCCGGCGGCGCTGGCGGCACTCGTTGGCGACGATCGTAAGAAACCAGGGCCGGAGCGGACTCCCTTCGCGAAGGCGATCCACGGCGCGCCAGGCCTTGACGGTGGCCTCCTGGACTGCGTCCTCAGCGTCGTGAGCGTTCTGGAGCATCGCGTAGGCAAGCCGCTGGCCAGCCGGTACCAGTGGAAGCAGCAGGTCGAGGAACCCTGACCGGTCGCCCGCGAGCGTCACGACGGCAATCGTCACACCAATACGTGCAATGCGCCAGATGGCCGGATCGTTCCGGTCGGGCGACTACAGGTGGAAGATTGCCCGCAAAAAGGCGGCGACCAGGGCGCCGGCGATGACGCACACGATGAACGGCGCTCGGAAGGCCGCCAGCACGGCGGCAACCAGGACGGCCGGCACTTTGACGTCGAGGTGAATCACGCCGTTTGGGCCGGTGAGTTGGATCGCGACCAGGGCCGCGAGCAAGGCCGGCGCCAGCCCGCCGGTCCGCGCGGTGACCGCGTCCGGCAGGTTGGGCAGCAGTGCACCGGTCGCCCGCATGATGTACGAAAGGCTGGCAAGCCCCAGCACCAGCCCCAGGGCTAGCGGGCCAGCCATAACCCGACCACGGCGGCTCCTGCCAACGGAATACCGGGCGGGGTGAAGGGCGCGAGCACCAGGGCGACCGCCGCGCCGCCGATGGCGCATCGAACCGCGTGATGCCCGGACAACATCGGCCAGAGCAGCGCCACGAAGCCAGCGGGAAATGCGGCGTCGAGCCCGAGCCGTTTGGGGTCTCCCAGGACCGGGCCGAGCAGCGCGCCGATCAGGGTCCCCAGAATCCACACGATGTACAGGAGGGCGCCGGTCACCAGCAACGTCTTACCGTCGGGCCGGCCCGGCTCCCCGGCGCGAACGGACATCGCAAAGCTCTCATCGATCGAAAGTTGCGCGAGCAGCGACCGCCGGAGTCGCCCTCCGGGAAGCGATCGCGCCACGGCGATCCCGGTTGCGACGAAACGAAGGTTGAGCAGCGCACCGGCGAAGATCGCGGTCAACACGCTGCCGCCGGCGGCGATCACGCCGATGGCCGCGAACTGGGCCGACCCAGCGAAGACCAGCATCGACATGAGCACGACCGACCATGCGGGCAGGCGCGCCGCAACGGCCAACACCCCGAAAGAAGCGCCAAAGACGAAGACCGCGATGGCGATGGGCGCGGCGGCAACCAGGATTTGCCGCATCGACCACGGGGCTCGCATTCCCGCCATTAAATAAGAAAGATGCCGGCGCACCGGCCCCGACATCGTGGTTTGCACCCCACCCTGCCCTGCCCCGGGAGCGGGGGAGGGATCTTTCATGGCCTCTCCCAGCGATCTTTCAGAGCCCTCCCCCGCGAGGGGGGAGGGCTTCCCGCTGGAGGGACTGGTTTAGCGCGACCCGACCGGGACTTTCTCCAACACCTTGGTCGACTCCCGGATAAAGGCCGGGATGTCGCTTGGCTGGCGCGAGGTCACCAGGTTCTTGTCGACGACGACCTCCTGGTCGACGACGTTCGCCCCGACCTGTGAGAGGTCGTCCTGGATGGTGATCCAGGCGGTCATCTTGCGGCCCTTGACCACGCGGGCTGTGATCAATAACTGTGGCCCGTGGCAGATGGCCAGCACCGGCTTGTCGGTGTCGAAGAACGCCTTGGTGAACTTGACCATTCGCGGGTCTGCTCGAAGGTGGTCTGGCGAGTATCCGCCCGGGATCAACAGCGCATCGAACTGCTCAGGCCGCGCCTGGTCGATGCCGGCCTCGGCCTTCGTGCTCACCTTGCCCTGCTTGCCACGGAGCTCTTTGCCCGACTGCAGGCCGACGATCGTGACCTGGTGGCCCTGGCTCTTGAACGCGTCGTAGGGCTGTTTGAACTCAGCGTCCTCGTAATCGACATCCAGTACACAAGCAATCCTCACAGTGATACCTCCCTGTGCTTATTTGCTGTTACCGGTCGCCCAGCCTAGCGCGCTAGGTCCGATATCGTCAAGCTGGTACTGGAGCACTGGTATTTTTCCGCGAATTCCGTATTGTTTGGGACGGATGCTCCGCCGGTACCTCCCCTACGGAATCGCCGTGGGCCTCGTCGGCCTGGCGGCGGCCGCGATGGGCCTGACCGCCTGGCTCCTGCACATCCCGAGGATCGAAACCTTTCTGCTGGTGTTTGTGCTGCTGGTTGGGGCAATCGGCTGGCGCTACGGCCGCGGTCCGGCGATCGCAGGAACGGTGGCCTTCACCCTCGTGTCCGACTACTACTTTCTCGCCCCGCAAGACTCGTTTCGGCTCGCCAGCTTCAGCGATGCGGCGCGGTTGCTCACCGGGGTTCTCGCCGCGGCTGCGGTCATCTGGTTCGTCCACATCAGTCGCGAACGGCAGGTCCTGCTCCAAAAGCGCAAGGACCTGCTGCAAGACGTCTCCCCCATGATCCTGAGGAGCCTCAACACCGACGAGATCCTCGATACGGTGACCGATGCCACGCTGCGGGTCATCGACTACCAGCATTTCCGCCTCTACCGCTGGGATGAAGCGGCGGAGCGCCTGGTGCTGGTCAAATCGGTGGCGCGGGCTGACCCGTATACCGATATCGACTGGCATCTGGTGAAGCTTTCCCTCGGCGAGGGCATCACGGGAATCGCGGCGCAAGCGCAGCACTCGATGCTGATTCCGGATGCGAGCCGGGACTCGCGGATGGTCTACCCGGCGGGCACCGCCCCCATCGAAGAGAGCATTCTCAGCGTCCCGATGGTGACCCGGGGCCGGCTCTTCGGCGTGCTGTCGTTAGCCCGCCTGGGTGCTGGATCGCTTAGTACCGAAGACATGCGTCTGATGGAGTCGATCGGGGCGCAGACGGCGCTGGCCCTGGCCAATGCGGAGCAATATGCGGAGGCGGAACAAACCATCAAGGCGCTGGCGACGATCGAGGCACTGCAGCCGGGCGACGGCGCGGGTGGGGATTCGGAAATCGACGCGAGGATTCTGCAGGGTTTCGACGACCTCAGCCAATCAGACCTGGCAACGCTGCGGGTTCTGAAGGCCGATGGACGCTATCACGTTGCCGCGACCGGCGGCCGCTTGAGGCCAGAAGGCGCCTCAACCGGTGAGCCCTTGTCGGCGGCAGACGTCGCCTGGCTCGCCGATCCGAAGGTAACCATCTATACCGCCGACCCCGAGACGGACGCCACGCTGCACGAGTGGGCGCGCCGCGGCAGCACGCTGGCCGGCGCCAGAGCAAGCGTCTTCCTGCCAATGCGAGTGGGGCAGCGGCTCGTCGGCTTCGTGGCCCTTCACTGGCGGCGGCCGCGCTGGTGGCGCCCGGAGCAGCTGCGTCGGTTGCAGTTAATCGCGGCCCAGGCCGCCATCGCGCTCGACACCCGGCGGACCCTCGAGCGAGAGCGCGGTCGAGCTGAGGCGCTCGCCGAACTGGAGCGGGCACGACGCGAGTTCATGCAGATCGCTTCGCACGAGCTGCGCACGCCGCTGACCGTGATTCGCGGCTATGCGTCACTGCTGGAAGAGGGATCCCTCGGCGCCATGCCGCCGGTGGCCCGTCACGCGCTGAAGACCCTGCTGGACAAGGCGAGCGAGATGCGCGCCTACGTCGAGCGCATGCTGCTGCTGGCCCGGCTGGAGGACGGCGCCGCCCCGCCACAGATGGCCGCGCTGGACTTGCGGCGCGTGGTCACCGATGCCATCGACCGCATCCGGCCCCAGGTGGAGCTAAAGCAAGGCACCCTGCAGGTCGAGCTGGCGCCGACGCCGCTCACCGTGCTGGGTGATCCGGAGCGGCTCGCCACCGCCGTCGACAATCTGTTGACCAACGCCGTGAAGTTCAGCGAGGGTCCGCCGCGGATCGAAGTCAGCGGCAATCGCGAGGACGGAATGGTTCATCTGGTGGTGAAAGACCACGGGATCGGCATCCCGGACGCCGTTCGGCCGCGACTGTTCGAGAAGTTCTTCCGGGCCGAAAGTCCGGAGCTGCAGAATGTGGCCGGGAGCGGGATCGGCCTCTACCTGGTGCGACAGGTGATCGAGGGCCACGGCGGGCAGGTTGACGTCGAGAGCCAGCCCGGCGAGGGCGCCGCCTTCGAGATCGCCCTCCCGGCCGCTACCGAGCCCTAGCAAGACTGGGGGACTTTTAGGGTTCCCTCTTATATGGCGAGCCCTGCTGGCCGGACCAACGAGACCCCGGACGCCTCCCTCGAGATCCCGACCGAATGGCTGATGCCCGGGCTCGATCTCGAAACAGTGCGCGAGGCCCAGCGGCCCGACACGACCGCCACCCTTACCAGCGAATACCTCTTCCTGGCCGGGGTCGAACTGGTGGTCGAGCGCCGCTGGCTGCGGGAGTCCAACTGGCGGCAGATCAAGCAGGCGATCACCCGTGGGTACATCTATCGGAACTCGGCCGTCCAGGTGACGCTCCGGGGCGAGCGGCGCGAGCACGAGCGGCGCGGTACCAAGGCCGCCTGACGAGGCCAGAACTCTCTCCTCTCTTCGGCTAGCGGCGCCTCGCTGCTACAGTCAGGCTCAGGCATGAAAACGGTGATGCCGACCGATCCGCCGATCAATCAGGCGCCGCCGGACCTCGATCCAACGCGTGATCTGCCGCGCGGCTTCTCCGAGTTTCTCCTACCGCTACACGAGGCGTTCACCCCGCGCCAGCAGGAGCTGGCGGCACGGCGTCGCCAGGTGCTCGCCGAAGCCCATCGCGGTCACCTTCCCAACTACCTCCCACCCTCGGAGGCGACCACCGGTAGCTGGAAGGTCACGCTCCCCGGTTGGTGCCAGGATCAGCGCAACCAGATGACCGGTCCCGCCGACGATGCCGAGCTGGTCGTCAAGATGCTCAATTCCGGCGCCCCGGGCGTGATGCTGGACCTGGAGGATTCAGTAGCCAACGCCTGGCCCAACATCACGGCTGGGATTGCCAACATCATCGCGGCACTTCGCGGCGAGCTGACCTACCACGACAAAAAGCGCAACCGCGAGGTTGCGATCGACCAGAGCAAGACCGTGACCTACACACGGCCGCGTGGCCTCCACCTCGAGCAGGCCGGCGTCATCAAGGGCGAGCGGATGGCGGCGCCCCTGTTCGACGTCGCGATGGTCGCCTACCAGGTCGACCCGGCGCGCCTCAAACATCCCCTGTCGATCTACATCCCGAAGTCGGAGTCCGCCGACGAAGCGCTCTGGTGGCGAGACCTGTTCCGGGCGATATCGGAAGCGCGGGGTTGGCCGCAGGACTACATCAAATGTATGGCGCTCGTCGAATCACATCCGATCGCCTACCAGATGGAGGAGTTCGCCTACAACCTGCGCGAGCACATGATGGGCCTCAACCTGGGCCGCTGGGATTACATGGCCAGCCTGATCGACTTCACACTGCAGGATCCCAACTGGGTGCTCCCCGACCGGAACACGATTCCGCACGACGTCGCCTTCTTCCAGGCGTTGCGCGAGGTCATGCCCGAGGTCTGCCACAAGCGCGGCATGCTGGCAATCGGCGGGATGACGGCGCTCTACCCGAGCCGCGAGGATGCGGAGCTCAATGCCCGCGCGCTCAAGGTGCTCGAGCAGGACAAGAAGAACGAGGCGAACAGCCTGATGGACGGCGCCTGGACCGGCCATCCCGACCAGAACGAGATTGCGGTCAACCAATTCCCCTATCCCAACCAGCTGAATGCGCGCCGCAAAAACGCCGACATCCACCGCGACCTCCGACCCAGCCCGGAGGGCGTCGGCAAGCGAACCCTCGACGGGACCCGGGCGGCGGTGCGTACCGTCATCCCCTATCGCAACGGTGTGCTCAACGGCAAAGGGGCGAGCTTGCTCGACGGCTACATGGAAGACCTGGCGACCGACCGGATCTACCGCTACATGATTGCCCAGCGGACGCTGCACCGGGTCCGCGTGCCCGGCGCCGACGGCCGCGAGGTGACCCACTCGCCCGAGCTCGTGTCGCAACTGTTCGACGAAGAGCTCGACCGCCTGCTGCGCGAGACGTCCAGGAACGGCGAGAGCTCATCCGCGGATTCGTATCGCAAGGCCCGCGAACAGAGCGAAGGGATGATCCTGGGCGTCCTCCAGGAACAGGGCGCGCCGATCAAGTAAGTCGTTCTGTTTCGTGACGGATTACCCGCCACCACCGTTACACATTGGAAATGCAGGCGCCGGCTCAGCCGCCCGCCGATCTCCTTCCCGTTCAGCGGCAGGCCACACTGGCCTATCGAGCCCTGCGCCTCTGGGCCGTGCCCCTGCTCCATGCGCTCTTCCACATCACGGTCGACGGCCGCGAGCGCATCCCGACCGATCGCAACTACGTGCTGATCGCCAACCACCTGAACTGGCTCGACTCCTTCGCCATCCTGGCAACCTTTCCGGTCGAGCCTCGGGTGCATTTTCTGGGTGATACGACAATCCTTGTGACCCGAAAATTTCAGTGGGCCATGGTCAAGAGCGTCGGCGGTTTCATCCCGGTCAACCGAAAGACCCATCCGGACACGGTGCTCTTCCATCACGCCAACCAGTGTCTGCAGCGCGGCGGGGTCCTCGCCCTCTACCCGGAGGGCAACTATGGCGCGAAGGAAGGCGAGCTGATGCCCTTCAAGAAGGGCTTCGCCCATTTCGCAACCGAGAACCATGTCCCGGTGCTACCGGTCGCGTTGTCGGGGACCCAGCAACTCTGGCTGCGAAAGCGGGTGCGGCTGATCGTTGGCGAGCCGATCGAGAGCGATGGGCAGACCGTCGAGTCCCTGGTGACGCTAGCAGAGACGCGGATGCGGGCGCTGGTTCCCCCCTACCACGACCCTGGCGGCGTGAAGCTGCTGCGCAAGCGTCTGACGCACCTTTTCTAAGAGTTCGCCGTTATTCAGGCGGATGAAATCCTGGTTCATACAGCTGGCGGGTGCCCTCCTGGTTCTGGCCTTCGCGCTCACCGTAGGTGGGTTCGTCATGGTCCTCCGCGCCCAGCAGAGCGGCGTGGCGGCGACCATGGCGGCTGCCAACATCAGGGCCGTCAGCCCCGCGGATGGCGCAGTGAATGTCCCGATCACCGGCGAGATTCGCGCCGATTACATCAGCCGGCCGAGCCAGGATCCGACCATCAAGGTCGAGCCCCCGGTCGGCGTCGCGCTCGGTCCCGGGCGCTGGGATGGAACCACTTACATCATCCCGTACAGCGGTCTGCGCGACAACAGCCTTTACCACGTCGAGCTCGATCAGGACAACTGGACCGGCAAGGGCGAACATAAGCAGATCAAGGTTCGCTGGTCGTTCCGAACCGGATCGCTGCCGACGACAACGCCCACGCCGGTGACCTCCGCGACGCCGAAGCCCACCACAGTAGTCTCCCCGACGTCGACGCCGTCATCCCCTCCTCCCGCAACGCCCGACCTCATCTGGTACAGCGGGCAAAACGGTGTCAGTGGCAACGGCGAGAACGGCATCGACTGGAACGGGCAGCGGGTCAAGAGCCTGAAGTGGGTCGGCACGACGCAGTCCCCGGACGGGCTGCGCATCTACAACTCGATGACACCGAGCACCTGGATCTATGACGCCGACGGTAACCGGGCGGGCTCCATCGCAGGCTACGCGCCTTCCCTGTGGGCCGACGATGGTCAGCAGTTTTGCGGGATTACGTATCAGACGCCGTCGGCGCCGCGCAACCTTGTAATGATGCCGCTTGACGGCAGCGTGCACACGGTCGGCACGATTTCGATGACACCCGGAACGAATCAGTCGCCACAGATCGCCGCCTGCAGCGTGCTGAGTGGCCGCGCCATCGTCATCGGTCAATCCAACGGCTACGTTTGGAGCCTCTCGCTGGTGTCGCTAACCGATGGCACCGTCATCTACAAGCGGAGCTATCCCAATCCGCTCGCCCACCTGGTCGCCAGTCACGATGGCCGTTACGTCGCGGAGCAACTGGCTGGCATCGCGAACGGCAACTCAACGACCCTCATCCGCGAGTTACCCAGCGGTACCGTGGTGAGCCAGCTGACTGGCATCAGCGTCGAGGGTTTCTCGTGGGATGGCTCGCTCGTTGCCGGTGGCATCCAGAGCACTAGCGGACTCACGGGCGCGGAAGTCATCCGCTGGCAAGACCATCACGTGACATGGAGCCAGTGCGGTTGCCCGTCACCCTTCGCCGTTCGGGTGATCGCCCAGCCCGATGGCAACAAGCTCGCCATCGGGGCATACGACCAACATAGCGTCGGGACGCTGAACATCGTCGACAGCAACGGCCCCGCGATAGCAGTGCCGGTGGGCAACGGACCCTTCCTTCCGCTCTTCTGACTTAAGGCCGCCCGGACCGGAGGATGCTCCAGGCGACGTAGATTCCCAGCACGCTCGCCAGCACGAAGCCCACGATCAGGATCGCGCCGGTTAGTGGATCGCTGCGGACGTGGTAGGCCGACACCAGGACCGCGAGGGCGACCACGAAGGCCGCAGCGACGATCCCCAACACGATCCGGTTGGCGATGCGCTCCAGCCGCCGCAATAGAGGATCGAATCCCGACGGTCGGATGGCGATTTCCGTATCACCGCGTTCCAGCGAGCTCAGCAGTCGCCGCACCTGTTGCGGCAGTTCCACCCCGAGCCGTGCCAGGTCGATGCCAGCCTGGCCAACTGCCCGTCCCCAGCCCAGTGGCGAAAAATGCCGCACCATCATGCCGCGCGCATAGGGGACCAGCACGGCGGTGAACTCGAAACCTGGATCGAGCCGGGTCACGAGGTTTTCGTGCATGAGCACCGTCTTGAGCAGCAGCGCGTAGCCGGCGGGAAGGTGCAGCCGGTGGCGGCGGACCACCCCCAGGACATCGTTGACCACCGGCCGAACTGCGATCTCGCCCACCGGACGGCCGTAGTAGCGAGCCCGCAGGTGCTCGACGTCTCGCTTCAAGGCTGCCCGATCGATGTGGCGGCCGGCGACGCCCAGCTCGTACAGCGCATCGACCTGGCGGTCCGGATCCTCGCTGGTAAAGGCAAGCAGCGTCCAGACCAGCTGTTCCTGGATGCGTGGGCCGACGGTGCCGACCATGCCGAAGTCGACGACGCCGATGCGTTCCCCCGGTTGGATGAAGAAGTTGCCGGCGTGCGGGTCAGCGTGGAAGAAGCGGTCCCGAAAGACCATCTTGAGCACCATCCGGGCGCCGTTCGCGGCCACCCGGCTGCGATCGAGTCCAGCGGCGTCCAGCGCGGCCAGGTCGTCGACCTTGATGCCGTCGATCCGCTCCAGGGTCAGGACCCGGTTCGTCGTCTCTTCCCAGAACACGCGCGGGAAGTAGACCGACTCATCGCCGGCAAAGTTGGCGGCGAATCGCTCCGCGTTGCGGCCTTCCTGGATGTAATCGGTCTCGGCCCGCAGCGTGTGCGCAAACTCGTGCACCAGGCCGATCACGTCATACTCCTCGGCCACCGGCCAGCGGCGGCTGGCGTTCGCCGCCAGGTTGCGGAGGATCTGCAGGTCCTGCTCGATCTGATCGATGACACCTGGCCGCTGCACCTTCACGACCACCGGCGTGCCGTCTCGCAAGCTGGCCGCGTGAACCTGCCCGATGGAGGCGGCCGCCAGCGGAACCGGATCGAAGCTGCCGAACACCGCATCCACCGGGCGGCCGAACTCGGACTCGATGACCGAGGTCACGACGCCCGTCTTCAACGCCGGTGCCGCATCCTGCAACTTGGCCAGCTCCACCTGGTAGGCGGCCGGCAGCAGGTCGGCTCGAGTAGAGACGATCTGGCCCAGCTTGATGAACGTCGGGCCGAGCTCTTCGAGGGCGCGGCGGACATGCTCGGGCCGCGAGAGCGGTTGCTCGTAGCCACGGTTGAAGATCCGCTGGAACGGGACGAAGCGCTCCAGCCCCGCCACGCTGATGAAAAAGCCGAGACCATGCCGGGCGAGCACCCGGCTGATCTGTCGATAACGCTGGGCTTGGGACTGAGGAGCGATGCCAGCCAGCCTAGCAGCGGATACGCTATGAGCCATGGGGGTCGATGTCCTGAGCGCGACCGTCCTAGATCGGGTGCCCGGTTGGGCCGGCCGCCCACGAACGGTCGAGCCGCTGGGCGGTGGCATCACGAATCGGAATTATCGCGTCGAAGTCGATGGCGATGTCTTTGTGATCCGCATCCCCGCAGAGACCGGCAGCCTGCTCGGCATCGATCGCGGACTCGAACACCAGGCCAGCCGTCTCGCCGCCACCTGCGGGATCGGCCCCGAGGTGGTCGCCTTCATCGAACCGGAAGGCGTCCTCGTCACCCGCTTCATCGAAGGGAGGCCGGTCACCGACGAGGCGGTCCATCAGCCCGTCATGCTGGAACGGATCGCGCAGTCGATGCGGCGTATCCACCAGGCCGGGAGTATCGCGGCCGGCTTCTCACCCTTCCGCGTTGTCGAGGCGTATGCGCTCACCGCCACCCGGCACGGCGGCGAGCTGCCGGTGGCGCACGAGCGGGCGCAGCCGATCGCGGTCGATATCGAGCGCGCGCTCCGACCCGAACCTGCCGTGCTTTGTCACAACGATCTGCTGAACGCCAACTTTATCGATGACGGCGCCTCGATCCGGATCGTCGACTGGGAATACGCCGGGATGGGCGATCGTTTCTTCGACTTCGGCAATTTCGCCGTCAACCATCAACTCTCGGAGGAGGATGAGGAACGCTTGCTGTCGGCGTATTTCGGCCGTCTCACCGGTGCCCAGCACGCCCGGCTTCGGCTGATGCGCCTGATGTCGGACTACCGCGAGGCTATGTGGGGTGTGCTGCAGCAGGCGATCTCCGAGCTCGACTTTGACTTCGCCGCCTATGCCGGCAAGCACTTCGACCGCTTGCTGACGGCGGCCGGCGATCCACGCTACGGCGACTGGCTGCGACAGGCCGCCGGGTGACGCTGCCCGAACGCGCGCGTGTCGTCATCATCGGCGGTGGCGTCGGCGGCACCAGCATCGCCTACCACCTCGTGCAGCGCGGCTGGCGCGATGTGGTGTTGCTGGAGCGTGCCCAACTGACCAGTGGGTCGACGTTCCATTCGGCGGGCCTGGTCGGTCAGCTCCGCTCCAGCCTGCCGCTCACGCGACTGATGATGGAGAGCGTGGCGCTCTACCGGCGGCTCACTCAGGAGACCGGTGTCGACATCGGCTGGCGCGAGGTCGGAAGCCTCCGGCTTGCCTCTTCACGCGAGCGGATGGAAGAGCTGGAGCGCCAGGCCGGTTGGGCGACGAGTTTCGGTCTACCACTGGAGCTCGTCACCCTGCAGGACGCGCTGCGGCGCTTTCCGCTGATGACGAGCGACGGCGTCCTGGGGGCTGCCTTCATCCCCACCGACGGCTACCTCGACCCGAGTGGTCTGGCACTGGCGCTGGCCGAAGGCGCGCGGCGGGGCGGCGCCCGCATCTGCGAGGGCATGCGGGTCACCGCGATCAAAACCGATCACGGCCGCGTCCGCGGTGTTGAGACCGCGGACGGCGCGATCGAAGCCGAGGTGGTGGTCAACGCCGGCGGGATGTACGCACCCGAGATCGGGGGCATGGCCGGGATCACGGTCCCCATCATTCCGATGGCCCATCAGTACCTGCTCGCTCGCATCGCCCAGCCGATTCCGGAAGACCTGCCGACGATGCGCGATCCGGACCGCCTCGTGTACTTCCGTCGCGATGCCGGTGGACTGGTGATGGGCGGCTACGAGCGCAACCCCTCCCCCTTCGGCCTCGATGGCATCGCGCCTGATTTCAACAACCGCTTGCTGCCTGAGGATTGGGCGCGCTTCGAGCCGCTCTCGAGCAATGCGATCACCCGGGTGCCGGCGCTCGAGCGAGGTGAGGTCGTCAAGCTCATCAACGGGCCGGAGGCGTTCACGCCCGACAATGAATTCATCCTCGGCGAGTCGACTGTCCGTGGCTTTTACGTTGCAGCCGGATTCTGCGCCCATGGGATCGCAGGGGCCGGTGGCATGGGCCGGGCGATGGCGGAGTGGATCATCGACGGCGAACCCAGCCTGGACCTCTGGAAGATGGATTCGCGGCGGTTCGGCGCGCCCTATCGAGACCGCGACTACACGTTGGTGCGCACGGTCGAGGTCTATTCGACCTATTACGAGATCCACTATCCCAACGAAGAACGCCAGGCCGGGCGCCCGCTGCGCGTCTCCCCCACCTATCAGCGGCTGACCGAGCTGGGGGCCAGCTTCGGTGAGAAATCGGGCTGGGAACGGCCGAACTGGTTCGAGTCGAACGCCGATGGAACCCCGCGTCCGGCTGGGTGGGCTGGTCAGCACTGGTCACCCGCCATCGCCGCCGAGCACCGCGCGACCCGAGAACGCGCCGGTCTCTTCGACGAAACCTCCTTCAGCAAGATCCAGATCAGTGGCCCGGGCGCTCTCGGCTTTGTTCAACATCTGTGCGACAACGAGATGGACCGCTCGATCGGCAGCGTCACCTACACCCAGATGCTCAACCGGCGCGGCGGGATCGAGTGCGACTTCACGGTGACGCGACTCGAGGCGGACCGGTTCTTCATCGTCACCGGGACGGCGTTCGGCAACCACGACCTGGGCTGGATGCGCAAACATCAGCCGGACGACGGCTCGGTGGTGATCGACGACGTCACCGCCGAGCAGGCGTGCCTTGGTATCTGGGGGCCGCGCGCCCGCGACATCGTGCAGCCACTGACGGATGCCGACCTGTCGAATGACGCGTTCCCCTATCTGACCGCGCGGCGGATCGCCATCGGGCCGGTGGCGTGCCTGGCGCTTCGCGTCACCTACGTGGGAGAGCTCGGCTGGGAGCTCTACTGCGCGACGAAAGACGGACTCGCGCTCTGGGATGCGCTCTGGTCGGCGGGCACGCCGCTTGGTATGGTGGCGGGCGGCTACCGGGCGATCGATACCATGCGCCTGGAAAAAGGCTATCGCGTCTGGAGCAGCGACATCACGCCCGAGGACAATCCCTACGAGGCCGGCCTCGGTTTCGCCGTTCGAGTCAACAAGGGGGTCGATTTCATTGGGAAGGAGGCGCTGATCGAAGCGAAGGCACGTGGAATCACGCGGCGGCTGCGGCCGCTGCTCCTCGACGACAACGACGCCATCGCGCTCGGAGGCGAACCCGTTCGCGTCGACCATCAAGTCGCCGGCCGCGTGACGAGCGGCGGCTATGGCTACAGCATCGATCGCAGCATCGCTTATGCCTACCTGCCGCCGGCCTGCACGCCGGGCAACCGCGTCGACGTGCAGGTCTTCGGCCGCTGGGTTCCGGCCACGGTCGCGAGTGAGCCGCTCTACGACCCGACCGGCGAGCGCATCCGCTCATGAGCGAGCGCGACGAGCTCACGACCTTCGCCCTCGAACTGGCGGACGCCGCCGATCGCATGTCGATGCGGCATTTCCGGAAGGCGCCGCGGGTGGATCGCAAGCCGGACCGAACCTTCGTGACCCAGGCGGACACGGCCATCGAGCTCGAGCTGCGGGAAAGGATTGGCAAGCGATACCCGACGCATGGAGTGCTGGCCGAGGAATTCGGCGATCGCACCTCCAACCAGGAAACCCGCTGGATCATCGACCCGATCGACGGTACGCACAACTACCTCCGAGGCGCCCCGGTGTTCGCCACGCTGATCGCGCTCGAGCGCGCCGGCGTGATGGAGCTGGGCGTGATCTCGGCGCCGGCGATGCGCGAACGCTGGCACGCCGTGCGCGGCAGCGGCGCCTGGTCGGGCAAGCGGCGCCTCCGGGTGTCGATGGTCGCCGACCTGCAGGATGCCCAGGTCTTCTACGCCTCGCGCTCGGCCTTCGTCGCCGTCGGCAAGGAACGCGGCTTCGACGCCGTGACCGGCGCGGCGTGGCGCGATCGCGGCTTCGGCGATTTCTGGGGCTACGCGTTGGTCGCCGAAGGCGTTGGTGAGGTGATGTTCGAGCCCGAGCTCTACTCGTGGGATCTGGCGGCGCCACTGATCGTCGTCGAGGAGGCCGGTGGACGCCTGACTGACTTCACGGGGCGGCGAACCTACGAGGGGGGCAACGCGCTGGCGACCAACGGCCTGCTCCACGCCGCGATCCTGGAAAAGCTCAATCAATAGCCCCTCCCCGCCGGGGGAGAGCAGGGTGGGGACCGTAACGCAGGCCCGTAACCACCGTCGATGAAACGCCTCCTACTTGCCCTTGCCGTCGTCGTCCCGGGGTGGCTCGTCATGCCACTGGCGGCGAATGCCGCCAACACGTCGGCTCAGATCGTCAACTGCGCCGGAACCCCTCCGTGGTGCTTCAGCCCGAAACCCATCCAGATCACTGTGGGTTCGACCGTCACCTGGACCAACGCCACAGCACTGACCCATACCGCGACCTCCGACAGCGGGGCATGGAACACGGGCAACATCGCGTCAGGTGCGACGAGCACCGCGATCTCCTTCCCGACCGCCGGGACCTTTAGCTATCACTGCGCGATTCATCCGAGCATGACGGGGTCCGTGATCGTATCGGCGGTCGCGGCAAGTAGCCCGCCGGTTCGTGCACTTGCACCGGGTGGTGGCGGCCCAGCGCTTCCGCTCGGAGCCGCGCTGTTGCTGCTGGGCCTCGCCCTGCTAGCGGCGCGCCGCGTTGGCCGCGACCGGACGCAGCGCGTCGGCGAAGGCATCGACAAACTGCCGCACCAGTAGGCCGTCCGGATCGTGGTCCGGGTTGATTTCCGTCACCACCAGCGCGGCCAGCTTGGGTGATCCGACAAAGACACGCAGGCACCGCATCGCTTCGCCGAAGCCGAGCTCGTCATAGTGCGGCCAGTTCGCCAGCGGGATCTCGGCGGAATCCATGACGTCGACATCGAAGTGCACGACGATCGCCCGCGCGCGCTCCTCGAGACGCGCCAGCGCCTCGGCCGCCAGCTCCACGGGCCGGTCCCCCATCGAGGTGACCGGATACTGCGCGATCGCCGACGTCTCGAGCAACCGTTGTTCGCTGGGCTCGATCTCGTAAGGCTGAAAGCCAAAGAGCGTGATCCGGTCCGCCGGGAGCAGCGGAAATCGCGGACCGAGATGCGCCACTTCGGGATCGCCATCGCCGATCAGGTGCGCGACTCCCATCGAGTCGAAGATGCCGGAGTGGGTCGTCTCGGGCGTCGTCATGTCGGCATCGCCGTCGAAGTACATGAGCCCCAGGTCCGGCTGCTGGCGCAGCAACCCTGAGACGACGCCGAGCGTGATGGTGCAATCGCCACCGAGCACGAGCGGAACGAGGTCACGCTCGACGGCTGCCGCCACGCGATCCGCGACCTGGCGCGCGACCTTGATGACCCGGGAGCGGTTCTGTCGCTTCCGATTGGCGGGATCGGGCTGGAAGCGAGAGACCGGGAGATCGCCGAGGTCCTCGACCGTAAGTCCTGTTTCGCGCAGCGCGCCCAGCAACCCGGCTTCGCGCAGCGCGGCCGGCGCCTTTTCCTGACCGGGGCCGTGCGCACCGGCGCTGGAGGGAACGCCGATCAAGCCCAGCATTGATCTACGGTACCTCGACCCGAACGAGAACGTGCGAGCGATCTCGAAGCATCCGTCGCAGCCCCTCGGGTGTGGTCGCGCCCCACATCCCCCATCGGTCCACGACCAGCTCCTGGACCGTCTGGTCGACGTCGGCCGGATCGATGAATTGCACGCGTCCCTCAACGGATGGTCCACCCCCCGGGACCGTCAATCGGACCCAGGGGTCGTTGCGCCAGCGCGCGACGCGAATCGCGTAGACGTAGTTGAAAAGGTAGAGCTCACCATCTGGAGTGACGACGAACCAGGTGTGCACCGCGCGTTCCCGCCCGGCTTCACGCGAGCCGACCAGCAGCGTCTCGGCGCCGTCGAGCGCCTGCCGGAAGTCTGGCGGCAGCACGCACGTCAGAATAGGCCGGTGACCCGCGTGGTGTTGCTCGGCCTGGACGGCTTCCCCCATCGCGCCATCGGGCCGGAGCTGACGCCGCGCATGTGGGATCTAGCCATGCGAGGTGGTCGTGCGCCAGACGGTGGCATCACGGATCTGCCCTCGTCGACCGACCCCGGATTCTGCTCCCTGCTGACCGGCTGCACGCCAGCAACGCACGGCGTGCTGACCACCTCCTGGCGGTTTGCCAGGCTGCCTGATTGGGCCGGTGCCGAGACGCCCCGCGTCCCAACCATCTTTGACGCCTGCCGCGCGGCCCGGGTTCGAACCGGCGCCATCGTCGCGGACGATCGCGGCCTCCTCTGCACCGGGTCGGCGGACCTGCGATGGCCGCCCGGCGGCGTCATCCCACCCGGGACGGACCTCGACGCGCATGGCTATCCGGTGAACGCCGCTGCTCTTCCCCATCTGTTGGCCGCGATCGCCGATCCGAGTCTTGGCTTCGTCTTCGGCCACATCAATGAAGCTGACACCATCGGGCACGACCATGGTCCTGAAAGCGAGGCGGCCCGCGATTGCTACCGGGCAACCGATCAAGTTGTGGGCGTGGTGCTCGATGCGCTGGCCAGCCGCTGGGCCGAGACCGTCATCGTGATCGTGTCGGATCACGACATGCAGCCGCGAGACGCATCGCCGCCGGTCGACCCGATGGCCAATGGAACCGACGGAGGATGGGACGCGTACATCCCGGATGGCGGTTCGGCACTGATCCATCTGAGGCCGGGCGTCGATCCGGAGCAAGCCGGCGACGCGCTGCTGCGCATCGACGGGGTCGAGACCTGGGCGCGATCGAATCACTCCGTCCTGATCGCGGGCATGAAACCGGGTCGCATCGTCGCAGCGCCCAGGTATTCCATCGGTGGCTTCCACGGCGCGCCGATCACCGCCCGGACGGTCGCGCTGGTCGGTGGCGGCGACCCCGCGGTCGCCAAGATCGCCGGCGCGATCGCGGCGCGGCGACCCCACCTCGCCGACTGGGCGCCGACGATCGCGCCATTGCTCGGCGTCGACCTCGGTGCGGTCGACGGTCGGAACCTGCTGCGCTAGGACTCGCCGGCCTGGTGCGCTGGGACTAGCCGGCGCTGGGTCAGGAAGGCGCGCACCCGCTGATCCGCACCTGTAAGGATTGACGGGCCATGGCCGAAGTAGGCCTGCTCGAAACGCAACCCCTCGAGCCGCTGCGGCGCCAACCTGGCGTGCCGATGGGAATGGTTCACCGTCCATGGAGGTGTGCGGATCCCGCGCTCATTGTTCAGGACGTCTCCAAGGAACAGCGCGGATTCTGACCCGGAGTGGAGACAGATGCTGCCCGGCGTGTGTCCGGGGCCATGCACCACCGTCAGCCCGGCGATGACATCGCCATCCTCGAGGAGCCGGGCCTCACCGGCGGCCGTGCTAACGATGTACCTCGCGAGCGGTGCCGGCAATCGCTCAGCCATGCCCCACAGGGTCATGCGGTTGCGCGGCCGGCCCTTTTGCAAGTACGGCGCGTCGTCGCGATGGACCGCCAGCCGCGCGCCGGTTGCCTGGCAGATCGCGAACGCCGCCCCGGCGTGGTCGATGTGGTGATGCGTCAGGATCACCCAGTCGATCCGACCCGGGACATGCTCTTCGAGGAAGCGAAGCACGGCCTTAAAGCTTCCCGTGTAACCGGGGTCGATGATCGCAGTCTCTTCAGCGGTGCGATGCAGGAACGCCTGGGCGCCCCGAACGCCAGGGATCGGCGCAATCACGCCTCCATTATTCCCGCACCACTCCCTCCCCCGCTCGCGGGGGAGGGCAGGGTGGGGGCGTTAAACGTCTTACCTGCGAACGACCGAGCGGACGCGAAGCACCGCCAGCCCGAAGAGGACGACGATCGCTCCTAGCAGCAAGGGAAGGTGCTGCCATGGCGACCCGCCACCCGTTTGCGCCAGCACCGGCGGTGTCGTCGGATTTTGCGCCGGGTTGACGACAATCGTCCCGACCATGTTGTCGTGGATGCGGCATTGATAGGCGAAGGTGCCGCTATTCGGGAAGCTGAATGTGTAGTTGGTCGGAAACTGCGGTGGCCCGTTGGCAATGATGCCGGAAGTCGCCACCGTCGACGTGCTGGCGATCGCGGTCGGGCCCTGCGCTTGCGGCACGACGTGGTTTTCGATTGCCGCGGGGTTGCTGCAGAAACTCGGCGGACCGAGCGTCGGGCCATCGGTATCGCCCGCAACCTCGCAGGCGAATAGCAAGGGATCGACCGAATTCGAGCCGATCCCCTTCGGGAAGGTCACGGTATGGATGTCAATTCGCGTCGACGTGACCCACTTCACCTTGTCCCCCGGTCGGATCTCCACTCGCTTGGGGAGCATCTCCAGGACCTCGACGCCGGCGCTCGCGGTGCCGGCCGTCATGGTGATCGTGTGGGTCCCATCACCGTTGTTTGCGACCGACTTCTCGTCAGCGGTGGCCTCAGCCGCCAGCGCTCCGGTTGTTTCGCTGTTGTACTGCGCCGTCGCCGCCGCAGTTTCGACGGTTGACGTCGTGGCAGCGGTGGCAGTCGGAACGATTGTGAACGAGCCGACCATTCCCGGATGGATCAGGCAAAGGAAATTGATCGTTGTCGGTACCGAGACGTCGCCATCTCGCTCAGTGGTTACGAAGAAATGACCCCCGGCCACCGTGGGCATCGCGCCCGAGTTCAGCTGACTGTTGTTGTCGAGGCTGTAGGTGCATGGATGGCTCGCGTCGTGCCCGCACGTCGGATCGCTCGGCGCCAGCACCGATGGATTGAGCTGCACATGAAAGGCAGCGTCCTCGTCGGAAGCAATCAGTGCGTTCTCGGGAGCGGCGTAGCCAGCGGCCACACTCTGCCCGGGCTTTAGCAGGGTTGCCGTATGGAAGCCGTCAAGGGAGCTGGCGTTCCAGGCGAAATCAATGACGTCCCCCAGGTGCACCGTCGTCGCAGAGTGCGGGAAGAAGTCGACGTAACTGAAATTGTGCCCCGACGGCGAAGCGTTATCGACGCCGATGACGTGCACCGGCGGCGCGCTGGTGGCGCCGGCCGATATCGCTCCGATGAACGCGCTGCCGAGCAGTGCTCCCATCGCGAGCGCGCTTAAAGGTAGACGGACCCTATTTCCCATAACCTCTCCTCCACGACTCAGGGCGCGCTCGACGCACGCAACTAAGATTTCCATGAGAGAGTCTGGTCGCCTGCGACCACCACGTCAAGTGAAATCGCTGCCCTTTCGGGCAAAGATTGCGACCGCCTGCGGTAACGCTGTGGCTAGCGGTCGGGAGCCTGCGACGCGTTGGAAGTTCGAATGTGCTCCATGATTGGCAGTTTAGCCAACATACCCACTATAATGTTTGCAGCCTAGTATCGTTCTGCGGCGCGCAAGGAAGGAAGGAGGGCGTTATGGATTCTGCTCCCCGGGCTTCGGCCACGGATTCGGCAAACGCGACCAACGGAAACGGCGGTCGTGGCCTGATCGATCTTGCCCGGGTGGCCGTCGAGGACACGGTTCGTCTGGTCCAGCAGGAAATTCAGCTGGCCAAGATCGAGATCAAGGAGATGCTCACCAGCAATCTCAAGGCGGCGGTGTTCCTTGGGATCGCGGCATTTTGCGGCCTCCTCTTCTTTATCATGCTGCTGGTCACGATCGCGCTGGTCATCCCGGCGCATGCGCTGGTTGCCGGGATCGAGACGGTGCTGTTCCTGGTCCTTGCCGTCATTCTCGGGCTCATTGGCAAGGGCATGTTGAAGATCGGAGCGCCGCCCAAGACGATGACCACGCTGAAGGAGGATGCCGAGTGGGCCAAACAAGTTCTGAAGCGAAACGGGAAGTAGAGCAGACCCGCGCCCACCTCGGGCAAACGCTGGAAGCGCTGCAGCTGCGCGCGAAACGCAACCTCGATGTCAAAACGCAGTTGCAGACCAACCGCGCCCTCCAGTTCGCGATCGGTGCGTTGATCCTTGCCGCCACCGGGTTCGCGGTGTTTGGTTATCGGCAGCGCCGCCGTCGCTCGCCGGCCGAGCAGCTGGTTCGCAAACTCAAATTGAATGACCTGCGCGGGCGCTTAGACGACTTCCGCAATGACGCGCAGGCTTGGGCATCTGCTCAGCGGCGCATCGTCAAGGCGGACGGCAAGACGAAAGTCGAAGTCCAATCCAAGGAGAGCATCGGACGGCGCCTGCTGGTCAGCGCCGCCGAGGCCGCGCTCACCTCGCTGGCTGCCGGTTATGCACGCCGGCTGGTCAGCGGCTCGAGCAGCACCCCGCCGGAGCGCGGGCACGCGGCCGTCTCGAAGAAGCGATAGACAGCCGCGAACCGACCCCACCCAAGGCCGGGCCCATGACCGATCCGCGCCCCGCTGCATCCGAGCGTCCTGCACCGTCCGCTGGAGAGGCCAGCGGTCGATCGCCCAACGGTGGAGGGAACGGTGGCCGACCCCGCCAGCGTGCATCGGCGGCACAGTCGCGCGGCTGGATACAGGATCGGCTCGACTGGCTCAAGGTCCGGCGCCATTGGATGACGGTGGTCGGGATCGTCGCCGCCCTGATCCTGCTGCTGGTGCTCGGCACCTTCGCCTATGCCTTCGTCACCCTCCCCGACCCCAGCCGGCTGGACCTGGCTGGAGGCGACATCCAGATCGTCGACCGCCACGGTACGCCGATCGAGCAGCGCAACGCCGAGGGCGTCCGCGTGATCCCAGTCAAGTTGAGCGAGATCAGCCCCAACCTCCAAAACGCGACGATCGCGGTCGAGGACAGGCACTTCTACCAGCACCACGGCGTCGATTGGGGCCGCGTCATCAAGGCCGGCATCGTCGATGTGATCACGCGGCGGCCGCAACAAGGCGCCAGCACCATCACCGAGCAATTGGCCAAGATCGCGATCCTGCAGTCGCCGAAGAAAACGATCCTCCGCAAACTGCGCGAGGCGATGGTGGCGACCGCCCTGGAATCGAAGTACAGCAAGCCCGAGATCTTGCGGCTGTACCTGAACAGCATCTATTACGGGCACGGAGCGACGGGTGTCGAGGCGGCCGCTGAGGTCTATTTCGGCAAGCATGCCAAGGATCTGACCATCGGCGAGGCCGCCCTGCTCGCCGGGCTGCCAAACGGCCCGAGTTATTTCGACCCGACGCTGCACAAGGAGCGGGCGCTCGCCCGGCAGGCCGTCGTGCTGGACGCGATGGCGAACAACGACATGATCACCACCGCCCAGGCTGAGCAGGCGAAGAACGAACCCCTCAAGTTTGTGTTCAAGGAGAACCGCACCAGCCAGGCGCCGCATTTCGTGGACTACGTCTTCGAGCAGCTGGAGAGCACCTATGGCCCGTCGGTCGTGGCCAAAGGCGGCTTCGTGGTGAAAACCACGCTCGACCTCAACCTGCAGAAGGCCGCCGAGCAGGCTGTGGCGGTCGGCCAGCAGAAGTTGGGGCGGCTGGGCGCCGACAACGGTGACTTCCTCGCGATGGATCCCAAGACGGGCGAAATCCTCGCGATGGTCGGCTCCGCCGACTACCTGAACAACGACATCAAGGGTCAGTTCAACGTCGTGACCGCTCTACGCCAGCCGGGCTCATCCTTCAAACCGTATGCGTACGAGCAGGCGTTCCGGTCCCACACGCTAACCATGGGCAACATGCTCGACGATACCTCGCGTCATTTCGCCGGTGGGCAGTTCCATGACTTCGACTTCCGCGACATGGGCATGATCACGGCGCACCAGGCGCTGCTGCTTTCGCGCAACATCCCGGCGCTCGAAACCATGCAGGCCGCCGGCGTCGACAACGTGGTCAATTTCGCCCATGACATGGGCATCACCACCACGCTGAAGAGTGAGGTGACGACCGCCATCGGATCGAGCGAGGTGCGCTTGCTGGACCACGCCGTGGGGTATGGCGTCTTTGCGACCGGCGGAATGCGCCACGACCCGGTATCCGTGCTCGAAGTCAAAGATAAAGACGGCAACACCCTCGACAAGCCCAACACGTCCGAGGGCAAGCGGGTCATCAGCGCCCAGGAGGCGTACCTGATCACCTACATCCTCAAGGACTACTCGAGCCAGTGGAACCTGGGCTGGAACAAGCCGTTCGCCGGCAAATCGGGAACGACGAACAACTACCGCGACGCCTGGATGATGGCCTACACCCCCAACCTGGTGATCGGCGCCTGGGTTGGGCACACCGGCCCTGGCAACCAGGACATGAACGGCGTCTACGGCACGATGGTCGGAAGTTCCGTGCTCAAGGATTTCATCAACAATGGCTTGACCCAGGCGCACTTCAGCGTCGAGACGTTCAAGCGTCCCGATGGGCTGATCGACGGGCCGCCGTGCGCGAGCAATGCCAGCGCGTCGCCCTCATCCTCGCCATCAACGTCACCGTCCGCGAGCTCGAGCAGCAGTTCCGAAAAGGAGCTCTACCTGCCGGGTACCGAGTGCAAGGCCGCCCCGACGCCCTCGCCTTCCCCCAGCCCGTCGCCGTCCCCCAGCGACCTGCTGTCGCCGCTTCCATCGATCCTGCCAAGTCTGACTGCATCCCCGACGCCAGCCGCGAGTAGTACGCCGACGCCATCGGGAACCCCCGCCCCGACGCCATCCTAGAATTGAACTGATGGCCAGGAAGGCGGCACCAAAAAAGGCTGCCCCAAAAAAACCCAAACGCGAGAACGTGATCGAACGGGTGGCCGAAGAGCTCGAGGCCCGTTTCTTCGAGGGCGCGGAGCTGGCCACCGAAACGTCGTCGGCTGAAACCAACGTCGCGCTGGCCGCCCTGGGCGCAATCGAAGGCCCGCGAGACGTCAAACAATCGGCCAGCCAAAAGGCCACCCACGGCAAGCGCAAGAGTCCTCGGCCCAAAAAGCGCTAATCCCTTTCCGGCCTACGACCGCGAGATCCGGCGGCTTCGCGCACACCTGCGCGGGCTCGACGATCGTGGATGGTCGGCAGCCAGTCACTGCCGAGGCTGGAGCGTCAAGGACGTCGTCGCCCATCTGAGCACGGACGAGGTCTACAACCAGGCCTGCCTCGACGAGACGCTCGATCAGCTGCCATCGGCGGGCGGTGGACTCACCGGTTGGAACGCTCGCGGCGTGCGCGTGCGGCGGGCCATGCCCCCAATCGAGGTGCTACAGGAATGGGAGGCCCGCCAGGAACGGGTGCGCCGGGCGTGGGGCGCGCTCGGGCTCGAGGCCCGGATCCAGACCAGTGCCGGCCCGTATCCACTGCGACTGGAGATCTGGCACCTCGCCCGCGAATATGCCATCCATTCGGATGACATCGAGGTTCCGATGACGGCGCGCGAGCGACAGGCCCAGCTGCGGTGGCGGGTCGCCTTCGGGCTCTTCGCCGCTCGCGAGGAAGGTGAGCCGGTCGACGCGGAGGTCGAGCGCGACTGGGTGCGGCTACGGCACCGCGGCCAGGCGTACGAGCTCGACTTCGAGACCTTCATCGCGTACCTTACAAACCGGCCTCAGCAGTTGAAGGACCCGGCCCAGCGGCGGCTGTTGAGGCAGCTCGGCGCCACCGGCTAGCCGCGATGCCAAAGCAACAGTTCGTCTGCGAGCATTGCGGGCGCCGGGTCTTCGCCGAGCGTGGGCCCTTGACCGCGCTGAAGCTGTGCCGCTCGTGCTTCGAGAAGGCAAGGGCGGCGCAGCGGACCGAACGAGGCCCGACGGAAGCTCAGCCCCGTCAGCCTTCCTGAACCGGCTAAGCTTGGCGCAGATTCCTTAGGGAGAGAAAGGAGTGAGAGGTTGATGAAAAGCGCGGTTCGCGGGATCACGATCGCGTTGGCGCTGGCACTGGCCGCCTGCGGGGGTACAACGTCGAACGGGAACGGCAGCGCCACCTCGTACCAGGGAAAAACCATCCAACTCGGCGCCATCCTCTCGCTCACCGGCGCCGGCGGTGTCTATGGTCCGAGTTCCAAGAAAGGCGCGGACCTTGCTGTCGAGATGATCAACAACTCGGGCGGCGTCAACGGCGCGAAGATCTCGCTCGACACCCGGGATGACGCATCGGACAAAGCCCAGTCCGCGCAGGTGGCGCAGACCCTCATTCAGGGAGGCCAGCTACTCGCGCTCCTTGGCCCAACCCTCTCGAACTCGGCGGTGGCCGTGCACCCGCTGGCGGAGAGCTTCAAGATCCCGATTCTCGCGGTCAGCACCACGGGCATCAACATCGTGCCCAATTGCAACTTTCCATCCACCGTCCCCTGCAAGTACGTCTTTCGTGACAGCCTGGGCGAGGAGACGGCCATCCCCACCAACATCAAGATCTACGTCGCCAAGGCGCATCCCAAGACCGGCGTCCTGATGGTCGCCAACGACGACAAATTCTCATCCGACGGCGGAAAGATTGTCCAGAACACGGTCGGCCAGTACGGCATCGACCTGGTGGACACGGTCGCTTTCAGCAAGACGACGGCCGACTTCTCCCCGTTCGTGACCAAGGCCCTTGCGAAGAAGCCCGACGTGATGTTTATCACCAGCCTCGGCGGCATCCCTGCCAAAATCATGATCGAGGCTCGCAAGCAGGGCTTCACCGGTCAGTTCCTCGGCGGCAACGGCTTCAACACCGCCGTCGTGTCGAAGCAAGCGGGCGCCGCGGGCCAGGGTGCCGAGAGCGGCAGCGCCTGGTACCGGGACAACACCTTCCCCTCAAACGCCGAATTTGTGAAGGCGTACCGGACCAAATACAGCAGCGACCCGGATCAATTCGCGGCGCAGGGCTATGCCGCGATTCTGATCCTGGCGGACGCGGCCAAGCGGGCCAACCTGACCTTCACCGACGTCGCGGGCGATCGCAACAAGCTGCGTGACGCGATGGAAACCGTGAACATCCAGACCCCGCTCGGCCCGTTCCAGTTCACGAGCACACACGACGTGAGGCAGACCGTATGGGTGATCCTGATGGATGGCAACGGTGGGTTCAACCTGCTGGCATCGGTGAACCCTAGCTAAATCGCGTTGACCCAACAGGTCCTCAACGCGATCTTTATTGGGTCGATCTACGCGCTGTTCGCCGTCGGTTACACGCTGGTCTTTGGCGTGCTCGACGTACTCAATCTCGCGCACAGCGCGGTCTTCATGCTGGGTGCGGTCATCACCTACTCACTGGTCGCGCTGCACGGCGTACCGTTTCTGCCCGCCGCCATCATCGCCGTCGTGCTCTGCGGGTTACTTGGCCTGCTGATCGAGTTCGTCGCCCTTCGCCCGCTGCGCCGGCGGAACGCACCGCCGATTTCGGCTCTGATCTCAACCATCGGGCTGGCGCTGATCTTCGTTGCCATCGTCGAGCAGGCGACGCCGGGCACGCTCTTTAGCTGGCTGTGGCAGGACGGGGCCAACTCGGTGCGCTTCCCGGCCGGAACCGTCCCCAACCCGACCTACCACATTGCCGGTCTAACGATTGAGGGCACCAAGCTCGGCATCCTGATTACGTCGGTGGTGCTGATGCTGGTGCTCGGCTACGTAATCCGCTACACGCAGATCGGCCGCGCCTTGCGCGCCGTGGCGGAGAACCGACGCGCCGCGACCTTGCTGGGGATCAACGTCGATCGCATTTTCGCCTCGACCCTATTCCTCTCCTCGGCGCTGGGTGGTCTCGCGGGCATCCTCTTTGGACTCGCCATCTCGGACATCAGCCCCTACATCGGGCGCGACCAGGTCGA
>Ga0307479_10000858_pt1 | contig 27467 bp, 25 predicted proteins | sample atmos_gasesECM4C_FD_203743 | JGI IMG/M metagenome (GOLD analysis project Ga0307479, IMG submission 203743) | Hardwood forest soil microbial communities from Morgan-Monroe State Forest, Indiana, United States - atmos_gasesECM4C_515 | ecosystem: Environmental > Terrestrial > Soil > Temperate... | reverse complement strand
CGATGCCGCACTTCGCTACTCGCCCCGATCTTTCGATTTACGGCCTTTTCTTCGCACTGAGCCTGGTCAACTGGAAATACCTGCTCCTCGGATTTATACTTTTCCGCGTGTTCGACATCTGGAAGCCCTTCCCGATCCGGCGGCTGGAAAAACTGCCCGGCGGGTGGGGGATCATGGCGGACGACTGGATGGCGGGCATCTATGCCGCAATTCTCCTGCGGCTCGCGCTACACTTTAACCTGGTATGAAATTCGGATTCGGCTCTTCGGCAGAAAAAAACGGGATTCCGCGGATTGATAGAGTCGCGCCGGAAGCCGCCATCCCCGGCGGAGAAATCGCGATCCACGGCAGCGGCTTTGTTTCGCGCGCGCAGGCGCGGCCGGTGGTGCGCTTCGGCGAAGCGGAAGCAAGTCTCGCTCTGGCCACAGAAAATCGCCTGATCGCGCGCGTTCCCGAAGGCGCCGCGGGCGGCATCGTCCGCGTCGCCACCGCGGGACACGAGAGCCAGCCGCATCCGGTGGCCATCGGACTGCAAATCGCCGACAATCTGCATCCGGTCGCGAATCCTGCCGTCGACGCCACGGGCAACATCTATGTGACGTTCAGCGGCCCGCGCGGCCAGAAAGTTCCCGTTTCGCTCTACAAAATCACGGCGAATTACAGCGTCAAGCCATTCGTCACGTCGCTGGTAAACCCCAGCGGCCTGGCGCTTGACCGCGCAGGAAATCTTTTCGTCTCCTGCCGCAATGACGGCACCATTTACCGCATTACTCCGGAGGGCCGCCCCGAGCTTTGGATCGAAGGCATGGGCGTGGCCACAGGCATCGCTTTCGACAAAAACGAGAATCTCTTCGTCGGGGATCGCAGCGGCACAATTTTCAAAATCAGCCCCGCCCGCGAAATTTTCGTTTTCGCCACGCTCGAGCCTTCCCTGGCCGCTTATCACTTGGCGTTTCACCCGAGCGGCGATCTCTACGTTACGGGCCCGACAACCTCCAGCTTCGACCGCGTCTTTCGCATCACCCAGGGCGGCGAGGTCTCTACGTTCTTTCGCGGACTCGGCCGCCCCCAGGGACTGGCCTTCGATCGCGACCTTAATCTCTACGTCGCTGCCTCCTATGGCGGACATCGCGGCATTATACGCATCACGCCTCAAGCCAAAGCGGGAGTTGCCCTCAGCGGCTCGGGCCTCGTGGGCCTCGCGCTGCAACCTTCAGGGCGCGCCATCCTCGCCACCACGGGCGCCCTCTTCACGCTGGACTGGGATGTCCGCGGCTTGCCTCTTCTTGGATAATTGCGAAGATGAAAGCGGAAATCATCGCAGTGGGTTCGGAGCTGCTCACTCCGGACCGCACGGACACGAACTCGCTCTTCTTGACAGAAGAGCTGAACAAGATCGGCATCGAGGTTCTGAGGAAGACGATTGTCGGTGACAACCGCGATCTGCTGAGCGCAGCGTTTCGGGATGCGCTCAATCGCGTGCCGCTGATTATCGCTTCGGGCGGCCTCGGCCCGACCGAGGACGACCTGACGCGCGAAACTGTGGCCGATCTTCTTGGCCGAAAACTCCGCCGCAACGAGGGGATTCTTCGCTACATCGAAGGGCGATTTCGCGCGCTCGGCCGCGAAATGCCGGAGGTCAACGTCCGCCAGGCGATGGTTCCCGAAGGCGCGGAAATTCTGGAAAATCCCCGCGGAACGGCGCCCGGCCTTTGGCTGGAAGACTCCGGGCGCAGCGTCGTGCTTCTGCCGGGGCCGCCGCGCGAATTGAAACCGCTCTTCCGCGAACAGGTTCTTCCGCGCCTGGAGCGCCGCGCTTCCGGCGTGCGCATGTTTCACCGCGAGATTCGCGTCACCGGCCTCGGCGAATCGCACGTCGAGCAACGCATCGTCGGAATCTACAAACGCTTTCCGGAAGTGAAAACGACCGTCCTCGCCATGCCGGGCGAAGTACAGATTCATCTTCGCCTATGGACGGGCGATGCGCAGCAGGCGCAGAAAACCCTGGACGAAATCGTCCAGGGGTTCGAAATCGCGCTGACCGACCGCATCTTTTCGCGCGACGGATCGTCTCTTGACGAAGTCGTGGCGCGGCAGCTAACGCTGAATAACGCGACGATTTCCGCGGCGGAAAGCTGCACCGGCGGCCTGCTGGCAGAGCGGCTCACGAGCATCGCCGGCAGCTCGGCCTATTTTCTCGGCGGCGTGGTTTGTTACAGCAACGAACTCAAGAGCGCGTGGGCGGACGTGCCGCCGGAATTGATTCAGTCGAAGGGCGCCGTCAGCCCGGAAGTCGCCGCCGCTCTTGCCGAGGGCATCCGCCGCCGCGTGGGGAGCACGTTTGGCGTAGGGATCACCGGGATTGCGGGGCCCGGCGGGGGCAGCGAAGAAAAACCGGTCGGCACCGTGCACGTTGCGCTCTCCCACGCGGGGGGCGTGAAGGAACGGAGCGCGCGCTTTCCCGGCGACCGCAACTCCATCCGCTGGCAGGCCTCACAATTAGCGTTGGACATGGTGCGCATCCATTTCCTGTACAACGGAGCGCAACCTCCCAAGCGGGTTTGAGCGATGCGCCTTTTCGTCGCGCTGGAGATTCCCGCCGCGGTGCGAGACAATCTCGCCACGTTGATCAAAGACTTTCGCAATTTGGACCCGAAATCGCGCTGGGTGCGCCCGGAAAATCTGCACGTGACGCTCAAATTTATCGGCCAAGCGCCTCCCGACAAGCTCGAAGCCATCCGAATTGCTCTGGGGGGCGTGCGTGCCGTGCAGGCGGTCGAACTGGACTTTCGCGGGCTCGGGTTCTTTCCCAATGAGAAACATCCGCGTGTCCTGTGGGCCAACGTGAAGGCCTCTACCCATCTGAAATCACTCGCCGCAGACATCGATCACGCGCTCGAAATCCTTGGCGTCCCCCGCGAGCAGCGCGCTTTCACGCCGCATCTCACCCTTGCGCGCTTTCCGTCGCCGCGCATACCGGAAAAACTACGCAATGCGATCCAGCAAAACATCGAGCGCGAATTTGGGTCTCTCCGGACCGGTGAATTTCATCTCATCGAGAGCAAGCTCAAGCCAAGCGGCGCAGAGTATGCGCGGCTCGCTTCCTTTTCCTTTGCTGGGGCGGAGAACTGACAGCACATGCTGGAGAATTTCCTCAATCATTCCTGGCTTTTGCTTGTCGCATACTCTCTCGGCTCGATTCCCTTCGGCCTGCTGCTGGCTAAGCTATTCGGCAACGCCGACGTGCGCAAGGCCGGGAGCGGCAACATCGGCGCAGCCAACGTCGCCCGCGTCGCCGGCCCGCTCGCAGGAATTCTCACGCTGGTCCTCGACACCGCCAAAGGCGCCGCCGCGGTCTTGCTTGCCGCGCGTTTCACCCATGAAAGCGCCGCGTGGATGATGCTTGCGGCCCTTGCGGCGCTTGTGGGTCACTGTTTTTCGGTTTGGCTGAAATTCAAAGGCGGCAAAGGTGTGGCGACCGCCCTCGGAGTGTTTCTCGCGCTCTGCACGCCGGCGGCGCTGGCGGCGTTGCTTCTTTTTGCGCTTGTGGCCGCCTGTTGGCGCTACGTTTCGCTCGGCTCAATCTCCGCGGCCGCCGCGATGCCGCTGCTCATGTATTTCCTCTGGGCGCCGCACCACGCTCCGCCGCTAATTATCACCTTCGGGTCGCTGGCGGCCACCGTGCTGGTCGTTTACCAGCACCGCGCGAACATCCAGCGGCTCGTGCGAGGTGAAGAACCCAGATTTTCTGTGAGCAAGAAAAAAGGCGCTGCGTGACAAAGATCGCGATCCTCGGCGGCGGGGGCTGGGGCACGGCGCTCGCGATTGTCCTCTCCCGCAGCCGCCGCCCACATGACATTTCCGTGTGGGTCCACGAAGCGGCGCTTGCCGAATCCATGCGCCGCACGCGCGAAAATGCGACCTACCTTCCCGGCCACAAACTTCCTGCTTCCGTCCAGGTCACTCACGAAATGAGGGAGGCCGAGGCAAACGCAAACATCGTGCTCGGCGCAATGCCCTCCGCTCATGCCCGCAGTGTTTACACGCAAGCGCTTGCGGATCTTGCCGCGGACGCTGTTTTTGTCAGCGCCACCAAAGGGTTGGAGCCCTCGACACACTTGCGCATCAGCGAGGTCATCCGACAGATCTTTGCGCCCAGGTTTTCTCCTCGCATCGCGGTCCTATCCGGCCCGTCGTTTGCGGCGGAAGCCGCCCGAGGCGAGCCCACAGCCGTCGTTCTTGCTTCGCGTGATACGGCGCTCGCGAGCGAGCTCCAGGAAGAATTCGCGGCGCCCGGCTTTCGGCTCTATACCAACGACGACGTGGTCGGCGTAGAGCTGGCCGGCGCCATGAAAAATGTGATCGCTATCGCCGCTGGCGCTTGCCAGGGCCTCGGCCTCGGCTCCAATTCCCTCGGCGCACTGATTACCCGCGGCCTCGCGGAGATGACGCGGCTCGCCGTCGCGCTTGGCGCAAGCCCGGAAACGCTCAGCGGCCTGGCTGGCCTCGGCGACCTTGTTGTCACCTGCACGGGCGGGCTTAGCCGCAACCGCAGCGTCGGCATGCAACTCGGCAAGGGCCGCACGTTAACGGAAATTCTCGCCGGGATGCGCATGGTGGCGGAAGGCGTAGGCACCACCGCCGCCCTCCTCGCCCTGGCTTGCGAAGCAGGCGTCGAGCTGCCCATCACGGAGCAGGTGGACGCCATTCTCAGCCACGGCAAATCGCCGCGCGACGCCATTCGCGACATGATGGAGCGCCCCCTTCGTCGCGAATAATGCCCAAAACGCCGTATTTGCGGTGTTTTTGGCGCGGCGCGAATAGTACCTTTGTTCCAGTTGCACTTGCGCGACGCCCCGCTATTCCGCGCATCGCGACGCCGCGGGCCTCGACTAAAATAGAGAGTCAGTGATGGGTGTGAACTTCCCAGTCCTATGGGATCGCGTGCGTTCCGGCCGCGTGCGAATCCTCTGGCTCGTCCTCGGCGCGCTGCTGCTTGTCAGCGCTCTGCCGATCGGGCTTTACCACCGCCAGGTGCTGCAGCTCAGCCAGGAAAAGTTGGTGGACACCGAGCGCGTGCAGCAGACGGAAATGACGCGTTCCCTGGCGCAGGAAATTCAGTTCTTCGAATCCAATCTGACCCAACAGCTCATCAGCGAGCGGCAAATTCTCGCGTTGACTGGGGTGAGCGACAATGTCGAAGAGCCCGCCTCCGAGCCGAAGGTGACGCGGCTGCTGGAAAACTTCGTGGACAGCAACCGCAATACGTTCATCTATCTGACGGCCGTGGGCAGATCCCTCAAGGGCACCAGCGCGTCTCAGGGTAATTTCCGCGCCGAACAAGACCCTTTTGTCTCGAACGCGCTGCACCGCGCGTTTGTCATGTGCCAGCAGTCGGTCAAATTTCGAAGCGATCCGCTGGCGCTGGCGCCGGACGACCGTCCAGCGTTCGTAATTGCGATCCCATTGAAAGACTCGAATGACCAGTTCACAGGTATGCTCGCGGCCGTCGTTTCGCTGGAACCCATTTTGCGGCGTCTGCAGGACGCCAGCGTGCGCGGCCGCACGGTCTTCGTCGTGGATCACTACGGCCACATCGTGGCGCACCCGGACACGAAGAACTTCGTTCCGGGCGCGGATGTGAGCGCAAATTCCCAGGTTGTGGCGCAGATTCGCGCGCTGCCGAAGGATCTGCGCAACACGGAAACGATTCGATTCGTCCAAAAAGAAAAAAATCATTCGGTCGAAATGGTCGGAACGTACAGCACGTTTCCGGAAGTCAATTGGGCGGTCGTCGCGCAGCGCAGCCTCGATCAAGCGCGCACGGATGCCGGCGTGACCGAGCTCAACCGCCAAGCGCTGGCCTTCGTCAGCGTCGTGGTGCTGTCCGCGATCCTCGTCGGATACTTCTTTGCCGTGGGCATCAGCGGCCCGATCCGCGGACTCGCGGCGTCGACGCGCGCCATCAGCCGCGGCGAATTTCATCAGCGTTCGCCCGTGCGCGGCGCTTCCGAAATCAGCGAGCTTGCGGAAAATTTCAACAAGATGGCCGGCGACATCGAAGAGTACATCGAGCGCCTGAAGGAAGCCGCCGAAGAAAATCGCGAACTCTTCATCGGTTCCATCCGCATGCTCGCCGCGGCCATCGACGAAAAAGATCCCTACACCCGAGGCCACTCCGGCCGCGTCGCGAAATATTCGATGATTATTGCGCGCGAGCTGGGTCTCTCCGCGGAGGATCTGGACAAGCTGCGCATCTCGGCGCTCCTGCATGACGTCGGCAAGATCGGCGTGGAGGACCGCGTGCTAAAGAAGCCCGGCGCGCTCACGCCGGAAGAATTCGTTCTTATGAAGCAGCACACCATCAAGGGCGCGAACATCATGCGTCCGGTCTCGCAACTGAAGGAGATGCTGCCCGGCATCGAGCTGCACCATGAGCACATGGATGGGCGCGGCTACCCATACGGCCTGCAGGCGCAGCAGATCCCACTCATGGCACGGATCATCGGCGTCGCTGACACTCTGGACGCGATGACGACGAACCGGCCTTACCAGTCCGCAATGGACCTGGAATACGCGCTGGGAAAAATCAAAGCCCTTACGGGAACAAAATTCGACGCAGTTGTCGTCAACGCCCTCGAATCCGCCATCACCGCGGGCAAATTACGCCTCAGCGCCGTTGAAGTTCAGGTCTAGCCCGCACAGCAAGAGCCGCTGCACCTCTTCTGTTACAATTTTGGATTGCGCCCGAGTCGAGGCGATCCACCGCATGATTACTCTCTTTGGCAAACCCGAACCAACACTCGCGGAACGCCTGAAGGCCTCCGTCAGCAAGACAAAGGCGGCGCTGTCGGAAAGCGTCGACAACATTTTTCTTGGCGAACGCAAGATCGATCCGTCGCTGCTGAAAAAACTGGAAACTGCGTTGCTCTCCGCCGATCTCGGCGTGAAGCCGACTCGCGAAATTCTCGAGGCGGTGCGTGAAAAACTCGACCGCAACGCACTCTCCGACGCCGATCAGCTCAAGCGCGAAATCAAGTCGCACATCGTCCGCATCTTGAATATGCCGGCGTCAAGGGGCCCGGCAAAACCTGCGGCGGCAGCGAACGGCAACGGGACGCGCGTGATTTTTATCGTCGGCGTGAACGGCGCAGGCAAGACCACCAGCATCGGCAAGCTGGCGAACCGCTTGAAGCAGGAGGGCCTCAGCGTCGTCTTGTGCGCCGCGGACACCTTCCGCGCCGCCGCCATCGAGCAACTGGAGATTTGGGCGCAGCGCAACGGCGTGGAGATGATCAAGCAAAAATCCGGCGCCGATCCCGCCGCTGTGGTCTACGACGCGGTTGCCGCCGGAAAGGCGCGCAACGCTGACGCCGTCATCGTCGATACCGCAGGCCGCCTTCATACCAAAGCCAACTTAATGGCGGAACTGGATAAAATGAAGCGTACGGCTGCCAAGATTATTCCCGGCGCGCCGCACGATGTTCTGCTCGTCATGGATGCGACCACCGGTCAAAATGGCCTGGCGCAGGCGCGCGAGTTCACCTCCACGGTAGGCGTAACCGGCATCATCCTCACCAAACTCGACGGCACCGCCAAGGGCGGCATCGTCGTGGCCATCTCGCGCGAACTCGGCCTCCCCATTCGCTTCGTCGGCACCGGGGAGCAGATCAACGACCTGGTGCCGTTCGACGCCGAAACCTACGCGAATTCCCTTTTCGATTGATCCGTGGACGCGCACGACATTCGCTTCATGGAACACGCGCTGGCCCTGGCCGGCAAAGGAGTCGGCCTGGCGAGTCCCAATCCCACGGTTGGCTCCGTCATCGTCCGCGGCGGCCAGATCGCCGGTGAAGGTTTCCATCAATATGAATGGCGGGATCACGCGGAAGTCGTGGCGCTTAAATCTGCCGGCGAAAAAGCGCGCGGCGCAACGCTGTACGTCACTCTCGAGCCCTGTAATCACACCGGGCGCACGGGTCCCTGCACCGAAGCCATTATCACTGCGGGCATTCAGCGCGTCGTCACCGCGATGGAAGATCCAAACCCTGTCACGTCAGGCCGCGGCTTCGAGCGCCTTCGCGCTGCCGGCATCGAAGTGCAATCCGGCCTTCTCGAACACAATGCTCGCCGCCTGAACGAAGCTTTCGCTTGCTGGATCCGCAGCAAGAAACCGTTTATCACGTTGAAGGCTGCTTTGACTCTTGACGGTCAGCTCACCCTGCCCGAGACGCAACGAAAATCGGGCAAACGCAAGGTCCATCACTGGATAACCTCCGAGGAATCTCGCGCTGAAGTTCACCGCATGCGCCATGCCTCGGATGCGCTTCTCACCGGAATCGGCACCATCTTGGCAGATGACCCGCTGCTCACCGATCGCAGCGGCCTGCCACGCCGCCGGCGTCTTCTCCGAGTGATCCTGGATTCAAGGCTTCGGTTTCCGCCCAAATCCCGCATCGTCAAAACGGCCGATGATGATCTTCTTGTCTTCACCGCAGCGCCGCTGAAATCTTCGAGAGCGCGCAAGCTGCAAAATTTGGGAGTCGAAGTCGTCCACGCCAAATCGCGAGGAGGGCGCGTGGACCTCGAAGGCGTTCTTGCGGAGCTCGGCCAGCGCGACATTCTCAGCGTGCTGCTCGAAGCAGGGCCCGCGCTCAACGGCGCTGCCCTCAACGCAAGCATTGTCGACAAACTTTTTCTCTTTTACGCCCCGAAAATCGCGGGCGACGATCGTGTCCCTTTCGCACATGCCTCCAAGCTCGGCGCCGCTCCTTTGCAAAGCGTCCGCATTCATCAATTTGGCCCGGACTTCGCCGTGGAGGCCTATCTGCGCGATGTCTATCGCTAATCTTCAGGGCCACGTCTTTCTCTTCTCTATGGTGTCTGCGCCCTCTGTTGTGAAATCTTCCTTCCCCATGGCCACGAATGTATAATTCGCTGTAAGCATGCGCACCACAAACTGACCGGGCCTTTGGCCCCGCGAGAATCACATGGCAGATACAATCCAGAAATACAAAGACTACGTGATGACTGGTTTCATGAAATCCGTTGCGCCCATCGTGGTGGACAAGGCCAGCGGCGCGAGCGTCACCGACGTTAACGGCCGCGAATATCTTGATTGCTTCGCGGGCATCTCCGTCGTCAACTCGGGGCATGGCAACTCCCAGGTCGTCGCGGCGGCGAAAGCGCAGATGGACAAGCTGGTCCACTGCTCCTCGTATCTCTATCACGTGCAGCCCGTCGCCGACCTGGCCGGGAAAATTGCGCACGTCGTTACCGGCGAGCACCGGGCGCTCAACGCCCCGCGCGGCCAGGCGAAAACTTTCTTCGGCAATGGCGGCGCGGAAGCGAACGAAGGCGCGCTCAAGCTCGCCCGCCTTTTCACCGGCAAGCATGAATTCATCGCGCTGTACGGAAGTTTTCACGGACGCAGCTGGGGCACGCTCAGCGTCACCGGCAATCAGGGCCGCAAGAAGCGCGGCGGCCCCTACGCGCCGGGCATCGCATTTGCTCCCGCTCCGTACGCTTATCGTTCGCTCTGGCCCAAGGATCCCGAAGAGTGCGGCCGGCAATGCGCCAAAGCGCTGGAGGACGCGATTCGTTTCGCGACCTCAGGGGATGTCGCCGCGTTTATCGCCGAGCCCGTCATGGGCGAGGGTGGAATCATTGTGCCGCCGCCGAACTATTTCAAAGAGGTGAAAAAAGTCCTGGACCAGCACGGCATTCTTTTCATCGCGGATGAGGTGCAGTCCGGCTTCGGGCGCACCGGCAAAATGTTTGCCATCGAACATTACGGCGTCGAGCCGGACATTCTTGTCAGCGCCAAAGGCATCGCGGACGGCTTCCCCTTGAGCGCCTTCACCGCGCGCCCGGAAATTGCCGCTGCCTTCAAGCCCGGCGACCACCTCTCCACGTTTGGCGGCAACCCCGTCTCCTGCGCGGCAGCGCTCGCCAACATCGAATTCATGGAGAAAGAACATTTGCCCGTTCGAGCCGCCGAATCCGGCAACTACGTCATGGGCAAGCTGCGCGAATTGCAGAAAGACAATCCGCTCATCGGTGAGGTCCGCGGGCTCGGCCTGATGATTGGCGTGGAATTGGTGAAGGACGCAAAGTTGACGCCCGCCGCCGCGGAAGCCGAGGCAATCCGCGATGCCTGCCGGCGCCGCGGGATGCTCATCGGCGTGGGCGGAACGTACGGAAACGTGGTGCGCTTCCAGCCGCCTTTGACTATCACGCGCAAACAGCTCGATCAAGCGCTCGGCATTTTTGCCGAAGCTCTCGAGGAGGTGTCACGGCCTGCTGCACACGCCGCGCGTTAGTCTTGGCATTGCCCATCTTTGTGTCCCATTTAGGAGCGTGCAGGGGAAAGCAGATTTGTCTTCTCTCAACAGAGAAGACAATCCGGTAGTGGTGTCATTTAAGGCAAATGACACCACTACCGACAATCCCGTTGACTTGCTATTTTAGTCGCTACATACTTCGAACAATTCACCTGAAAAGGCTTTGCCTGCCGTCAGGCACGGCAACTCGCCGGAGGAAATAGATGCGCGTTCTAGTTCTAGTCGGTCTTCTATGTGCGGTGCTCTGTGCGCCGCTTGCTCGCTGTGACGAGCATCATCATGCGCTGACAGCCGAAGAGGTCGGCTCCGTCCACTTCGCCACTTCGTGCTCAAAATCTGTCGCCCTCAGCTTCAATCGCGCCGTTGCCCTGCTTCACTCTTTCCAGTACGAACAAGCCCGCGAGGCTTTCTCCGGCGTCGCGAAGCGGGATCCTCAGTGCGCGATGGCTCAATGGGGCGTGGCCATGTCTTACTACCACGGTTTGTGGAAGAACGGGAACACGGCCGCCGGCCGCGAGGCATTTGAAAAAGCAAAGGCTGTGGCCGCAGGCAATCCGAAGACGACTGCGCGAGAACTGGCCTACATCGGCACTCTGGATGAAATTTACCGCGAGGATGATAAAGATCAGACGGACCACGACCGCGCGTTTGAGCAGAAAATGGGGGTTTTGCAAGCGGCTTATCCTACCGACAGCGAAGCCGCGATCTTCCACGCGCTAACGCTCGACGTGGCAGCTCCCAAAACGGACAAGACCTTCGCCAATCAACAGAAGTGCGGCGAAATTCTGGAGCCTCTGTTCAAGTCGCAGCCGCATCACCCCGGCATCCCGCACTACATCATTCATTGTTATGACAATCCGGTGCTCGCGGAAAAGAGCCTTGAAGCCGCGCGAATGTATGCCAAGATCGCACCGGCGTCCGCCCACGCCAATCACATGCCGTCGCACATATTTACCCGATTGGGACTCTGGGATGAATCCATCCGGTCCAATATCCGCTCCGAGAAATTGGCAGCGGAAGCGGAAGCAACATCCACAAACGGCGAGGCGCGTGACCAGCGCCTTCACGCCATGGATTATCAAGCCTATGCCTACCTGCAAAGCGGGCAAGTAAAACAGGCCGAGGCGGTGCTCGCGAAGATGAATTCGTTTCCATCCGTTGGAGGGCTCACGCTGACCGGCGACTATGCGCTTGCGGCGATTCCGGCGCGCTGCGCGATTGAGCTCGGAAATTGGAAGCAGGCGAGTGGGTTGCAGGCTCGAACGGCCAGCGTGCCCTGGGCGGAGGCAATTACCTGGGCCGCCATCGGCGAAGGCAGCGCGCGCGCAGGCGACCTCGATCGAGCAGCGCAAGCCGAGCACACGCTGGCGTCACTAGTGGACACGATCGCCAAAAAGAACAACACCTACTGGTCGAATCAAGTAGAAGTGCAGCGACGCGAAGTGGCCGCATGGATCGCGGAAAAGAGCGGCAAGAGCAGCGACGCGATCGCCATGATGAAATCCGCCGCGGAGTTGGAAGAGAGCATGGACAAGGACGCCGTTACGCCCGGGGCGGTTACGCCTGCGCGGGAGATGCTGGCGGAGCTTTTGCTCCTGGAAAGACAACCACAGGATGCTTTGAAAGAATACGAAGCCGTTCTCAAGATCGCGCCGAACCGGTTCAACGCGCTGTTCGGCGCTGCGAGCGCCGCCGATGCTGCAGGTAATTCCACCGTTGCGGATCGCTACTTTCGCAAGCTGAGCGAAATTTCCGTCGGTGAGGAGCGGCCGGAATTGGTGACAGCGCACAAGAGAATCGCGGTCACTGCCCAGAAGAACTCCATGATGCGCCCTTGAAGAGCTGTGCGAAGATTTCGATTCGCGCTGATGCAGAGCCGTATCACACTCCATTGAAGAGAATTGCATTCGCCAACTAAGCTAGAATCCAGGGGGCGCGGGTGAAGGCCTCGGAGCGCATCGACCAGCACATCGCGGGGATCCCGGACTGGCGCGGCAAGGTGCTGGCCACCATCAGGAGGATCATGCTCGAGACCGACCCCGGGGTCACCGAGGACTGGAAGTGGATGGGGACACCCGTCTGGTACTGCGACGGGATGGTAGCACTCGCGAACCCCCACCGGGAGAAGGTGAAGTGGACCTTCGCCCAAGGGGCGAACTTCCCGGACGCGGACCACCTCTTCAACGCGGGGCTGGAAGGCAACGCCTGGCGCGCGATCGACATCTTCGAAAAGGACCGGCTCGACGAGGCAGCGCTCCGGCGGCTCGTCCGGACCGCTATCGCTTACAACCGTTCCAAGTTGAAGGGCAAGGAAGCCCCCGGACCGGCCAAGAAGCCGTCCCGTACCTCGGCGCGAGGGAAGAAGGGGCCCTGAGGCTGTGTTCACAGGAATCATCGAGCATGTTGGCACAATCGAGTCACTCGACTTCCGCCGGGATGGTGGCCGCATCGCCATCCAGGCACCGAGCGTCGCGCCTTCGCTGGCCGTCTCGAACAGCATCGCGATCAATGGCTGCTGCCTTACGGTGGTCTCGCGCGATACGGAGCGCTTCTCCGCCGACCTTTCCGGCGAAACACTCTCCAAGACTTCATTCCGCGAGCTGAAACCCGGGGCGCGCGTTAATCTCGAGCAGCCTCTAACCGCCGGAAAAGAATTGGGAGGCCATTTCGTTCTCGGACATGTCGACAATGTTGGCCGCGTCACGCATCTCACCGCCGAGGGCGAGAACTGGTGGCTGGGAGTGCAAGTTCCGGAAGATTTCGCGCGTTACATCGTTCCGAAGGGGTCCGTTACCATCGATGGCATCAGCCTCACGGTCGCGCGGTGGAGCAACCGCATCGCGCAAGTCGCGGTCATTCCCTACACCTACGAGCACACCAATCTGCGGGACCGTAAATCCGGCGACGCGGTGAATCTGGAAGGCGACGTCCTCGGCAAATATGTCGAACGCTACCTCGAAGCGCGCGGCGCCGCGAGCGTGTCAAACCTCTCGATATCGCGCCTCATCGAAGAAGGCTTCTGACCAGATCAGGAGAGACGCATGCCATCTCTTAACGGCGTACTCGAAACATCTTTGTATGTGGATGACCTCGATCGTGCCTCAAGTTTCTACGAAGACCTCTTTGGCCTCAGCCGTATCATAGAGGGTGACGCCCGCCTTCGCGCTTATGCTGTCGGCGGAAAGAGTGTCCTGTTGCTTTTCAAGCGAGGCGCGTCGAATTGCGTCACGCAATTGCCTTTCGGAAAGATGGGTCCGCACGATGGGAGCGGCCCGCTGCATCTGGCATTTTCGATCTCGATCGAAGACCTCTCAGGATGGGAAAAAGTTCTCGCGGACCGTGGGATTGCCGTTGAGAGTCGCGTGCAGTGGCCGCGCGGCGGTGCAAGTCTCTATTTCCGCGACCCAGACAACCATCTTGTGGAGCTCGCCACTCCGGGAGTGTGGTCGATTTACTGAGTTGCGCCGACACTACTGGTATGGATCAAACAGCCGCGTTTCTCGCTTTTGCGCGCACGCCGCGGTAATAAAGGATCAGCCCGAGCGCGACGGAAATTACTGTGCCGCTGATCAGTTTCACGCTGAACACATATTTATTGGCCGATTCACCCGGCGGCACGAATGACAGACCAATACCGCCTAGTGTCACCAGAAATCCCAGCCCGCCCGCGATCCACACGCCGATTTTCCCGCCAGGAATTAACACCGCATGCTCATTCTCGCGGCGGTCTTTCCGTCCCGCCAGCTTGATCACTGCAGCATACATATAAAGGAACGGGATGAAGTACAAAATCGTGGCGGCATCAACCAGAATCTGATACGCACCGCTGGTCGTTTCGTTGATGTTGCTCACGAGCAGCAGTGCCAGGGAAATGCCCGCCTGCACGAGAATTGAAACATGTGGCGTCCGCCACTTTGGATGAATCTTGCCGAATGCCGCCGGCAGGTAACGATCGATGCCAACGATAAAAGGTATGCGCGCGATTCCCGCAACCGTGCTCCCTACACCGCCGGCATTTCCGAATGTCACGAGAAATGCCGCGATCATGCCTAGCAATCCTATTTTCAGCGCTTCCGATCCGACTGCAAGCGCCTGATACACGCCTGACTTTGGATCGATTTGCGCATCCTGCAGGATCGCCAGGACCGCGAATGTTCCCGCAATATAAATTATCGCGATCAGAATTCCCGATCCCCAGATCGCGCGCGCCAAAGTCCGGCGCGCATCGCGAATCTCATCGCTCATCGCCGAGACGAGTTCCAGCCCGGCAAACGCGAAAAGAATCTGCGGCCAAAAATTAACCGTTGCCCAATTCCAGTGCGGCATCATGTTCGCGAAGGTGAAATGCGTCGCCGAACCGTAGCGCAGCCAGACGGCTCCGCCGGTGGCGACCAGCAGTAGAAGGGGAATGTAGGTCATTACGCCTCCGGCATTCTGCAGCCACTTCCCTACATTCAACCCCACGATGTTCATCCCCACGGCAACGAACAACAAGAAGAGCGATCCACTGAGCAAAAACGTCCGGTTTTGCGCCAGATGTCCCCAGGAACTGCCCCCGATATACGCTCCCATCGCCGCGCTCGCCAGCAAAAGCCCGGGAAAATAAAACATCGTATAGATCCAATACGTCCATCCCGCGACAAAGCCATGAAAGTCGCCGAAGGCTTCCTTCGACCATACGTACAGCCCGCCTTCGTATGGAAATCGTGTGGAAAGCTCGGTGATGACGAACGCGGTCGGCACGAAGAAAATTAGCGCCGATAGCACCCACAAGCTAATCGAGGACGTTCCGTTGTGCGCCGCCGCTGCGATCCAACGCGGCCCCAGAACCGTGGCAATGTTGAAAAGCAGGACGTCCCAAAAGCCCATTTCTTTACGTAATTGCTTGATGGGGTCGGAAGAGCCGGCCGCAGGCTGGCTCACAGGGTTGCATCCATCGCGGGAATCAATTCGTCCTGCATGAGGAAATTGCGCAGAAACGGATCATTCGAGTTTTCGAATTCTTTCCAAGGACCAAAGAAGGAAACTCTGCCTTCCTGTAGAAACACGACCACATCCGCAAGTTTTCTGGCCAGGTGCGTGTCATGCGTCACCACGATCGAAGTGCGGTGAAACATTTCTTTCAAACGCAGAATCAGATCGCCCATATATCCTGCCATGATCGGATCAACCATCGTGGTCGGCTCGTCGTAGAGGATTGCTTCCGGGTTCTGCGCCAGCGCCCGTGCGATGGCCACGGCGCGCTTCTTCCCCGTGGATAGCTCGCTCGGCAGTTTATCGAGGACATTTTGCACTTCGAGCGTCACGGCGAGTTTTCCGACGTAGGAAGCGACGTCCTCATCGGTCAGTCCCGGCTGCCCTTCCAGCGGAAACGCAATATTTTCGCCGACCGTCAGGGAGTCGAACAACGCGCCCGACTGAAACACCATCGTCACTTTCCGCCGTACTTCTGCAAAGTCCGCTTCCCGGAAATCCGTTACATCCTGCCCGTCGATAAAAATCCGCCCTGAATCCGCCTTGAGAAATCCCATGATGTGCTTTAGCGAAACCGATTTGCCCACGCCGCTGCGCCCCATGATCACGCAGGTTTCGCCGCGCTTCACCGTGAAGCTGACGTGATCCAGAACCAAGCGCTCGTCAAACGACTTGCACACATCGCGAAACTCAAAAAAAATGGCCGGCTTCTCTTCGCTCACTTCCGCTCCGCTTCCAGAATACGCCGCGCTTCCTCATAATCCGCCGCTGTATTCATATTCCAAAACAGTCGTCCTGCGCTATCAAATCGTTTCCAGTCTTGCTCGTCAAGCACTTCCGAGCGGAGCAGTGCGATTCCTTCGGTCACCTTGCGCACGCCGCGCTCGAATCCGGAACGCAGCTTTGCCGCGGCGCCCGTTCGCCAGCAGGCGCAGAGCGGTTCTGGCCCAGACGCCGAGTGAGGAAAAACAACTTGCGCATTGCTCTTGGCGGCGCGAGTCGCAAGGAATCGCAGCCAATCCTGCGTCAAGAATGGCATGTCGCAACTGATGATCAGATTCCACTCCGACTTTTCGTTCCGCGCGCCCGCATCCTCCAAAGCCGTGAGGATCCCCCCAAGGGGGCCCTCGCCTGGCCAGCGGTCCGCAACGCACTTGACACGCAGGCTCGCATATTTCTCCGGAGCCGCAATCACGGTCACGTTGCCAGCGACGCGGCCCAAAAGTTCGTGCATTCGCAGGAGCATGGTCCGCCCGCCAATCTCCGCGAGCGCCTTGTCTTGGCCAAACCTCGTGCTCCCGCCGCCCGCGAGCACATAACCCGCAATCATTGCCGAGGGGAGGTTTCCTTCACGAGTCAAGGGTCACCAACCAGCCTTGAGCGTGCGCGGCGGGAAGGGTCACGCATTAGTCTTCCTTCTTCCAGAGGCCCCCGTCATCCGCCCGTCGAATTTTACGCCGGGCCAAGCCATACAACAATCGCCAAGTGCCATATTTTCCTTGTACTTTGGAAGTTATTGAAAATATTGGTGTTAGTAAGAACTAACTCCGAGAGGTGCGGCCGACAAATGCCTGGAAAACCCTTGACATAGCTGCGGACTCTGTTATATTAGCACTCAGCCAAGAGGAGTGCTAATTCGGTTCGCTCCTCGGCTTTAGTTCAAACCACAACGTCACCTACGGAGGTTCTTTCAAGATGGCAGTAAATCTGACACCGCTCCACGACCGCGTTGTCGTGAAGCGCATTGAGGAAAAGGAAAGCGTCAAGGGTGGCATCATCATCCCTGACTCCGCAAAAGAAAAGCAGCAAGAGGGCGAAGTTATCGCCGTCGGCGCTGGCCGCCGCGAGAAAGGCGAGCGCATCCCTTTAGACGTCAAGCCCGGTGACCGTGTCCTCTTTGGCAAGTACAGCGGCACGGAAATCAAGATTGAAGACGAAGAACTTTTGATTCTTAAAGAGGACGAGATCCTGGCGAAGCTGAGCGGCGCTGCCAAAGCGGCAGGGTCGAGGAAGTAGCAGTCGTAGTCCCAATTAAATGTTTTCAAAGAACTCTTAGTCAATCTCAGGAGGAATTACCAGTATGGCGAAGCAGATTGTTACAGGTGAGAATTCCCGCCAGGCGATTTTGCGCGGCGTGAACGCTCTCGCCGACGCAGTGAAGATCACTCTCGGTCCCAAGGGCCGCAACGCGGTGATCGAAAAGAAGTTCGGCGCGCCGGTTATCACCAAGGACGGCGTGACGGTTGCCAAGGAAATCGAGCTGCAAGACCCGCTCGAGAACATGGGCGCACAGATGGTCCGCGAAGTCGCTTCCAAGACTTCCGACGTTGCCGGCGACGGCACGACCACCGCGACCGTGCTCGCGCAGGCCATCTTCCGCGAAGGCGTGAAGACGGTCGCAGCGGGCTCCAGCCCGACGGCCCTCAAGCGGGGCATCGAACGCGCCGTTGAAGTCGCTGTGGGAGAAATCGCGAAGCTCCACAAAGACGTCAAGGGCGACATGATCGCCCAAGTCGGCACGATTTCCGCGAATAACGACAAACAAATCGGCGGCATCATCGCCGAAGCCATGAAGAAGGTCGGCAAGGACGGCGTCATCACCGTTGAGGAATCCAAGACGATGGAGACGACGCTCGAAGTGGTCGAAGGCATGCAGTTCGACCGCGGCTACCTTTCGCCTTACTTCATCACCGATCCGGATCGCATGGAATGCATCCTCGAGGACGTGCGCATCCTCATCCACGAAAAGAAAATCAGCTCGATGAAGGATCTGCTCCCCCTGCTCGAGCAGACCGCCAAGATGGGCAAGCCCCTATTGATCATCGCTGAGGACGTCGAAGGTGAAGCCCTCGCGACCCTAGTCGTGAACAAGCTCCGCGGCACGCTGCAGTGCGCCGCCGTCAAGGCCCCCGGCTTTGGCGACCGCCGCAAGGCCATGCTCGAAGACATCGCCACGCTCACCGGCGGCAAGGCCATCACCGAAGACCTCGGCATCAAGCTGGAGAACGTAAAGCTTGAGGATCTCGGCCGCGCCAAGAAGGTTGTGATTGACAAGGACAACACCACGATCATCGAAGGCGCAGGCAAGCCGTCCGAGATCGAGGGGCGCGTCAAGCAGATCCGCCAGCAGGTCGAAAACACCACCTCCGACTACGACAAGGAAAAGCTCCAGGAGCGCCTTGCCAAGCTCGTCGGCGGCGTCGCCGTCATCAAGGTCGGCGCAGCTACCGAAACCGAGCTCAAGGAAAAGAAGGCGCGTGTCGAAGACGCCATGCATGCCACCCGTGCAGCCGTCGAGGAAGGCATCGTTCCCGGTGGCGGCACGGCACTGCTCCGCTGCCTCCCCGCGCTGGACAAGCTCAAGGTCAATGAGGATGACCAGGTCGGAGTGAACATCGTCAAGCGCGCCCTCGAAGAGCCTACCCGCCAGATCGCGCACAACGCCGGCTTCGAAGGCGCTGTAGTGATCGGCAAGATCCGCGAATCGAAGGAAGAAAACTTCGGCTTCAATGCGGAAACCGGAGAGTACGGCGACATGGTCAAGATGGGCGTCATCGACCCGGCCAAGGTCACTCGCCTGGCGCTGCAAAACGCAGCCTCCATCGCGGGCCTGATGCTCACCACCGAAGCGCTCGTGGCTGAGATCAAGGAAGAAGACAAGAAGGCCGCCGCTGCCGGCGCCCCGGGTGGAGGGGGCATGGGCGGCATGTACTAACCGCTGCTCATCCAATCCAATAATAAAAGGGCGTCCCGGTCGCGCAGATCGGGGCGCTCTTTGTTTTTGAATTTCAGCGGCCTAGCAACTTCGGCAAGAACGTGGTCAATACAGGAAGATAAGTGATGAGCAGCACTCCCACGCTCATGACCACCACCACCGGCAGCACCGCTCGCAGGACCTCCCCCACGGGCTTACGGAAGCGGTAGGAAGACATCAGAAGATTGAGCCCCACTGGAGGCGTAAGGTAGCCCAGCTCCATGTTTGCGAGGAAAATGATGCCCAGGCGGATGGGATCGATCCCGTATGCCGCGCCGAGCGGAACCAACAGCGGCACCTCCACGACAATCGCTGGATAAATTTCCATCAGGCAGCCGACGATCAGAAGAAAAAGATTCAGCGCTAGAAGAAATACGGTTGGCGAATGGATGGTGCGCGCCGTCCATGCGACCGCGTGCGCCGGAACCTCCGCATCAACCAGGTAATTGGTGAACCCCAGCGCAACACCCAGAATCAGCAGCACTCCGCCGATCAGCAGCCCGCATTCGGTCATCACCCGGGGGACATCCCGGAAAATCTTCAAGTCGCGGTGCAGCACGGCCTCGATGAGAAACGCATACAGCGCCGTCGCCGCCGCTGCCTCCACGGGCGTGGCCAGGCCGCTGAAGAGCGCCACAGAGGCGACCAGCGGCATCAGCAGCTCCCACTTCGCATCCCAGAGCGCCGTACGCGCCTCTTGCCAATCGAATTTTCTTGCCTCTGTATCGCTTCTCGGACCACGCCGCACGCCCCAGATCGCAGTGGCAATCATCATCACGATTGCGGGCAGAATTCCTCCTAGGAACATCTTCTCGATGGGGACACGCGCGACGATCGCGTAAACAATCAAAGGAAGACAAGGCGGTAGGAGCAATCCAAGCGAGCCCGCGCCGGTCAAGAGTCCCAGCCCATCCTTCTCCGAGTAGTGCGCATCTTTGAGAATCGGCATCAGCAGTCCGCCCAAGGCGAGGATGGTCACTCCAGACGCGCCGGTAAAAGAGGTGAAAAATGCGCACAAAAGGACCGTCACGAGCGCCGGGCCGCCATGAAAACGCCCGAAAAGCGGATAAAAAACCCGCACGAGGCGTTTCGCTGCGCCGCCTTCGGCGAGAAAGTATCCCGCGAGCGTGAACAGCGGCAGTGTCGGTAGCGAGGGGTTCGTAACCAGAGAATAGTGCCCGATGGGAATCGCGGCGATGGGCTGGTCCATTCCGCGGAATAAGATCAGCGCCGCTCCACCCAGCGTCACAAACGCAGGCACGCCTAGAATCGAGGCCACGAAGAGCGCCGCCAGCGAAATCGCAACAAAATGATGCGAAGTGGCTGGCCAAACCGCCGCTCCGCCGACAAATATCGCGGCAACACCCGACGCCAGCGCCCGCAACGCCCACCGTTCAGAGACCCGCCACAAAATCCGCAGCGCGATGACGGCAAAGCCGGCGGGAAGAAAAACTTCAATCATCCAGACGGGAACACCGTAGGCAAGGATCTTTCCTCCCTCGCGCTCAGCCAGGACAAACTGAAACGCCGCCGTGGACAAGAACGCAGTAACCGCCGCCGCAAACGCGCCTGTCGCGACTTGGGAAACGCTCTTCCACCTTCCCTTGAGCAATCCCTCTCCCGCCGTCGAAAGAAGCAACAACCGGCCTTCGCGCGCGGCAATGGCTCCGCCTAACATACCGACAATCAGCACCATGTGCTGGACCAGCGAGCTCGACGCCGGTATCCCCGCGTGAATCGTGCGCCGCAGCGCCGCCTCGGCCAACGGCAAAAGCATCATCAGCGCAAGCGCCAAGGAAATCGCCATGTCTTCCAGCCTGTGAAAAGGCGCAAGCCAGCACCGCCGCCCAATGGGGGACGCCACAGGCATCTCAGAGAGAGTCATCGCATGGCTGCTCATTGCCCTCTCGTCTCCTTGCTGCGGTATTCGGCGATGAGCCGCGTGACCTCGTCGAACATCTCCGCGGGCACCAAGTTCCCGCGAAGCATCGGGTAAACTCCTTCGGCGAACTGGCGCCATTCCGCATCCAGTTCGGGCGAAACCCCGTGCACTTGAAGGCCTCGCTTCTTCATGGCGGCCACGGCTTGATCGCTTTCCTGACGGCTGCGCGACTGCATTTGCTGGCCGGCCCGCGCGGCAGCGCTCTTGAACGCCACCCGCCAATCTGCAGGAAGGGAATCCCAGGCCTTCTTGGTGATAACCGTGGCACCCACCAGTGGCACCCATTTCACGTCCAGCATGTGCCGTGCGGCTAAGTCATACTGTCCGGCCAGCGCCATAAAGGGCACCGTAGGCACCGTATCAACTAGCCCCGTCTGCAAGCTGGTGAGTACGTCGGACCATTCGAGCGGCACCGCATCGAACCGCAGCCCCTTGACCACTTTCACTTCGTCCTGATCGCCCGCGCCAACAAATACCTTGGTCTTGCGAAAATCTTCCGGCCGGAAGGCTTGCTGCCGCGAAAAAATGTGCACCCAGCCCGCATCCGCCCAGAAAATAACCACAAACCCCTTGTCATTCAGCCGCCGCTCGAGCTCGGGCTCCGTCTTCGAGCGCACGTACTCCAGCTCATCCAGACTCCGATACACCATCGGTATCTTCTGCAGCGCCCCGACCGCGGGATCAATCTCGCTGAGCCCGCCGACCGAAAGCGTGGCAGCCTGAATCTGCCCCACGCGCATCCGGCGGACCATCTCTTCTTCACTCCCCATCGTGCCGCCAGCGTAGATGGTCAGAGTGATTTTGCCGCTCGAAGCCGTTCGCCATTCTTGCCCCATCTGTTCCAGAACTTGATATTGCGAAGAGCCTTGCGGCAGAAGCGTCCCCAGCCGAATTTTCGTTTGCGCATGGCCCGGCGCGGGTACAAGAAGCTGCAGGGCCAACAGAGCGATCCCAGTTCTGCGATAGAGTTTTTCGGCGACATACGATTCCATGGCGTACCTCCCCAATCGCTACTCTAAGAACAGCTCGCCTTCCCGTGACAGAAGCCACCGTGCCCGCCGCTGCGCGATCAGGTTGCTCAGCCGCCATTCGGGCCGCGCGTCGGGGTCCACCGCTAGCGCCTTCTGCAGGAACGCTTCAAACTCGCCACGGTTCTGTTTTTGCACGGACACCGATTCGGCGTAAGCCACGAAGGGCGAGGCCGACTGTCCGCTCGTCAGCGTAACGGCGCGGTCGAAATGCTGCTTTGCTCTGGAAGCAAAATCGCCATTCACTCCCTGCCGCGCCGATTCGTAGCTGATGAGGAACTGATCAATTGCCCCGTGTTCAAAGTCCGGGTCGAGTTCGTAGGCGCGGTCGATGAGCGCCTCCGCGAGAGGCTGTTCCGCCACTAGGTCCGGCCGGTCTTTTGAAAGGGCGATCGCTGCGCCCCAGGAGACGGCGGTCCAGTAAAGCAGCGGAACGTCGCGCCGCGTCGTGCTCCGCACCGCCTCTTTCGAATCCTCGCGGAGGGCCGCACCGAATCCCGGGTGCTTTGTTTCCAGACCGCGAAGACCGTAGTCACGCGCGCGCAAATACAATCGCCGTGCCCGTGCCCTCAGAAAATTCGCCTTCGCCAAATCGTCGCCTTCCAACTCTTCGGAAGGTTCTTGCACGTATGCGTAGGAGTACTGCGTGAAGCCACTTGAAGCGGCGAAGAGCAACCCGCGATGCTTCGGGCTCTCCGCCAGCAAGCCTTCCATCAACTTCAACCCGAAGGGAACGGCTTGCCCTACCAGGTCTGGGTCGTCGTCCGAGGCGTAGGTCGTCCCGCTATTCGCCAGCGAATCTCCGACCTTGTTGATCGCAAACTTTTTGACCGAGCAGCCGGAAAGAAGCATCGCGGCTAGCAACGGCAAAATCTTGTATGGTCGCATGACATTCCCCTCCCTGCTGCGCTCATTTCTCGCGCACAAATTCGAAGCCGTCGTCGTGCGAGAGCAGGTCTTCCTTTTCTGCTCGGACCAGCAGGCTCGCTTTCAGCTCGTCGGTCTTGCCGCTCAGAACAAAGTGGTCGGCGCCATCGGCGGCAAGCGGCAAGTTATTCTCTGTAATGAATTTCTTGACGTAATTGTCGTCGAGCCACGCCAACTGCAAGTGGTCTTTATCCAGCTTGACCTGATAAACGGTGTGCGTCGGCATGCCAAAAAGATTATCCGTGGCCTCGAATTCGACGGCCCGCGAATCCCACTTGGCCGAATATTTCAGCGGATAGAAATCGGCAAAGCGAGAGTCGCCTGCTTGAAACAGATGGACGCTGAACGTAATGGTCCCATCCTTGGGCTTATCCTCGTCCGGCTTATCGTTGTGAACCATGAAATCAACTTTGTAAGCGTCGGCGTCGGCCTCGTCCTGCGCTTTCTGGAAGTACAATTTCACGTAAAATCCGTCCTCCGTCTTGCTCACCCACATGCCAAGCAGCTCTGAGTCATAAACCACATCCTTCGGATCGAAGAACGGGCAGAGCGATTGAACCGGCTCGCAGCCGGCCAACGCCATCGCCACTCCCAGCCCCGCCAGGATTCGCGGCACCCTTTTCCACCAGCTCAATAGCCTGACATTGGGTTTTCGGCAGTGAATTGCTTTTTCGCTTGTAAACATTTGAGAACCCCCAGACGCTTTACGCTTGCCTGCCTGGAGATTCGTCGGGCCGGCCTGTTTTGGCAAGCGACAAGGTGCGGCGAACAGCGCATGGCGCTAGATGTCGCTGCTTGTCCGTAAGGGTGCAAGGGGAGGCAAAAGCTCGCTTTGGCCGGATCCTACACAAAACAAATGGGATCCTTCTAACCTGCGGAGCAGACAGGGCGGCGGATGAACGGCGTTAGCGGCTGCTTTCGCAACGTTCAAACGTGCCAACGCTGCGCCCATCTGCTATATTTTTAACGATATGCCGGAGACGCCCCCAAATTTCGCCACCGTCGAAGAAGCGGTCGAAGAGATTCGCCAGGGCCGCATGATCGTCCTGGTGGACGACGAGGACCGTGAAAACGAAGGCGACCTCACCATGGCCGCCGAGAAAATCACGCCAGACGCAATCAACTTCATGGCCAAGTACGGCCGCGGCCTCATTTGCCTCACGCTGACCGAACAGCGCTGCGACGATCTGCATCTCCCGCTGATGTCTCCCATTAACACTTCCGCCCATGGTACGGCCTTCTGCGAGGCTATTGATGCGAGGTTCGGCATAACCACTGGAATCAGCGCCGCCGACCGCGCTACCACCATCCTCGCAGCCATCGATCCGAAAACGAAGCCTCAGGATCTGGCCCGGCCCGGCCACATTTTCCCCCTACGCGCACGCAATGGTGGCGTGCTGGTCCGCGCAGGGCAGACAGAAGCCTCCGTGGACCTCGCGCGCATCGCTGGCCTCAGCGACGCCGGCGTCATCTGCGAAATCATGAATGAGGACGGCACGATGTCGCGTGTGCCTCAGCTTCTGGACTTCTGCAAACAGCACAATTTGAAGATGCTCACCGTCGCGGACCTGATCCGCTACCGCATGCGGCACGAGCGTTACGTCCGACGTATTGCGGAAGCAGTTCTGCCGACGCGCTATGGCGATTTTCGGATGATTGCATACTCGAGCGACGTGGACCACGACCAACACATCGCCCTGATTCGCGGGGAACTCGAAGGGCAGACGCCTGCGCTGGTTCGCGTCCATTCCCACTGTCTCACCGGCGATGTCTTCGGTTCGAGCGCCTGCGATTGCTCCGAACTCGTTTCGCGCTCGCTCGCCGCCATCGCCAGGGAAGACCGCGGAGTTTTTCTATATCTCCATCACACCGGGCGGGGATTCGGCATCGAGTCTTCCGGCGAGCCTGGCGCGCTTCCACAGATTCATTTTCATTCCCGCGGCCAGCTCGACCGCGAGCCGGCTCGCCAGCGCATGGTGCAGCATGAAAGCGGCATCGGCGCGCAGATCCTCATCGATCTCGGGCTCAAGGACATTCGCGTCATCACCAACCATCCGAAAAAAGTCGTCGCCCTAGAAGGTTACGGCATCCGCATTGCGGACCAGGTTCCTCTTCGCATCGAAACACCGCGCCCCACCCACCAAACCCTCTAACTCCGCTGCACAAGCCAACTTGGTTTGTCTTCGTCAGGCGACCTAGCTTGTCTTGAGCGAAGCGAAGGATGAGGGTCGCCCAAGGATCTGAACTAACGGCTTGCTGGAAATTGCGCGTGCAGGGCTAGTTTGACGGAGGCGGTTGCTCTGTCGGAGAGTCGGGCTCTTTCGATTGCGCCTTCGGCGGAGGAGCCTTATTCGCAGCCGCAGGCTTCCCCACCGTCAAATATTTGCGCATCTTATCGAGGCGTTTCTTGCCGATCCCTCGGATCGCCAGCAAATCGTCCACGCTCTTGAACGCGCCATACGATTTGCGCATTTGCAAGATTTTTTCGGCAGTCACCGGCCCAATGCCTGGAACCTGCTGCAATTCTTCCGAAGTCGCCGTATTGATATTCACCGGCTTCAGCGGCGGTTTCTTCGTCGCCCCGGTGGATACCACTGTGAAGAGAAGGAAAGTGAAGAAGAGGCACGAGACGAGTGCCCGGATCGCTGGTGAGCGCCACGCCATGGGCTCATTATAATACAACCAGTATTTTCTAGAATAAACAACCAGAGAGCGATAGCGATGACCGACTTCCCGATCTCTACTGGAGGCGTTTCCCCTGCGAGTCATAGACTTCCAGTTCGCCGAAAAGCGCGGCCTGCGGCTCAATTTGCGCGCGATCGCCCACGACGACAATCTGCATGTTCGCTGAATCGAAATACTTCCTCGCCGTAGCCAACAAATCCTGCGGAGTCAGCGCTCGCACTTTCTCGCGGTACGTCTCCAAGTAATCTTGCGGCAATTCGTTGAGCTCCACGGTCACGAGTTGCGACAACAAACCTCCTTGCGTTGCCAGACCCATCGAGAACACGCCGCTCAAATAATTCTGCGCATCCGCAAGCTCGGCCTCCGGCACCGGCAATGCCCGCAGCTTATCGAGCTCGTAGAAAATTTCCGTCAGCGACGCTGCCACCACATCATTGCGCACCGCCGCTGAAATCGAAAAATACCCGTGCTGCCGCAGCGGATTCACGCCGCTCCGCGGACTGTACGTGTAGCCCTTGTCCTCGCGAATATTCATCACCAGCCGAGAATTGAACGCGCCCCCATACAAACTGTTCGTCAATCCCACCTTTACCCAGTCCGGATGCTTCCGGGTAATCGCGTGGCAGCCTGCCAAGATCTGCGTCTGCACCGCGCCTGGTACGTGCACCAGGTACACGCGCCGCCCGTGCGGATTCGCCGGCGCCGGCGCGCCCTTCGCTTGCGGCTTCTTCCCGGTCCACGCGCCGAACACGTTCTCGGCCGTTTTCAGCATCGCGGCAGAGTCAAAATCGCCTACGAGGATCAGCAGTGCATTCTCCGGCGTGTAAAACTCGCGATAAACCGCCGTCAAATCGTCCCGCTGGAAAGCCGCCACTTGCTCTTCGCTGGGCGCCACCTGTCCGTAAGGATGTGCCCCAAACAAGACTCTTCTCAGCCGCTCGCTCGCCAAAAACCCAGGCTGCGTCCTCTCGAGCTTTACTCCCTCGAGCATCTGCCTACGTTCGCGCTCGAACTCCGCTTGAGGAAATGCCGCCTCGCGGGCTAATTCATTCACCAGCTCCAGCAGCGGCACCGCAAACTCTGACAAACCAGCAAAGGAAATCGCGCTCGTGTCCGCTCCTGCGCTCGAGGAAAGGTCCGCGCCGATCCGCCGCAGATCTTCTTCAATCTGGCGGCTGGCCCGCCTCGCGGTTCCCGTGCGCACCACGTTCGCTGTTATTTCCGCAAGTCCCGGTGCGCGATCGGCTGCCGCCGCGTTTCCCGATCGAAATAATAACTCGCCGTGAAACTTCGGCACCGCGCGCGACTCCGCCAGCACCACTTCCAATCCGTTTGACAGCCGCGTTCGCGTTCGCTTCGGCCAAGTGACCTGGTGTTCTTCCGACAGAGCAGGCACGCCCTTGCCAATTTCCGCCACACGGGTCGCCATCACGCTGCTTCCTTGGCAACAGAATTTGCAGGCTTCCGAAAAATAATTGCCCGGTTTTCCGCCCGCAAATATTTCCTGGCCACCGCGTGAATCTCTTCCTTCTTCACCGTCAGAAATCCATCCAGAACCGTGTTCACGAGTTGCGGCTCTCCATCAAACAGCATGAAGCAAGCGAGCAGGTGCATCAAGCCGAACCGCGGCACGCCGCCGTGTCCCCCTTCCAGTAACGAATAATAATCCGACTGCCATTTCACCTTAAGCTGCTCCAATTCGTCTTCGCTGATTCCCTTTTCCTGGATCTCGCGAATCACCGCGTCAAACGCCGCCAGCGTGGCCTCGCTCAAATACTCCGGCTTGTGCAGGATTCGGGTTACCATCTGTGTCG
>Ga0307479_10000857_pt1 | contig 27490 bp, 25 predicted proteins | sample atmos_gasesECM4C_FD_203743 | JGI IMG/M metagenome (GOLD analysis project Ga0307479, IMG submission 203743) | Hardwood forest soil microbial communities from Morgan-Monroe State Forest, Indiana, United States - atmos_gasesECM4C_515 | ecosystem: Environmental > Terrestrial > Soil > Temperate... | reverse complement strand
TCTTCCCGGAAAGTTTTCGATTTGCCCGGAGGACGGCAAGTCCGCCTAGCTCAGCATGTCAATCCAAAGGGAATGTGAAGGTGTCGGACGTGGATTTTAGTCCCTTGAGCTGGACGGGTCGGGCCCTACGCAAGGCGGGCACCGAACTTCTCCGGCGTGTGTCACCGGAAGCAATCTGGATCGACGTCGGCGCGCATATCGGCGAGACCACTCTGCATCATGCCAGTCGTAACCCCGGATTGAGGATTTTCGCGTTCGAGCCGAATCTGCGAGCCGCAGTAGGCTTGATGGGACAGGCCTCGAACTACATCGTGATTCCGATGGCCGTTGCTGAACAAGATGGGCACGGCGAGTTTCACATCAACCGGTTCGCTGCGGCTAGCTCACTGCTGCCGATGAACGAGGAATCGCGCAAAAAGTGGATCGGAGGCGAGGTACTGGCAGTGGAATCCACTGCCATTGTGCCTACCATTCGACTCGACACTTTTATGCGGCTCGCCTGTATCGAAAAAGTGGACTATTTGAAAATAGATGCTCAGGGAATGGACCTTGCGATTCTCCGGTCGGCGGGCTCGAGGCTGGAGGATGTGGCAAAGATCACGATTGAGGTTGATCTCTCCCCCAGACCTCTCTACGTAGGCGCGGCCTCGAAATCGGAAGCCGTTGGATTTTTGCGACAGGCGGGATTCGAGCTGCGCAAAACCGAGAAACAAACTTACGGGCAAGAAGAGAATTTGACTTTTGTTAAGGTAAGCAAATGAACCTCATTGGATGCAGTCCTGGAGCGTTTTTCTCGATTCAACCTACTTTCTGACCACGCGAAATGACAAGCGCCTCGCAGAACATTTCGGATCGCATCGACGGGTTTATCCTCCGCACGAAGAAGTTCGCATCGATGTCCGCGCGTGAAAAATATCTTGCCGTTGGCCTGCGTGTGCGGCGATTTCTTCCTGGAGTACCTCTGCCGATTCCCTTGCCCTTCGGAGCCTGGTTTCTGGCGCGAAACGACTATATGGGCGGGGCAGAGATGCACGGCGGGTTCGAGTCCGCCGAACGCGCGTTCGTAAGCCGATTTCTGCGGGCGGGGATGACGGCGCTTGATATTGGAGCGCATCATGGACTGTACACGCTTCTTGCTTCCAAGCGCGTCGGTCCGAGCGGACTAGTCTTCGCGTTCGAACCTTCACCGCGCGAACACAGAGCCCTGCAATGGAACGTGAGGCTGAATCGCTGCAAGAACGTCGTGATTGAAGGGCTGGCGTTGGGGAACGAGGAGGGCGAACGCAGCCTCTATGTTGTGGATGGACATGAAACCGGCTGCAATAGTCTGAGGCCGCCAGCGGTGCCTGGCGTGATCTGGGGTGTACCGGTGCGCGTTACCTTGCTAGACCAGTGGCTGGAGACGCAAAATGTTAAAACCGTAGATTTCATCAAGCTGGACGTCGAGGGAGGCGAACTCTCCGTGTTGCAGGGAGCGCAGAGGCTTCTCGAATCTGCTCCGCGCCCGGTAATTCTGGCGGAAGTGCAAGATGTTCGCACACAGCCATGGGGCTATCGCGCCCGCGAAATCATCACCCACCTTTCCGCTAAGGGTTACAAATGGTTTTCGCTGACAGCTGAGGGTGCGGTCGTGCCATTGGATGATCGGGCGGAAACATTCGACGGGAACTTTGTGGCTTGCCCGGAGGAGGCACTGCCAACACTGGATCAATTGAGGTTATTAACCTCTGGAGACGCGAAATGCATAGAGCCCAGTTCCGAAAAGAGATGATGTGGCCAACCGCTTTGGAAGAGACTCTAAATTGAACGTGTTCAGAATTCCTGGGACAAGGATCCCTGCATTATAGGGCATTCGACGGCGTAGGGCGGTAGCAGAGCTGTCGCCTCAGCTACAACGCTCACGCTGAATATGATGCGCATTCGCGATGAAGGGACCCACTGAAGCGTGCCCGGAGAATCGAGGAATGAGGAGGGTCATTAATTATAGAGCCCTCTGGTGTGTTCGGGGGAACTTTCGATGGCAATTTTGTGGCAGCTGTCACTCGGCACAGCTCGCCCGCTAATGCATCGGGTCGGGCCGAAGAGGCAGGCGCTACCTCAACTGATTCAGTACAATCTTCGTTTCCGGTGCTCGGACCTGTATTAGTGCTTAGTTAGGGTTCGCTGCCGAAGAGGATAGGACATGAAGGGGAAGACAGTTCTGGTCACCGGCAGCAACATGCACCGGATTTTCGTCGGTTCGGCGGGGAGTGTCCGCTGGAATCGGGAGCGGATGAGGTCTACGGCCAAACGCTTTATGGACTTGGACATCGATATTCGCGACCGTGGTGTGACTGAGGAGTTGTTTTGTAGTTACCACTTTTGCTTTGGTTCTGCGTTGCGTGGCGCAGCCTTCGCACTACAAAGGCGCGCAACATTCCCCTGCTCGGCTTCGACTTTCCAATCCACAGAAATTTACGAACCACTATTGGAATCGGGGAATCATAGGAATCATGCGCAGCCTGGACGCCATTCTGAAAGAGATTATAATCCGGAGGGCACGCGGCACGGTGCAGTTCCCACTCGGTAAGCGCAGCTGGGGAGGTCTCAGAATCAGCTATGGGATTTGCGGAAGTTCAAATAGATCAGGTGAAGGATTACTGGGACCGGCGTCCGTGCAATATCCGGCACTCGACTCAGCCCGTCGGCACTAAACAGTATTTCGACGAAGTCGAGGCGCGAAAGTATTTTGTGGAACCCCACATCCCAACTTTCGCCGAGTTCCCGCGCTGGAGCGGGAAAAGAGTCCTCGAAGTGGGGTGCGGAATTGGCACGGACACCATCAGTTTTGCGCGACACGGTGCTCTGGTGACCTCCGTCGATCTTTCCGTAAGATCGCTCGAGATTGCACGCCAGCGTGTGGGTGTTTATGGCCTGGAAAAGCGAGTGCGATTCTATTCCGCAAATGCAGAAGAATTGAGTTGCCATGTTCCCGTTGAGCCATACGACTTGATTTACTCTTTCGGCGTAATTCACCACACGCCGCATCCGGAGTCGGTGCTCCGGGAGTTGCGTCAATACGCGAGACTCGGTACGACCTTGAAGATCATGGTGTATCACCGCAGGTCCTGGAAAGCGCTTTGGATTGTAGCAACTGAGGGCAAGGGCAAGTTTTGGAGGCTGCCTGACTTGGTAGCGAAGAATTCGGAGGCACAGACGGGTTGTCCGGTCACCTACACGTATTCGCGTCGCGAAGGCCGCGACCTGCTCGAGCGCCACGGGTTCCGCGTTCGAGATACAAAGGTTGATCACATTTTTGCATATCGAATCCAAGATTATGTTCAATACCGGTATGTGAAAGAATCTCATTTCCGCTGGATGCCGACACAGTTTTTTCGCGCATTGGAGAGGCGTTTCGGCTGGCATCTCTGCCTGACGGCAGAGGCGGAGCGGCGGTAGTGAAGTATACGAGTTAAGATTCTAGCCGGTGCGGCGCACCACGGCACGCGGCAGAGAAAGAAGCTCAGGAGGAACATGGTGAAGTCCGTATCGGTGATCGGTCTGGGCAAATTGGGGGCGCCGATGGCTGCGTGCTTTGCGGCGCGGGGCTTCCGAGTTGAGGCAGTGGACCTAAATCCGAAAAAGGTCGAGGCGATTAACTGCGGGGTCGCTCCAGTGCGTGAACCGGGGCTCGAAGAGCTGATCCGCGAAGCCGGAGAATTGTTGCGGGCTAGCCAGAACACGGCGGAGGCGGTGCACAGTTCGGAAGCGACGTTTGTGGTTGTGGGCACGCCGAGCGAAGAGGGTGGGGGATTCTCGTTGCGGTACGTGTTGCCCACGTGCGAGGCGATCGGGCGCGCGCTGGCGATGAAGAAAACCTTTCACCTGGTGGTGCTGACCAGCACCGTGATGCCCGGATCGACCGCAGGCCCCGTAATGGCGGCGCTGGAGCGCGCTAGCGGGAGGCGTTGTGGGCAAGATTTCGGCTTGTGTTACAGTCCGGAGTTCATCGCCCTTGGCACCGTGATCCGCGATTTCTATCATCCTGATTTTCTGCTCATCGGTGAATCGGACCCGCGCTCCGGCGAGATCCTGACGGACATCTACAAAAACGTCTGCAAGAATTGTCCCACCGTCGCGCGAATGAATTTCGTCAACGCGGAGATCACTAAGCTCGCCGTGAATACTTACATCACCACGAAAATCAGCTATGCCAACATGCTTGCGCGCCTCTGTGAGAAGCTGCCGGAAGCAGACGCGAATGTGGTCACCGATGCCCTGGGACTCGATACCCGCATCGGCCCGAAATACCTGAAGGGCGCGGTGAGTTACGGCGGGCCCTGCTTTCCACGAGATAATCGCGCACTGGCCGCGCTTGCCACCCGGGTCGGCGCCTCTTCCGGCCTCGCCGAGGCTACTGATCTCTTTAACCGGGCGCAAATCAAATCCCTCGCGGAAATCGTGCGAGCCCATTATTCGGGACAGGATTCGATTGGGATTCTCGGCTTGACGTACAAACCCAACACCGATGTGGTCGAAGAATCCTTCGGGCTCTTGCTGGCTCAGGAGCTCTCTTCCTCGAATCTTCCGGTCGTTGTGTACGATCCATCGGCCGCCGACGCAAGCGTCCTGCGTAAATGCAGCGCCGTGCGCTTCGCGCGGTCAGCGCAGGAGTGCATCGAAGAGTCGGGCGTTGTGGTGCTGGCGACTCCATGGCAGGAGTTCCGGGAAGTTCCAACCGAGCATTGGGCGCGCAACGGCCAACCGCGCGCGGTGCCCCGTGTAATAATTGACTGCTGGTGTGCACTCGACCATCTGAAGAGTGTGGACGGTGTTCGCTACGTTCGTCTCGGGTTCGGAGGCGTGGCCGAGCGGCAAGTGGAAGCCACGTCGAGCGCGCGGTAGGAGCAGGAATGTTGACGATTTTTTCCACACCGAAGCCGTTCAGGGGACACATCGGAATTATTCAGCAAAATGCCATCACAAGTTGGACGCTGATTAAGCCGCGGCCTGAGATCATCCTCTTCGGCAATGACGAGGGCACAGCGCAGGTCGCGCGGGAACTTGGTGCGCGACACGAGCCTGGAATTGCTACGAACCAATACGGCACGCCGCTGCTGAACGATCTCTTCCTCAGAGCCGAGACCTACAGCCAATCGCAAACCATGTGTTACGTCAACACGGATATTCTGCTTTTGAGAAGATTCAACCATGCCGTCGAGCAAGTCTCAAATCAGCTCAATAGATTCTTGATCGTTTCCCAGCGGATCAATATCGACGTTACCGAACGGATCACTTTTGAAGACGACTGGGAAACTCGACTGAGGGAACAAGCCCGACAGAGCGGCACGTCCGGCCAGCACACGGCCATCGATGTTTTTGTGTTTCCGCGCGGGACCTACTCCCAGATTCCGGACTTCGGCATTGGCCGCCTCTGGTTTGATCAATGGCTGATCAAAGCGGCGCGCGAAAACGGGATTCCCGTGGTGGACCTTTCGCCAGTCGCACCTGTGCTGCATCAAAATCATGATTACGGTCATGTGTCGGGTGGAGCCGATTGGATCTGGAAGGGAGAGGAAGCGAAACACAATCTGCTGCTCTACGGCGGCGTCGAGCACGCCTGCACGCTTTTGGATGTTACACACGAGCTCCGAGAGACCGGAAAACTGAGGCGAGTCCCGTTTCGAAGGCTTCGGTTCAATCTATGGAAGTGGACTATTCGTAATACATTCCCTCTTCGTCGTCGGCTCGGTCTTCGCCGGAAGGCGGAATTGCCTGCCCGACCAAGAACCGGTCGCGTCGGTTGATGGGAAGCTTATGCTAACCATTTTTTCCATTCCAAAAACCTTTCGGGGTCACACTGCCACCTCGAACAATTGGCGGAGCCGAAGAATCTGACCGAGGACAATTAGGTTCGTTTACTGGAATAGGTACCACTTAAGCTCTGGTTTCTGCCACGGGACACAGGGAGGGTTTGCGAGTGCGGGACGCAATCGTGTTCTCTGGTTGGCGCTGGGAAACCTTCAATGTGCCCGAAAGAATTGCGCTGGCCTTGAGCCTTTTAGGGATGAAGGTTTTGTATTCCGAGAATCCTGCTTCCTTATTTCGTCACGGGGAACGCGAGATCCGGGAAGTCGAAAACGGGATTTTCGGATTTGGTCCTCGATTCTTCGGACATCGTCTGAACTCGCTCCCATTCATGCCGGAGTTGCAAGCGAATTTTTTGGTTCGGCAAATCTTGGAGCACGTTGCGAGGCTTCGACTCAGGAACCCTATAGTTGTTTACCCGTACATGGGTCAGCTCCTTCCAGTGTGTCAGCAACTGAAGAGCAAAGGCTTCCCGCTGGTCTTTGTGTGTATGGACTTCCCTTCACCTGTTCTCGAGGAGCACGTACGGATTGCGGATAAAACCTTGGTGATCCCTAAAGCGGGCTTTCATCGCTTGAAGGCTAAATTCGGGGGCAAGGTCTATCTCATCCCTCAATCGATGCGTCTGCCGGATGTGGACCTGACTTCTGCATCGAACAATCGTCGGAAAGCTCCGCCGGACCTCGAGCAGATTCCTCAGCCCAGGCTAGGTTACCTTGGAGTGCCGCAAGACCGGCTGAATCTACCGGTACTCGAGACAATGTTGAGGAGTCACCCGGAGTGGCACTTTGTATCGTTCGGGACGGGGAAGTGTCTGGATCTGCCCAACGTTCACATGCTCGCTTGGCGCACCCAACGAGAATTGGCAAACTTAATCGCGGGCTTGGACATTGGCTTTATGCCTTACGACTGCTCCAGCGACATGAATTTTTTCTGCGTTCCGCTGAAGACCCTTGACTATTTCGCAGCCGGCCTCCCAGTGGTAGCTACTCCAATTGTTCATTTGTGGGATTACAAGGAGCTGATCTATTTTGGGGATACTCCGGATGAGCTGGCGGAAGCGACCACGAGGGCCCTCGAGGAGCCCATCGGTAGTCCGAAAAAAGCAAAACGGATTACTGTTGCTGAGGAACACTCAATCGGACATCTGTCTCGATTTCTCGCGCCACTGCTGTGCGCAGGAAGCTAGGTGAGCCGGAGATTAGGGCCGATGGCAGTGACAGCTGTGCTTGCCGCAGCGGCCCGCAGTGTTGGAAATGGAACCAGGCCGAAGATCGCCGAGTTGAATGATCTGCTGAGCGATCGCGTCCCGTCGCTTCTCTAATTCGGTAAGGGAGTGTGGCATAGGTGGCCTCCTTGCGATGCGCAAGGATTTGCGCAAAAAAAAGAAATTCAGCCATTCTCCCTTCCATGTCGCCCACCCGTTTAGCACAGCCGCCTTCCACGAAAAACGGGTTATACTACATTGCGGAGCTTCTCGTTGAATCCGTCAGCCTTCTGCATGGTCAGCAGGTATCAGGCAGAAACCCACGGAGTCTGCCGTGCCTGACCGGCGCTACCGTGTCCTATTTGTGGCTTCCCACCCGGTGCAATACCAGACCCCACTTTTCCAACGTATGGCCAAGCACCCTTTGCTGGATATCCAGGTTGGGTATTGCACTCTTCGTGGCGCGGAAGCCAGCCACGATCCCGAATTTGGCGCCAACATACAATGGGACGTGCCGCTTCTCGACGGCTACTCCTGGAAGCACGTGCCGAATCGGGGTTCCGGGGCAGAATCGTTCTTTGGCCTGTTCAATCCGGGACTTTGGAGACTTATTCGCGGCGGCAACTATGATGCCGTTGTTTCTTATGTTGGTTATGTTCGTGCCAGCTTTTGGATCGCTCTCATCGCTGCCAAGCTTTCCAAGGCGGCTTTCCTCTTCGGCACGGATGCCATTTCTCTGACTCCTCGGGACGGTCGCGCATGGAAGATCGAAGCGAAGAAGCTTCTATGGCCTCGGCTGTTCCGCCTCGCCGATCAAGTAATAGTTCTTTCTGGTGCTGGTGTAGACCTGATGTGCTCGCTCAGGATTCCGCAAGAGCGCATCACCTTGACACCTTTCGTCGTAGACAACGACTGGTGGATGAAACAATCGAAGCAAGTCGATCGTTCCGCCGTGCGTGCATCGTGGGGCGTTTTCACTGGTGATGCTGTTATTGTTTGTTCTGCGAAACTGCAGCAATGGAAGCGCCCACATGATCTACTTCGGGCTTTTGCGAAGGCAAATCTTCCCAACGTGTTTCTCCTTTTTGCCGGCGCTGGTCCTCTTCTCTCCGAACTCCAGTCTGAAGCAGCCAGCCTTGGTGTTGCTTCTCGCGTACGCTTCCTCGGGTTTGTCAACCAGTCTCAGCTGCCGGCTGTCTACACAGCAGCCGACGTCCTAGTGTTGCCTTCCGAATTTGAACCATTTGGCTTGGTGGTGAATGAGGCCATGTGCTGCGGGTGCCCGGTGATAGCGAGCGATCGGGCCGGTGCTTCGCGAGATCTAGTCGCTCCTGTTTGTCCCGAGTTCGTTTTTCGCTGCGGCGATGTTGACGCTTTGGCCCAATTAATAATGAGAGCAGTTGCTGACTCTGCACACCTCCGTGAACTTGGCCGTTCTGCGTTTGCCCATATCCAATCGTGGTCGCCAGAGCGAAACATCGCCGCTTCGGCCGAGGCCATTCGTATAGCGGTTTCTAGAATGGGACGACGAGGAATCAAATGCCCTTCCGATTCCGCCGCTCCGGCTGGACGGCAGGGAATTCACGAATGAACTTGTCCGGATTGGAACCGCGCAAACTTAGCGCGTCCGCTTCCGCCCATCTGGACGCGATTCGAACCGTCGCTGCTTGGGCAGTCATGTGGGGCCATCTAAGAACCTTGTTTCTTGTCGACTTTGAGCATGTGTCGCGTGGAGGCTGGCTGCTTAGCATCATATATTTCCTTACCGGGTTCGGACACCAGGCAGTTATGGTTTTTTTTGTATTGAGTGGATTTCTCATCTCGGCGACCGTCATGAAGAGCCATCTTTCTGGAACCTGGTCTTGGCGGGAATACGCCATTGACCGCTCCACCCGGCTCTACGTTGTGCTAATTCCAGGGCTTCTGCTTGGATCGCTTTGGGATATAGCCGGAAGTTCGCTGTTTGCCTCCACCGGCATTTATACGCACCCGGTCAGCGATCTGGGCTCGGCCATTGCCGCGGACAACCTCACCTTCGGCCATTTTTTGGGCAATTTGCTTTTTCTGCAGACTATCATTTGTTCCCCATTCGGATCGAACACGCCATTGTGGAGTCTCACGAATGAATTCTGGTACTACGTACTCTTCCCTGTGTCGCTTTCCGCTGGACTTGCATTTGCCAGAAGAGCTTTGCGGATCGCAATTCCACTCAGCGTCATGGTCGCTTGCCTCGCAGCTTTCCTCGGGCTCGATAAGCTTATGGGGTTTCTCATTTGGGCGTCCGGATGCGCCTTGGTCTTCGCCTACCGTAGATTCCAACTGCAGACCAAAGTCAGTCGATTTATTTATTTGCTAATTTCGTCGGTGTTCCTCTTTGGCTGTCTCACGGCTGCGAGAACATTAACTGCTGCTGCGCTGGGCAGTGACCTGGCCGTGGGAATTGCCTTCACCTTGTTCTTATTCGGCGTTCTTCAACTCGAACTTGGAGTGGATTCCACACGGTACTTGGGCGCAGCCCACCGATTCGCTGGATTTTCCTATAGTCTTTACGTGCTCCACTTCCCCCTGCTCCTTTTTCTTCGGGCGTGGATCGTTCCGCCGCAGAGGTGGCAACCGGATGGCGTGCACCTGCTTTACGGAGCCATGATCGGAGTGCTAGTGATTGGCTTTGCCTGGACGGTAGCCGTTTTCACTGAGAATAACACTCGTGTTGCACGGAACTGGGCTAGGCGCATGCTCCGCGTAGCCGGATAACTGTTTTTCCCTGGCAGATCTCCAGTGCCAGAATTAGCGCGACATTTCCCCATTCGAAAAAAATCAAACGAATCTTTCGACTATACTTGGGTGCGCAACATAAAAATGCAAATCAAGCGACCCGTCGACCTTCCCAATAATCTTCAAGACGGTGGTTGAGATGACAGCATCGCGGCGCGAGAATCGCATTGGCTCCTTGTAGGGTCCAGAACATTCCAGATTATTTGAGACGAGAGCCCATCAACGTCTTTGACACGCAAGAGTTGATTTCCTTCGGGCGTGACCTCTTGACGGGTCGCTTCGGCGTTTTTTGTCCTGGTCCGTTTCTGACTCCTCCTCGAGCGGCCGCAAGTTGCAGATCTTGGCGTTGGTTTCGACAAATGCACGACTGAGTTGCTGGAAATTGCGGAACTCCGCCACTTCTCGCTCTGCCTTGCGGGTCGCGGCTGGAGTGGGCAAGGAACGAAGCCTCATGCTGCGGATGTCCCGTTGCCGCGAGTGACTGTGTTGGCGCCACCACCGACCGCATATCTCCCGTGAATCCTGATTTCATCCTTCCCTGAGGAGATGTTCCTGCGCTCACCAAACTACTTCTAACAGCGTTTTCCGATCCAACTGAATTGGCCCGGCGCGGTCATGACATCCTTCGACGGATGCAGTCTTGGTCCGCCCGCGAGAATATCAACGGAGTTTTGGAAACCGTCGAGCGAACTCTCTCACGAACCAAAGCAAAGAGACCGGTTCCTTAAAATTCCGGACAGCGTTGTTTTTTTCGGGTCCCACACGTTGTTCACGAATGCTAAGATCAATCCAGCATGGCCAAGGCAGATTCAGCTGAGATCACGATGGTTTCTCCCCCAAAGAGGGTGCGCCACCTTCCCCAGGCTTACCCATGAAAATCGGGGCGTTGAGAGATTCCGTCGATTTTTTTCACAATAGCGGCCGCAATCTGCTCGCTGTGGCGCTCATCGCGCTAGCAGCCTATGCCTGTGCAAAGCTTATCATCCAAGACAGTCTTCTTACCCTGTACTATGTGGGACTGGTTGTCCTTGGCATCGTGGCACTGGTCGCAATACTTAAAAACTGGAGAGCAGGGGTGTACTGCTTCGTGGCGTGGATCGCGGTCGAGGACCTGATCCGAAAGTATCTCGGCAATAACATGATCATATACTTCGCCAAGGACTTCCTTGCTCTTGTGCTCTATCTATCTTTCTTCGTTGCGCGCAGGTCCACTTTGACGAAGTTTTACAGACCGCCCTTTTTGATTCCCTTGCTAGTTTTCTTCTGGTATTGCGTCATTCAAGCTTTTAATCCTGCGTCAACTAGCATCTTTTATGGGTTGATGGGATTGAAGCTCAGTTTCTTCTACGCGCCCCTTCTCCTCGTTGGCCATGCCCTCGTCAATTCGGACAAGGAACTGCGCCGGTTTTTCCTCTTTAACTCGGTCCTCATTCTCCTGGTGGCAGGTTTTGGAATCACGCAGTCCATTTTAGGACCTGCTTTTCTAAACCCCGAGGTGATCCAGGAAGACATCCGCAGCCTAAGCACGTTGTATCGCATCTCCCCCATGACGGGCTTAATCGCTTACCGGCCCACATCGTTCTTCGTCAGCGCCGGTCGGTTCCAGAATTTCCTGATTGTTTCGTGGATTCTGGCTCTGGGTTTTGGCGGATTTCTCTTGATGCGCAAGCAGACTGGTCGCTTGCTCGCGTTCACAACGGTCGCCATGGTTGCCGCTGCTGCGCTGATGACGGCTTCGCGGAGCGTCTTCCTTTGGACTCTTGCAAGCGCCATGGTCGTTGCTCCTGCCGTCATCTCGGGTGCATCTTGGACCGGGGAACAGCGAAGCCGCGTAATGCGAGCCATGCGGCGGGCAGCGGTTTTCGTCGCCATAGCCCTAACCATTCTTATAGGCATATTCCCACAAGAAGTCGGCAGCAGGCTGGCAATCTACACCGAAACTCTTTCCCCTTACAGTCCCCGAAGTGAGCTCGGTTTCCGATCTTGGGAGTATCCTCTGCGGAATTTCGTCGCAGCGTTTGACTACCCACGCTGGCCGTATGGCTACGGAGTTGGAACCGCTTCCTTGGGTGTGCAGTACGTAATTCACGTTATGAATGCTCGGGCGATGAATCTTGGCGCGGAAAGCGGCTATGGCCAGTTGGTGATCGAGCTTGGGATTGTAGGTCTGCTCTTATGGATTTTACTGGCATATGTAATCACCCGTTCCGCGTGGCGAGCGGCCAAGAGTCTGAAAGGAACGGAGTGGTTTCCGATTGGGTTTGCGATCTTCTTTTATGTCTTTCTGCTTGTCTTCCCAATAAGCTTTTACGGTTTCATTGCTTACCAGGACTTCGTCATGAACGCCTATTTTTGGCTAACGCTCGGCATTCTCTTCCGAATAGCGGAATTTCCAGCAAATCTTCCTATCGCGCAAACAACCGCGTGAAAACGACAAGCAAACGGAGGCCTGCTTGCAGATTGTTGTCGTCTCGCCATTTCTAGATCGTCGCCATGGTACCGAGCTTTGTATCACCGAACAGATCGAAAGACTGGCGTTGAAGTACGGCTGGGAAATCCATTTGTTTTCCCAGCACGTTGAAAACGTAAATGGTCTCCTCACTGAGGTCCCGAAAAGTACAACGACCGGCTTCATCCGCTGGTACCGAGTCACCGACATTCCCGGTCCCCAGCTTCTCAAATTCTTGTGGTGGCTTCTTGCGAATCGAGCAGTAAGGAAGCGTGGACTAAAGCGTCTTGAGGACCGGCCCTTGCTCGTCTACTCGCCCGGAATCAACTGTCTGGATGCCGATGCCATTTCCGTCCATATTGTTTTCCACGAATTCTATGCACGTGTCCGCCATGAACTCTCACTCCTCAAAGTGCCGATCAGCAGATGGCCAGCTACACTCCACCGGAGACTCTACTACAGACTGATCATGGCTTTGGAACGCCGCATCTACACAAACCCGAAAGTCCGTTTGGCGGCCGTATCAAAGCATGTGTCCGCTCAACTCGAAAAACACTTTGGACGAACCGATTCGGTCGTTATTCCCAACGCCGTCGACACCGTGATTTTTAACTCCGAGGCTCGCCTTGCCCGCAGGTCGGTTTCGCGCCAAGGTCTAAAAGTAGACGACAGTGACTTTGTGATTTTGTTGATTGGCAATGACTGGAAGAATAAGGGGCTCGATCAATTGCTCCGGGCTTTGGCCATCATCGAGATTCCGGTCCAGCTCTTGGTGGTCGGAAAGGATGATCCGCGGCTGTACCGGCATGCCCTTCGGCACCTGCGGCTGGATAATCGTGTGCGTTTCCTGGCGCCCTCTGCCGATGTGCTCTCGTTCTATGCCGCCGCCGACGCCTATATTGCGCCGTCTCTCGAAGATGCCTTCGGCCTGCCAATATTGGAAGCGATGGCTTGTGGATTGCCCGTGATCGCGAGTGTTCAAGCTGGGGCAAGCGAAAACATCATTGATGGAGCAACAGGATATCTCTTGCGAGACCCAATGAACCACGTCGAACTCGCAGAGCTCGTTCGGCGACTCGCCGGCGACAGGTCGGCGGCACAGAAGCTCGGTGCTGCCGCTGCCCGGCACGTGCAAGCTTCGGTCAGCTGGGATCACAATGCATCAGCGACCCGCGAGTTTTTGGAAAACGCATTAGCTTCGAGGCAGATTTGAAGGTCGGTACTGAGACGTTGTTCGCCGATAAACCTGCGCACGCTCTTCTAACTATAAACTAAAATCCGTGGGTATCCGAATGTGCTGAGCGCGCGTTCTCGTGCCTTGCTCCCTAATGCTACTATCCGTTCTGGGTGAGCCATTACCGTGGACATGCAATCCGCCAGAGCTTCGGCGTCACCAGGAGGGCAAACGATCCAGGCGCGCCCGACAACCTCGCCCAGACTACCGAATCGCCGAGGCCATCACGAGCCGACCGCGTATCATCTGTTCAATCGCAGCGGGTCGGGCATCTCTTCGCATACCGACGGCATTACTGCGACATGAACCTCCTGAAGCAAAGACGATAGCTGGGGACCCCGAAGAAAATCGGTGCTACGAACGCGAGTTCTCAGGTCCTGCCTCTCGATCTCCACTTCGAGCTTCGACCGTTCCGGTCCATCACTGATTAGCAAAACGTGGAATTCGTGTCCCTCCTTCTGCAACCGAGCGGCGGCGTCAAGCAGGATGAGAACCCCTTCCTTGAAACCAATCCTCCCACGTACGCGAGGCACAGTCTCGTGAGACAGGTTGAAGCTGTTGAAGCAACAGTCTCACCCTTGAGAACGTCTTCGATTCCGTGGTAAATGACTCTCGAACTGGGCAAGGCATGCGCTTCCGTACGTGCTCGGTTATGGCGATATCTCAACTCCCGCCGGCACAGGGCATTCTGCATCTTCGTGAAGACCAGCCGACGCAGGCTCTTGAGAGACGAAAGTTCGGAACGCTGACAGCGAAAGCATTCGCCTAGCCGGCCCGCTTGGAAGTGTCCAGGGCAAACAGCTCGGCCCGGCTCGTGCAACAAGCCTCCGTTCAAGCAGATCGCCTGGTACCCGTGATGCTCAACCACTGTGGGTTTCCGAAGATCCTCGCGAGCAACGCTCGCTTGCTATGAATCCAATACAATTCGACTGACCGGAACCTTTGCCTCCCGAAAAGCTCTCGCGACTCGAAAGGTCTTTCCCTTCCTTTGCGTAAATCCGCAAGGGTGCAGCCTGGACCACATTTGAGGCTCGCATCTTCATTGCGGCGCCGCGACCAAATGAGCGGGATACTCGCTGTGATTCCCGATGTACTCGACCGAATATCCCTTTCTCGCAAGCCAGTTCGCAACAAAAAGTGCGTTCGCTGCATCATGGACCTCACAGATGACAGTTGGCCGGCAGCGATCGAACAACTCTTCCGCTCCTTTCAATACCTCCGATTCCGAGCCCTCAACGTCGATTTTGATCAAGTTGGGCAGCGGTTTTAGGCTAACGAAGTCATCTAGACTTGTACAATGGACGGTAATGGCTCGCTCGCGATCTTCAGAAACCTGTCCATTGCCATGCCCCCGTTCCTGGGGCGCCGGCTCAAAATGCGTAACGCCGCTCGCCCCCAAGACCGCCAATCTCACGATCTCGATTCTGGGCGTAAGAGCATTCAACTCGGCGTGATGTCGCAACGATTTGGCATTTTCTTCATCGGGTTCGAACGCGAAGACCTGCGCTCCCAAGCGCGCAGCTAGAGAACTATAAAAACCGAATCCCCCACCCACGTCGTAGAAAACAGCTCCGGGCATCAGTCGGTCCACCAGCACCTGCTGAACATCCAACTCGTAATCCCCCTCCCAAAGGTGTATTTCCCAGCGAGGATTTATCTCGAACAAGAGCCCAGTTCCGGGCCCCCTGCGCACCCGCAGGCAGCGCTTTCTGCGCGACGGCACAAGCATGTAGCTCAGACCGGTCATAGGTTTGCGCGCTAGAGGAAACTCGTAAAGTTTCCTCAAAAATGCTGAACCTCTGAGCCAGAGCCAAAGTGTTTCCCTCATATGTTTGCAATCTCGCGGAAGTGACTCAGCCAAATTTTTGGTGCCATGATCTTCTCAATTTCTGGACGAATCAAACGCACGACCATTTCGCGATGGTGATCAGGATCCGCGAGGACCGCTCGAATCGCAGTCTCGAAATCGCGGCAGGAATGTGCATCGGCTACGAGTAAGAGTTCCAGAGGCGTATGCCGGAGGAAAGCACTGCTTGCTCCCCCCGGTGAGGCAACAACAGGAACTCCACAGGCAAGCCCCTCTGCCACAACATACCCGAACGGCTCGTACAGGGAGGGACACACTACGAAGTCGGCGCCATTATAAAGCCATGGCAGCATCTCGCGTCCTGCGTTGCGAAAGATCGATAGCGGGCTATTAGAAGCTAAGTCCCCAGGTATGGAGCCGCGGAGAGCCAGACACCAATAGACTTCCGGGAAAGCCTCTATAAGTCTACGAACTGTCGAAAATCCCTTCATGGGGTGCGAAGAACCCACGAACAGTCCGATCTTGCTCGTCTCGGGTAACTTCAGTTTCCGGCGCGATTCGAGCTTATCTAGCGGAGCAAAATGGCTCGTGTCCAGAGGGAGCCAGACTGTTTCGGCCGAGTATCCAAAGTACTCCTGAATCTCCTTGCGAGTCTGATCCGAATTGCACACAATTCGTTTCCCTCGACCGCTCTGCCGTTCCAACACCATGGAGTCCCACCATTTCAACTTGAAAGCGCCTGAAAAGGTTACAAATGGCCGAATTATTTCCGCTTGTCCCCGATAAGTTCCATGGTAAAAGTGCACCTTCCTCACGGATTTCGGCAATCTGGGAAGGTACCACCCAAAGGGTCCATTCGACACAACAGCAATAAGATCCGGCCCGACAAGTTTTCCTACTTTCCGCCCCAAAAACCAACTAAGCGCTACATCTGCGGCGTAGCCCATCCACTTGTTTCCCGGCCGGGCCACCCAGCGCGGGGCTGCGTTTTCCCGGTTCAACACCGCCACGGCATACCCGAGACGATCCAGACCAGTTTCCAATTCGCTAACTGCATGCTCCACTCCACCAGGAGCGTCAGTGGGTTCCGACGTCAGTATCAAAACCCGTGGCCTCATGACCTTTGCGCTAGAATCCATCCGTGCCGATCGGGACGTTGGCCGTAGAATTCAAGGATGACTTTATCTCCCGCTTCATATGCATTGCCGGAACAACTTCTCTGGTTTCATGGACCTCGATAAACAATCTCGGACCGTTGTCATGTAGCGTCCTCGATGCCCTGCAACGCTCCATCCAACATTCCCGGAGTAAGACCGGATAGCTAGTGAGAGTATGAGAACGTCTTCGAGCTTATTCAGGGCCAAGTTCTCTTCCAGCTGACTCAGATTGAGAGTATCCGGCTCGACAGTTACAAATTCAAGACCTAGGGCTACCCGTTTTTCCGACAACCCGGCACGCCCGAATGGGAGTACCAGCCTAAGACTTTCTTCCGTAACGAAAGGCTGTCTCGCCCAGTGCTACCGGGCGTGCGCGAGAGTGTCGGCTCATCGCGTTTCCCAAGAAATGCGACCGCACTTCTGCATCATTGACGTAGCGCCAGGAAGTGGTGTTCGTCAAGGGACTTGCAGGTATAACCGAAAGAGGCAAACATTTCGAGCAGCTCTCGGCGATCTGCATCTCTATGCATTTCGCAAAGGACGCCAGGGCGCTTCTCGGTCAACAAGCGTTGCGCGCCGCGAAAAACTTCCACTTCAGCACCCTCCACATCGCACTTCAAAAAATCCGGCGCTGGCACAGCTTGTACATACTCATCCATCGACACGGCATCGACTTGGATCGTATCGATCGCGCAGTTCGCGACGATATGGCCAAGCCCCCGGTCCGGCGACATTTTAGGATCCGTGCGCGCAAAGAAAACCGTGCTAGACTCAGACCATACGGCCTTTTCCTCAACGGAAATTGCCCGAAAATCGTTGCGGGTAACATGCTCGCGGAGGCGCGCAGCAATCTCAGGGTCGGGTTCGAACGCTATGACACGACCATCTTTCCCGACGATTCGCGCGGCAAGAAGCGAGAAGAAACCAATATTCGCACCGATATCGTAAAAAATCATACCCGGACGGAGACACTGCTCCAGAGCGGTTTGCACTTCGGACTCGCCGCTGCCCTCGAAGTAGGCACGGCCGGTGCGCGGGTTCAAGTGCAGCCACAGTCCCTGAGCCGGACCGCGTTGGACTTGCACCCAAGTCAGTGAATCGCGAGGCACAAGTCTTCCACTTGCCCAACTGAGGCAGGGGCCTACGATGGGTAGCCGACGCAAACCCGCCAGGGGCGAGGCATATCGCAGAAAGAGTTGTGCCAGTTTGCTACTTGAGGAGCTCAAATTATTTCATCACCAGAAAACTACCGATTCAAGAGCGCGGCCATACCCGGGCTAAAGAAAGTCCGAATTGTGTCCGGCTATTCGATCGAGAGCGCAGTTTCCATCACGTTTGCATAGCAGAATGGCGGCCGCATGAAAAGGATTGTACACTAGAAACAACCATGCGAGTGCGGCCATGGCAAATCCATCCAAAACGTTGACCCGCCGCGAAAGACAAGGTCCGAAGTCCCAGTAACTTTCCCAACTGCAAGTGGCCAAGTACAAACCAGCTAAGGCACAGGAAGAAGCTGCATCGCAATCTCACCGCTCGACGAAGGAGCAACGTTAAGTTAAGTCAGGCCGGGGGCGGGTTGCTCCGGTCAGGAGGGGCAAACTCGTGCCGATGACATTTCGAAATATCGAACTAGCAAGATGGGATCTATTCGTCGAAGGGGTCGGAATCCGTTAGACTCTTCGAGGTGTTAATTTGTACTGGTCGTATCGAGGTGCAGCCCGGTGATTTTGGCCTTCATTTGCGCTGCGATCTTGTTTACCTGGTTGGTATGCGCGGGCGTTCTGATGGGGATGGGCTCGCTCGTTCTGCGGACGTTCGGGTCTGAGTATTCTCTTTCTGGTGCTTTTTGGGTGGGACTGGGTGGGGTGGTTGCCAGCCTCGAAGTCTATAACTTTTTTCGTGCGATCGACCCTGTCATCATGCTTCTCCTTGCGTGTCTCGGTCTTATAGGCCTCATCACAACGCGGCACTGGTTCGTTCGTCACATAGACGCGCTGCGCCGGTCCCGCATGTCGGTCTTCCTCTGCATGGCGACGGCAATTGGAATTGCGTTCCGCGCCGCCGGCCCATGCACTCATTACGATACAGGCTTGTATGGCGCCAACGCGGTTCGCTGGATCCTGACGTATCCCGTTGTCCCAGGACTTGCCAACGTTCACTTTCGCCTCGGCTTTAATAGTTCTGTCTTCCTTTGTGTTGCGGCCCTTGAACAGGGACCCTGGCGTGGCCAGGCACATCATCTCTTTGTTGGATTCATGGCTGCGGGACTGCTCTTGTCTTGCTGTGTCCCCGCGTTTAGCCGCCTTTTCCTGGCAACTTCTGCGTCAGCATCCGATTGGTTTCGAGCGATTCTCCTGGTTCCGGCAGGAGCTTGGGCCCTGAATGGAGCGATCGTGGGCACGAACACCGACTTTCCCGCGGCCGTGGTTGGACTGATGGGCGTCGCGATCGTATTCCGGGAACTCGAGCACGATGTATCCAGCGATGCGAACGCGGGCGCCGATTCCATCGTCGCAGCCGTCCTGCTGAGCCTCGCCGTGGCTTTCAAAATGTCCCTGCTCATCTTAGCGTTCCTGGCCTGGGCGGTCCTCTGTGTTCGTATCTGCGTGTCGACGGCCGGTCCTTCCGAGTCTCGATTAAGGCGGCTTGCCCCTTGTATGGGTCTCCCGACGATCATTCTGGTTCCGTGGGTGGTTCGGAGCGTGGTGCTCAGTGGGTATCCATTTTTCCCGGATACGCTTTTTGCGAGTTCCGTAGATTGGCGTGTTCCGGTCGCGATGGCAAAGTGGTGGATGGAAGCGGTGGAGATCTGGGCACGCCTTCCGGGTCCGGCGCGACTCTTGTGGTGGAAGGGAGCGGTGGAAGCATGGGCACGGACGGGTACGATGGTCCCAATGGGGACATTGAGGTGGGTGAAACCCTGGCTTCGCTCTGTGCTGCACGACCGAGAGGGCTTCTTGCTGCCGATCCTGTTCGGAATTGGTGGCGGCCTGATCGTCCTGTTCGCTGTTTTGCGACGCCGATATTGCGCAGCCTCTGGATCGCGGGCCGTTCTATGGCTTTTGGTTCCGTCCGCCTCCGGGACCATATTTTGGTTTTTGACCGCTCCCGACCCAAGATTTGGCGAGGCTGCGCTCTGGACAATGGCGGCGACCGTGAGCGCCTTTGCCCTTGCCTTTCTCTTCAGCGGAAGTGGATTGAGATCAAGACGGATCGCGCTGCTCGCGATGGTAGCGCTCAGTTGGTGGAGCGTTGGTGTGCGTAGTCCTTGGCGATCGAATGTCCCGTTGCTCCGAGTGGATCGGCTCCTTCCGCTGCCGCAGGCAGAATTGGTGACTCGGCAGACCGCTTCTGGTCTGACAGTCTACATGCCTGCGGCGGGCTCTCAGTGCTGGGATTCGCCGCTGCCGTGCACTCCGTATTTCGACGCGACACTTCGGCTGCGGCGTCAGGACCGTCCCAACTCTGGATTTGCGTCAGAAGGGCGCCAAGAACTCCCTCGAGAGTGGCATCCGACCAAGCTCGCCAACCGCGTTGGTTTGGTTCCCGAATGACGGGCGTCAGCGGTGGCGTGAACGCCTGCTGCCGAGTGCGGTGGTACCCGCCCTGCCGTGTCGGGAAACCTGTCCTATACATTCGCACACGTCGCCGGCGGGCGCATGTGAGTGAACGAAAGCGACGATACGCGTGGCTGTCGGATCCAGTGCGATGCTTGGTGTTCTGAAGAGCAGATCATCGGGCTCGGACTGCTTCTGACCGGAACGGTGCGCCTTGAGCACCTCATGAAGATTTCCACTGATCGGAATCACGCGATGGCTGCTGCTGATACAATCGCACCCAATGGAGCCACACTTGGCAGAAGGTGGAGTAACAACCAAGAAGCGAGGTCATAGTTCGGACAAGACCGTCCTGTTTTTAATAGCTACGGGACTTGCTGCGCGGCTTGCCCTGCTGTGGATATCCGGTCGTGCCCCAGCAGGCGCTCTAAGCGGTGGCAGCGATGCTCCGGCGTATATCCTTTTGGGAAATGCGATTTCCCACGGAAAAGGAATGACCTATGTTGGTCAGGCCACTGCACTCCGCGCCCCGCTGTACCCATTGATGTTGAGTTTGTTGGATTTGATCTTCGGCTCTTACTCACTGTTGATCATGCGCATCGTGCAGGTCGTCCTCGCTATCTTGACAGCTTGGGTGTGTGGTCGAACGGCAGTCCAACTCTGGGGCGAAGACGCAAAGTGGGTCACGTTTGGTTTTGCGATGTGCGTACCCACACTTCTTTTCTTCACTCCTCAGATTCAGACAGAAATATTCACGGCCTTTTTTGTGTCCTTGTTTTTCTACTTCCTTGTTCGCCCCGACCGGGAACATGAATGGAAGTCGCTCGTGGGCATGGGAGTGTGCGCCGGCGTTCTGATGTTATTGAGATTCAATACGATATTTGTTGCCTTGGTGGGAACTTCGGCGGCGTTTCGAATGCCACTCGACATGAGGGATATGAAGCGGGCGCTGATTCCGGTCGCGCTCGCTGGCGTGATTGTGTCACCTTGGGTCATGAGAAATATCGTTGTATTCCACGGAGGGCTTTTGTACTCGTCACAGACGGGTACGACTGCCGTACAGGGAGCATTAGCTCCCCAAGGACGCACGCAGGTGGGGGAGTCTGAGGTCTGGCAGCGGGCGGGGTGGCGGCTAGCGGACATCGAAACTGACAGCCCGAGGCGGCTTCAGTTCCCATCGGAAGTGGAGTTGGACCGGCAAGCAAGACAAGCAGCTATTCGCGCCTGGAAGACATTGGGATTACATGCCTTTCCTTTGCTGGCAAAAAAGGTGTCCTACTTCTGGTTCAGTACGGATCAACTGTTGAACACGGCTTCTTTTTCGAGAGGGCAGCGCCTGATAAGAGGAATCGGTGTGCTGTGTTATTGGGCAATCTTAGTGGGAGCATTGTTTGGATGGTTCCGCCTAAGAAGATCTGCTCCGCGAACAGCAAATCTTCTGTTGCTCTATTGTGTGCTGGTGACGATCCTGCACTTGCCTTTCACGATGAATACGCGCCTACGTGTGCCTCTTGTTGACCCGTTGGTATGTATTTTGGCAGGGGGGCAGATTTTGACTTTTTTTGTTCATGAAAATATTTAACGTTGTGCTACTGAAAATGTTCCGTCTAGCTCCGGGAGTTAAGCAGCCTGTTGCGCCCGATACTGTGCAATTAGGATTCATAGAAAACAAGTTGAGAACAGAACTTCAAATACCCACCAAAATCGGGCACTGCGACACAGGTAGAAGCTAAACGAATCAGCTACTTCCATGATATGGAACTTTCCGTTGGTCCCAGGTTCAAATCCTGACGGGTCACCGACTTCACACCGGCTCCTGATTTGTCAATCGGTTGATTCGCTCGTTTTTCGCGTCGTCCGACTTGAGAACATTCTAGAACAACCCCCCGCGACCCGCTCCACGACTACTGGAGACTTCTGTGATTCCGTTTCCAAGAATTGTAATTCGTCCGCCCACTGAATCGTATTTTCATGGCAGCGTTTATTAAGTATTTATGGCTTTTTCTGGTGAAAAGGCCAGCTCCCAACGAGCATGCTTCTTTGATAATTTTAGTTTAGCACCGCACTAAGGAATCTTGGTACCGTGCGTCGCGTCGCTGCATGAAGGCCCCTGGGCCACCTTAAGTATGACCACCTGAACATCCACGCGGTCTTCTTGTATGCGCATGCCTCGGAAAGTCTGCGCTATGGTCTTAGAAACTGGCAGAAGTTCTCCGCTGTTCTCCATCTGCAGAAGCGCTGCCGCGATGGCGCTGGGGTAGTTGGGTGATCGGACGACATAGCAGATTCCGTTCTGACCCAAAAAAGATTTCCATTGTTCAGGTGTTTGCAGACGCTCCGGATCAACGATCCAACTCGATCCCGGATCTCCGTTCACAAACGGAATGTCGAGGTAATACAAATGCCGAAGGAACACCAGCGCCTTGCGACTTTTAGGAGCCCCGCCAAGGCCCTGCTGGATCGCTTCGACTATCTGATAATCTGGGGCCCGCTCAGCCAGGTAACTTAGTCCATCCCGTATGCCGAGGGCTGTTCGAACAGGCGCGCGACTGTACAAGGCTAAGCCTACGGCACCCACGAGCGACATCAAGGCAATCGAGCCGTTTGCCAGTTTGCTGACTGCGCCCCAGCCCCTTTGCTCGGAATATGCTATGGCGGTTGTGGCGCAGGACAAAGCAAGGGGAAAGACGGGGAGCAGATACCTGGACAGTCCGGAGGAAACAAAAACGCAAGAAGCAAAAAGTAGCCAGACGAACGAATGCACTCGCCATTCTCTTGTATTCCGAAAAGCGAGAAGGATCAGCGGTGCCAGGGCGAGCAATAGCGGACCGAAAAAGTCATAGAAACCGGGACCGTTTTCTTGGATCCCGGAAAAAAACAAAAAGGGGAGCAACTCGGGGAGGTGACGCGAGCCAGATATTCCGATGGCCGCAGTCAGGTTTGCCAGTGCATATTCGTTCACATCTCCGTGAGAGAAAACCCTCGAATAAAATGGGAAAACCGGATCTCCGGTCCACACCCAGTTCCGCAGGTAAGGCCAGGCACCGGAAATCAAGGCCCCCCCGAGAAAAAGCAGTGTCGCGAGGGCCGATCGAATTTCAAGGACGAATACCAGCGCCAGGGCTACTGCCAGCGCGCAGCCAGTATATTTCGCGCCGGCTATGCCTCCTGCCAAGAATCCAGCGAGCAGCGCCTGTTTCCATCGTCCTGCCGCTTTCCCTTGGCTTAACACCATGACCGCCAGAGTGGCAAAGAAAGCCATCCAAATGTCGGGCGTGCCGGAAGTAGAGATCTGCCAGAAGATTACCGGTGTCAAAAGGAACAGCAGAGTTATGGCTTCAACAAGACCACGGGGCGCATAACGCGCAGCCAGGCAAGCCAGCGCAAACGATGTCAAGAGTCCGCCGAGAAAGATCGTTCCCATGGCAAACTTTTCACTGCCCAGTGCAAGGCCGAAAAGAATCAAGAGGTGACTCTGCCCACACAGGAAGCTCTCCGTGATCGAGAAGATCGGATGGAAACCCTGTTCGAGAATCAACCGTTGTGTTGTGAAGTGATAATGTAACGCATCGGAGCCGGACAGGGGCGCAACCGTCATGAGGAATTCCACGAGGACCACGACGGGCAGCAGCACAAAGAGGCGCAGCGAAAATCTCCCTTGCGGAGCCATTTGGCGGATGACGCGAAAGAATCTTCTTGAGAACGACCGAGCTTCCACCACGACCGCAAGGCATAACAGCGCCACCAACACAAAGCACCCCGACTGGATCCGTGTGGTGAACTGAACGAGGAAGAGGACGATTTCCAACGCGATGAGCGCAATCCCGAGCGATACCAGCAAATGTTCTGAGTTGCTCTCCATCTCTACTCGCATCCATCGCAATAATATGCCTCCCAGTGAGGCGAGCGCCGCGCTGAATCCACAAAGCGCCGCAAAAATCAGAACCGAGTACACTAGCGCCATAGTGTCCGGGCTACGGATTTGAGAACAACAGTGAGGATTGGAGAAAAACGGTAGAAATACCAGAGCTGACTGGCCAAGACCCAGGCACAGAGGCAAGCCTGAACGGTGAAGTTCCTGCGCGCAGTCCTTTGCATTGCCCAGAGATTATGCACGAGGAGGTGTTCCGCTTCCAAACCACTTTCCGCCGGACGCAGCCTGTCTCAAGTAGATCAGTTTATGTGGCAGACTACGATTCAACTGGCGTGCCCCGGCCTTCACGCTGGTTTAGGATCTTTATACTGCAACTTCGTATACTCATTCGAATGCGACGAGAAACGTCTCCTGGATCGGCTCGCACGATCTGTATCTTGAGGCGGTTCCCACCCCGTTGTCGTCACCAAGACAACAGTTCGCGATATGCGTAAAAGTGCCTTTCACAGCCGGCACACTCCGGGCGAATCATTGCGCAGTTGAAAGTTGCCGTCGGGCCGCAGTTTGGCGAGGATGAACTTGGAGGGCTTTGTGGGGTGTCAGCACTCCTGTCGGCTGATGATCCCGTAGTGTCTTCTGTCGCAATCCTTAAAATCCGTACAGCGATATCAGCGCAGGCGAAACTGCGTGGAGCACTTTCTCCTTCAGATTCTTTCGCTCTCAACCGTGGACATCCTTGCTTCCGCACCACGGGCTGACACGATTTTCTGGAGTTGTAATCCGCAAGAACCTCAAGAGCTCGATGATCGGAAGCCTGCAAGAGTAACAGAGTAACGACCTCGAGCAGGCCCTCGAAGCCGTGCGCGACTATTTAGACGTCATCCGCGCTGACATCACTGCGCGAAAACCTTGACCACTCTGCGCTTACCCCTTCTGGGGGCAAGCCGGCACTACAAGCAGCAACACGAAACATACCAACATCAGTTCAAATGTTTTGTAACCTCGCTAACACCAGCAGCCAAATCCCAGACAACGTTAATAAGGCGGACGCGAGTATTCCCCAGAATCGTGAGACATGCACCACTGGCAGAAGCCACCACCAAACAGCCACGATTCTTAGAGCACGGGAGTTAGAAATATTCGTAGCTGGAACCTCAGTGCGTTGGGCAAACAACTCACGCACGTCAGAATGGCGCGCGTCTTGTATTTGCCGATACGCCGCGGGCCACTGGTGCAGCAACGGTGATCGACTCGGGTGCCACATCAAATCTGCGTTAGAGACTCGCTGCTCATTGGCCTCTGCATAGTAGCGGCTATAAAACGACACGAGGTTTGGTGCTGTCAGGAGGAAGCCGAAAATGGCAGATAGCACTAGGACTTTGCGCCAGCCGTTACTAAACACACCTGTCAAGGCAACAAGGCCGGGAAGGACCGGGAGCAACAGGCGCGGTCCCCATGACCAGCCCCCAGCCCACGAGAGCCACAATGAATGTAAGAGCAGAGACGCGGCAGCAAGTGCGACAATCGTCCACGCTTCAAGTCGCCGCGTTTCTATCTGCGAGAGCGCGACCACAGACAAGATCACGCATGGGCAAAACCAGATCAGCCCTTCACCTGGACTGATGAGGAGTCCCGCTACGCCTTGCGGTACGAACTTGATAGAAAACGCCCACGGCTGGCCGAAGGTGAGAAAATTGCCGAAGCGGTAAGCATTGTAGAGAAAATACAGCGCCAAGCCGACGGCGCTTCCAATCGCTGGTAACAGGCTCAACCAGAAGCGCCGCGTTGTCCAGAGCAAGTAGACCGAAAGAACGGGTCCTAAGATTATGCCGGTAGGTTTTGCGAGCACCGCCAAGGCCGTTACACACAAGATCATCCACGATTCGCCCTGCCTGAACGCGAGCAGAAGGCCAAACGCCACCAGTAGTGCCAGCAGCGGATCGGCAAAGAAGTCTCGCGTATACACCAGGGCAATTGTGCTGAACGCGTAAGTGATAGCCGCAAGCCACGCGCCTGTCTCGGCGCTCCCGAGCGATACCGCAAGCAGGTACACGATTGAAACGGTCAGTGCGGTATACATCGCTGGCAGAACAGTGACGGATAGCGATTCAACATAATGCACTGGAATGTGGAGCACGCTCGATGCTTTAAGTGCCCCGACCACGACGGGAAGGGCAAGAACCGATTGCAACGGATACCATGACGAATAAATAAGGCCGTCCTTGCCAGGTATGCCCAAGCCAACCGGTACGGTTACGTTGTGATGGGTAACAAGCGAATCTGCAACGGCGAGCATAGAATATCCATCAATTGAGTAAATTCCGGGCGACAAGAAGGCTAGATAAACAAGCCAAGTCCCAAAGAACATGAAAAAGAATCGCGTTCTCATTTCTGCTTACTCCTCCATCTTTCCACCCGGAAAAACGCCGTTGCACATTCGTCTCTAGCAAATCCATTAACATCTTCGGGACACTTGAAACAGCGAGTCAGCACATGGTTTCTGCTCATGCTTGCAATTGTGGGAATAGTTGAATACCAGCGGGGGCCGCTTACGGAAACGAATCGGTACTTTGGTCGTCATCACCAGCTATGAAACAGGAACTCCCCTAGAAATTAGGGCTTCGCCAAAGTCTAATGTCACGTTAAACTGGAATTTCGATTTTGACTTTCCGGCCAATCGATAACGTACACCCGACCCCGTCGGCATGCAATGCTCCCGCCAGATTCTTGAGTCCGGAGCCTTTCCGGCAGCCGTGGCAAAATCCCAAAGCCAAAAACTGAGCTTCTCCAACCCATTCCTCAGACACTTTTCCTTCTCCAGTCTCGCCCTGTCACCGAAATCTGGTTCGGTCTACGGCACGCCTAGCTTCGGGCGCAGAGAGGCTCACGCCTCTAGTCGTTGAAGCGTTGGAAGCAGCGTCGCGCTCAAGCCGCAGATATTTCTTCTGGACGGGTGGCATCGAAGGTTCACGGCGCACAGGAAAATGGCCTCCTGGCCTCGCCAGGCCCCCGCGCATATCGTGAAATCCCTGCTTTCTGAACAGCACCACTGGTACAGGCCCGTGCTTGTTGCGAAAAGTAAGATTCTCTCGTGCGAATATCTCACGTGCAAGGAATTCCGACTAACGCAGCGCCTGCTTCAGATCCGCAATCAAATCCGCCGAATCCTCAAGGCCAATCGAGACACGCACGGTGCCGGGGCTGACGCCCGCACGACGCAGCTCTTCGTTGCTCATGTTGTAGTGCGAGCTGTAGATCGGAAGAATGACAAGCGACTCCACACCGCCGAGGCTCGCCGCTAGAAGAAAGAGGCGCACACGATCGCAGAAGCGCCGGGCGGCAGGTAAACCACCCTTCAAATCGAAAGCCAGCATGGAACCGAACCCGCGCATCTGTTTTTTGGCGAGCTGGTGATCGGCGTGCGACTTGAGACCGGGGTAGTGAACGCGCGCGACCTTGGGATGCCTTTCGAGGAATTTGGCGACGGCGATGGCATTTTTGCACTGGCGTTCGACGCGAACGCCGAGAGTCTTGATGCCGCGGATGAGGAGATACGCGGCGCCGGGATCCATCGAGCCACCGA